>Ga0307410_10001651_pt1 | contig 10266 bp, 10 predicted proteins | sample 322Ometagenome_3_FD_203707 | JGI IMG/M metagenome (GOLD analysis project Ga0307410, IMG submission 203707) | Maize rhizosphere microbial communities from greenhouse at UC Davis, California, United States - 322HYB-O-3 | ecosystem: Host-associated > Plants > Roots > Rhizosphere > Soil | place...
AGTGCTGGCGTGCTGGCCAGGAGGTCGAGCTGACCACCAAGCAGTTCGCCCTGCTGGAGTGCTTCATGCGATACCCAGGCCAGGTCCTGTCCAAGACCGCACTGCGTGAGCACGTCTGGGACTACGCCTTCGCCGACTCCTCCAACATCATCGAGGTGTACGTCGGTCAGCTGCGCAAGAAACTTGGTGTGGCACGGATCCAGACCATCCGGGGTGCCGGGTACCGCCTGGTGGACGGGGGCTGATCTGATGCTTGGGCGGTTCGGGTCTGTCCGGGCGCGGACGACGGTCGCGGCGACGATCGCCCTGGGGGTGACCACGGTCGCCGGCGCGCTGGTCATGATGTCGCTGCTGGGACGCGCGCAGCAGGCAGGCGTCCAAGGGCCCCTGGAGCAGCGTGCCGGCCAGGTCGCCGCCATGGCTCGGGGTGGGACCTTGCCCATCCCGCTCAGCTTCCCGGAGCAGCCGGGCGCGCTCGTCCAGGTCGTCGACGCCAAGGACCGCGTGGTCGCGGCCAGCGCCGCGCTCCAGGGCAGGGCGCCGATCGGCCACCTCGACGACACTCGGCTCGGTGTCCTGTCGGCGTGGACCGAGCGGCTGACCAGCGACGACGAGACCTACCGGGTGGTCGGGCTGACCGAGGGCACCGCCTCGGGTCCGGTGCGGGTGTTCGCGGCGGCCTCGCTGGAGGCGGTCTCGGACAGCATGACCGGGCTGCAGATCGAGCTGGCGGTCGGGCTGCCACTGGTGCTCGCCCTGGTGGCGTTGACCTCCTGGCAGGTGGTCGGCCGGGCCCTGGGTCCGGTGGAGTCGATCCGGGCCCAGGTCGCCGAGATAGGCGGCAGTGGACGCATCGACGGCCGCGTTCCCGAGCCGGCCGGCCACGACGAGGTCTGGCGCCTGGCCCGGACCATGAACGAGATGCTCCAGCGGCTCCAGGCGGCCGCTGAGCGCCAGCGGCGGTTCGTCGCCGACGCTTCCCACGAGTTGCGCAGCCCGCTGGCATCGCTCCGGACCCAGCTGGAGGTGAGCCGCGACTACCCAGCGCGCCGGGTTGGGGCGGTCGACGACCAGCTCGCCGAGGTCGAGCGCATGGAGCGCCTGGTCGGAGACCTGCTCCTGCTCACCAAGGCCGACGAGCGCCAGCTGGTCGTCCGCTCCCGCCCCGTGGACCTGCGAGACGTGGTGCTGGACGAGGTCGAGCGGGCCGGGTCGCGGACGCGTGTGCGGCTCGACACGGCGGGAGTCGCGGCGGCCACGGTCCATGGCGATCGAGAGGAGCTGGCCCGGGTCGTACGCAACCTGCTGGACAACGCCGTGCGCTTCGCCCGCGCCCGCGTCGAGCTGTCCATCGCCGAGCGCGACGGCCATGTCGAGCTGACCGTGGCCGATGACGGCCCCGGCGTTCCCGCGGCCGCCCGCGAGCGGGTCTTCGAACGCTTCGCGCGGCTGGACGAGGGCCGGGCCCGCGACGCCGGCGGGACCGGGCTGGGCCTGGCGATCGTCCGCGAGGTCGTCGTCGCGCACGGCGGCTCGGTGACGGTCGACGGCGCCCCCGGCGCCCGGTTCCTGATCAGCCTGCCAGGATCGGCGTCCGAGAGCTGAGCGCTCTCAACGTGGGTTCGGCAGGTCGGTGCTGTTCGTCCGTGCCGGCTTCCTGGTGGGCCCTTCCTCGCCCAGCCAACCACCGAGAGGCGCTGTCCCGCCGTTCAGGTTGGGCTCAGGTTCGGCGTGTTCTGATCCGTTGCTCGAGTGTCGTCACACACCCGGAACGTACGAAAGGAGTGGGCCATGCGCAGACGCCTGGTCGCGATCCTGGGAACGCTCGCTGTTGCGGCCGTGGTGCTGGCCGTCCCGCCCGCGGCCGGCGAGGGGTCATCATGCCATCTGCCGCGGTTCGGCCCTGGCCGCGACTACCATCCCACCATCGACCCGGCGAACTTCAGCCCGCACGTCACCAACCGATTCTTCCCCCTCACGCCAGGGAAGACGCTGGTCTACACCGGCACAAAGGACGGCGAGAAGGCGCTGGACCTGTTTGCCACCACCCACAGGACCAAGCTGGTCGGTGGGGTCAGAACCCGCGTGGTCGAGGACCGGCTCTATCTGAACAACGTCCTGGCCGAGCGGACCAGCGACTACTACGCCCAGGACCGCTGTGGCAACGTCTGGTACTTCGGCGAGGACACCGCCGAGCTCGACCGCCACGGCCAGGTCATCAGCATCGAGGGCACCTGGCACGCCGGAGTCGACGGCGCACAGCCAGGGGTCTTCATGCAGGTCCACCCCCAGCTCGGTCGCAGGTTCCGCCAAGAGTGGTATCAGGGCCAGGCCGAGGACGTGTTCAAGGTGATCGACCGTTCGGCCGCGGTCACCGTGCCCTACGGCTCGTTCCGCCACGCCCTGCGCACCGAGGAGACCAACGCCCTGGAACCGAACGTGCTCGACAACAAGTACTACGTCAAGGACATCGGTCAGGTCGCGGAGCTGTCGGTCAAGGGTCCCCGGGAGACACTCAAGCTCGTCGAGATCATCTCCTGACGGCCTTCCCCGGGGAAAACTATTCGTTCAGCGATGGCGACCTGGCCCGGCGCTTCTCCCCGGCTGCCGGACTTCCGGGGCGTCCAGGTGTAGGACCCTGCTTGGTCTGTCCATGGGTTTCGTGGAGGCAAGGAGCTGTCCAGAATCGTTGCTGGTCTCAATGGGTGGTTGCATCACCTCCGCACTGACGGTGCATCGGCGGTGGAGGTGGTGGGTGCGGTCCTGGGGACTGTCAAAGCTCACCAACCCGGCCACGGCCGGGCTGCGGCCAACCGCCGCCCGCATCCTGAAGGCGCTTCGCGACCACGGACCTCTCACTGCCGAGCAGCTCGCAGCCCAACTGACTACTCAGGGCCGCACCGCCAGGGTGGCCACCATCGACCAGGCTCTAGCCGAGCTCGCTGCCGCCGGCGCCGCCACCGCCGACCCCCGGACGCAACGGTGGATGTTGCAGCCAGCCGCCCACCACCCGCTGCTGGATGCGGTCGACCTGCACGGCGCCCACGACTTCCGCCATACCTTCTCGACCTGGCTGGGAGACGCCGGGATCCCGGCCGGGTCCTAGTCATCGTCCTGGCCACGGCCGAGGCCGACCTCGATCAGGAACCTCGCAACGCTGAGAGCGTTCGACCGGCCACACTCCATCATTTGCGGGCAGATTGCTGGCAAACGACGCTGGATGGATGAGCGGGAGATGCGTTGTGCCTGGTGGAGCTGAGGGATTTGAACCCCTGACCCCTTGCATGCCATCGAGGGATCCCTGCCACAGCGTTCACCACGAACCCTCACATAGCAGGGCGTTCCACTAGAGGAGAAGGGCTGGCGAGTGGTGATACGTGCGGGTTCGTAGAGCAGAGTTGCTGCGCGCCTGCTGCGCGGAATGACCTTTGAGCCGCGCACCGACGTGACCACCGGCACGACATTCGAGAGTCCTACAGTCGTCCCGCTCAACCGGTGGAAGGATGGAAAACGCCTCCAGGCCCGGGCAGCTACGTAGAAGTACCCGCCTTCCGGCCGGCTCCGTTGGCCGCGGGCAGCTCACTGCCCAATCCTGAGCAGGCAGGAAGGTCGAGCTTTCGAGCTGATCATGCACGGCGTGCTACTGCTGGTCGCGGTGCTTGCCGGGCCTGCTACCCCGCGGCGTCAGGGCCGACGCAGCGGCATGCACTCGTGGCTGTTGGGCTTGCACGCGTTAGCCCGACCCGGGGAGGGGGACAATCGGGGTGCACCATCCGGAAGGAGGCTGCCTCCGAAAGGGGGTCTTACGTGGAGCTGACAATCTCCGCTTCTCCATTCCAGCTTGCTGGCCTGCGGCAAGCCGCACGGGACGCGCTACGCGAGGTGCCGACCCAGGTCGCCGACGAGATGCTGCTGGCCCTGGACGAGGCCGCGACCAACGCCATCTTGCACGGGTCGGACGGTGGCGACCCGATCCAGGTGGCCGTCCGGGTTGGGGACACCTGGGTCGAGGCCACCGTGCTTGACCACGGCCCAACCACGCCACCCCGACCCCTATCGACCACCGACCGGCTCAGCGGCGGAGGCTGGGGGCTGTGGCTGCTTCGCTGCCTGGTCGACGAGGTCCGCTTGGAGCGCGTCGAGGGTGGCACGCGCGTGACACTCCGCCGGCGGATCCTGCCGCAGAGCGCCGTCACTGGAGTGGGGTGGCACCCTTGGGCAGCTTGCACGGCCGGCTGACGCCAGGTTCGGCGGACCGGCGGAATCCCACTGCCAAGGTCCTGTGGCCTACCGAGGAGCCGCCCGTGGCCAGCGACCCTGCCGAGATCGCCGCGACGCTGCGCCAGCTTGCCCGCCTTGACCCCGTCGAGCTCGGCCAGCAGGTGGTGCTGGAGCGGATCGTCCAGGCCGCCGCGACCTGCTGCGCCAGCACCGGCGGGGTGGGCCTGCTGCTGCTCGACCGCGACCAGCAGCTGCGCTACGTGGCTGCCGCAGGGAGGCCCCGACGCGCCCTAGCCGGTTCGCAGCTGCGACTCGGCGAGGGCCCGTCGGTGGACGCCTTCCTGCAGGATGCGCCAGTTGCGAGCAGGGATCTTGCCGCCGAGGGTCGCTGGCCCGACTTCCGCCCCCTGGCGCTGGCGGCGGGCATCCGGGCATGGCTGAGCACATCGGTGCGCCAGCGCCATGGCCCCATCGGCGTGCTCGACTTCGCCCGCACCGACCCGCAACCGTGGCAGCCCCAAGACCTCGCGGCCGCCAATGGCTTCGCGCGACTGATCGCTGCGACCCTGCAGCTGACCACGGCCCCTCAGCGGCAGGCGCTCTCGCCTGCGCTGCGGTTTGCGGTGGACCATGACGCCCGCATCGAGCAAGCCTGCGACCTCATCATGGAGCGTGAGCGGCTCGACCAGGTCGCCGCGGTCGAGCTGCTGCGCCTCCGGGCCCAGATCGAGGACCAACCAATCCGAGCCGTCGCCGAACGCCTCCTCTCCCGCCCCAGACGTTAGCTCTGCACCTGCCCGACTCCGCACCACACTACGTGGCAGTCGCTGGCATGGGACCCCCGAAGGCGGGGCGGACGCGCCGATGAATCAGTCGCGCCAAACGCATCGCTCAGCGCGGCCGCACCCTCCCCGAATCAGCGCCATCGTGGCCGCCGCCACCGCGGTGGTGGATCACCTGCACTCGAGCCGAGTTTGCGCTGGCGTTGTGTCGGCGTGGGCAGCTCCAGGGAGCGGCACCGCACCGCGCTGACGCCATCGCTGGACACCGCCTGCTTGCTGGGGCGAGCCTGATCGCCATGAGCGGCTCGACCACCTGCCCACAGCTGACCGTGGACGCCTACGCCGCCCAGCACGCCCACCGCGAGGTGGGCGACGTTCCGCCCATCTCGGTCGCCTATGCCCTGGTCGGGTTGCACCTGGCGCTGGACCGCGGCGTGTCCGGGATCGAGGTTCGTGCCGCACACCAGCAGATGGGCAAGCCCGACCCGTCCTGGCCGCGCCTGCCCACCCCGGAGCGCACCGGGGCGATGACGGTGTTCGATGTCGCCGCGGCCGGCGCCATGGTCGGCTCGGTGGTCGGGCACGCCGAGGCGGTGGGGGCGTGGGCCGCCGCCGTCTGGCAGGCCTGGGCCGTCCAGCAGGCCACGGTCGCCGAGCTCGCCGACCGCCTCCTGCGGTGACCGCCAGCCATCCAGGCGGCCTGGATCACCGACACCGACCGACGAACGTCCCCAGGGAAGCTCTGGTCTGATCGCGATGAGCCACCTCGCCGAGACCCGCCGCAGCCTGGGCGACCTGCAAGGTGCCCGCGACCTGCACGAGCAGACCCTAGTCAGCCGCCGACGGCTGTTCGGCAACGACCACCCCGACTCCCAGACCTCGACGCGCAATCTGGCCGCAGTCCGCCGCATGCTTGACGGACTGTAGGCATTGCTTGTCATTCGTTAGCCCTCGGTCGTGCCGATGGATCCGGCGAAACGGAGATTGAACCCTCCGGGCCCGCCGGAGCGTCCAGGGAACACGACACATGCCAGCTGCACGCCATGACGCCGGGGCTCGTGGGCCAGACCCCCGAACGGGCCGAAGACTCCAGGAGGACACGACTCTAGGGTTGCTAGTGCTCCGTCGCTGAGGTGGTTTCCGCTTCAACAGCCTGGCCGGCACAGGTCTGAGGTGCGGATTGGCGCTCAGTAGGCCCAGGTAGTTGGCCGTGTCTCACGGCGGGGGGTGCCCGAGGAACCGGGTGCGGAAGGTCGAAGCCAAAGTGAGACCCGGGTCGGCTCCATGGTCTGGTCGACGACCGCCAGCAGTTCGGGGGCGAGGGTATCGAGGTCGACCTGATCGCGTAGGCGGGTGGAGAACGCGTGGATGGTCTGGGCAGTGTTGTACTTGCGGCGGTTGAAGCGCCGGTCGACCGCGGTCTGGATGCGCTGCCGGGCCGGCTGGAACAGCGCGGCCACGACCAGGGTCGAGCCGGCCACAGCAAAGCTGGACCGGTCCTGGCCGAGCACCTGGCTGAGCACGAGCACCGCGCCGAGGTAGCCAAGCCCGAGGATCGCGGTGAGCAGACCGTAGACCAGCGTGCGATTGATGAGCCGGTCGATGTCGAACAGGCGATACTTGAGGACGGCCACGCCGATCGAGACGGGAATGGCGAGCACGAACAGATCCATCAGCAGCATGCTCACCAAACCGCGCCCAACCTGCTCTTGGGGAAGATCCACGGGCGGAGGACCCACCGCGACCAGCGTCAGCAGGAAGCCCACCACGGCCACGGCCACGCCGAATACCACCCACTTGGTCTGCTGTCGCTGCACCGCGTCGGAGGCGCGCCGATAGCGGTACACCTGGCACACCGGGAAGCTCCCCCACAGAACCGCGATGGCCACGGCGAACAGCGGCTTGGGCCAGTTCAGCGGGGCCAGGGGCGTAGCCCCGAAGAAGTTCCAGAGGCCGGCAAAGACGATCCAGCCGACCGCGAGCCAGCGCGTGCCGCGTGGCACGAACCGTCCGCTCGGGAACAGGTAGAAAAAGAGCATCCACGACATGAAGGCGATGTACTCGATCAGCACGAACGGCCAGTGCCACCACGTGAGCGGTTCTGGCGGGAGCAGCGCGCCCGGGGTCAGCACCATGATGTCGTTGCCTGGCCCCCACGTCACCAGCATCAACGCGACCAGCAAGGCCACGGGGTCGCAGGTCTTGCGCAGGAAGATGAGGCCGCCGATGGTAGCGAAGACCACCACGAAGATCGTATCCAGCGCCACCTGGTAGAAGGTGTACCTGCCGGGGGAAAGGCCGAGCACCGCCAGCTCGGCGCGTACGGCCTGGTCCGGCGCGGCGAGCTGGGCGTAGCGGGCGGGCAGCGCGACCGCGAACAACCCGAGTTCGGCCACGGCCAGCAGCATCCACGCGGCCCGCGCCACTCGGAGCCAGTGGCCACGCCAGGGTGGGTCGGACCATGTCGGCGCCTTCCGGGTTATCGCAACCTCCCGATGCGCCTCCGGCGGCGCAGCGTGCGGGGTCACGCGCCCGCTCGGTTGCCGCGGTCAGCTACCCAACACCCCAGGGTCCTTGGTCGCCCAGGCTGGTTCATCCCATGGCACCTTACCTACTCCGAGGCCGTTGTCCGCTGGGGGCTACTGGACATCATGCTCACAGGGGACCGTCCCGGGATCGTTACGGACTTCATCACCAACACATGTCCTGCCTGGGTTGGCGACACAGCCCTCAAGTGGCAAAGCAGCTCAGCGACAGACCACTAGAAGCCGGCGGCCTCGTACCTCGACCGGGTCTTCGCGGGATCCGGGTCGGCTTCTTTGGTGATCACGTACGTCACCAGGTGCTTGCCGTTGATGGTCAGACTCTGGAACGTCTCACCCTCGTTGCGGGAGGCCAGCGTGTAGGTGATGACACCGTTGTCCATGACCCGGGCAAGACTCTTCTCAAGATCGGCGCTGTCCACCGTGTCGTGCAGACGCCACTTGGGCTCGGTTCCGTTGAGCAATAGATACCAGGGCACCTGAAGGCCCCCTTCGTCTCGGTCGGACCTCACACTGTGCCCACCCGATGGCAGCACGCAAGCTGAGCGGTGGCCAAGCCCTGAACCCAGCCACACCGCGGCTGCCGGGGCTGCCCGCCGAGCAGGCCTGGTCGGTGCTGGTGCCAGACAGCACGCCGTTTCGGTGACGGCCGGGACCGCCGGCCGCCGCGCGGCCGTCATCGTCGGGATGGATGGGCGACAAACCAGCGCCCGGCAGGTCGGGGAGGAACTGACATGGCCACCACACCCAACCTCATCACCAGGGCGGTCCGAAAGCAGGCACTCGAGGAGCGCGGGTTGATCCGCTCCCAGATGCGCCTTGGCGCCGGGCTGATCGCGCTCGGCGCCCTGTCGATTCCCCTGTTCCAGGTGAGCGGCGTGCTGGAAGGACAAGCCGCGACGGCGGCCTTTGCGGTCGCTCCCAGACCAGGACACGGTGGCCGACGACCAGCACAGCGCCGCCAGCGGCAACCCGGGCAATGGCCAGGTCAGGGGCGGGAGTGCGGCGAGCATTGGTCAGGCGGGCCCGCCACCCCCGCGCGGTCAGTGACATGCCCCGTAGCCTGTGTCAGCTTTGGCCCGACGAGGACGCTCACGAACGTTAACGACTGCAGGGCTGAGGGTGGCCCAGACCCGAAGACAAGGACCAGCACCCGCCATGGCGGCCTGTGGGACACTGCCCAACGAGCAGGCAATCTGCTGGCCAAGTCGCTGATGAGGAGCTGGGGTGGACAAGGCGCGGGCGCGAGCCCTATTGGACCAGGAGCGTCACCGACTCGAGCAGCTGAGTCGGGCAGTGTCTCGCGACCACGACGACGCCATCGCCGCGTCCAGCCCAGAGGACCAGGTGGACGGCGCCGACCGTCGGGTCACCGAGGAGACCAGCCAGGCCCTGGGAGAGCGGCTGGGTGACCGGTGGGGAGCCCTGGAGCGGGCGGAGGCCCGTCTGGCGGCGGGCACCTACGGGGCCTCGATCCTGAGCGGTCAGCCCATTCCCGACGAGCGGCTGGAGGCGTTCCCGCTGGCCGAACTGACCGTCGAGGAGGCAGCCGAGCGGGACCGGGACCTGGGCGGGAGGCGCGAACCGGAGTCCAGGATGGGCCCGTCGAGCGATCCCTTCCGGGTATTCGATGACCCGGCCGCCCAAGACGACGGGCTGGTCGAGGACGACGGCAGCGATGACGAGGCGGGGCCACAGGCCAACCTCGGCGTCCGAACCACCCCCGAGACCTAACTTCGTCAAGGATCGGCTCCGCCTTCGTGAACCATCGCGGCCACCCAGCACCGATAATGAGAGCCACGGTTCTCTCGAGTGATGTCGCCTCAGGCCTGTGTCTGTCTCCCGCAGCGAGAAATGTGTTCGTGGGAGCACGCTGCCACCTGAATTCCAGCGGGTCGGAGCGGAGTCGATCTGGATTTCCATCGCTGGAGCACCTACTCGGGTGGACGTCGTCGTTGGTTGAGGGTCCAGCAGTTCGGCTGGCCAGCCGTCCACGCGAAGGTCAGGCCTGAGGGAATCGGAGGCGTCAGACGCTGCTCGTAGGGCGCCGGTCACCAAGGGCCGGCGCCGCGTGGCATGTCGGGTGCCACCGTAGGCGGGGCACACGGCGCCCTACCCCGGGCGGGGTGCCTCCTCCCCGAACAGGAACGACAACAGCACGAAGCGCCGCCCGGCGGTCACGTCCAGGACCTCGTGCAGGTGCGAGCAGCTGAACAGCAGCGCCGCGCCGGCAGCCGGCCGGTACAGCTCGGGCCCGTACTCGGGGAAGCGCAGCTGACCGCCCTGATAGCTGTCGTTGAGGTTGAGAGTCAGCGCGAACCGACGGTGCGCGGTCGCGGGGCTGAGGTTGTCGCGGTGGGCGCGGAAGAACCCGCCGTCGGACGCCTGGTAGCAGGCGATCTTGAAGCCCTCGAAGCGGCTGGCCCGGTAGGCGAACGCCTTGGCCAGCTCGGGCATGACCCGACGACCGATCGTGGTGGCCAGCTCGCGGCTGCGCTGGGGATCCTGCACGATGTGGTCGTGGCGGCGCTTCAGCTGGGCGTTGAGCTGCTCAGTGCGCTCACCGCCCGCTGCGGACTCCACGCCAGTCTCGCTGTGGCCCTGTTGCTCCCATACGGCGATGAGCTCGGCACACTGCTTGGGGTCGAGCACGTCCGGCACGACCAGCAGTGGCGCCTGGATGCTGATCTCCCGCGGCCGCCGCTCGTCCCAGACCAGCT
>Ga0307410_10001652_pt1 | contig 10265 bp, 11 predicted proteins | sample 322Ometagenome_3_FD_203707 | JGI IMG/M metagenome (GOLD analysis project Ga0307410, IMG submission 203707) | Maize rhizosphere microbial communities from greenhouse at UC Davis, California, United States - 322HYB-O-3 | ecosystem: Host-associated > Plants > Roots > Rhizosphere > Soil | place...
CAAAGAAGGGCCGCGACTGGACCCTGACCACGCGCGGCGCGGCGCACCAGGTGCAGGTCATGCCGCGGCATATTGCCGAGCTGGCGAAGCACATGATCGAGAAGGTCCCGCCCGACATGTCGCGCTTCCTGCTGGCGCCGATGCCGGGGCTGCTGACCCGGCTGGAGGTCGCGGCCGGCGACAAGGTCGAGGCCGGCCAGCCGCTGGCAGTGGTCGAGGCGATGAAGATGGAAAACATCCTCCGCGCGGAGAAATCCGCCACCGTCAAGTCGACCCCGGCCAAGGCCGGCGATAGCCTGGCGGTCGATCAGGTCATCGTGGAGTTTGAGTAGTTCCCCGGCGAAGGCCGGGGTCCAGGAGGCCTGGAGGGCCTTTAAAGCGAGGGATGAATGACCAAGGCCGGTTACGTCTACATCATGGCGAACCGAAGAAATGGCACGATCTACATCGGCGTGACCAGCGACCTGATTGGGCGCGTATATCAGCACCGAGAGGGATTGGTCCCGGGGTTCACCAAGCGATACGGCTGCAAGCTACTTGTATATTACGAGACCTATGAGAACCTTCAGGATGCGCGGGTGCGCGAGCTGCAGATCAAGGAATGGAGACGAAGTTGGAAGATTCGCCTGATCGAGGAAAACAACCTCGAGTGGGATGATCTCTATCCAACCTTGTTTTGAACCCGGCTGCGCCGGGTCCTGGACTCCGGCCTTCGCCGGGGAACTGCCCGATCAGGTCATCGTGGAGTTTGAGTAGCTTCCGACGTTATAGCGCGATGGCGATTCAACCAGGATCGAGCTGACGGAGTGAATGCCAGGCCCATTGCGACCAATTGCATGGCGAGCTGGAGTACGGCGATCCAGCCACTTCCAGCAAGTGACCCGCTGGCAACTTGCTGCAGGAACATTGGCAGGCCTAGAATGAACAGGGCGATGAGTATCCAAAGTGCCACTCTGCTCCGACGTCGTGACACGAATAGCGTCAACCCCATAATCAGCCCGAAGGTGAATAGTTGGACGGACAGAATGAAGGCAGGCGATGCCATGCCAACCAATTCGTCCCAACCGAGGTAGCTCTGTACCAATCCAATGGCTAGCGAAGCCAGATACAGGGCTTCAAAATACACGATGCTTCTCGGCCTCAAAAATCTCCCCCCTTAGCGATTCCTCAATTCCACCCGCCTCAATTTCCCCGTTGCGGTCTTGGGTAGAGCATCGACAAACTCAATTTCGCGCGGATATTTGTAGGGCGCAATCGTTTCCTTCACAAAATCCTTGAGCTTCTGCACGAGTTCGTCGCTTGGCTCGGCAAAGCCCGCCAGCAGGACGAACGCCTTCACCTTCTGGCCACGTTCGGGGCAGGCGACGCCGATCACCGCGCATTCGGCCACCGCCGGGTGGGCGAGCAGCGCATTTTCCACTTCCGGCGCGCCGATGTTGTAGCCCGAGCTGACGATCATGTCGTCGCTGCGGGCGACGTACCAATAATAGCCGTCGGCATCCTTGCGGTAGGTGTCGCCGGTCAGGTTCCAGCCGTCCTGGACATAGTTGCGCTGGCGCTCGTCATCGAGGTAGCGGCAGCCGGTCGGCCCCTTGACTGCCAGTCGCCCCTCGCCTTCGGCCATTGGCTGGCCGGCCTCGTCGAGCACTGTAGCTTCGTAGCCCGGCACCGCGCGGCCTGTAGAGCCGGGACGGATCGACTCACCGCTTTCGGCGATGAAGATGTGCATCATCTCGGTCGAGCCGATGCCGTCGACGATGGAAATGCCGGTGCGCTCCTTCCACGCCTCCCACACCGCCTTGGGCAGATGCTCGCCGGCCGACAGGCAGCATTTCAGCGTCTTCAGTGCGCCGTCGAGCCCGGGCTGCGACAGCATCGCCTTGTAGGCGGTCGGCGCGGTGGCGATGTGCGTCACGCCATGCCTGGCAATCGCTTCCAGCATGGCCAGAGGCGAGGGCTGCTCGATGGTCGCGGTGGCGGCGCCGAAGCGGAGCGGGAACATCAGCGTCGCGCCGAGCCCGAAGGTGAAGGCGATCGGCGCGCTGGTCATGACGATGTCGCCGGGGGCCATTTTGAAGTGCGTTTTCGCGAAGGTGTCGCACGGCGCTAGGACATCGCGGTGGAACTGGATGCAGCCCTTGGGGATGCCGGTGGTGCCGCTGGTGAAGGCGATCAGCGCCGGATCGTCTCGGCCGGTGTCGACGGGCGGCAGTGGTTCGAGTGCCGCGCAGCGCGTCTCCAGCTCGCCCTTGCCATAGTCGCCGTCATATTTGACGAGATGCTTGACGAAGCGCGTCTGGCTCATCGCCCCGCGGAAGTCGCCGATGAAGCGGCTGTCGACGATCGCATGGCTGACCTGGGCGATGTCGATCACCGAGGCGATCTCGCCGGGACGAAGCAGCGGCATGGTCGTCACCGCCACGCCGCCGGCCTTGAGCACGCCGAGCCAGGCGGCGAACATGGTGTAGCCGTTGGGTCCGCGCAGCAGCACGCGGTTGCCGGGGATGAGGCCCTGGGTCTCGACCAGCAGGCGGGCGATGCGGCCCGAAAAATCGTCCAGCTCGGCATAGGTCCAGCGGCCGTGGGCGTTGGTGACGGCGAGGTCCTTAGGCCTGCCGCCTTCCAGAAGTTCGGCCGCGGCGTTGAGGCGCTCGGGATAGTCGAGCAGCAGGAATTCGGGCAGCTGGTCCGCTGGGGGAAGGCGGTCGCGGACGAACGAGTCGTAGGTCATACTGATCCTCCCCGGCACGGGGAGGTGGCGGCCCGCAGGGCTGACGCAGGGGCGCCGCCATTTGGCACGAACGCCCCTCCACCAGCTTCGCTGGTCCCCCTCCCCGTTCCGGGGAGGATCTGGAAAGCAGCCCTCATTCCTCCACCACCGCCGTCGCCTCGATCTCGACCATCGCTTGCGGCTCGACCAGCCGGACCACTTCGACCAGCGCCATTGCCGGATAATGGCGGCCGATAATACGCTGCCACGCCTCGCCGATCTCGGCCAATGAGGCGAGATAGGCGTCGATGCTGGTGACGTAGCAGGTCAGGCGAACCAGATGCTCCGGCCCCGCGCCGTCCTGGCCGATAATGGCGAGGATGTTCTTCAGCACCTGCTCGAATTGGCCGGGCAGAGTGTTGGACGTGAAATGCTCCTGCTCGTCCCAGCCGACCACGCCGGCGGTGTATATGGTCCGGCCCGGGGCGCTGACGCCGTTGGAATAGCCCTTGGGCCGCGGCCAGCCGGGAGGAAGCAGGGTCTTCATTGCTTATATTCTTTTAGCAGGTCGCGGGCGATGATCATCTTCTGAACCTCGCTGGCGCCCTCATAAATGCGCAGGGCGCGGATCTCGCGGTACAGCTCTTCGACCTTGGCGCCCTTGGTGACGCCGAGGCCGCCGTGCATCTGCACCGCCATGTCGATCACATTCTGAGCCTCGTCGGTGGCGTGCAGCTTGGCCATCGCAGCGGCGCGGCGGTTGTCGGCTTTCCCCATGTCCTGCTGCCAAGCGGCGCGGGCGATGAGCAGCGCCGAGGCGTCGATGGCGAGCGCCATTTCAGCCAGCTTCTCCTGAGTCACCGAATTGTCCGCGAGCGTGCCGCTGCCCAACTTGCGAGTGGTGGCGAAGGAAAGCGCCTCGTCGAGTGCGCGACGGGCGAAGCCGAGGGCGGCGGCGCCGACCGTGACTCGAAACAGGTTGAGGGTCTGCATGGCGATCTTGAACCCATCGCCCTCGGTGCCGAGCAGCTCACCACGAACACCGTCGAACGCGAGCCGGGCGAGCGGGTGCGGCGCGATCACCTCGATCCGCTCGGCCACGGTGAGTCCCGGGTCGTCGCCCCGGACGATGAAAGCGCTAATGCCCCGCGCCCCGTCTTCGGGCGACCCGGTTCGGGCGAACACGGTCAGGACGTCGGCGATGGTGCCGTTGCTGATGTAACTTTTCTCTCCAGCCAGTGCCCAGCCGTTGCCCGAGCGCTCCGCGCGCATCGCGATATTGGCGGCATCACTGCCGGTATCCGGCTCGGTCAGTGCATAGGCGGCGATCGCCACTCCGCTTGCCACCTTCGGAAGCCATTCGTCCTTCTGCTGCGCGCTCCCGAACAGCGAAATTGCGCCCGATCCCAGCCCCTGCATGGCGAAGGCAAAATCCGCCAGGCCGGAACAGCTGGCAAGCATGGCACGGGTCAGCGCGAGGCTGCGAACGTCAGGCAGCCGATCGCCGTCGGCAACGCAGAGCTCGAGCAGGCCGGCCCGGCCCAGCGCCGCCACCAAGGAGCGGCATTCCGTATCGACGTCGCTGCCATGTTCCGCATCGGCAACATTGGCGCCACACCATTCGGCCACCCGGCCCGCCAGCTCGCGGTGACGTTGCTCGAGAAACGGCCAGTCGAGCCACTCCATTACTCGTCACCCCAGCGAAAGCTGGGGTCTCCCCGCCGAGCCGAGATGCCAGCTTTCGCTGGCATGACGGGTTGAGATTCAGTCACCCTGGAACTCCGGCTTGCGCTTGTTGGCAAAGGCTTCGTAGGCGCGGCGGAAATCGTTAGTCTGCATGCAGTGCGCCTGGGCGCGGGCCTCCATCTCGATCGCTTCCTCGATCGGGACATGCCATTCGGCGTCGAGCTGCTTCTTGGTCACAGCATGGGCGATGGCCGGCCCGCTCGCGAGGTCGCGGGCGAGCGCCTGGGCATCGGCCAGGACATTGTCGCTGATCCGATTCCAGAATCCCCAGCCATGGCCTTCCTCGGCGGCGAAGCTGCGTCCTGTAAAGAGCAGCTCGGCGGCACGGCCATGGCCGATGATCCTCGGCAGGATCGCGCAGGCGCCCATGTCGGCGCCGCTCAAACCGACGCGGGTGAAGAGAAAGGCGGCCTTCGCGTTTGGCGCGGCGAGGCGAAGGTCGCTGGCCATGGCGATGATCGCTCCGGCACCGGCGCAAACGCCATCGACGGCGGCGACGATCGGCTGCGGGCAGGCGCGCATGGCGCGGACCAGGTCGCCGGTCATGCGAGTGAACCGAAGCAGCCCGGCCTCGCCCATTTTCGTTAGCGGGCCGATGATCTCATGGACGTCGCCACCCGAGCAGAAATTGCCGCCAGCGCCGGTGATGACGACCGCCTTGACCGCCCGGCTGCGGTCGAGATTCCAGAAGGTGTCGCGCAGCTCGTCATAGGATTCGAAGGTCAGCGGATTCTTCCGCTCCGGTCGGTTGAGCGTAATCGTGGCAACGCCGTCGGCGAAGTCCCACAGGAAGTGGGTCGGCTTCAGCACGGTGGGATCGAAGCTCATGCGGTGGTCCCGCCGTCGATGGTCAGGCAGGCGCCGGTGATCGAGCGGCTGTCGGGGCGGCAGAGGAAGGCAATGGCGGCGGCGACCTCTTCCGCGGTGACGAAGCGGCCGCTGGCATTCATCGCCGCCAGAGCATCGCGCGCCTCGTCGCCGCTGCGGCCAGTGGCGCGCTCGATCCGAGCGGCGCTTTCGTCGACCATCGGCGTGTCAACGAAGGAGGGGCAGACCGCGTTGACGGTGAGGCCAGTCTTGACGAACTCCAGCGCCAGGCTGCGCGTCAGGCCGACGGCGCCATGTTTGGACGCGGCATAGGGCGCGGCGTAGGGCGCGCCCTTCAGGCCGGCGACGGAAGCGACGATCACCAGCCTCTTGTCCTCGCCCTGCAGCAGGTCGGGGAGGGCCAGTTGGGCACCGTCGAACAGGGCGGTGAGGTTGGTGGCGATAATCCGGTCCCAGGCATCGCGCTTCGTGCGCTGGAACGGCGCGCTGTCGCCGATCCCGGCGTTGAGGATGACATAGTCGAGCGAGCCACAAGCGGCGCGGGCATCTTCAAAGGCATTCTCAAGCGCGTCCCGGTCGGTCACGTCGCAGGCGATCACAAGCCCACCGAGCTCGGCGGCGACGGCTTCCAGCGGCTCGCGCCGGCGGCCGAGCAGAGTCACCTTCGCTCCTTCGGCGGCAAGCATTCGCGCGGTCGCGGCACCGATGCCGGTGCCTCCTCCGGTAATCAGCGCGTGGCGTCCATTAGCCCAGCCCATGGCATTCCCTCTTTTTCCCTGCTTGGCCCATGGCCGAAGAAGTGGCAAGCGACGGCGCAAAGGGAGAATGCGATATGAAAACCCGCGCCGCCGTCGCCTTCGAAGCCAAGCAGCCGCTCGAGATCGTCGAGCTGGATCTTGAAGGGCCCAAGGCGGGCGAAGTGCTGGTTGAGATCATGGCGACGGGAATCTGCCACACCGATGCCTATACGCTCGACGGGTTCGACAGCGAGGGCATCTTCCCTTCGATCCTTGGCCATGAAGGCGCGGGCGTGGTGCGCGAAGTCGGTTCCGGCGTGACCAGCGTGAAGCCGGGCGACCATGTCATTCCGCTCTACACCCCCGAATGCCGCCAGTGTAAGTCGTGCCTTTCCGGCAAGACCAATCTCTGCACCGCTATCCGCGCCACCCAGGGCAAGGGGTTGATGCCCGACGGCACCAGCCGGTTCAGCTACAAGGGCCAGACCATTTATCATTACATGGGCTGCTCGACCTTCTCCAACTTCACCGTGTTGCCCGAGATCGCGGTGGCCAAGATCCGCGAGGACGCGCCGTTCAAGACCAGCTGCTACATCGGCTGCGGCGTGACCACCGGCGTCGGCGCTGTGGTCAAGACGGCCAAGGTGGAACCGGGCGCAAATGTGGTGGTGTTCGGCCTCGGCGGGATCGGCCTCAATGTCATCCAGGGCGCAAAGCTGGTCGGGGCGAACAGGATCGTCGGCGTCGACATCAATCCGGACCGCGAGCAATGGGGCCGCCAGTTCGGAATGACCGACTTCATCGACGGCCGCGGCAAGTCGCGCGAGGAAATCGTCGCCGAGGTCATGCTGCTGACCGACGGTGGCGCCGACTATACGTTTGACGCGACCGGCAACACCGAGGTGATGAGGACCGCGCTGGAAGCCTGCCATCGCGGCTGGGGTACCAGCATCATCATCGGGGTGGCCGAGGCCGGTAAGGAGATCGCTACTCGCCCGTTCCAGCTGGTCACCGGCCGCAATTGGCGCGGCACGGCGTTCGGCGGGGCCAAGGGCCGCACCGACGTGCCCAAGATCGTCGACTGGTACATGGACGGCAAGATCGCGATCGACCCGATGATCACCCATGTGCTGGCGTTGGAAGAGATCAACAAGGGCTTCGACCTGATGCATGCCGGAGAGAGCATCCGCAGCGTGGTCGTGTATTGATGGCCGACAAGGTCAACCTCGGTGAGAAGCTCGGCAGCTTTTCCGATCATTGGGCGCCGCGAATCGTCGCGCGCTACAACGATCATGAAGTGCGGTTGGTCAAGGTCGAGGGAGAGTTCATCTGGCATCGGCATGACGAGACCGACGAGCTGTTCCTGATCCTCGAGGGCGAGCTCGACATGGAATTCCGCGACCGGACGGTGACGCTTCAAGCCGGCGAGCTGATCGTGGTGCCGAAGGGAACGGAGCACCGGCCGTGCGCCCGCAAGGGCGAGGTCAAGCTGCTGCTGATCGATCCAAGGGACATGCCGAACACAGGCGATCCCGCCACGGCGACCGTTGCCGTGGAAATTTGAGGAGAGGCATCGAATGTTCAGCCATGTGATGGTCGGATCGAACGACCTCGAACGGTCGCGGAGATTCTATGACGCGCTGTTCGGCAAGCCCGCCAGGACCGATGAAAAGGGGCGCCTCAGCTACGGCCGCCGCGGCTCGATCTTCATGGTGTCCAATCCGATCAACGGCGAGCCGGCGACCTATGGCAATGGGTCGACCATTGGTTTCTACTTCGAAACTCCGGCGGAAGTCGACGAGTGGCACGCACGCGGCTGCGCTGCCGGCGGCAGCAGCTGCGAGGACCCGCCTGGCTTTCGCGAGAACCCATTCGGCAAGCTCTACCTAGCCTACCTGCGGGATCCCGACGGCAACAAGCTGTGTGGCCTGCACCGGCCGGAGCAATGAGCATCGAGACCGTCAGCGAGGTGAGGAGCCACGGCGGAGTCCAGGGCGTCTATCGACATGCTTCGGAGGCGACCGGCACGAGCATGACCTTCTCGGTCTTCATGCCGCCGCAGCCGGAGAAGGGCGAGCCTTTGCCGGTGCTGTGGTATCTGTCGGGCCTGACCTGCACCCACTCCAATGTTACCGAGAAGGGCGAGTTTCGCGCCGCCTGCGCCGAGCATGGCATGATCTTCGTGGCGCCGGACACCAGCCCGCGCGGCGACGGCGTTCCCGGCGATCCGGAAGGTGCCTGGGACTTCGGGCTGGGCGCCGGATTCTACGTCGACGCAACCGAGGAGCCATGGTCCGCCAACTACCGCATGTGGAGCTATGTCACCGAAGAGTTGCCGGCGCTGCTCGCGGACCACTTCCCGATCGATCCGCAGCGGCAGGGCATCACCGGTCACTCGATGGGCGGTCACGGTGCGTTGACTGTCGCGCTGCGCCATCCCGGCCGGTTCCGCTCGGTCTCGGCCTTCGCCCCGATCGTCGCCCCGAGCCAGGTGCCGTGGGGCGAGAAGGCGCTTTGCAATTACCTGGGTGCCGACCGTTCAGCCTGGCGTGCGCATGATGGCGTCGCGCTGATCGAAGATGGCGCCCGGCTGGACGAGCTGCTGGTCGATATCGGTGATGCCGACCCGTTCCTGGAGAAGGAACTCAGGCCGGAGCTGCTGGAACAGGCCTGCTCCGATTCCGGCATTGCGCTGACGCTTCGCCGTCAGCCGGGCTATGACCACAGCTATTATTTCATCTCGACCTTCATGGCCGATCACGTCCGCTGGCATGCGGAGCGGCTGACCAAATGATGGCCGGGCTCGAGCCCTGGGCGCAACAGGCGCTCAGCGTCGGGTCGGGGCTGGTGGCGGGCGTGCTGGTCGGCCTGGAGCGGGGCTTCAAGCTGCGCAACCAGCGCGAAGGATACCGGGTTGCCGGCATCCGCACCTTCAGCCTGCTCGGCCTGGGAGCGGGTGTGGCCGGGCTAATCAGTCGATCCCAGCCGTTCGCCGCCGGGGGAATCCTGATCGGCATGCTCGCCTATCTCGCAATCGCCTATGCACCGAAGCTCAAGGCAAAGGGAGACGTGACCAGCCCAATTGCCGCGGCGGCAACGATCGCCGTCGCGTTCCTCGGCGGAATGGGCAGCGTCGGCCTGGCGCTCGCCTGCGCCGCGGTCATCGTTCTCCTCCTGGCGCTGCGCGACGAAGTCCATGGCTTCGTCGATCGGCTGGACGAGAAGGACGTGAAGGCGCTGGCACGGTTCGCCGTCATCGCGCTCGCCATCCTGCCGTTCCTGCCAGATCGCAATTTCGGGCCCTACGACGCCTGGAACCCCTCCAAGCTGTGGTGGGTGGTGATCCTGGTCACCGGCTTTTCCTTCGCCGGCTACATCGCCAACCGCCTGTTCGGATCAAGGCATGGCACCATCGCGACGGCGATCATCGGCGGCGCCTACTCCTCGACCGCGGTGACCCAGTCGCTGGCGCAGCGGCTTGGCAGCTCGGAGGCCGGCGGGGCCGAGCCGGCCGGGATCGCCCTGGCAAGCGCGGTCATGTATCTGCGCGTCCTGGTTCTGGTCGCGATCCTGGCCCAGCGGCTGTTCGTTCCGTTCGCGCTGGTCATTGCGCCGGCGCTGATTGTCGGCTGGCTCGCCGGCTGGTGGCTCTACCGCCGCGCACCGCACCAGGAAGGCCCCGCTCCGCCGGGCAACCCGATCGCGCTGGTCCCGGCGCTGACTTTCCTGATCTTTCTCGCGCTCGCGGCGGTCGCCGCGCGTTGGGCGGAATCGCAGTTCGGTCAGGAAGGGATCGCCGTCCTGCTGCTAATCATGGGCAGCCTCGACGTCGACGCGGCGATCGTCACCGCCGGCGGCCTGCCGTCCGAAGCGATTGCGGCGGAACTGGCGGCGCTGGCGCTGGGCGGGACGATCCTTGCCAATATGTCGGTCAAGCTGGGGGTCACGCTGGCCTATGCAAGGTCGAAGGGTAGCAGCGCCGCGGCCGCGCTGGCGGCAAGCATGGCAGCGCTGGCGGTCAGCCTGATCGTCGGCTGGTCGATGCTGTGAGCAGTTGTCGCCACGCTTCGGCTTGTGCCGGGGCATTGGCTGGAAAATAAATGACCCCACGGTCTACGTCGCCCCGCCCACTTGCGTGGATAGGCTTGACGCCTACGGTCGCGTGATCCGGGCCTGCAAAACGCCGGAATGACCTGACGGGAGGGCACAGTTAGCGTCGTGTCTGACTTGGCGCGCAGTCGCGG
>Ga0307410_10001653_pt1 | contig 10264 bp, 7 predicted proteins | sample 322Ometagenome_3_FD_203707 | JGI IMG/M metagenome (GOLD analysis project Ga0307410, IMG submission 203707) | Maize rhizosphere microbial communities from greenhouse at UC Davis, California, United States - 322HYB-O-3 | ecosystem: Host-associated > Plants > Roots > Rhizosphere > Soil | place...
AATTGATCCCGAGCTTCGGAGGGTTTTGCTCGATCCACGACGACAACTGTGACGCAAAAGCATTTGCATAGCGTTCGTCGTTAGTCAACCAATAAGCCTGGCCCAACGAAATAAAATGCTGATGCCGGTTAAGCTCCCAAACGATCTTCTTATCGCCTGATTCGGCGGCGTCAAGTTCTTCGACACGACTCCAGTGCACGAGCGGAGAATGCTTGCCAGATACCGGCTCGAGATTCCAATCGACAGGATTACCGAAATCGAGGCCTTTTAATCCCAGTAAATCGACTTTGCCATCGATTATTTCGTCACAACGCCGCAGGAAATGGCTTTGTGTGCGAGACCAATGGTCGCGTAGCGCTGCAACAGTTTTCGGCTCCTCGTCGAAACCGGGAAAGAAATTTGGTTGTGCTCGTGAACGAAAGTGTGCGAGGAATGTTTCCGGATCAAGCTTTAAGATCTTGTCGGATGGGAGCGAATTAAGTGACGACAACCCTCGCCGTTCAGCAAAAGCGGAGAGTTTCTGCATGCCGCGGACTCGCAACTCATCAACACTAAATTTCCTAAGCTTTGACAAAGTCTCTCAAGCCACGAAGAAGCACAGCGCCGAAGGCGCGGAATATGAAAGCCAGGGGCGAGCGCGAAGCGCGTCGCCCCTGGTTGCAAAAAGCGCGAGACATCGAGGCCTGAAAGGCCGACATACAACCACGGCTATTACGCCCTTTTAAGGGCTGATGGCTTATTTTATTTTGTTACCAGGGGCGACGCGCTCGCTTCGCTTCGCGCTTGCCCCTGGCTTTCATATTCCGCGCCTTCGGCGCTGTGCTTGTTCGTAGCTCCCACCGCTGATTCAGCAGCAAGCTCATGATAAAGACTGATCCACTCATCACGAACCACGGGCCAGGTAAACTTCCGAGCGGCGACGCGTGCCTGTGCGGTAAGTCTTAACGCCAGTTCGTTGTCCTCCAGCAAGCGAATGGCCGCAGCCGCCATTCCTTCGTGGTCGTCGCAGCGAACCATCAGACATGATTCTTCATGAGTGACAATAAACGGAATACCACCAGCGTCCGTAGTAACCACCGGCAAACCCGCAGCCATGCTTTCAGTTATTGAACTCGGCATGTTGTCGAGATTGGTCGCAGTGAGATAGATATCGGCACTGTCGTACATCGCCGGCATTTCCTCAAACGCAACCCGGCCGATGAATTCCGTCTGTCGCAATTCCAAATCGCGCGCCAATTGTTCGAGCTCGCCACGCATCCACCCGTCCGCGGCCACAGTAAGGCTCGCATCGGGGAGCCGGCGCTGAATCAAGGCGAAGGCGCGAAGCACACACGGGACGTTATAAAGCGGCTCCAGCAAACGACTGGTTAGAAACACCGGGCGCAAAGGCTTTCTTTCGCGATACTGAAAACGCTCCAACTCGACGATGTTATGTATCGGCCGTGCTCTCAGACCAAACTTTCCAAACACTTCCACAAGGTAACCCGAAGGCACAACGATCACATCGGCCAAACGCATCGTGGGAATGGCCGAGAGTTTCCAGTTTGACAGGTGATCTTCCGCTTCACCGCTGCGGTAATTGAGAATCACTTTCTTTCCGTAGAGGCGTCCAATCAGGATAGCCGGCGCCACCGACAGCAGGTAGGAATAGTAAGAAGCCGAGAAGACGTGCAGAATGTCGTAGCGCCATGCGCAAGCCAATAGCCAACCCCAATAGAGCAACGATGTCACTATCGTGCGAACATACTTAATTCGTTGCAGCCAGCGGAAGCCGCGCGGCATTCTTGGATTGTGTGGATAGAAATCGACTTGCAGTGAAGGTTCTGACTTCAACCCGCCGAGCAATCGTGCGCACTGGCGCGACTGACCGCCGAGAATATCCAACGAGGGAGCGAGCAGCAGTACGCGCAGGAGTCGAGTTTGTGTTAGATCAGACATGTATTGTGCTATGCATCCCCAGGTCGAACCGTCGTTGCGACACTCACTACAGAGCCTTTTTCACGACTGAGTAGTGTTTCGTATAAGTTTTCGGCACGTGCCAGTTGGGCTTCACTCGAAAACTTTTCTCGCACGACTGTGCGGCCACGTTCGCCCATGGTTAAAGCTCTGTCGGAATTATTCAATAGATCAATGAGTCGCAGCGCCAGCGCTTCATCATCCCCTGCTTTCACCAGGTAACCCGTTTCTCCCTCTACGATTGCCTCTCGAGCGCCGCCAACATCGGTAGCTACGACAGGACGTCCAGCCGCCATATACTCGAGGATTGAATTGGAAAACCCTTCTGAGATCGAACTCAATACGCACGCATAAGAAACAGAGAGTAGTTCGACGACGTTTTCACACCGGCCGATAAAGAACACATCGCGCTCGAGACCGAGTTCGGTTGCCAGTGACTTGGTTTGTTCGAGCAACTCTCCCTCGCCTGCAATCACGAATGCCGCGTCGGAAACAAAGTCGTGCACGCGTTTGGCGGCACGCAAAAAGGTTGCATGATCCTTAAGGCAAACCGGCTTTGGTTCCATGAAGTGCGCTCTCATATTGGCAACTATCGTAATAAATCGCCGCGGCGCATCTGTGGTTAATCCCAGATGAGAGAGCGACGTTTTTCGGTCAAACTCTGTGGCGAACTTCGTTAAATCAAGCCCGTTGTACAGCGTGACTACTTTATCGGGCGCAACGCCTTCAACGATCAGTTGCCGGCGTACTTCTTCACAATTGGCCACTACTTTATGCGCCAGACGATAAGCGCCGCGTTCAACCAGCCTCTGCTTCGCAGCTCTCACTGCGGATTCACGACGCGAAGCTATTCGCACCGGCACGCGGGCTAATGTGGCAGCAGCCATTCCAAAGATGTTTGTATAAAAATCGTGTGCATGGACCACTCGAACGTTGTTTCGTTTCAAATAACCGGCGAAGCTTCGCAATTGCACGACTGCGTTGCGATCGTAAAAACTGGTCAGCTTGTATTCGGGCACTTCTGAGAGATCCAAACGGTCGATGTCGGGTGACAGTGGGCCACTCTGGTCCAGCGTAGCGACAAAAATATTGAAGCGTCCGCTCTCGTGCAACATTCGTGTCAGTTGCACTGCCTGGCGCTCAGAGCCACCCTGATTGAAACTACCGATGAGTTGAAGAACGTTATCTCTCAACCTTGCCAACCTACTTCACTTTCTTAAATACGAACTCATTGCAACCGAGCCCTACTTTTCCGCACTTTATTTTGGTCAACGTGAACCCACGCTTACGATAAAAATCGAAGATCTGCTCAGGCGTGGCGACTTCATACGGATAGCCGCCTACCCAATCGACGATGTCGTGCCAGCGACTCATCCCGCGATTGTTCTGCGCGTAGTTGGTCCATGAACGCACATAAGCCCCGGGTTGTAATTTGACCACCGCCCGCAAAGCTGATTTCAGTTCATCGGGCGCTATAGCCAGCAATGCGAACAGCGGTTGGGCCACACCCGGAAGGCGGTTGTATGTTTGTTTGATCCACTTCCATCGAGCACTTTGTGTCCCGGTATCGTTGTAGATCGCGATGAACAACTTGCCACCGGGCGCGACCGGTAGCGCGGCGTTTTCGAGACCTTTCCACATCTGTCCGGTGTGATGCAACACGCCCCAGGAGTAAACGACGTCGAAGAAACCGAGTGACTCTACGTAGTCAGGATCAAGTGCCGACGCTTCTTCGATCCGCCAACCGGTATCTTCCGGAAAATACCTGCGCCGCAGCTCACTAGTGCAGGCAACAGACTGCGGATCGAAATCGAATGAATGCACGCGCGCGCCGAGTTTGCGGGCGGCCAAACTAAACAGACCGCTGCCCGATCCAATGTCGAGAAAAGTTTTTCCCTGGAGCGAATCAACTTCGAGCTTATCTTTCAGTGATCCGACTGCTTCGTTGATGCGTCGCTCGTCGAGTACGGAAAGAAAACGGCTCCAGTTGTCCCCGAACGTGAAGCGTTCGCCTCTAGCGACTTCGGCTGCGTGCGTGTTTACTCTTTCTGTATCGGCAATCATCCGGACTAAGCCACCTGCAACTCTCTGGCTACGGCTTTCTCTTCGTAAACCACCCGGTGCCACAATTCCAACATGAACAATGTCCACAGTTGAGTGGAATGATCGCGCCGGCCGCGTTCGTGCTCGTCGAGTAACAACTGAACGTAGGCGGGCGCAATGTACCCACGCTCACGGGTCCGTTGCTCCGTTAGCGTGTCGTGAATGCGCTCGCGCAACTGTTGATTGATCCATTCATCAACTGGCACACCAAATCCCTGTTTGGGCCGGTTCAGGATCTCGGCAGGCACAAAATCACGAATCGCCTGCTTAAAAACATGCTTCGTTTCGAGTCCGTTCAACTTCAGCGACGCGGGAATCGAGTTAACGAACTCAATTAACTTGTGGTCCAACAAAGGAACGCGCGCTTCGAGTGAAACCGCCATGCTCATGCGATCGACTTTAGTCAGAATATCTCCCGGCAAATATGTCTTACTGTCGATATAAAGCAGCGTGTCGAGCGGCTCACCGGTTCTTACACGCTCCGCATAACTGCGAAACGGAATGACTTCATCGCCATTGCGCTGTAATTGCCCGCGAAACGCATCGGTGTAGAGCAAAGGCTTGTTGAGCTCTGTAAATATCGAAATGCTGTCGAGGTAACGATCGAGAGAATCCAGTGCGACGTTATGAAGAAAATTGCGTCCACGCGCGCCGTGCGGCAAATGCCGGCTCAACGGCGCCATTAAACCATGTCGAACAAAACGCGGCAGGCCCGCGAAACCACTTCGACGCTGATCGATTACGTAGCGCGTGTAGCCGGCAAAGAGCTCGTCGCCACCATCGCCTGACAAAACCACCTTTACGTGTTCACGTGCCAGCTTGGAAACCATGTAAGTGGGAATCGCCGAAGAATCCGCAAATGGCTCGTCGAGAAACCACGCGAGGTCATCGACGATCTGGCAAAGGTCAGGTGTGACTACAAACTCGTGATGATCGGTACCAAAGTGCCTGGCTGCAATTCGAGCATATTTGAGTTCGTTGTAACTGTCTTCGTTAAAGCCGATAGAAAAGGTCTTCACCGGCTGTGACATCTCACGAGCCATCAAGCCAACAATCGTGCTCGAATCGATGCCACCGGAAAGAAATGCTCCGAGCGGGACATCCGCGATCAACCGCAAACGAACGGATTCAGACAGTAGTGAACGCAACTCCTCGAGGTAATCTTCGGCGCGTCGAGATGTTTCACCCTGCACCGGCTCGTAACGAAAATCCCAGTAACAGGTCACGTCTACGCGGCCGTTCGCAAACGTCAAATAGTGGCCGGGAGGAAGCTTGCGAATACCTTTTAAGATGGAAAGAGGATCCGGCACATAGCCCCAGGTTAGATAGGCATCGATTGCCTGAGGATTTATTTCGCGCCGCATGCTGGGATGTTGCAGTAACGACTTCAGCTCCGAGCCGAAAATAAGCGCGCCTTCCGAAGTCAGCGTGTAGTAAAGCGGTTTCTTACCAACCCGATCGCGAGCAATGAATAGTGATTGTTTTTTCGCATCCCAGATCGCGAAGGCAAACATACCTCGAAGTTTGGAAACACAGGCAGGTCCAAACTCTTCGTACGAATGAACAATTACTTCAGTGTCTGAATGGGTTTGAAAGTGATGCCCGCGTGCTTCCAGTTCGGGCTGTAGTTCACGGTAGTTGTAAATCTCTCCGTTGAAGACAATGCTGACAGTTCCGTCTTCGTTTGAGATCGGCTGGTGTCCGCCGGCGAGATCGATAATGGACAAACGGCGCATTCCCAAATGTGCGCCGTCGTCAGTTTGCATCGTGCCTTGATCGTCAGGGCCACGATGGGCAATCACGCGGCACATTTGTTCGAGCGTGGCGGCTGCTTCGTCCCGAGGGAGTCGCTGTTGGAGATCGACGAATCCGGCGATGCCGCACATTAGCGAGCGCCTCCGATCAACTCGGGCGTCTTACCGGTTGCTGCTCCGGGTAACCTTTCGCTTCGAACTCGACTGCCGAGAAATACTCTCGCCCACGTGTCCAACGCGATGAGTGTCCAAAGAATGTCTCCGTGATTCGCGGTTCTTGAATTGTGCTCGTTTATGAGCTGCTCGACGACATTGCGATTCGTCACTCCAGCAGCAAACGAATCAGCATCTCGCAACGACTGCACGCGGTGAGCAAGCGCGCCGCCAGGTCGCAACCACTCCCCCAAAGGCATTTCGAAACCAACCTTGCGCCGGTTCACGATTTCGGACGGCAGCCATTTCATGGCGATGTTTTTTAACAACTGCTTCCTGACGCCACCAGCAAGCTTCACTTCAGCACTCAAGCTATTGGCCCACTCAGCGAGGTGATGATCGAGGAACGGCTCTCGTGCCTCCAAACCGGCAGCCATACTCATTCGATCTTGTCGTTGCAGCAAAGGAAGCAGGTAAGTTTGCTGGTCGTAAATGAAAAGATGGTTCGCGGTAACTCCATTTCCTGTGGCGAGAAACTTTCGACGCTCCCGCGATAATGCATCGCCGTCCGAAACAAGCTTTTTGACGAGAGGCGTGTAAGAAAATGCATTCGCTGTTGCTACATAATCCTGGTGCAAAACTTTTTTCAAAGTAGAGAGCTTGCCGACAGCAGGAGCAGCGGCGGCAATCGTCGAGACGCCGGGTATTCGTCGTAAGAGCCGGTCGCGCTGTAGCGCCACTCGATACCAATCGTAACCGCCGAAAACCTCGTCAGCACCCTCGCCCGATAAAAGCACCGTGATGTCCGCACGCTCTTTTGCTTCGCGAAAGATCAGGTGCATCGGCACTGAATTCGGATGTGTTAACGGTTCATCATGCGCCCACGTCAAACGATCCAATTCGCTATCGATCTCTTCAGGTGAGACTTCGATCTCGTGGTGTCTCGAGTTTATTCGCTCCGAGACGAGCCGTGCGTAAGGGCGTTCATCGTAAGTCGACTCCGCAAAACCAACACAGAAGGTATCGATTGGATGATCGGTGAGCTCGGCAGCCACTGCACTGACGAGACTTGAATCCAATCCGCCACTCGTGATCGTGCCTAACGCGACGTCGCTAACCAGTCTGGAGTTAATCGAATCTTTGAGAAGCTCACGCCCGTGTTCAATCGCATCAGCCGGGTTTCCGATCGTTTCCGCGCGCGGAGACCAGTAACGCCTTTCACTCCGGCGTCCATTCTCCAAAATCATCAGAGTGCCGGGATTGAGTTCGTAAATGCCTTTGAACAGCGTTTCCTCACCCACCACACTGCGAAACATCAGATACTCAGCGAGTCGAGATGCATTCAAAGACCGGTCGAGATTCTGATGCGCAAACAGTGCCTTGATCTCTGAAGCAAACAACACGCGTTCGTTATCCGGTGTTGCGTAGTAGAGCGGTTTAACTCCAAACCGGTCGCGACCCAGCAACATTCGGCGCTTGCGTTCATCCCAAAGCGCAAAAGCAAACATCCCGCGCAAACGCTGGACGAATTCGTCGCCCCACTGTTCATACGCATGCACGACCGCTTCGGTATCACTCGCAGTACGGAAGCTATGACCAAGGGATGTAAGTTCACTTCTCAACTCGCGATAGTTGTAAATCTCGCCATTAACGATAACAGCGATATCGCGCGTCTCATTAAATTGCGGCTGGTAACCTCCCAGCAGATCGATGATGGCCAAACGCCGGTGACCGAGGACAGCGCCTGTTTGGCTGGACCACCATCCTTCGCCGTCTGGTCCACGGTGTTCCAAAAGGCTCATCATCTCGCGCACGTTCATTTCGTCGCTCGACGTGATTCCTGAAGAACTATAGATCCCACAAATTCCGCACATAGATCGTTAACTCACTACCGACGCACTAACATCAGACCGCGTAAAGCGGTGCTTTCCGGCTGTTGATAATGGAATACTTTCTGTTTCCCGAACGTCAACCGTGATCGGCCGTTCGGTCAGTGCTTTTATATTTGCGACGGCGTCACGAATTGTTTTCTCCCGCGCTTCACGCATCCCTTTGCCCGCAACAATCCACAGCGTTATGTGATCGGCGGCAGTCTGGTGAAATTGAAACGTCTCGATGCCTTCACTTCCATACATCAGGTGTGTGAAGTATTCACCGTGTACGACTCTGCCGTCAGGAAGTACGAAATTGTCGCTGACTCGCGCGACGTTTAGCTGCATTAACGGAAAGTTGTTGCCACACGAGCAAACATCATCGACCAGCTCACCACAATCGTCGTTACGGTAACGAATGAACGGCATGGCGTAGTTCCAGAGGGAAGTAACCAGGAAAGGACGTGCGCCACTTTCATTTCTCTGCTCTTCCACCTCAAGCACGACATAATCCGCATTGACATGCATGTTTCCCAACGAACATTCGGCGGAAATATTCTGCACCTCACTGCTGCCGTAACAATCGTAAACTCTACAACCAAACACCTGCTCGATGAGCTTTCGTTGCGGTAGATAAAGTTTCTCGGCAGTTGAGAACACTCCTTTGAGAGGTTCAACCGAAGCACCTTTTGCTTGCAGGTATTGAGCGAAACGCCCGATCGTGGATGCGTAACCCAGAATAATCGATGGCTTGATCGAGGGCCATTTCTTCAGCCATTGTTCGAAGTCACTTTCACCGGACTGAAACGGATCAAACTGGTACATCCGGCGCAGTCGTTGACGCAGCTCAAATTCTGTTTTCGACATTTGTTGCAGCCGCTCGTTGCTCCCCCAGAAAAACGCGATCATCTCGCCGGGTCGCCAACCACACTGCATAAAGTTTCGATAGGTGCCCGCCTCGGAGGCGTCCATGTACATGCGTTCGCGATAGAAAGTGAGCGGCACGCCCGTCGAACCGCCGCTGTGATGGCGCGAAAGCTTCTCGAGCGGCACGTCTTCACGCACGAGATCGCGCCAGCGCTCACGCACGATGTCCTTCGTCAAGATCGGAAGTTGCGCGAGATCCTTAAGACTACGAATATCGTCGCTCGTTATGTTAAGGCTGCGAAAGAGTTCGCGATAGTACGGGACGTGTTTTTCCGCATGGGCCAGCAGTTCGGATAAGCGTCGCAACTGGTTTGCCTGTACTTCAGCTTTCGGCACGAAGGGTTCGCGCTCGATCTGTTGAAGTAATTTCAAACTGCGTGAGCGTCGTAACCAGTGCAACCCCGACAACATGATATAACCCGGAAAACTACCCCAGCGCGCCTGTGGCACTGCGACTTTGCCGGAGACTTGCGTGCTTACACTCATAACACTTCAGTTTAGTCTATTATGACGAGTGATTCTCCTGCCGCGCGTGATCCGCCCGCCGCGTCGCAAAATAACCCTGGAAAAAGCGTAACTGCGTCTCATGCCAGAATGCGTCACCGGTTCGTCCCCGGACGACGCATGTCAACCAGCTAACGACATCCCGCATAGCTTCACGGTACATGTACGCAGGTACACCGAGAAATCGCCGGGTTCCTTTCTCCGTCTCAGCAGTATTCATTATTGCGTAATTACGGCCGTGATCTCTATGCCAACGGCGGTGATAACTCTTCGTGAGCCGGTCCCCTGTCGCTTTGTGATGAAACGAAACGTGCGGTAAATACAACCCCTTCCGCCCTGATTTCCAGAGCCGGATCAAGAGATCAAGATCCTCTGTTCCGCCGGTTCTATCTTTGTGCGGACCAAGTTCTCCATGATAACCACCGACTGCTGCTACATCATTAATACGAAAGGCGCAGGCGAGTAAACAAATCTGGTGCGATTCATCGGTGATGAATTGTTCGTCTCCGTAATCAGCCATCGCCAATGCGGACCAATGCCGGCTCGTTAACCAGCCCGGGGGTTCACCCTGCCACAAAGGCAATACCTTCCCGCTGACAAATGCGACATCCGGGTTCTGAGTTAATCCGTCATAGATTCCCCGCGCCCAATTCTTCGGCAATATAAAATCGTCGTCGGCGATCACGTAGGACCAACCTTGCACGGCTTGCAATCCGGTGTTCAGCGCGTGCGATTTACCCTGCCGCTCTTCAAATAAATAACGCAGATTCTTGTGGCCGGCGGAAATGAATTCTTCCACTACCGATCGAGTGTTGTCGGTAGAGTTGTTGTCAACGACCAGAACCTCGTAACTGAAACGTTCTTCCGTTTCCTGCGCGAGCGCCGTCTCGAGCAACTCGCGGAGGTCTTCGCAGCGGTTGTAGGTGCAAACCAGCAACGAAAGGTCAACTTTTGAAGGAGTCGCTTCCATTAGTTACATTCCAAAATACTTTTTTA
>Ga0307410_10001660_pt1 | contig 10230 bp, 4 predicted proteins | sample 322Ometagenome_3_FD_203707 | JGI IMG/M metagenome (GOLD analysis project Ga0307410, IMG submission 203707) | Maize rhizosphere microbial communities from greenhouse at UC Davis, California, United States - 322HYB-O-3 | ecosystem: Host-associated > Plants > Roots > Rhizosphere > Soil | place...
GCTGCAGCAGACCTTCCATGCTGGCCACGACGGTGTTGAGATCCAGCGCCCGGGCCTGCAGGGTGGGCGGCTGCCCGAACGATAGCAGCTGCCGAGTGAGCGCGGCGCCCCGGTCTGCAGCCTTGCAGATCTGCTCGACGTCTTTTCGGCGCACATGCTCTTCGGGCAGATCGCGCAGCAGCAGGTCGCTGAAACCCCGTATGGTCGTGAGCAGGTTGTTGAAGTCATGGGCCACACCGCTGGCAAGACGGCCGGCGGCATCCATGCGCTGGGCCTGCCGAAGCTGTTCCTCGCTCTGATGCAGCGCTGCCCGGGTGCGGGTGCGCTCCGTAATGTCGGTGGCCAGGACAAGTCTCGCGCGCCGGCCATTGAGCTCCATCTCGTGCGAAACCAGCTCCATGTCCACGATGGTGCCGTCCTTTCGCTGGTGCTGAGCCAGGGCCACGTCTCCCCGCTGCATGCTGCTGCGCTCGAGGCCGTGATGAAGTCCTGGCGCATCCTCCGGCGGGAGTATGTCCATGATGGTCATGCCGAGGAGCTCGTTTTTGGCATACCCGTACTGGCGAACCGCTGCGTCGTTCACTTCGAGGAAAGCGAGTGTCTCCACATCGAATACCCACATCGGCTGCGGGTTACTCTGAAAGAGCATGCCATAGCGCTCGTCGGATTCACGGGCGGCTCGATGCAGCCGAGCGTTCTCGACGGCGAGCGCCGCCCGGCTGGCCAACTCCTCGGCGAACGCCACATCCTCAACGTCGTACCGCCGCCCTGACTCGGCAGCGACCACAAGGGTGATTGTGCCGATGTTGTGGCCCCGTGCCAGGAGCGGAACGCGGATGAACGAGGTGGGATTCAGCGCGCGGAACAGCTTCAGCTGTTCCGCGTCCTGGGCATGCGCGCGCAGCACATCGTCAGTTGCGTCGCCGGAAGCGGATACGTGATCCGCGGGCCCGAACGGAGGGCGCGCCGAGCCATACTCGGAGAGAGCCCGGACCAGCAGATCCCTGGCTGGGTCGCGGTGAGCGGCCGCGATGAACTGGAGCGTGCCCTGCTCAGTGGCCACGTGGATGGCGCACCAGTCGGCGAGTGTGGGCACGATGAGGCGGGACAGATCTCGCAGCGTGCTCATGTAATCCAGGGAAGACGCAAGCACATCATTCGCTGCGGTGAAGAATCCCATCCGGCGGTCGATCTGCTCCGCCTCGTCACGATCGAGCTGCATCTGGTGCGCCCGCTGTGCTCGCGCCTGGAGTCGGGCTACGAGGAGGACGGTCACCGGAACTGCGACCGTTATGGCCAACAGACTGTATGCGTTGGTAGGCGTGTACCGGATGATCGAGCCCGGTTCGGACAGATAATGCACGGCATACACGACGGTGACCAGCGCGCTGATGAGCCCGGGCTTCAGTCCGCCACTATATGTGGAGTAAACGGCCGTCAGCAGCAGAAACGGAAAGGGGTGGGCGACGGGGAACCCGTTCCTCGCCAGGACATCGAAAACGATCGCGGTAGCGAGCGTGAGAAGCGGCCCCCGAACGTAGAGGCCTACTCTGGGCCAGTCTGCCTCCGTGGCCAGACGCGTGGCCCTCCGCACGAAAGTGGACCCGGTGACCCGCTGGACTGCGCCGCTTTGAGCCATAGGTCGGGAATCCTGTTGAGCGCGTGGGGTGGGCTCAAAGGTCAAATGTAAGCTCCCTCGCGTCTGTGACAGGCCTTACACACCGGTTTCGGATGCCGCTACCGCAGCGACCAGAAAGTCCGCGCAGCGAAGCGGAGCCAGAAGCGACCAACAGCCGCAGAAGGGGCCGGCAGAATTGATGTGGTTAGTTCCTTGCCGGTGTTTTTGCAGACAGCCGCGCCCCGGGGCACTGAGACCGGTCCTTGCGACCCGGACCCCGCAACGATAAGCTATGCCCCGTCCTTCAGAGAATCGAACCCGCCGCACGCCTTTCGTCCGAAAGGAAGTCGCTCCATGGCTCTGCCTTGTTCGCCCGCCCGCTATCTCCCGACGCTGCTTCTCGGCCTTACGTTCGCCGCATTGCCCGGGCTGCTCCACGCTCAAGCCCAGGCCACGACGGGAGTGGTCCGTGGAACAGTGACCGACTCGACCGGACAGCCGATTTCCGGCGCAACCGTGACGCTCCGTCACGCGGAAACCAACGCTGAACGCTCCCTCACCACCAACGACCGGGGCGTCTACGCAGCGACTCTTCTGCGCGTCGGCAACTACGATGTGACCGGACGAGCTGTGGGCTATCGAGAGTCCAGGCGCAGCGCGGTCGCTGTCGGCCTGGGAGAAACGGTGACCCTCAACTTTTCGCTGGCACCCCAGGTGGTGCAGCTTCAGGAGCTGACGGTCGAGGCCGAGCCCACGCTGGACGTGTCCGAGTCTGCCTCTTCCACCCGGCTCGGTGTCGAAGCAGTAGAGGGCCTGCCAAATAACGGGCGGAATGTTTTCAACTTCACGACTTTGACGCCCAACGTGGCGGTGGTGCAGGGGCCGGACGGCGACGAGATCAGCATCGGCGGCCAGCGGGGCATCCACAACAACGTGTCGGTGGACGGCGCCGACTTCAATAATCCGTTCTTCGGCGAACAGCGCGGCGGGCAGCGGCCCGCGTTTACGTTCAACCTGGACGCAGTGCAGGATTTCGTGGTGGTGTCTGACGGCGCCAACGCCGAGTTCGGGCGGTCAGGCGGCGGATTCGTGAACATCATCACCAAGTCAGGCACCAACGAGCTCCACGGCTCGGCGCACTACTTCGGCAAGTACGATGCCTTGTCCGCTGATCCGACCCATACGTTTGCCGGTGGAGGCACCACCGGGTTCACTCCGGATTTCGCCCAGCATCAGTTCGGCGCCACGCTGGGCGGCCCGATTGTTCGAGACCGTGCCTTCTTCTTCCTGGCTTACGACCAGCAGGAGTACAACGAGACCAAGCAGACCACCCGGCTGGGGTCGATCGATCCGGCGTTACTCGCATTGACCGATACCGCCTTTGGCGGCGCGCTTCGAGGGGACTTCGCGCCCATCAGCCGCACCAACGACGCCAATGCCTTGATGGCCAAGCTGGACTTCCGCCTCGGCGCCAAGCACAACGCGAGTCTCAAGTACAACTACACCAATTCGCGGCAGGAGAACGGGACGTTCGATGTGGACTTCTGGGGACGTAGCGCCAATGCCTTCGAGCGCGACAATTCTCACGCGATCAATGGGGGTCTGACGTCGCTCATTTCCTCGTCGCTCTCGAACGAGTTCCGCTTCCAATGGGCCCGCGAGGAACGGCCACGTCCATACGAGGGGCCGATCAATCCGGCCACCGGACGGCCCTTCCCTGACACCGACATCGGGTTTGTAAATGCGGAGGGGTTCAACGCGTACCGCATCGGCATGCCGTTCTTCATTCCGGTGGATGCGTACGACTATCGCTTTCAGGTGCTGAACAACGTCTCACTCGTCAGCGGAAACCACCTGTTCAAGTTCGGCGCCGAATGGAACCGAACCGGTGTAAACCAGACATTTCGCGGGTTCGGCAACGGCCGCATGGCATTCACGTCGGTGCCCGGATTCCTGAACTACGTGGCTAATGGAAACGGGTACGTCGAATGCTCGGATGGGTCCAGCAACACCACAGGAGCCTGCCCGGGTGGAACGACCATCACGGGTCCTGTAGCCCTGTACCTGCAGCAGGCCGGCATCGGTGGTCTTACGGTCGAGGAGGCCGGCACTCAAGAGATCATTCAGAACGAGCTCGCCGTCTTCCTCCAGGACAGTTGGAAGCCGACGTCCAGCTTGACGGTGAACTACGGGCTGCGCTGGGAAGCGCAGATTCAACCCGATCTCATTACCCCGATACCGGACCTGTTCTACGCTCCCCTCATCGGGCAGACCGTTACCAATTCAGTCGGCACCTTCGAGTTCCCCGGCGACGGAACGATCCCCAGCGACTTTTCGATGTTCCAGCCCCGGCTGGGCCTTACCTACGACGTAACCGGGGACGGTCGATCGCTGATCCGGGCCAATGCCGGAATCTTCTACGCCCGGATTCCCGGACTCAATCTGGCCAGCAGCCGGAGCACTGATGGCTCTCGAGGTCAGTCGATCTTCCGAAACAGCGAACTGATTCCGGTCCTGGGCCCGCCGCCTGCGTACGGCGAGCTGTTGCCTTCACCCGCCGGCGGACCATTCAGACCCGACATCTTCGTCTTTGACAAGGATTTCCAGAACCCGCGGACGTTCAGCGCCACGATCGGGTTCGAGCAGGAGCTGGTGCAGGGTCTGGTGGGCGCGATCAGCGCCACCCACGCACGGACCGACAATTTGACCCGCTTCCTCAACGCCAATTCACCGGTTTTTGGCGACGCACCTAACGAGGGGCCCTGGTCCTCCGCACTCGGGGGCAACGGCATCGGCGCGCTGACGGTGGTGCAGAGCAGCGCTAAATCGCGGTACAATGGCATCACCGCGGAGCTTCGCAGGTCAGCGGGGGAGCGGCTCCAGTTCCAGGTGAACTACACCCTGTCCTTCGACAAGGCGGATGATGACAACGAGCGTGATCCCTTCACGTTCCGCTATGCCCGGGCCGACTCGCTGGAGAAGGAGTACAACTGGAGTGATCGGGATCAGCGCCACCGGGTCAATGCCTGGGTCTTGGCGGTTCTGCCGGGCGACATCTACCTGAACAATCGCGTCAGCGCATACTCGGCGCAGCCGGCCTCTGAAATCTGCGGCGCCGGCAACGTGGGCACGGGCGAGCGCGCGAGCCAGCCCTCACAGCGGATCTGTCCCGACGGTTCCGTGCTTCAGCGCAACACCATTCGGCGGGATAACGCGTACTTCTCGTGGGATCTACGGGTCTCTAAACCGATCTCGTTCGGGCAGGGAACGCTGGAAGCGATCGTGGAAGTATTCAATCTGACGAACAACGACAACTTCAAGGATCCGTCCTCGGGCGGGACGTTCCTCAACTTCGACGGCACCATCCGCAGCGGCCTGGGTGAGCCGAGGCAGGTTCAGGCGGGGATCCGCTACATTTTCTGACGAGATCGTGGGATCGGGCGCGCGAATTCCCGCTTGAACTTCCGGTTCTTGCCATCGGGAAAGCTCACCACCAGCGCGTCATCGTCGATCTCCGCAACTCGGCCCGAGCCATATCTCGGAAGGTTGACCTGGTCGCCGATATTGAGCTTCGTCTCCGTATCGGCGATCTCGTTTGCCTCCGGCGCTGCCTCGGCGCTGGCAATCGGACGCTCGGCCAGCTGAGCCAGGCCGCGCCGGCAGTTGTCGCAGGTTTCGCAGCGTTCCTGCGGCATCTCCTCTTCAAAGTACTCGTGCAGCAGCCGCCACCGGCACAATGCGGAGCGCGCGTACGCCTCCATCCTCTCGAGCTTCTCGTGGTCGGCCTCACTGCGCTCCTTCCACTGCTGCGCCAGCCCAGCCAACCTCTCCGCGGAGACATGTCGATCGGCCAGTGACCACCGGCCGGCACGCGGCTCATCGACGATGCCTTCTTCCTTCAAGACTCCGAGTGCAACCCGGACTTTGGTCTTGGCGACCCCCGGCAATTGCGCTTGGAGATCCCGGGTAGATACTCCCGTCGGCCCGGCTTCGATCTGAGAAAGCGCGCGGTAGACCTCGGAGAGCTGCTCCGTCGAGGGATAGCGGCCACCCAACATGAACAGGTGGGTGCGCCGGTCACGCCCGTCGTACAACAATACGCAGCGGGCGGGATCCCCATCCCGGCCGGCTCTTCCGGCTTCCTGATAGTAGGCCTCCAGGGATGCGGGCAGATCGTAATGCACGACGAACCGTATATCTGGGCGGTCGATGCCCATGCCAAATGCATTGGTGGCGACGATTGCTTCAAGCTCCCCGGCCATGAAGCGTTCCTGTGCCTCCTTGCGGCGCTCTGCGTTGAGTCTCCCGTGGTAGGGCAGAACCTCGAAGCCTTCCTCTTGCAGAAACCGCGTGATCTCGTCGACATGCTTCACGGTGGCGGTATAGACGATCCCGTCGCCCCGACTTTCCTCCAGCAGGCGCAGCAGCTCGCCCTGCTTCTCGGCGTCACCGCTCACATGCTCGACTTCGAACTGGAGATTCGGCCGAAAGATGCCGGTGTTGAAGACCCGCATCCTCGGCCGTCCGAGCTGCTGCATGATGTCGTCCACCACATTCTCCGTGGCTGTCGCCGTGAGCGCCAGCACGGGCGGGTTGTTCAGCTCCTCCAGTGCCGAGCGGATAGCCAGGTATGCAGGCCTGAAATCGTGGCCCCAGTGAGAGATGCAATGAGCCTCATCGATGACGACGAAGTCGATGGTCGTGCCGCGCAACGTCGCGAGAAACTCCGGGTCACTGAGGCGTTCTGGTGTGGTGAACACGAAGTCGCTCTCCTCCTCTTCGATCCGGCCCAGAGCGGACCTTTGTTCCGCGGCGGGCAGCGCGCTGTTGACCTGTAGTGCGTCGAGCCCGTGCGCCTGAAGCTTGTCGACCTGATCCTTCATCAACGAAATCAGGGGAGATACGATGATCGTGGTTCCCTCCAGGTGGAGGGCCGGCAGCTGATAGCACAGGGACTTGCCCGCGCCGGTCGGCATGATGGCGAGGGTATCTGTACCCTCGAGTACTGACCTGATCACATCGTCCTGTCCGCTGCGCAGCCGTTCGATGCCGAAGGTCTGGCGAAGAGATTGTCGCAGCTCGGACATTTGCCGGCGCGGTACTCGCTTCCGTGTTTTTGGCATCAGGTTTCCGTTCGGATGGGCAACGTTTGGAGCAGGGTACCCAACATGAGCAGGGCAATACTGATTTCGGGGTGACTCGGGTCACATCTTCGAGCCCATGACAATCGTAGATCAACAGTGGGGAATTGGCCGCCATCCTGGAGCTCCAGCTTGTCATGCGTGATGTCACTTCTGCTTTCACGTCGGACCGCCGCGCCGCGCCTCGTCGAGTACCGGTCGTGACCGGTGTCGCCGGGCGCATCGATGCGCAGCCCTGGAGTCACCGGCTACCGACTGAAGAGTGGGAGGTCTATCGCGGCGTCATGCACGAAGCCCTGGGTCTCGGGGTGACCTTCGCCTTCGGAGGAGCGTTCGCAACGGCGGTCTATACCGGTGAGCTTCGGAACACGAAGGATTTCGACTTCTACGTCCTTCCGTCCGAGCGCGACACGATGATCCAGGCCACGCGGCGGGCGGGCTTGAAGGATCATTTCGAGCGCTTGCAGTACGATCGATCATGGATCTACCGCGCGAGCGACGGCGATGTACTGGTCGATGTGATCTGGGCGATGGCCAACCATCGTGCCGAGGTGGACGACTCATGGCTGAGCCGGGGTCCGCTGGTGGAGATTCGAGGGGAGCGAATCCGGGCGATCCCGATCGAAGAGCTGATCTGGAGCAAGCTCTACGTCCTGCAGCGGGAGCGAACCGACTGGGGCGACGTCCTCAACCTGATCGCAGCGCAGGCCGGGTCCATAGATTGGGACCACCTGTTGGCCCGGCTCGCGGACGACACCCCCCTGCTGGCAGCGACGCTCGGAGTGTTCGCATGGCTCACCCCGAGCCGAGCCCAGGCGATTCCAGTGACGGTGTGGCAGCAGCTCGGCCTGCGGGCGCCTCAGCCCGGCCCTGAGTACCATGCCGACACCCGTGCGCGCGCGGCTCTCATCGATAGCCGTCCCTGGTTTCGTCCGGCGTCAGGATAGCCCACGTGCTGATCGGTGCGATGAACCACCCAGCTCGAGAGGTGTTACAGCAGGTCGAGTGGGTTGCATCGCTTGGCCTGGGATTCATCGACCTGACTCTGGAGCCGCCGATGGCGGCTTCGTGGCGAGTGGACCGTGAAGCCGTGCGGCAGGCGCTCGACCGCCACGGGCTCGGTGTGGTTGGACATACCGCATTCTACCTGCCGATCGCCAGTGGCATCGAGGAAATCCGGCGAGCATCCCTCGAGGAGCTGCGGCGCTGCGTCGATGTGTTTGCGTCTATCGGAGCCCGGTGGATGAACATTCATCCCGACCGGCATGCCCCAATGCACTCGCGGGCATTCTTTATCGAGCGAAATCTGGAGACGCTGGCTGAGCTGCTGCCGTACGCGAACGACCGAGGCATCGGTCTGATGCTGGAAAATCTGCCCGGTGACTTCAACACCGCCGCCCAGATGGGCGAGCTGCTCGACCCGCTGCCCGAGCTGGGCCTGCATCTGGATGTCGGTCACGCCAATCTGATGGTCGGCTATAGCACCGTGGAGGAGCTGCTCGCGGCATATGGACCGCGGCTCAGACACGTACACCTGCATGACAACAAGGGAGGTGCCGCGGACTTGCACCTTCCGCTTGGCACCGGCAGCGTGGATGTGAGAGGCGCGGTTCGATTGCTGCAGCGACAGGGCTACGATGGTACCATAACACTCGAAGTCTTCACCCCGGACCAGCATCACCTGACCTACAGCCGCGATCTGCTTCAGAAGATCTGGACCGAAGAGCGTTCAGTCGCGCCGCTTCCGGACTGAGTCAGGCGGGCGAGTTAATCGGCCACCGAGGACAGGACGTCTCGAACCTTGGCCGCGAGCTGGTCAGGCCGGAACGGCTTGGGCAGGAAGTCATCCACCGCCGTGCCGCTGAATCGCTCCATCACCTCCACGTCGCCATATCCGCTCATTGCTACGATCGGCACGTCCGGATGTATCCGCCGCAGCTCGTGCGCCGCTTCGGCACCTCCGAGCTGAGGCATCGTGAGGTCTAGCAGGATCAGGCTCACGCCGTCACCGAGGTGGCGCAGTCGCTCCACGGCATGAAGCCCGTTCTCGGCGAGCTCTACCACGTAGCCCGCCTCCTGGAGCACGCTTTCCGCCAGTGCCCTGACCGAAGGGTCATCATCGACCACGAGAACCGTCCCGGCGCCTCGGATGTCGATTTCGGGCTGAACCTCGGAGCCGCTACGGCGCTGGTGCGCAGGCTCTCGGGCAACCGGCAACAGCACGGTGAAAGTGGTGCCCATATCGGGCTCGCTGCGCACACCGATCGCCCCGTGATGGCCGCGCACGATGCCAAGCGCGGCGGAGAGGCCCAGCCCGCGTCCAAGAAACTTGGTGGTGAAGAAGGGCTCGAAGATCCTGTCGCGGGTCTCCTTGTCCATGCCCTCCCCGCTGTCGATCACGTCGATACGGACGTAGTCGCCCGCTGTGATCGGAAATCCCTGCGTGCGGAGCCTCTCTCGACGCTCCGTGAAGTGCTCCGTCCTGATACGGACGGTCAGCGTACCGGCACGGTCTCCTATGGCTTCCCCCCCATTGATTACCAGGTTCATTACCAGCTGCTGCAGCTGAGTCCGGTCTCCCTGGACCGCTGGGCACGTATCGGGAACGTCCATTACAAGAGTGATCTTCTTCGAGATGGATGAACGGATCAGAGTGCTGACCTCGGTCACGACCTTACAGACATCCACGGGCTGAATGACGAACTGTCCCTTACCCGCATACGCGAGAAGCTGCCTGGTGAGATCGGCCGCGCGCTCGCTGGCCTTCAGCACGTCCCTCAGCATCTCGGCCGCCTTTTCATGGCGACCCGCCACCAAGGCGCGGCGAGCCAGACCGGCGTTCCCCATGATCCCGGTCAGGAGATTGTTGAAGTCGTGCGCGATGCCACCTGCGAGCACGCCGATGCTCTCGAGCTTCTGAGCCTGGCGGAACGCCTCCTCTTTCTCCCGCAACGCTTCTTCCGTTCTTTTCTGCTCACTGACATCCCGCACCACGAGGACCGCACCAGCCACCCTGTCTTCACCCCGGATAGGCGCCGTCGAGCAGGTGATCGGGATCAGCCGCCCACTTCTATGGACAAAGTGATCCTCCTGGCCCCGGAGGGTTTCCTCCGTCTCGAGCACCCTCATGTGGGGGCACTCTTCGATTGGGTAAGGTGTTCCGTCCAGCCTCCGGTGGTGCAGCTTATCGTGGAGGAGCTGACCGATCAGCTCCTCGCGCGACCACCCGAACATCTCCTCGGCGCTGGGGTTAGCGAAGGTGGTGCGGCCCTCGCTGTCGATCAGAAAGAACGCCTCCGCGGCATTGCTGGCGATCGCATCGGACAAGTTGATCTGGTAATGGAGCAGCTCCTCCGATTGCTTCAGGCTGGAATCGTCCCTGATAATCTTGGCAAGTCCCTTTAGATCGCCGGCCTTGTCTCTCAACCCCACCATCACCCCGTTGGCCCAGAACCGCGAGCCGTCCTTCCG
>Ga0307410_10001661_pt1 | contig 10228 bp, 9 predicted proteins | sample 322Ometagenome_3_FD_203707 | JGI IMG/M metagenome (GOLD analysis project Ga0307410, IMG submission 203707) | Maize rhizosphere microbial communities from greenhouse at UC Davis, California, United States - 322HYB-O-3 | ecosystem: Host-associated > Plants > Roots > Rhizosphere > Soil | place...
TGATTTGGAAAGCTTTTACCACCAAAAGCCAACAACCTACAATATCAAGGCAATAGAAGACAGTGAAATTCTGGTTATTAGCAAAGCTAATAAAACGCTCTTATTTGAACAGGTCCCAAAACTGATTCAGTTTCACATTATCATGGTTGAAAAAGCCAATATTGCTATTCAGCAAAGACTTTTAGATGTATTAAACAAAAATTCTAAACAGCGCTATCTGGAGTTTATAGAACGATATCCAAATAAGTTTAAAGCGATAAACAATAAAAACTTATCTTCTTATCTTGGTGTTTCCCACGAATTTTTATCGAAGATTAAGAGAAGAGTTTAACGTATTGTTGTGCTGTAAAGAATTATTAGAAGGTTCAGAGTAGCAAAGGGACAAAGGTTTTTGCTTTAGTGGCAAAGAAGCGTCTAAGAACAAATAAAATAATTCATAAAATCTCGAAGTCGCAAGAATTATAAAAAACTTAGCGTCTTTGCGACTTTGCGAGATTAAAATAAAAAAAAGTTTTGCGCAACTCTTATCGAATCTTGCGGTTAAACCTGAAAAAAAACTCTAAACCTTCTTCTCCAAAAAGATAAACTCCAGTGGATTTGGCGAAATAGTCACATGAATTTCACTTTCAGGAAAAGCTTCTCTTTCGCCGGTTTCAACATAACCATGACGTTTGTACCACGCAATAAGTTCTTCACGCACTGAGATTACCGTCATTATAATTGATGAAAGGCCTAAGCTTTTTGCGTAATTTTCGGCTTCGGCGAGCATTTTTTTGCCAATTCCGCTATTTTGTAATTCAGGAGAAACAGTCAACATTCCTAAGTACAATTGATTTTCTTTTTGAACCAGTAAAACAGATCCGATTATTTTATCGTTCTCTGTATACTTCAGAATAGTGTTTTTCGGATTATTTATAATTTCCGACAATTCTTCTTCATTCGTTCTTTTTCCTTCTAATAAGTTGGCTTCTGTAGTCCAGCCTTTTTTAGAAGATTCTCCTCTGTAAGCCGAATTAATCAATATGTTTAATGCAGGAATATCTGCCGGCGTTGCTTTTGTAATCATTATAGTATGTTGAATATATTTTCTCAAAGGTAGAAAAAGACTGCAAAATATGGGTGTTTTTAAATGAATTGAGATAAAAAAAGCATCAAAAAAAGCACAGGAAATTACATTTTGCTGCCAAATTTAATTTCAGCAGTTTTGATAGTTTTTAAACTAAAATAAATTATATTTTTACCGTAAATTATTTTTTATAAAGTGATGATACACCAGACAAAAAATAATCGAATTTACCTGACCCGATAACTACATAATATGGCAAGAATTCATTTGTTCGAATTTGAAGATCAAAATTGGCTTCCTAGTTTCATTAGAAATTATATGACCGATTTTTTACAATTCCTTTCTAATAAAACCCCCATGTACAAAGGAATTGTGCCAGTTATTGAAAAAGGCCTAAAAGAAAGCAATACCAATCAAATTATAGATTTAGGTTCCGGCGGCGGCGGCGGATTAATCTGGCTGAATAAGGAATTGCGAAAAAACAACCCTGGTTTAAAAATTCTGCTAACCGATTATTTTCCAAATATTCCGGCGTTTGAACACGCGCAAAAAGAAGCCGACAATTTTGAATTTATAAGAACTCCAATAGATGCCAGAAACGTTCCCGAAAACCTAAACGGACTCCGAACACAGTTTTTATCCCTGCATCATTTTAAACCCAAAGACGCTCAGCAAATCCTGCAAAATGCTGTTGACAGCAATAGTTCGATTGCTATTTTTGAAGGGCAGGAGAGAAGTTTTCAGAGTATTATGGCGATGATTTTTTCGCCGTTTACTGTTTTGCTTACAGCCCCTTTTATTAAGCCATTTAAAATTGGCAGAATTATTTTTACCTATCTTATTCCGATTGTGCCTGTTTTAATTTTATGGGACGGTGTCGTTTCTTCCTTAAGAACCTATTCTGTTGATGAAATGAACGCATTAGTATCTAATTTAACTAATAAGGAAAATTTTAATTGGGAAGTTGGCAGGGTAAAATCAGGGCCCACTAAGATTTTGTATCTTTTGGGAACTAAGAAGTAAGTTGTTTTTTTATTAAAGCTGAATTTGTCAATTTAGATAAAATTGAAATGCGTATCTTACAAAAACAGCTTGTTTTTTACCGAAATTCATTTTCGTTTAAGAATTTTAAATATCTTTGAATCATGAGTACAGCAATAAAACCAAAACATATCGGCAGAAATATAAGCCGTATCAGAGAGCTTAAAGATATGAAACAGGAAGCACTGGCACAGGCTATAGGAACAAATCAACAGACTATTTCGGCCATTGAAAACAGTGAAACAGTAGACGAACAAAAATTAGTTGAAATAGCAAAAGCTCTTGGAGTTTCCGTTGAAGCGATTAAGAACTTTTCGGAAGAAGCGGTTTTTAATATTATTGGAAATACTTTTCAAGACCACGGTGCTATTACTACAGGCAATTACGGTTGTACGTTTAATCCTTTAGATAAAGTAGTTGAACTTTACGAACGTTTGGTGCAGGCTGAAAAAGATAAAGTTGAATATTTGGAGAAATTATTAAACGGGAAATAACCGTTTTGAACATAAATTAATTTTAAAAAGAGATCTTTTATTTAAGGTCTCTTTTTTTTATGTTCAATTGCTAAAGCGAGCGTCCCGATCGTGAACGTTCCAATTAATTTTTGAATTGTTTTGTGTTCACGAGCGTGACGCTCGCGTTAGCGGAGTGAACTGCCGTTGAATTTAGCATTGAACCCGCCATTTTTCCAAACTGCTGTTGTGGCGTTCGTGCTTTCATAATGATTTTACCTGTTGTCCAATTTTTTTAAGTATTGGATAAATTATAAGGAGTTGAGATTTTGTTGTCGATGGTGCTTGATATGTAGTCGTTGCATCAATAAATGTATGAGCGGCATTATCTCTTAGAGTTTTTAATGAAGATAAGGTAGCGTCCAGAATTGCAATTTCTCCGGTTGTAGTAAGTGATAATTCGATGGATTGCATATTATGGAGTCCAATAGTGCTACTAAGCATTTTTCGGAAATTTTTCTTGTATTCGAAACCGTAGGTCCCATTTTTTATACTGTAGAACATATCTCTAAATGGAGTAGAGGTCAAATGACGGGTCGCAAAATTGTCTGCAATATTATCCATAGAATGTTCAATCCATCCGCAAAGCTCAATTATTGCAAGTTTCGAATAGTAAGTAGCTTCTGTTGTTGGAGCAGAGTTATACAATCTATCGAGCTTCTGTATATTGTTCAGGATATGTTTTTTTACTACCATTAATTACCAGAAAAAATTTCAATTGCTCTCTTAATACGGTCTATCACTTTTGTTTTTTGAGACAATCCTTCCTTTAAACTTTCTACTGAAAAAAGAGGGTCGTTTCTTAAAGCTACTAGTAATGCTTGAGCATCAGGAACGCTCAATCCGTCAATATAACCTGTATTTTTGCTGACAGCTACTAATACAGCTTCTATCACGGATTTACTGACTTTTTCAGCACTTTGATTATCATAGACTTTTGTATAGGTTAAATCAATGGTCTTTTGAAATTGTTTCCTTTTATTTTCAATTTCAACATCTGTTATTTTAGGAAGTTTTGGATTTTTTTCCTTGTCATACATGTAATCGTTTAGAAATTTAGCCAATTTTCCATTGTAATTTTCAAGAAGTTCCTCGAAAGCGAAATATCTTAAATTCAATTCTTCAAATGCAAAACGATAAGTTTTATCATCATCAATATTAAATAGACTTTTGTAGTTAGGATACTTAACAGTACTTTTTAATAGAGTATTAAATTTTCCATTGTAAATACAGTTCCTTATCTCCTGATTATTAAGTTTTGTTCCTCCGGAATTTAATCTGTGGAAAATTGTAAATAAATAATCCATGTGCTGTTTTTTTTGATAGTCACATCTTAAAACAGTAATTGGGATTGTCAAGTTTTCAACTCTGTCATAGAGAGTTTTATTTTTTGATTTAATTGATGAAACTGTTTTTCCTGAAATTTTTGGGTCAATATCGTCTAAAGATGATAATTGATATTCGTCATTTGTCAGAAAATTAATAATTGTAGATATTCGTTGAAGTCCATCAATAACAAGTCTTTCATTTGTATTAAAATCCAAACTTATGCACATGCTAGGAATTGGTAATTGCTTGATTAATGAGTCAATTAATCTCGACTGTTCCGGTTTTTTCCAAACGACATCTCTCTGAAAATCAGGCTGAATTGTCAATTGACGATTTCTCCACATTCTTACTATATCCGCACAAGACCTCAATTCATTGTAGGCGACAATATCATTGGGTGGTAGTTCTGCATGGTCGTCTTCTAATGAAGATTTCTCTTCTTCGTCTCTTAACTCCTCATCAAAAGGATATGTTGTTTCTTCTTTCATTTCGTTTATTATGTTTCTGAGGTTTCTGAGATTTCAATTTAGCATGACGCACAACTTATTTATATGCGACACAAACTTTTGTATTTACACCTGAAATCGGGTAGATAAGCGAAGGTTTATTTCGTTTTCTTGCTTTTCAAATATATGGTTTTTTCTTACTAGATTTTTAAACTTGATCTAGAATAATTAATTTTTTTTAAATAAATCTAAAGAATATTTTAGACAGTAAGAATTGGCTCAAAAAAACAAACGACTGAGACTTATTTCAGTCGTTTTTGTGATTTCCGATATATTAATTAGGTTTACACCAAAAACGCCTTCAATTCCTCATAACTCTTAATCTTCACACTAACTTTCTCTTCATTCATAACACTTTCAATTTGTTCCGGAATCGGAAGTGTAATTCCCAAAGCAGGTTCAACAACATCAAGGAATTTTATAGGATGAGCCGTTTCTAAGAAAACACCAATGGCGTTATCATTTTTTTTAAGTTCTTTTTTTAAACCTAAATAACCAACAGCACCATGTGGTTCTGCGATATAACCGTTTGTATTGTAAATTTGTTTTAGGGCTGTAAGTGTTTCTTCATCGGTATAACTATAAGAAGAAAAGTCTTTTTCAAAAGCTTTTAAATCATTGTTGTACAATTCCTGAATTCTAATAAAATTACTTGGGTTTCCAACATCCATTGCGTTTGAAATTGTCGCTTTAGAAGGTTTTGGATCGTAATTTCCGTTTTCTAAAAATCTTGGCACCGTATCGTTTACGTTTGTAGAAGCAACGAAATGTTCAATCGGCAAACCTAATTTCTTTGCCATAATTCCGGCGCAGATATTCCCGAAATTCCCACTTGGACAAGAGAAAACCAACGGTTTGTTTTGGCTTTTCAAAGCTTTGTAAGCAAAAAAGAAATAGAACATTTGTGGCAGCCAGCGCGCGATATTAATAGAATTCGCCGAAGTCAGGTTTTTATGTGCCAAAGTTTCATCCAGAAATGCTTTTTTTACCATATCCTGGCAATCATCAAAAACACCGTCTACTTCAAGTGCTTTTATGTTTTGTCCTAAAGTGGTCAATTGTCTTTCCTGAATATCGCTCACTTTTCCTGACGGATATAAAATCACAACATCAACGCCATCAACACCAAGAAATCCGCTCGCAACCGCTCCGCCTGTATCTCCCGAAGTCGCTACCAAAACGGTGTTTTTAGCGTCTTTTTTGTCTTTATTAAAATAACCCAAACAACGTGACATAAAACGCGCTCCAACGTCTTTAAAAGCCATTGTAGGACCGTGAAATAACTCTAAGGAATAAATTCCGTTTTCGACTTCCACAACCGGAAAATCAAAAACCAAAGTATCGGCAATGATTTCTTTTAATTTTGCTGTCGGAATTTCATCTCCCACAAATTGCTGAATGGCCTCAAAAGCAATTTCGTCGTGGCTTAAACTTTCAATTTTATCAAAAAAAGAAGAATCTAAAGCGGTAATTTTTTCCGGAAAATATAATCCTTTATCACTCGCTAATCCTTGTATTACAGCTTCCTGAAAAGAAACTTTTGGAGCATTATGGTTTAAACTATAGTATTTCATTGTTGTTATTATTTTGAACACGAATTTCACTAATTGTCACTAATTCTTTGTGTTTAATTGTTTCACAAACCAATTTGTGTAAATCCGTGAAATTAGTGTTATATTATTCTCACTCCATCAGGATTAATTTTTGAAACATGAATTTCATAAGGCAAATTCATATTTTCGTAAACCTCGCTCATGGCTTTGGCAATTTGGTCTGCGGTGTTTTTTCCTTTGCTTAAAGCAAAAATCGACGGACCGGAACCTGAAATTCCAGAACCCAGAGCACCGTTTTCAAGAGCCGTTTGTTTGATCAGATCAAATCCCGGAATCAAAACGCTTCTTAGAGGTTCAACAATCTCATCATGAAGTGACCTTCCGATTAAGTCATAATCTTTTGTGTATAAACCGGCAATTAATCCGCCTACATTTCCCCACTGCATAATCGCACTTTTTAGGGAAACGGTTTGTTTTAATACCGAACGGGCATCAGAAGTTTTCAATTCAATTTGCGGATGAACCACCGTTGCGTACAATTCTTCCGGACTGTCAATTCTGATAATATCAAGCGGAGCATAACTTCTTACCAAAGTAAATCCGCCTAAAAGGGCAGGGGCAACGTTGTCTGCGTGTGCATTTCCGCTGGCTAATTTCTCGCCCTGCATGGCAAACTGCACCAAATCTTTGCGGGAATATGGTCTTCCCAATAATTCATTAATTCCAAAAACCGCTCCGGCAGAACTTGCAGCACTGCTTCCGATTCCGCTTCCGGCTTTGATGTTTTTATAGATTTCAATTTCAAATCCAAAATCCAAATCACCCAAAGTTTCAAGCATTGCCAAAGCCGCCACACCTGAAACGTTTTTCTCCGTTTCAAGAGGCAGGTCGGCACCCACAATTTTAGTAATGCGAACGCCTTTTTGATCTGATTTTCGAACAATCATTTCATCGCCCGCATTGTCTAAGCAAAGTCCCAATACGTCAAATCCGCACGAAAGATTCGCGATAGTTGCCGGGCAAAATAGTTTTATTTCCATTTTTAAGGTTCTGAGGTTCTAAGTTGCTAAGATTCTAAGGTTTCTTTTGCAACTTTTTATTTTTAGTTCTAGGTTCTTAGATTCTAAGAGGATAAGATTTGGTTTTAAAAAACTCAGAACCTTAGCAACTTAGAACCTTAGCACCTTTATATATTCCCAATTCGAATTACATCTGCAAAAATTCCTGATGCGGTTACTGCGGCTCCGGCTCCGGCGCCTTTTATCAATAGGGGCTGATCTACGTAACGGTCTGTGTAGAAAAGCACGATATTGTCTTTTCCTTCTAAATTATAGAAAGGATGATCTTTTGGAATAAACTGAAGACCAACGCTTGCTTTTCCGTTTTCGAATTGTGCTACGTATTTCAATCTTGAATCTTTTGCTAAAGCTTCTTTGTAAATGTTTTCAAAATGTGCAGCATGTTTGGTTAACGAAGCAAAAAAGTCATTGTTGTTTGTTGTGGCCAAACATTCTGCCGGCAGGAACGATTCGTTTGCGATAGCATCAATATCCATTTCGTAACCGCTTTCGCGAATTAAGATCAGGATTTTACGTGCTACGTCGATTCCGCTTAAGTCAATTTTCGGATCCGGTTCTGTGAATCCCTGAACTCCGGCTTCTTTTACAACATCATGGAAAGAATTATTCTCATCAAAATTGTTGAAGATAAAGTTCAGACTTCCAGATAAAACCGCCTGAATTTTGTGCACTTTATCACCGGAAGCAATTAAGTTTTTTACGGTATCAATAATAGGTAAACCCGCACCAACATTCGTTTCAAATAAAAACGGAGCGTTGTACTGGCGAGATAAACTTTTTAGTTTTTTATAGTTGTCGTACGCAGAAGAACAAGCAATTTTGTTGCAGGTTACTACAGCCATACTTTGTTTTAAGAATTGTTCGTATGTTTCAGAAACGCTTACATTTGCTGTAATATCCACAAAAATGCTGTTGCGTAAATTCAGTTCTTTGGCGCGTTCTATAAAAGCTGCCTTGTCTGCTGGTTCCCCTTTGTCTAAATCAGACTGCCAGTCTTTTAGTGAAATCCCATCTTCATCAAAAAGCATTTTTCTTGAATTCGACAATGCAATTACACGAACATTTATCTTTAGATTCTCTTTTAAGAATTTCTTTTGGTTGTGAATCTGCTCGATGAATTTCTCGCCTACATTTCCAACTCCCATTACAAATAAATTCAGCTGTTTGGTATTTTCTTCAAAGAAATTTTCATGTAAGGTATTCAACGCTTTTTTAACGTCTCTTTCGTTAATAACCGTAGAGATATTTCTTTCAGAAGCTCCCTGAGCGATCGCACGAATGTTTACGTTATTTTTTCCTAAAGTACTAAACATTCTTCCGCTTAAACCCTGGTGATTTTTCATGTTTTCACCCACCAAAGCAATAATGCAAAGATCTTTTTCTACGATACAAGGATCAATTTTGTTTTGAGAAATTTCGATCTCAAAAGCTCTGTTGATTGCAGCCTCTGCATTTTCAGCATCCGAATTCAGAATTCCGATACAGATAGAATGCTCAGAAGAAGCCTGGGTAATAAAGATTACGTTGATTTTTTCCTGAGATAATACTTCAAATAAACGTCTTGAAGATCCTGCAACACCAATCATTCCCGGGCCTTCTAAAGTTACCAACGAAATATGATCGATATGGCTGATTCCTTTTACAACAGTATCTTTTGATAAAACATGATCGGAGATTAAAGTTCCTTCGGCCTCAGGTTCAAAAGTATTTTTGATTAAAATTGGAATATTTTTTCGTAAAACCGGCTGTATTGTCGGCGGATATAAAACTTTTGCTCCAAAATGCGACAATTCCATTGCTTCCTGATACGAAATATTTGCAATTGGCTGGGCTTGTTTAACAATTTTCGGGTTTGCAGTAAACATTCCGTTTACATCAGTCCAGATTTCAAGTTGCTCTGCATCAATAGCTCCGGCAATAATAGCTGCGGTATAATCAGATCCGCCTCTTCCTAAAGTCGAAGTGATTCCGTCCAGAGTCTGGGCAATAAATCCGGGCATGATATTAATTTTTGCTTCGTTTTGAGCAAAATATTCCTGAATCAGTTTATTTGAAACTTCGAAGTTTACAGCCGCTTTTCCAAACTCAGCATTTGTTTTAATTAACTCGCGGCTGTCTTTATAAACCGAATCGCTATTAATTTGCTGATAGGCCTGAGCAATTATATAAGAAGAAAGTAATTCTCCAAAACTTAAAATGGTATCGGCAGTTCTTGGTGATAATTCGCCCAATAAGAAACAGCCGTCTAATAAAGTTTCTAAATGATTGATGATTCGTTTTACATGGCTTAACAAACTGCTTTGTTCGCTCACGGGAATCAATTCCTTTAAAGTGTCTAAGTGTTTTTTCTCGATTTCGGCAACAACTTCTCTAAAACTTTCGTCGTTTGCTGCTGCTTTTGCTGCTGCTGACTGTAATAAATCTGTTACTTTGCTTAAAGCAGAAACTACTACAACTAATTTATCCTGCTTTGCTTTTTGTTCGACAATTTCGAGAACGAGTTTTATATTTTGAGCATTGGCAACCGAAGTTCCGCCAAATTTTAATACTTTCATTTTATGATATTTTTTTTCTTTTGATGCAATAGTTTTTATGTATCCAACACCTCTCTTCTTTTAAGAAAAAAGTATAGATAACCTGGATTATATGTAAAAATGTATACCCCTAAGGGGTAGTAGTTGTTGTAGTAGAAATGGTGGTAGCAGCAATTGCAACTCCTGTTTGAGCTGTCATTGTAGATTGATATTTTGTGCTGTTACTTTTCATTATTGATTTTTCAAAAGTACATCTTTATAAACAGCATTAAAAACTATAATAGGCTTTTTGCGAATATTTTAATAATTCAAATTTCAAAAATTCAATATTGAGTATTTGTTAAAATTAAATATCCTAATTTGAAGTTTTGATATATTTAAGGTCGCTTTTTTGTAGATAAAACTCATACAATGGATTAATTTTTAATAAAAAGCTTGTGAAAAAACAGTCATCAAATCTAAATTTAGCATTATTAAATAATTAAAAGCTGATATTTACTTTAGTACGAATTTTAATTATTGTGATAAAATGTTGCTTTTTAATATTGATTTGTTGAATTTTGACGTCTAAATTTAAAATAATCATGAGAGAGATTCATTATATAAGT
>Ga0307410_10001663_pt1 | contig 10224 bp, 10 predicted proteins | sample 322Ometagenome_3_FD_203707 | JGI IMG/M metagenome (GOLD analysis project Ga0307410, IMG submission 203707) | Maize rhizosphere microbial communities from greenhouse at UC Davis, California, United States - 322HYB-O-3 | ecosystem: Host-associated > Plants > Roots > Rhizosphere > Soil | place...
CAGGAAGTTCTTCGCGAGGAACGGCCCGAGGGGCTGATACTCCCACGCCTGAAGGTCACGCGCCGACCAGTCGTTCAGCAGGCAATAGCCAGCAATGTGCTCGCCCGCCTCGCTGATCGGGATCACCTGACCCAGGTCGTTCCCGCTGCCGATCCAGATGCCGAGTTCCAGCTCATAGTCGAGGCGGCGGCTCGCGCCGTATTCAGGGACTTCTACATCAGGCGGCTTGCGCTGGCCGCTCGGCCGGATCACCGGCTCGCCCGACGCCCGCACCGAGCTTGCGCGACCATGATAGCCAATTGGGACATATTTGTAGTTCGGAAGGAGCGGATTGTCGGGCCGGAACTGCTTTCCGACGTTCGTGGCGTGATGGATTCCGACGTAGAAGTCGGTGTAATCGCCGATCAGGCACGGGACGTGAAGCCGCACTTCGCTCTGGCCGAGCAGGCTGACTTCCAGATCGTCGCGATAGCGCTCGTCGGTCAGTAGCTCGGACAGGCGGTGACGGAGCGCACGATGGGCCTGGGGACCACGCGAGAGCCAGGCATTCAGGACCGGTTGCGAAAGATCCTCGCGCCATTCCTCGTCGAGAAAATCGCCCGCCGACGTGAGGTCGAGGATGTAATCGCCAATCGCGACGCCAGGCCGCCGCAGCCCCTTCGCTTCGGAGAAGATGCCGATCGGAAGGTTTTGCACCGGAAAATCGCTTCCGGAGCCCGCGCCCTGAACCCAACTTACTCGCGACGCGTCGTGCGTTTCGTCCATTAGGGCAGCCTTGCCTTCGGGAATCCTCCCCAGGTCGAGTCATAGTCAGGTTGGGATCGATCCAGCGCGAACTGAGTCGGCCGGTAGGGCCAGCAGGTTTCGACCATGAAGGCCAATGCGTTCTCGATCTTGGCCGGCTCGAGCTCGGCGGCGCTTGCCTTCTTCCAACTGTCGAGGTCGGGGCCGTGGCCGCTCATGAGATTGTGCAACGAGAGCCCGCCCGGAGCGAAACCATCCGCTTTGGCATCGTAAGCGCCATAAATCAGGCCCATCGCCTCGCTCATCACGTTGCGGTGGAACCAGGGCGGCCGGAACGTGTCCTCGGCGACCATCCAGCGCGGCGGGAAAATGACGAAATCGGCATTGGCGCGACCCGGCACGTTGCTCGGGCTCGTCAGCACCGTGAAGATCGACGGATCCGGGTGGTCGAAGCTGACCGTTCCCATGACGTTGAAGCGATCCAGGTCGTAGCGCCAGGGAATGTAGTTTCCATGCCACGCGACCACGTCGAGCGGCGAATGGTCGAGGGTCGTGGTCCAGAGCTTGCCGAGATACTTCTGGACGACTTCGGTAGGCTCGTCACTGTCCTCGTAGGCCGCGACCGGGACCTCGAAGTCACGGGGATTGGCGAGCCCGTTCGCACCGATCGGGCCGAGTTCCGGCAGGCGGAACGGCAGTCCGTAATTCTCCGCCACGTAGCCGGTCGCGTCTCCTTCGAGCAGCCGGACCCGAAACTTCATTCCGCGCGGAATGAGCGCTACGTCACCGGGACCGATCTCCAGCCTTCCGAGCTCCGTTCGGAGTTCGATGGCGCCCTGTTGCGGAATGATCAGCAACTCGCCGTCGGCATCGGCGAAGACCCTGTCCTCCATGCTCCGCTGCGCCCGATAAAGGTGCACGGCGCAGCCCTCGAGATCTTCCGGTACGCGCGCGTTGAGCATCGCTACGAGACCGTCGACGAAGTCCTTGCCTTGCGGCAGGTCAGTCGGCGAATCCCAACGCAAGCGGTTGGGCGCCAGCGCTGCTTCCGTGGGCCGCGCTTCGAACAAGGGCGAGCCATCATATTCCACGAACGGCCGATGGTCCGCCGTAGGCCTCATCCGATACAGCCAACTGCGGCGGTTTTCGTGTCTCGGCGCAGTGAACGCGCTTCCCGACAATTGTTCCGCATAAAGCCCGAAGGCCGGCCGCTGCGGGCTGTTGCGGCCCTTAGGCAGTGCTCCAGCAACCGCTTCGCTTTCGAAGTGACCGCCGAAGCCGCTCATATACTGCAATGCGTTGGCCTGCATGGCGCCCCGTTAAAGGGTGCAGCGCTCAAACTCAAACGGGCGCAGCCCCTGGAGGAACTGCGCCCGAGCCGCGCGGGACTCGCCTACCGCGCGTTTAGATTGCGGTCAGTTGACGTTGACGTTGATCTGGTCGGGAACTTTGACCTCGGTCGTCTTGCTTCCAAAGCCGAGCTGGTCGCGGAAAACGAAGAGCAGAACCAGAACCACGATGATCAGCAGTACGACGGCAAGAACGCCGCCTCCTCCGCCGCCACCGGTCTCGACTATAGTCGTCCGTTCGACATCGTCGCGATCGTCCGCCATGCCAAATACTCCCTGCTGTACCTGTTATCCTGGCGTAACGAACGAAGCTCAGGTTTTGCGGTTCCGCGAGCCTTGGCGGAACCTTTAGCTCTCCAGAGCCTTCCAGACCGGATAGCTCCACAGGAGGCCTCATGCGCCGGCTGATCCTGCATTCACCAATGTTCGTCCTCATTGCCGCATCCGGCAATGGATCGATCAAGCTTGATCGGAAGATCGTCCGCCCGGTCGAACGGTCCGACTGATTACCACCTGGCGGGACTCGGTGCCGTCACAATGAAGCGCTACACGGCGTTTCGCGAGTCACGCGTTTCTTCAATCTCGAACAAGGAGACAAGCATGAGCAGCCTGGAACAAGTTCGCGAGCACATGCAGGTGATCGATGCTGAAGGCACGCCACTCGGCAAGGTCGATCGGATTGAGGGCGACCGCATCAAACTGACCCGTGACAGCAGCGGTTCGGGAAGCCACGAAGGCCATCATCATTTCATTCCGGTTGGCCTGATCGCCGAGGTCGAGGGCGACACGGTGCGCCTGTCTTCCCGGATCGATGCCGTCGAAAGCGTCTTCCAGACCGAAGAGGGCGAACAAAGCTAGCGCCTGGCGGGCGGCAGCTCCTGCCATTTGTAACGGTCGCGAATTCGGCGGTTGAAGTAAATGCCCTTCGCGAAGGCCGATCGCATCGCCGTCGCTTCGGCCGGTGGCACGTCGAGATAGACGTATCGGCGGCCAGTGACGAACTCCACCGTCAACTCGCGTCGGTCGGGAGCATAGTCAAATCGGCGGATCACCGTAGACGGCATGCGACTTGAACGCGCGACGGCGAAGCTTGCTGCGCAGCTACGCCAGCCGTAAGCGCGGCGCATGTCCCAGGCTGTCCTTTACGATTATTATCGCTCATCGGCCGCTTACCGCGTGCGGATTGCGCTTAACATGAAGGGCGTCGACTACGAGAGCCGTCCGGTCAATCTCCTCGAAAGCGAGCAAAGGTCCGAGGAATATCGGGCACTCAACCCGCAGGGCTTCGTCCCAATGCTGGAGGTCGACGGCGAGCGACTCACGCAGAGCCTTGCCATCATCAACTATCTCGATCTTAGGTTCCCCACCCAGCCGCTGCTTCCAGCGCGCGCGGCGGAGCGAGCGCATGTGGTTGCCATGGCGATGACGGTCGCCTGCGACATCCACCCGCTCAACAATCTGCGGGTGCTCAAATATTTGAAGGGGCAACTCGGCCATTCGCAGGAAGAGGTCGACGGCTGGTACGTGCACTGGATCAGCGAAGGGCTTCCGGCGCTGGAGGCGCTTGCCGCGCCAAGAGCCGGCAAGTTCCTTTTCGGCGACGCACCGACCGCGGCGGATATCTGCCTCGTTCCGCAGCTCTTCAATGCGCGCCGGTTCAACGTTCCGCTCGACGATTATCCGACACTGCTGCGCGCCGAAGAGAATGCGACTAAGCTGGACGCATTCGAACGAGCGCATCCCGATCGACAGGAGAAGCCGCAATGAACCGGGTCGACGCGATCAATCGCGGCATGTCCGACACGAGACCGCTGGAGTCGGTCGAGATTCCATCGCTCGAAGGCAAGGTAAGTGACGAGGAGTGGGCAATCCGAGTCGACCTCGCGGCCGCCTATCGGATGATCGCGCACTACGGCTGGGACGACCTGATCTTCACCCATTTGTCGGCAAGAATCCCGGGCCCGGAGCACCATTTCCTGCTCAACCCGTACAACCTCATGTTCGAGGAAGTATCCGCCTCGTCACTGGTCAAGGTCGACGTGAGCGGCAATCCCGTTGAGCCGACGCCATTCGTCACGAATCCCGCTGGCTTCACCATCCACTCGGCGATCCATATGGCGCGCGAAGACGCTCATGCGGTGATGCATCTCCACACGCCCGCCGGTCAGGCCGTGTCTGCGCATTCCGAAGGTCTCTTGCCAATTACGCAGACCGCAATGCTGATCCGCGGCGAGGTTGCATTCCACGATTATGAGGGCGTCGCCGTCGACTTGGGCGAGCGCGACCGGCTGGTTGCTGACCTCGGCATGAAGAACGCAATGCTCCTACGTAATCATGGCACACTCGCGGTCGGGAAGAACGTCGGCGAATGCTTCATCCGCCTCTACTATCTGGAACGTGCCTGCCTGGCGCAGATCATGGCGCTCTCGGCGGGCGAAAGTCTCAACAATCCTCCGCAAGGCTCACCGGAGATCACGGCGCAGCAGGGTGAGATCGGGCTTCCGCTCGCGGCCAACCTGCTCGCCTGGCCCGCTCTCAAGCGAAAAGCCTACCGGATCGATCGGAGCTTCGCCAGCTAGGGCGTCCTAAGCTACGTTGCGCGTAGGATTTTGCTCGCGGAAGAGGCGGGCAACGTCCTTCGCATGCATTGGTCGGGCGAACAGGAAGCCCTGGACCGACGAGCAGCCGTGCGAGCGTAGCTCGGCGAGTTGCGCATTGTCCTCCACGCCCTCCGCCGTGGTCTCCATGCCAAGCGCGTGTGCGAGGTCGGTAATCGCAGCCACGATCGCGGTCGCGCCCGGCCTAATCAGCAAATTCTCGATGAAGCTGCGGTCGATCTTGATCTTGTCGAACGGAAAGCTCTGCAGATAGCTGAGGGACGAATAGCCCGTGCCGAAATCGTCCAGCGCGACACGTACACCGATCGAGCGCAGGCTGTGTAGCAGTTTCAGCGTCGAATCCCCGCCGTCGAGGAACACGGATTCGGTGATCTCTATCTCCAGCCGCTCGGGCGAGAGTCCGCCCGCCGCAAGTGCCTGCACGATGGTTTCCTGAAGTCCGCCTCTGTGAAACTGAATGGGCGAGACATTGACCGCCACGCGCACATGGTCGGGCCACTCACTCGCCCTTCGGCATGCCTCGCGCAGCGCCCAGGCTCCCATCGGCACGATGATGCCGGTCTCCTCCGCGACACCGATGAATTCCATCGGCGAGACTAGACCGCGTTGAGGGTGATTCCAGCGGATCAAAGCCTCGAAGGACCCGATTCGGTTGCTCTCGAGGTCGAACAAGGGCTGATAATAGAGCTCGAACTCGCCCCGCTCGAGCGCCACGCGAAGATCGGTTTCGAGCCTCCGGCGGTCCTGCGCGCGGAGGTTCAGGCTTTCCTCGAAGAACGCGAAAGTGCCGCGGCCAGCTTCCTTGGCGCGGTATAGCGCGAGGTCCGCATTGCGCAGGAGCGTACCACCGTCCGGCGCGTCGAACGGCGCAATCGCGATACCGACGCTCGTGGACGGGACCAGTTCATTGCCGTCGATCATGAGTGGCCGGGCGATCGCCGCGATAAGCTGCTCCGCGAGCCGGTCGATCGCGTTGCGATCGCCTTCCACCCTTTGCAGGACGACGAATTCGTCACCGCCAAGGCGCGCCACGAAATGACCGCGCGCAACATCGCGGATGCGTTCGCCGGCCGCGACCAGCAAAGCGTCGCCCGCGGGGTGCCCGAGCGTGTCGTTGATCGCCTTGAACTGGTCGAGATCAAGGCAATGCAACGCGACCAGAGCTTCGCTGTCCTTGATCGAGTGATAGTGGTGCTCCAGCTGTTGCTGAAACATCGTCCGGTTCGGCAGGCCCGTAAGGACGTCGTTGAACGCGAGCTGAGTGATCCGCTTCTCACGCTCTTCGATTTTGCCCGACATCTCGTTGAAGGTCGCCGCCAGCCGGGCGAGCTCGTCCTCGCCGCGGACCTGGACGGTCACATGCTCGCCCGAAGCCAGCCGACCAGCGGCATGGTCGAGCCTGGCCAGTGGCTCCGTGATCCGCCCTGCTGCGCGCCATGTGGCGAAAGCTGCAAGGGCCATTCCGAGCAGGGTCATGAGGCCGAGCGCGATCTGCAGCTTGCGCGCTCCGGCGAGCGCTTCGGCCTTGGGATAGGCGAGGATTAGCAGGGCCTGATCGTTGGGCAGGAAAGTTGGAAGCGGCTTCGCCAAGGTAATGGAGGACTCGCCGTCGACGTTCATTTCGAACGCCGCATTGTCCTTAAGATGCGCATCGAGCGAACCAGCCGCGCGCTCGTCGAGCCGCATCGTGCCAGCGGCTGAGTGCCAATTCGAATGATCGCCGACGAGCACTCCCGCATTGAGCGGAATCGCAGACAGTCGCTCGAGTGAAGCCATTTCGCGAGCATCGAGGTCGGCGGCGAAAACCACCCAGCCGATCAGGCTGGGCGCCATCACGGGCGCCGCAACCAGCTGCCGGGGTGATCCGCGGAGAACGGCGACCCCGCCCAGGCGTCCCGCATCGAGAGGTTCCCACAGCTCTTCGGCTTCCCTCGCGAATCGAGGATCCCTGACTCCGCGCACCCGGCCATCCAGAGAAACGATGAAGGCGGTCTCGACGCGAAGTCGTGCGGCGGCGTTGTTTAGGGCCGACTGCACGGTCGCCGTATCACCCGTCGCAACGGCAGCCCGAAAACCGAAATCGCGCGCCAGAAGCTGGGCCGCGCCCTGCAACTCCCGGGCACGTTGTTGCCAGAGGCGGTCGTATACCGCGCCACTGGACTGCAGCTGGTTTTCAACCTGCCTCGACGCGGACCCCGCGATGAAGGTCGAAAGCGCTGCCGAAATGCACAGCATGGCGACGGCGAACAGCAGCGCGAACTGAACCGTCAGTCGCGCGCTGAGCGAACGGAAGCGTTTCTGCTTAGTAGCCATGGCTCATCGCCATCGGCGGCGTTCGCAAGGCCACAGTGAAGGTCGCGTTGCGATTTCCGGCGGGGATGGTTTGCTCCACCACATTCGCCTTGGCGCGCAGATAGGGATGCCACACCGACACCCGCCCCGGGGAACTGGGAGCATCCGCGAAGTGCACCATGCCGTTGGCGCCCGTCTTTGCGGTCCAGCGGCTGTCGGCCACCATGATGAAAGCCGTCATGGCGTCGTGGATGTTGCATCCGAGGGCAACGACCCCCGGCTTGTCGAAGAGCACGCTTCGCGACTGATCCCTGGCAAAAAGCTTGAGCTCGAACTTCTTCGCCGGCGAGAAGGAGTAAACATGGTGCCGGGTTGGATCGAGGTTGGGAAAAGACACCTTTGCGCCCACGGGCACTACGAGCACGAACGGATGGAACTGCATGTCCTTCTGCGACACCTTGTAGTTGCCGAGAGCAGGCGGGCGGGTGGACGAACCGTTTGAGCGAAAGGTCACCACCGCTTCCCTGACTGGCCAGCCCTTCGAATCGACCACGCGCACGTTGAGCGGCGTCGCCGAGAGCTGCGCGGCGGAAAAAAGCAAAAGCAATCCGGCTGGGAGACGTCCCACAGTGTGCGGGCATACGCGCGCGAGGTAAACGGGCCGGTATGCGAAAATGGTTACCAGCCTAGTCGCAAGTCGACCTGGAGGCGTGTCTGCTTCTGCCGGGGCGCGAGCTGGACATGATCTCTCGCCGGATTCTCGCTCGAAACATGAACGAGCTCGACGAGGCCGGTGAATGGCCCCAATTCCCGCTTTCCGGCAAGCGTCGCCGCCCAACCGTCTTCGTCATATTCCTCGTTCCACCAGCTGCCGCGATGGCGAGTCTCGAAGGCCTCGATACGCGCAGCTATCCCGACTTCCCCGACAGGCCAACTGACGAGGAGAAAGGCGGAGCGGAACCTCATGTCGATCCAGTGCCTGCCTAGCGGCGGTTCCTCAAAACCCATTCGGGTCCGCCCGGTCACCGCCTGCGCGCGGATCCGCATACCTTCGACGTCCCCCTCCATTCCGATGTTGTTGAAGTGGGTACGCCAGCCCCACTCAATGTCTTCGTTCACGTCGGTTGGCTCGGCGCGATTGTCGTAGCGGAACAGCTCGAATCGCACCGGCGCCGGAGGCTGCCAGGAGAGCTTGGCGTAATAGCCGGGGCGACTTGCAAATCCCGGACCAACATCCAGCAGTGGATGCGTGAACGGTGCCTGATAGCCTTCTTCCTCCGGTTCGAACGGTGGGAGCGGCTGGTCGTTGAAGGCAAGCGTTCGGCGATTGTGGAGCGCCCAGCCGCGGAAGGACAATAAGGTCCCGGCAGTGTCATTTGCAGCAAACACCGCAGCCGTGGCGGTAAACTTATGATCGCCGATGCCCGTTCCGATCGTCCCCTCGAGGGCTAGGGGGCGGACTTCCTCGCCGATCCAACTGTTGATTGCGGACGGCGTAATCGTGTCGGCGACATGCCAGTCTGCGCCTTCATGCTCCAGGCTGACTGGCGGCCACATGAGGCCCGCGCGAGCGGAGAAGCGCGTATTCGAGGAGCGCATGGGTTTGTAGCTCAAATAGGCTTCGCTGATCCCGGCCTCGCTCCGCTCGCCGCCTTGGAACGTGCCAACGACGGTGGCTGAGAGTGCCCAGCTGAAGCGCGGCTGCCAGATGAGGTTCGCTTCGCTGATAAGGGGCCGCACTCGAAAGTCGTCCTCGCCGCCACTCGTGCTAAGTTTTCCAAATCCGCCGTCGATCCAGCTTTCTTCGCCGTCCGTGGCGGCGAAACTGACTGTCCCCGTGACACTCAGTGTTTCCGGCGACAGGATCTCCGGGCCTTCTGCAAGCGCGGGCGAGGCGCACGCCAGCGACGCCCCCGCGAGTAGGCGCGCAAGCAGGCTCGGGGCCGAAAAGGATCGGGCGCGAGGCACCCGGATTTATTAAGCGATTAAGGTTAACAAGTGCCTCAAAACAGGCAGTTAGTGGTCGGGGAGAGAGGATTCGAACCTCCGGCCCCTGCCTCCCGAAGACAGTGCTCTACCAGGCTGAGCTACTCCCCGACCGGAACCCGCTTTTCGCGCGACGTTGGGGTCGCAACGGGAGCCAAGGCCGCGGCTAGATAGAGGCGGGCTCCGTATAGCGCAACCCTGCCTGAACTTGTCGAAGACCGTCTATCGGCGGCCCAGTGCCGCGAGCCAATCCTCGACCCGCACGAATTTTTCGCGCGGACTGCCGGGACGAGCATTGCCGATCTCGGTTTCCTCAATCTTGCGCCAGTCGTCATAGTCGGTCGGCATAACGCCACGCTCGTCGAGCAGGCGCTTCAGGCCCTCGGCGCCAACCCGCCCGCTTTCGCGGCCGGCAGGCATTTCTCCAGCAACGATTTCCGCGATCTCATAGCCGTCCGGACGGTTCGTTCCGATCGTCCCGGTGGGGCCGCGGCGCGCCCAACCGACCGCGTAAAGGCGGTCCGCAATGCGTCCACCTTCATTGGCGAACTTGCCGCCGCGATCGTCATAAGGGATTCCGTCGATCCGCGGACTCGAATAGCCGATCGCCGTGATTACCAGCGACGCAGGGACCTCGTAGGTCTCACCCGTTCCGCGAGCCGATCCATTCTCCTCCAGCTCCGTCCGCTCCACGATGACCCGTTCCGCCTTGCCGCCCCCTTCGATCTGCAGCGGCTTCGCGAAGAAGTCGAAGACCATTCGCTTGGGCTTGGCCGCATCGGGCGGGGTCGCGGCGAATTCGCGGAGAATGGTGATCGACTTGCGGTGTCCGGGCTCCAGGGCCTCATCGGCTTCGACCGGCGGGAAATCGGCGGCTTCCACAACCGGCGACGTTTCCTCAAGGTGCCCAAGCTCGCCAAGCTCTTTCGGAGTCATGGCAATCTGGTGCGGACCGCGCCGACCGAGGATCGTGACTGTCTTGATCGCCGAGTGGTCCAGCGCGTTCAACGCATGCCCGACGATATCCGAGCCTTCAAACTCGTGACGGGTCTTCGACAGGATGCGGGCGCAATCCAAAGCGACATTGCCGTTGCCGACCACTACCGCATTCGCCCCGTCCAAGGGAGGGCACAAATCCGCGAAGTCAGGATGGCCGTTGTACCAGCCCACGAACTCGGCCGATCCGACCACTCCGCCCAAATCCTCGCCTGGAATCCCGAGCTTACGGTCGTGGG
>Ga0307410_10001664_pt1 | contig 10224 bp, 9 predicted proteins | sample 322Ometagenome_3_FD_203707 | JGI IMG/M metagenome (GOLD analysis project Ga0307410, IMG submission 203707) | Maize rhizosphere microbial communities from greenhouse at UC Davis, California, United States - 322HYB-O-3 | ecosystem: Host-associated > Plants > Roots > Rhizosphere > Soil | place...
AAGTCTGCCGGTGGCCGGGTCCAGGCTGACGGCATAGGCGGTCAAGAACGCGTGGTCCTGGTAACGGTCCAGCTTGGGTCGCTCATGCTCCTGGATGGCGTCCTCGACCGCCAGCGGGTGCAGCCCGAACTCCTGCGAGACGACCACCAGATCCTCCTGGTTGGGTTCGCACAGGTCCAGCCACACCACCGTGTCCGGCTGCTGGAGGTGGTCGGAGATCTGGGCGGCCGGGAAGTCCTTGGCCTCCAGCATCCCCTGTCGGTACAGCCGCGTATGGCGCATGCCATCAGCCTAGCCGCCTGAGCGAACACACCACACCGATCCGGCCTGTTCACGCTGGGTGTCATCGACCGCGTCCCCTCAGAGAAGGAGCCCGTCGGATCGGCTGAATGCTCAAGGAGATGATCAAGGCGTGAGACCCGGAGCCTTCAGCCACCTGGATCACGGCCTCCATGTGCAGCGAGGACGACCTGTGCAGCTGGACGCGGCCGGGGGACTGACGGCGGGGACTTGACGCCTCCTCCATCACCTCGTGACCCTGCCACAGGTGCGTTGCTTGCCCAGCAGGCCCAACCTGGGGGGCCACCGATCCGAGCGGCGACGCCGCTCGGGAGCGACGCCGCTCCGATCGCCCAGGAGGTGATGGCTGGTGACCGAACCGCACGACTGGCCGGCCGAGCAGTCGGCCCGAGGGACCCTCCACCCCTGGCACTCCACCGCCGTCGGCTACCTGGCGGTGCTGTTCGAGGATCCGGAGGAGGCCCTGCGAGCCCAGCGCGGCCTGCGGGACCACGGCGTGCCCGAGGGCGACCTTCGGCTCTATGACGCCGAGGAGACCCTGGGCATCGCCTCGCGCCTGCAGCAGGAACGGTCCATCCTGGCCAAGGCGATCAACGAAGTGGTGGTCGACCACCAGGTACGGGAGCGCTGGCTGGACAACGCCAGGGCGGGCGGCTCCCAGCTCTGGGTCTATGCCCCCACCAGCGGCCGTGCCGACCGGCTGGTGGGGCTGCTCGCCGACTACCACTACCTGTCGCTGCTCTACTTCGGCGAGGACGGCGTGGAAGACGTCGAAGGACAGGTCGGCTGACGTTCCCAGCATGCTGCTCCAGGGAGCAGCACCGCGCCGCGCTGACGCCAACCTGGACACCGCGTGCTTGCTGGCGTCAGCCTGGTCGCCGTGAGCGGTGCGACCAGCTGCCCGGGCTGCGGGCTGCGGCTGCCTGCCAGCGGCTTGCCCTGGGATCCGCGCAGGAACGCCTCGCCGGAGTGCTGGCAGGTGTGCGGCGAGGTGCAGGGCTTTGCGCTGCACCACCTTGAGCTGGCGCGCGACCTGCATCAGCTGACCGTGGATGCCTACGCCGCCCAGCACGCCCCCCGCGAGGTGGGCGTCGACGTCCCGCCCATCTCGGTCGCTTATGCCCTGGTCGGGTTGCACCTGGCGCTGGACCGCGGCCTCTCCGGTATCGAGGTTCGTGCCGCGCACCAGCGGATGGGCAGGCCCGACCCGTCCTGGCCGCGCCTGCCCACCCCTGCGCGCACCGGGGCGATGACGGTGTTCGATGTCGCCGCGGCCGGCGTCATGGTCGGCTCGGTGGCCGGACACGCCACGGCGGTGCGGGCGTGGGCCGCCGCTGTCTGGCAGGCCTGGGCCGCCGAGCACGCCACGGTCGCCGCGCTCGCCGACCGCCTCCTGCGCTGACAGCCAGCCATCGAGGCGGCCTGGATCCCGACGCCGTGCGCGAAGAACCCTGGTTCAGGTGGGGCAGTTCAACCGCCAGCGCGTCCCGGCCGACCTGCTCGTATGGGTGGGCTCTTGGGTAGGGTCACGTCGCCTGGGCGCCGGACGGCGGCCGGATCCCCGCCTGCTCGATCGCCCCGTCCACCCGGGCCCGCAGCTCGCGGGCGACCTCATCACGCTTGGACGGACGCGTCTTGAGGCCGAGCCGGATCGTGGCCGATGCCGGTCCCAGCCCCTCCACGCCCCAGATCTCGGGCTCGTCCAGCAGCCACGGCCGCCACTGCTCGTCCTGGTACAACGCCTGGGCTGCATGGTCCACGGTGCGGGTCGCCAGCGGCAGATCGGCGCCGCGGGCCACCTCAACGTCCAGCAGGACCCGGCGCCAGTCGCGCGAGAGGTTGCCGACGCGGTCGATCTCGCCGTTCCGCACATGCCACACCGTTCCGCACATGCCACACCGTGCCGCCCACGGCCCGGAGCTGGGTGGTCCGCAACCCGACCCGCTCGACCTCACCGGTGGCCGGCCCGACGTCGATCACATCGCCCACGCCGTACTCGTCCTCCAGCAGCATGGCGATGCCTGCCAGGAAGTCGGTGACCATCTGCTGGGCGCTGATGGCGATGGCCAGGCCGACAAAGCCAGCCCCGGCCACCAGCGGTCCAAGCTGCACGCCGAGGATCTGTAGGATCCACGCGCTGGCGACCAGCCAGATCACCACCGAGGAGAGATTGCGGACCAGCGCGCCGATGGCGTCGGCGCGCTGGGAGCGGCGCAGGCTGGGGAGGGGCTCGGTGCTGTGCAGGGCCCGGGGGGTCTTCGCCCGGATCGAGGCCAGCCGCTGCTGGACCTGCTGCCGCTGGAGGCTGCGGACCAGCCGTCGCACCATCCAGCGGGCCAGCCGGTTCAAGGCGAACGCCACGACCAGGACCGCGGCCACCTTGGGCGAGCGCGTCAGCAGCATCTCACCGAGGTGGGTCCGGAGGACAGGGGTCAGCATCTGGCGGCCGGGCATGGTGCTCCCTGCTCCCCTCTTCTCGTCTCTGCGCAGGCTGGCGATCGCCTGCACCTGCCGTCCCAGCGTCGGCGACCCGCGCCGTAGCAGGTGCCCGCCCGCTCACGGCCGAGGTCTCAAGACCCTGCCACTGCAGCATCCCCCGGCACGGCCTTGCCGTCATTCCTGTCAGCCATACCTTCCACTCCATGCCATCCGGAAGCACCGGGCACCTGCTCGCCGCAAGTTCGAGCCCCAGATAGGGTGCGTGTCCTGGTGCGCTTAGGGGTGGTCGTGCTGGCGCCGGGTCGATCGTGGACGGCGGCTGCTGCCTCGCGCTGGCTGAGCCGGACCCCAAAGGTCCCGATCTGATAGTCCGCCAGGACCAACCCGCAGCACGTCCGCGCTCCTCTTCTGAATCGACCTCGCCGGTGAGGTCGGCTCCCGGGAGGGATCGTCGCCTCAGCCGCGACCTGACGGGCCGACGAGCGCTGGCTCGGGCTGCCGTGGGGCGTCAGCGCCCTCCATGCTCACCTGGGGCAGCTGACGGTTGAGCCAACCGGGCAGCCACCAGTTGGCGCGGCCCAGCAGGGCCATGGTCGCGGGCACCATCACCATCCGAACGATGGTCGCGTCGAGCACGATCGCCGTTGACAGGCCGAGACCGATCATCTTGACAAGCGCCGACGGGTTGGCGACGAAGCTGAGGAACACCACCGTCATGATCAGCGCGGCGGAGGTGATCACGCGGCCCGTGGCCGCCGTGCCGCGCGCTACCGACTCGGTGTTGTCGCCGGTGGCGTCGTAGGCCTCGCGGATGCGCGAGAGCAGGAACACCTCGTAGTCCATGGACAGGCCGAAGAGCACCGCGAAGAAGATGGTCGGCAGCGGCGAGACGATCAGGTACGTCTCCTCCAGGTTGAACAGGTCCTTTAGCCACCCCCACTGGAACACAGCCACCACGACGCCGTACGCCCCGCCGATCGACAGCAGGTTCATCACGGCCGCCTTCAGCGGCACCGCGATGGAGCGGAACACCACCATAAGCAGCAGGAACGACGCGGCCAGGATGGCGGCGACAAAGATGGGCAGGGTGTCGGTGAGCTGCTCGGTGAGGTCGTCGGTCATGGCGGTCAGGCCCGACACGGCCACGTTGGCGGGGAGGAGGCCGCGGACACGCTTGAGGGTCTCGGAGGTCTCGGCGTCCGCGGGTGCGGTGGTGGGGATCGTGGGCAGCACGACGGTGTCCCCGGCCGGGGAGGTCTGCGGCTCGCCGACCATGGCGATGCCGGGGTCGGCGGCGATGCGCTCGGAGAGCGCGGGGATGGCCTGGGCCTCCACCCCGGGGCGGCGCAGGTCGACGACCAGCAGCAGCGGGGCGTTGAAGCCCGGGCCGAAGCCCTCGGCCAGCAGGTCATAGGCGCGACGGTGGGTGGTGCTGGTCGGGTCGTCGCCGGCGTCCGGGAAGCCCGTCTTCATCGCCAGCGCCGGGGCGGCCAGGGCGAGCAGCACCATCGAGGCGACAGCCAGGTACGGCCACGGCCGGCCCGACACGCGGTGGGCGAAGCCCCACCATGCCGTGTCCTCGGCGTGCCTGTCGAGGCGCCGACGGCCCCCCAGCCGCCCGGCGTCGACGCGGTCGCCGAGCAGCGACAGCAGTGCCGGCAGCAGGGTGAGGGCGGTGGCCACGGCGAACAGCACGACCAGCGAGGTGCTGAGCCCGATCGAGGCCAGGAAGCCCAGGCCGGTCAGCACCAGGGCGGCCATCGCCACGACGACGGTGCCGCCGGCGAACAGGACGGCGGAGCCCGCCGATCCCATGGCATTCGACAGCGCGGTGGGGTTGTCCTGACCGGCGGCACGGTGCTCGCGGTAGCGGGCCACGATGAACAGGGTGTAGTCGATGCCGACCCCCAGCCCGATCATCGCAGCGATGGTCGGCGCGGCGCTGGAGACGTCCATGGCGTTGGCCAGCAGCGTGATGCCGCCCAGGCCGGTGGCGACCGCCACCAGGGTGAGCGCGATCGGGACCAGCGCGGCCACGATCGTCCCGAACGCGACCACCAGCACGACCAGCGCGGCCAGCAGGCCGGACGCCTCCGCGCCCGACGTCTCCGTCTCGGCGTTGACGAACGCCGCATCGCCGCCGAGCTCGGCGGCGACACCGGCCTGCCGTGCGGGCGCCAGCGCGTCGGCGATGGCGGCCACCGGCGCCGGGCCGAGCTCGGTCGACGGTCGGTCGAAGGCGATCTGGGCGAAGCCGATGCGCCCGTCGGGCGACACGGTGCCGGCGTTGAACGGATCGGCCACCATGGCCACGTGCTCCACCTCGGCGATCCGGGCGACCGCGGCGTCGATCGCGGGCCGGTGGCCCTCAAGCCGTTCTCCCTCCGGGGCGGCGAACACCGCCATGGCGCTGCCGCCGGCCGCTTCCGGGAAGCGCTCCTGGAGGAGCTCCATCGCCTCCTCGCTCTGGCTGCCGGGTGCGACGAGGTCGTCGACGAACGACCCGCCGGCGGTGCCCGCCAGCCCCATGACGATGGCGGCCGCGACCGCCCACGCTCCAATCGTGACCCATGGCCTGCGGGCGCTGGCGTCGCCGATGCGACGGATGACGCGATGCATGACGGTGCTCCCTTCGGTGGTCCGGTTCGGACGGTGGGGGCGCCGGCGGTGGCGCCGTGGTGCAACGGTGGGCGCCGGGGCCGGCGCGGTCGCCCGTCCAGGGGCGGGTTGGCCCTCCCTCGCGAGGCGGGTTGTGCGGGGCCGTGGGCAGCTGGATTCCCCCCGTGGGGCGGAGGCCCACTCCGCCTGGAGGCGGATGACCGCGCGTCCGAGCTGGCCTATGGTTGGTCGGTGCCCGCCGACGAGCCGCGACGGGCTCCCGCAGGTCTCACCGTGGAGAGATCGTGAACGGCACGGCGCTACCCTCCCGGGCACCGCTCGGGAACGCCCCGCGGAGGTTCCGGGGCCCCTTCGCCCGCTGGCCCCGCGCCGCGGACGCCATCCTCGCCATCGCGGTCTTCCTGGGGACGGTGTTCGTGGTCGACGGGCCCGGCGATGCGCTGACCATCCGCCCCATCGGCGACGTCCCTATTCCCGCCCTGCTGGTCTTCGGCGTGGCCAGCGCGGCCCTGTACTGGCGCCGGCGCGCGCCCCTGGTCGTGGTGGGCGTGACGGTGATCGCCTGGGCGGTGACGCTCGGAAGCGCCTACTCGGACCTGGGTGGGCCGGTGATCATCGCCCTGTACAGCGCGGGGCGGTACGCCACCGAGGACCGGTGGGGACAGGTGGGCGTGGCCGCGGCCATCGTCGTGGTCATCATCGACATCCTCACCGAGCCGGCCCCGTGGGGGGAGGCCGTCCTCGGCGGCGTCGTCATGTTCGTGGCGTGGTATGTCGGGCGCCGGCTCCGGCTGCGGGCGGAGCGCGCCGCCGAGCTCCTTCGGGAGCAGGCCGCCGACGCCCACCGGATCGTGACCGAGGAGCGGACCCGCATCGCGCGCGAGCTGCACGACGTGGTCGCCCACCGGGTGAGCCTCATGACGGTGCAGGCGGGCGCGGCCAAGGCCGTGGCCGCCGAGGACCCCGAAGCCTCCTTACGGGCGATGGGAGCGGTGGAGGAGGCGGGACGCCAGGCCCTGGACGAGCTGCGCCACCTGCTCGGGGTCCTCCGACCGGAGACCGACCTCGACGGGCTGGGCCCCCAGCCTGGCCTGGCGGACCTTCCCCGGCTCGTCGAGCAGATCCGCGGGGCGGGTGTGGACGTCTCGCTGGCGACCGATGGCGTCTCGGGCGAGCTTCCGGCCCGGGTTGACCTGTTCGCCTACCGCATCGTCCAGGAGGCGCTCACCAACGTGCTCAAGCACGCCGGTCCCGGTGCCCACAGCGAGGTGCGGCTCGGCACCGACAGGAGCGGGATCGTCATCGAGGTACTCAACGACGGTCGCGGCGCCGTCGTCATGCCCGGATCGGGCGCCGCCCAGGACAGCGCAAGAGGGCATGGCATCGTCGGGATGCGGGAGAGGGCACGACTCTTGGGCGGAACTCTCGACGCCGGGCCGCGCCCGGGCGGCGGATTCGGCGTCGTCGCCCACCTGCCCACCGGAACTGAGCTAGCGTGAGCATCCGAGTCGTCGTGGTCGACGACCAGGCACTGGTCCGCGGGGGCTTCGCCATGGTCCTGCGGATCCACGACGACATCGAGGTCGTCGCCGAGGCTGGGACCGGGCTCGAGGCGATCGAGGTGGCCCGCCGGCACCGTCCCGACGTGATCCTCATGGACATCCGCATGCCCGACATGGACGGCCTGGAGGCGACCTTCCAGATCCTGGCCGCGGCCGACTGGAACGTCCGGGTGCTGATCCTGACCACCTTCGACCCGGACGAGTACGTCTATAGGGCATTGCGGGCCGGAGCCAGCGGCTTCGTGCTCAAGGACATCCCCCCCGACCAGCTGGCCACCGCCGTCCGCACCGTGGCCGACGGCGGGGCGCTGCTGGCGCCGTCGATCACCCGGCGCCTCATCGGCCAGTTCACCGAGCGCCGCACCGTCGACGCTGCCGTCTCAGGTCGTCTCGAGCGCCTCACCGACCGGGAGCGCGAGGTGGTGGTGGCCGTCGCCCGCGGCTCCAGCAACGCCGAGATCGCCGAGGGCCTGTTCATCGGACCGGCGACCGTCAAGTCGCACCTGTCGAGCATCCTCACCAAGCTCGGCCTGCGCGACCGCACCCAGCTCGTGGTCTTCGCCTACGAGAGCGGGCTCGTCGAGGCCGGCACCCGCGACATCGGTCACTGAGGGCGCCGGCTTACCAGGAGCCGTCCGCAACCGGCCGTGGTCGTTGGACCACGCGGCCACGGCGACGCCGGGCACCCAAGGGCGCCTCGTCAGAAGCGGCGACGTCCTGTCTGCTGGCCTCTCGGAAGCTGGCTGGCCAGGGGTTTGGTTGGCTCAGGTGTCGGACACGGTCGGCACCTCCACCTCCACCTCCGTCGGCCCGGTGCGGATCACGACCAGCGAAACCACCAGGGCGAGCACGGCGAACACGGCCGCGAGCTGGAAGGCGGTCGAGATGCCGTGGGCCAGCACCTGGTGGGCGTATTGCGCCGGAAGTTGACCGGTCTGCTGGAAGCGGGCCTGGAGCTCGGAGGAGGCGTTGGCCAGGAGCTGTCCGACCTGGGTGGTGGCCTCGTTGCGGCTGGCCGTGCCGAACACGGTGACCAGGATCGACAGGCCGAGGGAGCCACCGACCTGCTGGGTGACGTTGAGCAGGCTGGAGGCCGCGCCCGCCTCGTGGGGGGCCACCCCAGAGACCGCGACGATCGTCAGGGGCACGAACAGCAGGCCCATGCCCAGGCCGAACAGCAGCATCGGGCCGAGGATGCCGGTGAGGTAGCCACTGGTCACCGAGACCTGCGTGAGCCAGGCGAGCCCGGTGACGGCCAGCAGGGCGCCGCCGGTCATGAGGCGCCTGGGCCCAACCCTGGGCAGCGACCGGGCGGCGAACTGGGAGGTCAGCACGATGGCCCCGGTGATGGGGAGGAAGGCAAGGCCGGCCCGAAGGGGGCTGTAGCCGAGCACGTTCTGGACGAACAGGGTGAGGAAGAAGAACTGGCCGAACATGGCCGCGGCCAGGGCCAGCATGATGGCGTAGCTGCCGGCCCGGTTGCGGTCGCGGAACAGGTGCAGGGGGGTGATGGGCTGGCTGGTCCTGGTCTCGATCAAGAGGAAGACGGCGAGCAGGACGGCGGCGGCGATGAAGGAGCCGATCGTCCCGGGGTTGCTCCAGCCTTGCTGGGCGGCGCGGATGAACCCATAGACCAGGGCCGTCATCCCGGCCGTGGAGGTGAGGGCCCCGCCCAGGTCGAAGCGGCCCGGCTGGCGCTCGGACTCGGTGATGTACAGCGGGGCCAGGGCGGCCAGCAGGAGGCCGATGGGGACGTTCACGAACAGCACCCAGCGCCATGAGAGCCACGAGGTGAGCACGCCCCCGGCGAGCAGGCCGATGGCGCCGCCGGAGACGGCCACGGCCGAGAACACTCCGAAGGCCCGGTTGCGCGCCTGTCCCTCGGCGAAGTTGGTGGTGATCAGCGAGAGCGCGGTCGGGGCGGCGATGGCGGCGCCGACCCCCTGGAGGGCGCGGGCGGCCAGCAGCCAGCCCGAGGAGGTGGCCAGGCCGCCCAGAAACGAGGCCAGGCTGAACAGCAGGATGCCGGCGAGGAACACCCGGCGGCGGCCCAGGATGTCGCCGGCCCGGCCCCCAAGCAGCAGCAGCCCCCCGAAGGTCAGGGTGTAGGCGTTCAGGACCCACGACAGGCTGGTGGTGGAGAAGCCGAGGGCCTGCTGCATCTGGGGCAGGGCGATGTTGACGATGGTCGCGTCCAGCACCACCATCAGCTGGGAGGCGGCGATGATGGTGAGGGCGAGCGCCGGGTGGTAGCCGCGCCGGGCCGCACCGGGCGGTCGCGGGCTGGCCGACTCGAGGACCGTCATGGCTGTCCCAATCCCTTCGGCTAGTGTACGATCGCGTTCACAATGCGAGCGACGGTACGCTGGCCACATTGAGAACGCAAGCGTTCACTAAGATTCTTAGGATTCTCTTGGGAGGTCGGCCATGGCCGCTCCGGCGGACCCCACGACGGCGCCGTCCTGTGCGCCGCCGCACGGCCGGACCCGGCGCCGCGGCGAGACCCTCGAGCGCGCCATCTTCGACGCCGTCCTCGACCAGCTCCAGACGGTCGGCTACGTCGGCCTGACGATGGAGGGGGTCGCCACCCGCGCCCACACCGGCAAGGCGGCGCTGTACCGCCGCTGGCCGCGCAAGGAAGACCTGGTCGTCGACGCCCTCGAGCATGCCCTGCCGTCGCCGACCGACCTGCCCGACCACGGCAACGTGCGCGACGACCTCCTCGACCTGCTCCGTCGCATGACCGCGATGCTCAATTCCCCGGCCGGCTGCGCCCTCCAGTGCCTGATGTCGGAGACCGAGCGGGATGAGTCGTTCGCCCGCCTGCTGCACGAGCGTGTCAAGGAACCACGCAAGCGTATGTTCCTCGACCTGCTGGCGCGCGGTGCCGCCCGCGGGCAGGTGCGACCCGCCGCTGCCATCCAGCTCGTCGCCGAGGTCGGCCCGGCCCTGGTGATGCAGCGGTTCCTCGCCGACGGCGCGCCAGTGCCCGACGACTACGTCGTGTCGGTGGTCGACGACGTCGTCATGCCGCTGCTGCGACCCTAGATACGTGGTGCCCCGCCATGACCACTGACCGCGGTCAGCCTCCTGTGCCGCTCGGCCAGGCTCGCTCCATGCACACCCATCCGGTGGCAACTTGGCTGGATACGGCGGGATACCGGAGACCATCGGGAACGTGACCTGTAACGACGGGAGGAAGTCATGATGCGACGAGGCGTCATGCTGGCCGCCATCGCGCTCCTTGCGGCGCTGGTGTGGGCGGCTCCGGCAGGGGCCATCACCTACGGCACCCGCGATGGCG
>Ga0307410_10001665_pt1 | contig 10223 bp, 7 predicted proteins | sample 322Ometagenome_3_FD_203707 | JGI IMG/M metagenome (GOLD analysis project Ga0307410, IMG submission 203707) | Maize rhizosphere microbial communities from greenhouse at UC Davis, California, United States - 322HYB-O-3 | ecosystem: Host-associated > Plants > Roots > Rhizosphere > Soil | place...
GAACCACGAAATGGGAAAAGAAGAAATAAACGAGATCAAAACTCGCAGTTGGGAAAGGGGCTTGCCCTCGCTTCCACCTAATTGCTGATAGCGTTGAACAGCAGCGGGAAGGTCGCCAGCGATTGACCTCTGTACTGCGGGCGGAAGCCGAAGAGGACGATCTTGCCTTTGCCGATGGTAAATTCCACCAATGCGGCCTTCCCGGCGATCTTTTCGGCGCCGAGGGCCCAGCCGGAGAGGAGGACCTGTTTCGGGTCTTTCGGATAGCTCGCGATGATACGGAAGTTCTTGGTCAGCGCGAGCGGATCGGTTTGGATCTCAAAGGCGGGGGAGTTTTCGAACCAGGCGATGGATTCTTTCGGCATCCCTTTGGCGATCGGGTGCGACAGGTCGAGTTCGGTGCGGAGGATCGAGCCGGGGATGTAGAAGTCTTTACGAGTCAGGCCCTTTGTTACGTCCTTCACCGGCAAATTGAACTGCTCGATGGCGAAGTTCGACGCGCGGTTCAGAAAAACGAGCGTGCCGCCCGCCTCGACGAACTTCTTCAGATTCTCGACGCCTTCCTTCCCGACGCCGCCGGTGTACTCGTCCGGCATCGTGCCTTTTCGATGGCCGTTGAGAATTTGGCTGGGTGATTGGTCGGGGAAGATAATAGCTCCAACGTCGGAACTCGTCGGGGGCTTGCGGCGAAACAAGATACGAGACGCCTGTTCGATAAATGCGTCCTTCTGTAAGCGGTCGCTTCGAACCGTTTTATCAGAGAGCGTTGCAAACCTCGGACAGTCCCAACTGGTGTGGTAATTGTCGAGAATATATCGGGTCCAGCCCTCATCCATCGACGGAACACTTGACTTATATATTGCCAATTTTTGGGTGATCTTTTCGCAGGGCACCTCCACGAATTCCTGCATTCTCGGGGGCGGCGGTCGTCGGTAGGTGTGAGGAGCGACGACCGTTTCGGTCTGAAATCCATAAAGGAGAGGCAATGTGTGAGCGGTTACGTCATACGGAGTGATCGGAGTTCCATGCTCGTCTTTCAAGTCTGGATAGACCTGCGGCTCCAGCAACGCCTTCGCGAACGCACCGTAAGGCTGCTCCATCTTGATAAGAGCCCCATTTGTCGTCGGCGTAAATTCTACTCCGGCTAACGACAGCATAAGGCTGGGCCGCGGGGGACTATCGTTCTTGATGTAATAACCGAATAGCTCTCCGGCCTTCCTCGGCCTAACCGCCTCCTTCCCGATCTCATAAAACCTCGAAAGCCAACGCTCCCGATTGTCCGCCGCGTGGTTCAGCAGCGTGAACGCTGCGGTGGTCATGTAGTCGGTGATGTTGGAGAGTTTCCATTCGCCGCCTTTCCATACTGGGCCAAAGTTGGCGGATTCGGTTTTGGGGTCGAAGCCGTCGTCGGAGGAGGCGCGGATATCTTCCCATTTTACGGTGATCGGGGTGGCGATCTTGGCGGAGGCGGTTTCGCTCAGGATCCGGACACCGCCATGGTAATGCGAATAGGCTCGTGCAGGTGTCCAGGCGTCGTAGGTGGAGTTGGTAGTTATCCCGGCAAAGCCCTTTTCCCGAAGGCTTTTCGCCATGAAATTGCCGAGCTCTGTGTAGCCCTCGACGATCTGCTTCGGCACGTTCGGCTCGACCGGCTGCATGTACGGCGGCAGGAACAGCCGCGAGCCATTGGAGCCCTGCTGGTGAATGTCATGGACGATCTGCGGGTGCCACACGTTGTGGATCTTGTCGACGGTGAGCTGCGTCTCGACCTGCGTGAAGGCGTACCAGTCGCGGTTGTTATCATGCCCGACGTACTTGTGGTAAAGGTCCGGCGGGTTCGTCCCCTCATACGGCGTGCCAAGGGTTTTGTCGTACCAATTCTTCACGATGTCAACGCCGTCGGGGTTGAGGCTCGGCACGATCAGGATGATCGTGTTATCGAGGATCTTCTTGATTTCGGGTTCGTCGCTGCTCGCCAAACGGTGCGCGATCAGCATGCTCGAAAGCGTCGATCCAACCTCAGTGGAGTGAATTCCATGGGTGATCAGGACGATCGTCTTGCCCTGAGCGATGTGCCCCTTTGCGCGGTCGGCCGGAAGTCCACGATATTTGCCCATCTTGCGCGGATCGGCGAGCTCGGCGTTTATTACTTTGTACTTTTCAAGATTCTTTAAATTCTCCGGCGAACTGATCGTCGCGTAAACGAACGGTGCGCCCATCGTCGTCTTGCCGATCTCTTCAAAGATCATCCGGTCGCTCGCCGCGTCAAGCCTCTTGAAATAATCCACAACCTGCGCCCAACTCGCCAGCTTCCGGTCGTCCCCGGGCGTAAAGCCGAGCGTGTCCTTCGGTGCAGGAATTTGAGCCGCGATCGCGAACGAGAGAAGGAGGAATGTCCCGCAAAACCGCAAAGACGCAAAGAGTTGATTCATTTTGAGTTGTGTCGCTCCGGATGTGAGTTTTGTCGAGTTTAACCGATGCTCGAAGAATTATGTAATTCAGGCAGAAAATTCACGTTGACTTAGAAATGTTTTTTGATTATAAAGTTTTGTCCTCACTCTTCCGAAAGCATTCGCGAATTTTCGAGTGCTGAGTTAACCCAAATATAAGGAAAAAAGTTTACCTGACATTCTGCCGCTATCGTGCTTGTTGGCAAGTAGCCCGGACTATCGCGGGGTGTTCTGGTCGCTGAAAGTGTTCTATGAGAAAGATCCAGGTTTTGATATTCGCGCTCGCGCTTGGTTTGGCGGCCTTCCCGGCCTTTGCACAATCGAAAGCGGGCGACAACCCACAGTACAAACTGCTGGCGACTCGGCGCACCAGCACGATGCAAAAAGAGATCGATGAGGTCTCGGCCCAGGGGTACCGTATCCTCGTCGGTTCACCGACGAGCAGCACCGAAATGGCGGTATTTCTTTCGCGTGAAGGTACGGTTGAGAATCAGTTCAAATACAAACTCCTTGCCACCGCGCGCACCGGGACGATGCAGAAGGAACTCAACGATATGGCGGCCGACGGTTATCGTCTGATCCCGAGCACGATGATCGCGAAGTCCGGGATGATCTCTCTTGAGATCGTTATGATCTTGGAAAAGCCGCCGGTAGTGACAAAACAGTACGAATACAAATTGCTGGCGACCACGCTCACATCGACGCTACAGAAGGAAGTGACGGAAGCCCAAAGCGAAGGATACAGGATCGTCGGCATGGTGAGCCGCGGCGAACACATGGTGGTGATGGAACGCGAGTCTGATTCAGCGAAACGATAACCGTTGGGCGGAATCTGATCCGAGTTAAAGGGAAATGGCTGCGGCACCTAAGGTCGCGGCCATTTTTATGCAACTCGGGGCACCGGACCGGGCGCAGGAAATGATAATTTAGCGGCGCATGGGAACTAGGTTGTCATGTGCGGCGGTCAGGGTATTACACCGCCGAGGCCGCGGCGTTGCAGGCGAGGGCTCCTGCGTTCCCGGGATGCGTTGCGTTTTTCAGGGATGCGGGGTACATTGCAAGGCAGAACTTTCCGTATTTTGCTGCATCATAGCATCACGCCGTACGCTCCTCGGGCGTGAGAAAAGGTAAATTGAGAACCACCCCGGCCGAAGCGGCCACCCCTCCTTTGAAAGGAGGGGAGCATGAAATTGTTATGAAAAATCCGTTTCTTGAGAATTTCCGCCCGTACATCCCGGCGAGCGTGACTAATCTGCGCGAGCTGACGGTTCTGCCGTTGATCGTGGGGACGCTGCTGGGGATCATCTTTGGGGCGTCGTCGCTCTATCTTGTTTTGAAAACGGGACTTACGGTTTCGGCCTCGATCCCGGTGGCGGTGATCGCGATCACGCTGTTCCGTCTCCTATCGAAGGCCGGCATGCGCGATGCGACGATCCTGGAATCGAACATCATGCAGACGACCGGTTCGGCGGGCGAATCGATCGCGTTCGGGATCGGGGTGACGATGCCGGCGATCCTGATCCTCGGGTTCGATCTCGAGATCTGGCGGGTGACTCTGGTTGCGGTTCTCGGCGGGCTGCTCGGAATTTTGATGATGATCCCGCTGCGGCGGGCCTTGATAAAGGACCAGCACGGCATTCTCAAATATCCGGAAGGCACGGCGTGCGCTCAGGTTTTGATCGCTGGTGCTTCGAAGGAATCTCGCGAGGCGGCCCACGTCGCGGGCGGCGACGTTTCGTCGGACGCTGAGGTTCTGCACCGGGGAAAGATCATCGCGGCCGGGTTCGGGCTCGGGTTTATCTACAAAGCGGTGATGGATGTTTTTTCAGCTTGGAACCCGGAGCCGGGGAAAGACCTGCCGGACAATGTGCTCAAAGGCGGTTCGATCCATCTTGAAAACAACCCGGCACTTCTCGGCGTCGGTTACATCATCGGGCCGTACATTTCGGCGATCATGCTAGGTGGCGGTGTTTTGTCATATCTGATCCTGATTCCGATGATCAAGTTCTTCGGCGAAGGGTTGACGGGGCCACTGGCACCGGCGACCGGAGCGACGATCGCGGAGATGTCTCCGGGGCAGATCCGTGGCGAATACATTCTTTATATAGGCGCGGGTGCGGTTACGGCAGCGGGTATCATTTCGCTTTTCCGCAGCTTGCCGACCATCTGGAGCGGCTTAAAATCGGGACTTGCCGACTTCCGAGGTTCCTCAGGAACGAATGGGACCGAGCGTACCGACCAGGACATTTCGATGAAATGGGTGATCGTTGGGCTCATCGTGCTGCTCGCGGCGATCATGCTTTCGCCTTCGCTCGGACTGTTTATTTTGAACGATCCGGTCGTTTCGTTCCTCGGGGCGGTTCTGATCATCGTGCTCGGGTTTTTGTTCGTGACGGTTTCGTCGCGGCTGACTGGCGAGGTCGGTTCGTCTTCAAATCCGATCTCGGGGATGACAGTGGCGACGCTTTTGTTCACCTGTTTGGTATTTTTGGCACTCGGCTGGACGGCCTCGGACCCGTATTTTGTGACGGCTCTGTCGATCGGCGGTATCGTCTGCATCGCGGCCTCTAACGGCGGCACGACATCTCAGGACCTAAAGACTGGTTTCTGGGTCGGCGGTACCCCTAAGAAGCAACAGATCGCCATTTTGGTCGGCGCTCTCGCCTCGGCCCTTGTGCTTGGGCCGCTGCTTCTTTATCTAAACAACGGCGGCACATATTACCAGAAGGTCGACCCGGCAAATTTCCCGGCCGGCTATTCCGTCACCCAGGACAAACTTTTCCGCGAGGGCGGGCAGCCTAAGACCGAGACCGTTCACGCCGGCGAATACGTCTCAGATACAACCCCATATCACGTTTGGCAGAACACCGATCCGAAATCAGGGCCGATCGGTAAATATCTGGTCAATACCCAGGGCCAACCCGTTTACCTCGTCGATCCGGCCATCAACGGCGTGGTTAAGGAGGATGCGCAGGGCAACAAACTCACTCGCTATGACGCGCCTAAAGCGACGCTAATGAGTTACATCATCAAGGGCGTCTTGGGGCAGGACCTGCCCTGGGGACTCGTTCTGATCGGGGCGATGATCGCGGTGATGCTGGAGATCGTCGGGGTGCCGTCGCTGGCATTCGCTGTGGGGCTTTACCTGCCGATCGCTACGTCGATGCCGATCTTCATTGGCGGTATGGTGAGAAAGCTGGTCGACGTTTATCTCAAGCGAAGGCTCGCGGCCAAGAACCTTACCGAAGATGAGATAATCGCCGAGACCGATAAATCACACGGCGTTCTGCTCGCCTCCGGTTACATCGCGGGAGGCGCGATCGCGGGTATCCTGATCGCGATCTTCGCCGTGGTGCCGGCTTTGAATTCACTGCAAAATGCCACGGCGGCCTGGGCCAAGGTATCGAATCCGTTCTTCGCCGGCGACACCGGCTGGTGGCTTGGGGCGGTCCCGTTCCTGATCCTTGCCGTTTTGCTTTACCTCGTCGGCCGCGAAAAGCTGATGAAGGGCGGCGGCGATCTGGAGTAGCGAAATCGGGCAAACAGACCGGACGGCTCTAAAATTTGTTTTACATTTTACGAAAAGACACGCTATACTCGCTGGTGGCGTGTCTTTTCCTTTGACCCCGGCACGCGGTCCACCAGGGTCATCTTCATAAAATTTCTCTCGAACCAGTAGGGTATTAACTTGAATAATCGCAGGTTTTCGATGCCGAACTTCTTCCTCTGTATCACGACATCACTGGCAATTATCTGCAGCGGATGCACCGCCGAGGCGTCAAAAATAGAAAATACAAACGCCAATGCGGTGTCTGCGTTAGCGAAAAAGGAAGTATCGTCGACCGCTCCGGCCTCCTCGATCGAGATAAAGGCGGGTTCCCCAGCCGACACGGTCAGGGCGTTTTACACCAAGCTTCGCGAGAAGAAATTCCGCGAGGCTATATTTTTGACCAACCTGCGGCCCGCCGTCGAAGGCCTGACAGATGCGGAGCTTAAAGAATTTCAGGTCGATTTCGAACGTATTGCCGCCGTGATCCCGGCCGAGGTGACAATAAACGGCGAGATCGTTTCGGAAGATAAGGCGACCGTCACTGCCAGCCTGCCGGGCGAAGATCCGGAAAAGCTCGAAACCCAACAGTTGGAGCTGCGAAAGGAGGGTGATGTTTGGGTGATTCTCACCGTTGACGCCGCCGCGGAACTACGCATAAAGAAAGAAGGCAAGAATTACTTTTACGCGCTGAAGATCGAAACTCACGAAGACGAGGCCCGAGATATGCTCGACCGCATCGCTCGTGCACAGCTCGCATATTCGGTGCAAAACGGTGGTAATTTCGGCGAGATGGATGCTCTGGTGAGCGCGAAACTGTTGCCGGACGATGTAAAAACGTCTGAATCTACGGGATACAATTACGCCATGACGCTTCAGGACGACAAGAAACGCTGGACCGCGTCGGCGACCCCGGCGGAATACGGAAAATCGGGAATTCTCTCGTTCATTTTAACATCCGACGGGAGATCGACGCCGCGGATCAGCAGCAAAGACAATCGCGGGAAGCCCTTGGATAAATGAACTCGTCATTAAATTGGGTGCATCCCGATTTGATATTTATGTAATCACATAGTTTTATAACGTAAAGAGATGATAAGGTCCCTCATAACAAGACTCACCGGGCTGATCGCCGAGCGATCACATTCGCCGCGAAAGAAATACTCCGCGCCGGTGAAGATATCGTTCGAGAGGACTTCGAAATCGGCAATCCATACATCGACGGCCGACGGAGCCTTTATGTCGGGGCAGACGGTTGATATGAGTAAAACGGGGATCGGCTTCATGGTTTCCGCCATCAGGATCAAGGAAAATTATCTCGTCGGGCACGACCGTCTCCTTAATGTGGAGATCGATCTGCCGCGGGAAAAGGTGCGGATGCAGGTGGTCGGCCGCCGTTATGAACGCGAGGGAATTCACGATTCGGTCGAGCGTTACGTCGTTGGCGCGGAGATCGTGAAAATATCGGACGACGATCGCGAGATATATGAGCATTTTCTCCGGTACGGTGCGAAGCGACGCCGGGCGACAGCCCCGGGCCTGGAGATGGGCGGCAGGTAGTTTCGATCGTCAATTTTGTTAAAAGCGTCAGGTAAACATCCCGACGCTTTTTTGTTTGCTCCAGTGTGGGTAGAATTTCAAACTATGAAGTCTACGGTTGGGATCGGTTTTATCGGTACCGGTTTTGCCCGAAAGGTGCAAATGCCGGCGTTCGCGGCGTGTGAAGGCGCGAGACTCGTATCAGTATCGAGCGGGTCGGTCGTAAATGCCGAGGCCGCAGCAGCGGAGTTTAGCCTCGAGCACTTCACGGCCGATTGGCGTGAGACCGCCTCGCACCCGGATGTGGACCTGGTTTGCATTACCACCCCGCCCAACCTCCACCGCGAAATGGTGCTCTTCGCGGTCGAGCAGGGCAAGCATGTACTTGCTGAGAAGCCGATGGCGATGAATGTCGCCGAGGCGAACGAAATGAAAGAAGCGTCTGACTCGGCCGGGGTGCTAGCCTTGATCGATCACGAACTTCGATTTCAGCCCGGAAGGCAAAGAGCGTGGACGATGATGCGCGAAGGGGCGATCGGGAAAGTGCGCCACGCGAAATATAATTTCCGCGCACCCCACCGCGGCGACCCGAGCCTCCCCTGGAATTGGTGGTCTGACATCGAACAGGGCGGAGGTGCGCTTGGGGCGATCAATTCGCACATAATCGATTCGTTCAATTGGCTTTTGGGTGCGGATATTTCGAGCATTTTTTGCCAGCTTCAGACCCACGTTACGCGGCGGCCCTTCGATGGCGGTTCCCGCGAAGTCACAAGCGACGACGAAGCGAACATGATTTTACGATTCGCCGATGGCGAGCTGACCGAAAATGCCACTGGTATAGTTTCCGTATCCATGACAGAGCAGCCTGAATACGTGAATCGGATCGAATTCTTCGGCACGAAAGGGGCGATGCGTGTCGACCACCGAGGCGAACTCTTCATAGCAAAGGATGGCGACAACGCATGGGGCGAAATCGATGTCGTTCTTGGAAACGCCATTTCAGGCGCCGCAGACACCGGTTTTTCGCGAGGGTTTATGTCGTTCGCGCCGAAAATCATTGAAGCGATAAACAGCGGATCTCCCTCGATAAAACACGCTGCGACATTTGAAGATGGTCTGCGCGTCCAGCGAGTGTTGGACGCGGCCCGGATCTCAGACAAAGAAGCCAGAACAATCTCAATTTAGTCCGATCAAAGCTGGATTTTTTTATTCTCGCCATAATCGGCTTCCTGCCCGGTGGCGATCGCTTTCACCATTCCGAAAAGCTGGACAATCGTGCTGTTCGGAGCGTCCCAATACTCGGCCTGTTCGACCGGAATCTTCAAAAGGCAAAGATGAGGATCGTCGAGACCCTCCGGGAACCACGCCTTAAGAACCGGACTCCAAAGTTCCTCGATCTTAGCCCTGTCCTTTACCACCTCGGCTCTCCCGGAGATCGAAAGATAGACGTTATCGTCTGGGTTCGAATAGGCGACGTTGACTCGGTTGTCCTTTTCAATCTCTTCTATTTTGTGTGTATTGTCGCTGGTGAAAAACCAGAGGTCCCCGTCAAACTCGAATTGCTGGGTCGACATCGGCCGGCTCCGCAATACCCCGCCATCCATCGTCGTGAGCATGCAAAAATCGATACCCTCGGTCAATTCCCTTATCTTCTCTATAGATTCTTCCCGGTTGCGATGCATATAGTCTCCCTCTGTTCTTTATAAAACTGCCCTCACAGAAGAGACTACGCAAAGACTGTTCCAGCTTTGAACGTGTCGCAGACACTTGATTTGAGTAGGATTTCGGAGAACCTGTCCCGTTCGGTGTCCGAAAACAATGCTCGATCGGGCCATTGGTAACACTAATTTAGTTCGGCGTCGGAAGCGGCTCCGTCTGCGATCGCCCGCAACCGGCGATTGAACCGAAATGCGGGTCGCACGACAAAACAAGTGCTTTGCGATAATATTCTCGATTATGCGTCCTCAATTGAAACGATTTATCGATCAGATGGAGCCGAACTCCGTCGCGATCATTGCCGCGGCCCACGAGCAGACACGCAGCTACGACACCGAATACAAGTTCCGGCAGGATTCCGATTTCTGGTATCTGACCGGCTTTCCGGAGCCCGACGCGGTGGCGGTGATCGACCCGCAAAACACCAAGTCACCATACACGCTATATGTCAGGCCCCGCGACCCCGAGATGGAGACTTGGTTTGGGCGCCGCGAGGGCGTCGACGGGGCGGTGAAGAATTACGCCGCGAACAAGGCATTCTCGATCGACAAATTCGCCGCCGATCTGCCGAAACTGCTCGACGGGCACGAGAATCTTTATTACCGTTTCGCGGTCGATAAGGCTCTCGACCAGCAGATCCTCAATTACCTTTCAGGCCAACGCATCCGCCGCCTGAAGACCGCCTATCCGCCACACACGATCATCGACCCGACGATAATCCTCGGCGAAATGCGTCTGCATAAAACGCAGGAGGAAGCCGAGTATATGCAGACGGCCGGGGCCATCGCGGCGGAAGCACACATTCTGGCGATGAAAAAGATAAAGCCGGGGATGAACGAAGGCCAGGTCGAGGCATTGATGGAAGCGTATATGAAGGACAGAGGGGCGAGCGGCGTTGCGTACAACTCGATCGTCGGCGGCGGCGCTAACGCGACGATCCTGCATTACGTCGAAAACAATATGCCGCTCCG
>Ga0307410_10001666_pt1 | contig 10220 bp, 12 predicted proteins | sample 322Ometagenome_3_FD_203707 | JGI IMG/M metagenome (GOLD analysis project Ga0307410, IMG submission 203707) | Maize rhizosphere microbial communities from greenhouse at UC Davis, California, United States - 322HYB-O-3 | ecosystem: Host-associated > Plants > Roots > Rhizosphere > Soil | place...
GAGGCGTTACCTGAGCACCTTGGACACCCTCGTCAAGGCCGCTGCCCCGGCGGCGCTGGAGGCCGACATCCCGTTCTGGCTCCACGAGGTACCCGCGGGCGGCTCGACGCTCGACCGCGAGATCCTGGCGCGCGTGGCGGGCGTCTCGGTGATGGCCTACCGCGACACGGCGGCCGGTGAGGACGGCAGCATCGCCCTGGCCTCGCCGGCGGTCACGGCCGCGACCGAGCTGGGCAGGGGCGCCCGCGTCGGCCAGGAGACCAACGACCTCGGTGACGACCCGGTCGCTGCCAAGCAGACCTTCTGGGGCCAGACCCGCACCGAGCTCGAGCAGCAGGTCGCGCAGATCGGCTCGGCGTTCGCGGGCCGGCCCGGCTACGCCGGCATCGCGGTCCACGACTCCGCCGGCTACGCCGCCCTGGCCCCCTGACCCGCAGCCCTGGGCCTCTGGCCCGCCGAGCAGGACCTGCGTCCCACGACACGCCGGCTCGGGCTGGTGCGGAGGTCCATCTCGGCGGTCAGTCCGAGAGGACCCGCACCGCGCGTGCCTGCTCGGCCCGGGCGGCAAGCTCGTCGTCCGGCGGGTAGACGACCTCCTCGAGCGAAAGGCCGTGCGCCGGCATGACCCCGACAGCCGGGTCGCGTCGGCGCGCGGCCAGCACCTGCGCCGGCCACTCCACCGGGCGGCGCCCCTCACCCACGGGCACCACGGCCCCGACGAGGGCGCGCACCATCGAGTGGCAGAAGGCGTCGGCCTCCACCCGGCCCGCGAGGGTGCCGTCCTCGAGGCGGGTCCATTCGTAGGTCAGCAGGGTGCGCACCGTCGTTGCGCCTTCCCTCTTCTTGCAGAAGGCGGCGAAGTCGGCGAGGCCGAGCAGCGAGCGGGCTGCGGCATCCATGGCCTGGACGTCGAGCGGGTGCCTGCTGACGACCGTGTCGCGTCGCCGCAGCGGGTCGAGCGAGGCGGGGTCGTCGCACACCCGGTAGAGGTAGCGCCGCCGGACCGCCGAGAAGCGGGCGTCGAACCCGTCGGGGGCCACCCGGGCCCGTCGCACGACCACGTCCGGCGCCAGTATGCCGTTGAGCCTGGTCACCGCCGCGGCCTCCGGCGTGCGGTCGGACCGGCCGGGCACCGCGGCCCACGCCTCGGCGTCGACGTCGGCATGAGCCACCTGCCCCCGGGCGTGCACGCCCGCGTCGGTGCGACCTGCCACGGTCAGCCGCACCGGCTCCGGTGCGCGCAGCAGCGTCGTGACGGCTGCGGAGAGCTCACCCTCGACGGTGCGGCGGCCCGGCTGGGCAGCCCAGCCCGAGAAGTCCGTGCCGTCGTAGGCGAGGTCGAGCCGCACCCGCAGCACGTCAGGGGCTGCCGCTGCGCCCACGCCTGCCTGTTCCACGCCGCCACCCTATGGCCCCTCCCCCGCGACCTTCGCCCAAGGTTCGGTCCACCGCCGTACGTCCAGCCGGCCGGACAACCGTGGGCGAAGGTTCGCGTCGCCGACCCTCCCCCGGCAACGGCGAAGGCCGCCCACCCCGGAGGGTGAGCGGCCTTCGTCAGCAGGCAGCGGAGCGGCTGCTCAGGCGCCGGCCTTGGTGAAGCCAGCGGCCTCGGCGTCCTCGGCGGACTGGAACCACACCTCGGCAACGGTCTGCTCGAACCACTGGCCATCCGGCTCGTGGTACTTCATCGAGTTCATGTTGCCCTTGACGGTGTAGGCCTCGTCGGGGGACGAGCCGTCCTCGTTCGCGGCGACCGCACCCTGGGGCAGCTCAGCGGCGGCCTCGGCGGCCTCGGTGGACTCGGTCTGCTCGACCTCGACCTCCACGACCTCCTCGCCCTTGGCCGGCTTCTCCGCCTTCTTGGCGTCCTTGGCGGCCCGCTTGGTGGCGGCCTCGGCCTCCTTGACGGTGGCCTTCTTCGCGATGGGCTCGCGGACGAGCTCGATCACGGCCATGGGGGCGTTGTCGCCCTTGCGAGCGCCGATCTTGGTGATGCGGGTGTAGCCGCCGGGACGCTCGGCCATGTCGGGCGCGATCTCGGTGAAGAGACGGTGCACGACGCCCTTGTCACGGACGACGGTCATGACCCGACGACGGGCGTGCAGGTCACCGCGCTTGGCGAAGGTGACCAGACGCTCGGCGAGCGGGCGCAGCCGCTTGGCCTTGGCCTCGGTGGTGGTGATCGAGTCGTGCTCGAACAGCGAGGTGGCCAGGTTGGCCAGGATCAGCCGCTCGTGAGCCGGACCGCCGCCGAGACGGGGACCCTTGGTGGGGGTGGGCATGGTTCAGGTTCTCCTTGGATGGGGACCGACCGGGTCGGTCAGAGCTGCTCGTCCTCGGCGAACGACTGGTCGTCGTCGGCCGTCTCGTCGTAGTCGTCGCCGTAGGAGTCAGCGATCGCGCTCGGGTCGAACCCGGGCGGGCTGTCCTTCAGCGCCAGCCCCATGCCGACCAGCTTCGCCTTGACCTCGTCGATCGACTTCGCACCGAAGTTGCGGATGTCGAGCAGGTCGGCCTCGCTGCGGCTGACGAGCTCACCCACGGTGTGGATGCCCTCGCGCTTGAGGCAGTTGTACGAGCGCACGGTCAGGTCGAGGTCCTCGATCGGCAGCGCCAGGTCGGCGGCCAGGGCCGCGTCGGTCGGCGACGGGCCCATGTCGATGCCCTCGGCCTCGACGTTGAGCTCACGAGCCAGGCCGAACAGCTCGACCAGGGTCTTGCCGGCGGAGGCCATCGCGTCGCGCGGAGCCATCGAGTTCTTGGTCTCGACGTCGACGATCAGCTTGTCGAAGTCGGTGCGCTGCTCGACACGGGTCGCCTCGACCTTGTAGGTCACGGCCAGCACCGGGCTGTAGATGGAGTCGACCGGGATGCGGCCGATCTCCTGGTCACCGGACTTGTTCTGGGCGGCGGAGACGTAGCCGCGGCCGCGCTCGACGGTCAGCTCCATCTCGACCTTGCCCTTGCCGTTGAGCGTGGCGATGTGCAGGTCGGGGTTGTGCACCTCGACACCCGCGGGCGGGGCGATGTCGGCAGCGGTGACCGCGCCGGGGCCCTGCTTGCGCAGGTACATCACGACCGGCTCGTCGTGCTCCGAGGAGACGACCAGGCCCTTGATGTTGAGGATGATCTCGGTGACGTCCTCCTTGACCCCGGGGATCGTGGAGAACTCGTGCAGCACGCCGTCGACGCGGATGCTGGTCACCGACGCACCGGGGATGCTCGAGAGCAGGGTGCGGCGGAGGGAGTTGCCGAGCGTGTAGCCGAAGCCGGGCTCGAGGGGCTCGATGACGAAGCGGCTGCGGTTGTCCGCAACGACCTCTTCACTGAGGGTGGGGCGCTGTGCAATCAGCACGGTGATGTTCCTTCCCACAGGCGACCGCTATTTGACGCCTTGTGAAAGTGCCGGTCCGACCGGCTGCCTGGCTGCCTCTGTCCGCAGACCAGACCAGTGCGCCCGTATGCCGCGTGCGCACGGGGCGCACGCGGCATACGCGCGTGGTGGGTCAGCTCTTGGAGTAGAGCTCGACGATCAGCTGCTCGGTGAGGATCGTGTCGATCTGCTCACGCACGGGCAGCTGGTGGATGAGGATCTGCAGCGAGCCGGGCACGACCTGCATCCAGGCCGGGACGGGACGCTCGCCGAACGTCTGGCGGGCCAGCTCGAACGGGAAGGTCTCGACCGACTGCTTGCGCACGGTGATGATGTCGTACTGCTCGACGCGGTAGGACGGGACGTCCACGCGCACGCCGTTGACCTCGAAGTGGCCGTGGGTCACCAGCTGGCGGGCCGCACGACGGGTGCGGGCCAGGCCGGCGCGGTAGACCACGTTGTCCAGGCGGGACTCGAGGATCTGCAGCAGGTTGTCACCGGTCTTGCCCGAGCGGCGCGAGGCCTCCTCGTAGTACCCGCGGAACTGCTTCTCCATGACGCCGTAGGTGAAGCGAGCCTTCTGCTTCTCCTGCAGCTGGGTGAGGTACTCCTTCTCCTGCATCCGGCGACGGCCGTGCTGGCCGGGCGGGAAGGGACGGAGCTCGAAGTTCTTGTCGCCGCCGACGAGGTCGACCTTGAGGCGACGCGACTTCTTGGTGATCGGTCCGGTGTAACGGGCCATGAGTTGTTATCTACCTTTCCCGTTAGATCAGACGCGGCGGCGCTTGGGCGGGCGGACACCGTTGTGCGGCGAGGGCGTGACGTCGCTGATCGCGCCGACCTCGAGGCCGGTGGCGGTCAGGGAGCGGATGGCGGTCTCACGACCGGAACCCGGGCCCTTGACGAAGACGTCGACCTTGCGCATGCCGTGCTCCATGGCGCGGCGGGCGGCAGCCTCGGCGGCCATCTGCGCGGCGAACGGGGTGGACTTGCGCGAGCCCTTGAAGCCGACCTGGCCGGCCGAGGCCCACGAGATCACGGCGCCGGTGGGGTCCGTGATCGAGATGATGGTGTTGTTGAACGTGCTCTTGATGTGAGCGTGCCCGTGGGCGACGTTCTTCTTCTCCTTGCGGCGCACCTTCTTCGCGCCGGCCGCCGTGCGGCTCTTGGGGGGCATTACTTACCAACCTTCTTCTTGCCGGCCACGGTGCGCTTCGGGCCCTTGCGGGTGCGCGCGTTGGTCTTGGTGCGCTGGCCGCGCACCGGGAGACCGCGACGGTGGCGCAGCCCCTCGTAGGAGCCGATCTCGACCTTGCGGCGGATGTCGGCCTGGATCTCGCGACGGAGGTCACCCTCCATCTTGACGTTCGCGTCGAGGTAGTCGCGGAGCTTCACGAGCTCCTCGTCCCCGAGGTCGCGCACGCGGGTGTTCGGGTCGATGCCCGTGGCCGCGAGGGCGTCCTTGGAGGTGGTACGACCCACCCCGAAGATGTAGGTGAGGGCGACCTCGACGCGCTTCTCGCGCGGCAGGTCGACACCAACAAGACGTGCCATCTTGTTCAGATTCCTTTGATCACTCGGAGGTCTGGAGCAGTACCAGTCCGGATGTCGTCCCTCGCTCTGCGGAAGGATCCGGTCCCCGGCCTCCGAGCCGGGGGTGACGTCCTGGGCCGACGCGACGGTCGGGCCGACAGGGGCCGGGTACTGCAGTCATTCACTTGTGTGTCGCGCTTCTCGAAGAGGTGCGGTTCGTGCGGGGCCGTCCACGAGGGACAAGCCCGGTGGCCTGCTCAGCCCTGGCGCTGCTTGTGGCGCAGGTTCTCGCAGATCACCATGACCCGGCCGTGACGGCGGATCACCTTGCACTTGTCGCAGATCTTCTTGACGCTCGGCTGAACCTTCATTGCCTCTGCTGTCTATGTCGATCTGGCTCCACCACCCCGGGCGGGGCGGCGGGTCTTGCTCGTCAGCGGTAGCGGAAGACGATGCGGCCGCGGGTCAGGTCATAGGGGCTGAGCTCGACGACAACCCGGTCCTCGGGGAGGATCCGGATGTAGTGCTGACGCATCTTGCCCGAGATGTGAGCGAGAACCTTGTGACCGTTGGTCAGCTCCACGCGGAACATCGCGTTCGGCAGAGCCTCGACGATCGTGCCCTCGATCTCGATGACACCGTCCTTCTTCGCCATATCCTCCACAATCCGTGACTCGGCCCACCCCTGGTTGGGACAGGCACAACTGCAGTCGGCACCCGCACAAACGCATGCCGACACACCAGTCTAGGGGAGAGGGCCGCACTACACGAAATCCGGCGGACTGCGCCAGATGCACGATGACCTCGGCGTGGCGGCGCAGAACACTGCCTGCAGGCGCAGGGTGACCACGTGTGTGAGGAGTCTGCCATGGGTGCCCCCGATCCTGCTGTCCCCGCCGGCGTCGCCCGCCTCCGCGAGGGCTTCGACGGAGCGGTGCTGCTGCCCGGCGACCCGGGCTACGACGAGGCACGGGTGCTGTTCAACGCCATGATCGACCGGCGACCGGCGGTCATCGCCCAGTGCGCCACCCCCGACGACGTGGCCCGCGCCATCGGCGTCGCCCGCGAGCACGGCCTCGACATGTCGGTGCGCGGCGGCGGCCACGGCGTGGCGGGAACCGCGCTGGTCGAGGGCGGCCTCGTCGTCGACCTGCGTCGCATGTCCGGGGTCGACGTCGACCCCGAGGGGCGGACGGCCCGGGTCGGCGGTGGCGCCACCATGAGCCACCTGGACCGGGCCTGCCAGCCCTTCGACCTGGCGACGACCGGTGGGCGCGTCTCCACGACGGGCGTCGGCGGGTTCGCCCTCGGCGGCGGCACCGGCTGGCTGGACCGCAAGTTCGGCCTGGCCTGCGACAACCTGCTCTCGGTCGAGCTCGTCACGGCGGCCGGTGAGCACGTGCTGGCCAGCGACACCGAGAACCCCGACCTCTTCTGGGCGCTGCACGGCGGGGGCGGCAACTTCGGCGTGGCCACGGCCCTGACGTTTCGGTTGCACGAGGTCTCGACGGCGACGCTGGCCCTGCTGATGTGGCGGCCGGCGGAGGCCGAGCAGGTCCTGCGCGCCGTGCGCGACCTCTTCGAGGCTGGCCCCGACGAGATTGGCGGTGGCGCCCTGTGGCTGACCGCACCCGAGGAGGAGTTCGTCCCCGCGGAGCTGGCCGGCCACCTTGCCTGTGCGGCGGTGGTGGTCTTCGTCGGCCCCGAGGAGGGCGCACGCGACGTCATCGCTCCCCTCCTCGCGCTGCGCCCGGCCGCCGAGCTGGTTGCGGAGATGCCGTACGCCGACCTGCAGTGCTCGATCGACGACCCGCCGGGTTACCGCAACTACTGGTCCGCCGAGCACCTGTCGGCCCTGCCCGACGAGGCCGTGGCCGCGTTCTGCCGGGTCTCCGAGCAGCTGATCAGCCCGGCGCCGGCGCAGTCGGCGCTGTTCGCCGGCGGTGGCGCGGCCGGGCGGGCCACCACGGACTACCCCATCCCCTGGCGCAAGGACCCCTGGACCGTGCACCCGTTCGGGTTGTGGGCCGACCCGGCCGACGACGCGCGCGTGATCGGCTGGACCCGGGAGCTGCGCTCAGCCGTACGGCCGTGGGCCACCGGCGCCGTCTACCTCAACTTCATCGGCGACGAGGGCGCGGACCGCGTCAGGGCAGGGGTGGGTGAGCAGAACTACCAGCGCCTGGTCGGGATCAAGCAGGCGTGGGACCCGGACAACGTGTTCCGGCGCAACCACAACATCGCCCCCGTGCCCGCCTGAGCGCGGCGGCCGAGCCGGTCAGGACAGCGGGGCGTATGCCGCGCCCGCGGCTTCCAGCCTCGCCTGGCCCCCGTCGAGCGCCGTGAGGACCCAGAGGCCCCCGTCGGTGACGGCGACCGAGTTCTCCCAGTGGGCGGCCCGCGACCCGTCGGTGGTCACCACGGTCCACTCGTCGTCGAGCACGTGGGTGTCGGCGCTGCCCAGGGTGACCATCGGCTCGATCGCCACGGTGACGCCGGAGCGCACGGTCGGGCCCTTGTCGCGCACCCGGTAGTTGGGCACCTGCGGGTCCTGGTGCATCTCGGTGCCGATGCCGTGCCCCACGTAGTCCTCGACGATCCCGTACTCGTGGGCGTCGCGCTCCCCCGCGGCGGTGATGCTGTCCTCGACAGCCGCGCCGACGGCATACAGGGGCTGGCCCACGGCCAGGGCGGCGATGCCGGCCCACATCGAGTCCTCGGTGGCATCGATGAGGGCGAGGTCCTCGGGGCGGCCGGCCTCACGGCCACCGACGATGACCGAGATCGCGGCGTCACCGTGCCAGCCGTCGACGATCGCCCCGCAGTCGACGGAGAGCAGGTCGCCCTCCTCGAGCACGCGGGCGCCGGGGATGCCGTGCACGACCTCCTGGTTCACCGAGGTGCACAACGTGTGCCGGTAGCCGGGCACCCCCTTGAACGAGGGCGTCGCGCCACTGCCGAGGATGTGCTCCTCGGCCAGCTCGTCGAGCTGCAGGGTCGTCATCCCCGGGCGGACGGTCTGTGCGAGCAGCTGGAGGGTCTGGCCCACCACCAGGCCGGCTCGCCTCATGAGCGCGATCTGGTCGGGGGTCTTGGTGTCGATGCGGGACCTGCCGAACATCAGGAGCGCCGCGCCCCCTCGAGGGCCTTGTCGATGCGGGCGGTGACCTCGTCGACCTCGCCCATGCCGTCGACCTGCACGAGCAGGCCCCGCTCGGCGTAGACGCCGGCGAGCGGGGCGGTCTCACGGCGGTAGATGGCCTGCCGCTCGCGGATGACCTCCTCGGTGTCGTCGACGCGGCCCTCGAGCTCGGCACGCTTGAGGAGGCGCTGCACGACGGCGTCCTCGTCGACGGTCAGCTCGAGCACGGCGTCGAGGGCGTGGCCGTCCTCGGCCAGCATCGCGTCGAGGGCGTCGACCTGGGCGAGGGTGCGGGGGTAGCCGTCGAGGAGGAAGCCCTGAGCGGCGTCGTCCTCGCGCAGCCGGTCGCGCACGATCGCGTTGGTGATCTCGTCGGTGACGTAGCCACCGGAGGCCAGGATGTCCTTGACCTGCTTGCCGAGCTCGGTCTCGTTCTTGATGTTGGCCCGGAAGATGTCGCCGGTGGAGATGGCGGGGATGCCGTGGCCGGCGGCGACCCGCGAGGCCTGGGTGCCCTTACCCGCACCGGGGGGGCCGAGGATGATGAGACGCATCAGCGGAGGAACCCTTCGTAGTGACGCTGCTGCAGCTGGGACTCGATCTGCTTCACGGTTTCCAGACCAACGCCGACGATGATCAGGATGGACGTGCCACCGAACGGGAAGTTCTGGTTGGCACCGACGAGCACCAGGGCAACGAGCGGGATCAGCGAGATGAGGGCCAGGTAGATGGCCCCGGGGACCGTGATGCGGGTGATCACGTAGTCCAGGTACTCCGCCGTGGGTCGCCCGGCGCGGATGCCTGGGATGAAGCCGCCGTACTTCTTCATGTTGTCGGCGACCTCGGTGGGGTTGAACGTGATCGACACGTAGAAGAACGTGAAGAACAGGATCAGCCCGATGTAGCAGACCATGTAGATCGGGTGGTCACCCTTCACCAGGTGCGCGTCGATCCACGTCACCCAGCCGGGCTGGTCACCCGTCGCCGAGCGGTTGAACTGGGCCACCAGTGTCGGCAGGGCCAGCAGCGAGCTGGCGAAGATGACCGGGATGACACCGGCCATGTTGACCTTGAGCGGGATGTAGGTGGACGTGCCGCCGTACATCTGGCGGCCGACCTGGCGCTTGGCGTACTGCACGGGGATGCGCCGCTGGCTCTGCTCGACGAAGACGACGAGCGCGATGATGAGGAAGCCGAGCAGGATCACGCCGAAGAAGATGTCCCAGCGGCCGTCGCGCTGCTGGATCGCCCACAGGGAGGCGGGGAACGACGCCGCGATCGAGGTGAAGATCAGCAGCGACATGCCGTTGCCGATGCCCTTGTCGGTGACCAGCTCGCCGAGCCACATGACCAGGCCGGTGCCGGCGGTCATGGTGAGCACCATGATGACCAGGGTCGGGATCGAGTCGTCCGGGAGGATCTTCGTGCAGGTGGGGCCGAAGAGGTTCTGCGGGTTCTGCGCGAAGGTGATCAGCGTCGAGGACTGCAGCACCGCCAGGCCGATGGTCAGGTAGCGCGTGTACTGCGTCATCTTCGTCTGGCCCTGCTGGCCCTCCTTCTTGAGGGCCTCGAACCGTGGGATCACCACGGTGAGCAGCTGCACGATGATGCTCGCGGTGATGTACGGCATGATGCCGAGCGCGAAGATCGACAGCTGCAGCAGCGCGCCGCCGCTGAAGAGGTTGGCCAGGCCCAGGACGCCCGTCGTGGTCGGGGCGTTCTTGATGCACTCCTGGACGGCCGGGTAGCTCACCCCCGGGACCGGGACGTGGCTGCCGAGACGGAAGACCGCGATGATGCCGAGGGTGAACAGCAGCTTCTTGCGCAGGTCCGGCGTCTTGAACGCTCGGGTGAAGGCGGTGAGCACTGGTCCTCCTGGGTGGTGCGGGGTCCCCGCGACGATCTGGTGTGGCTGGGGCTGGCTCGCCGGTGTGGCGAGGGGGTCGCAGATCTCCTGCGCAGCCTCCGGAACGATACCCCGCCCCCGCCGCCGGGGACTGCACCGCTCCTGCGAGTAGCCCCGGGAACCGGACCGGACGGCCCGGCGCCCGGGGCGCTCAGGTGGTGCTGGGGTGCTGCTGCGTGCTCAGGCCGAGGTGACCGAGCCGCCGGCGGCCTCGATCTTGTCCTTGGCCGTGGCCGAGAACTTGTCGGCCGTGACGTTCACCTTGA
>Ga0307410_10001667_pt1 | contig 10217 bp, 10 predicted proteins | sample 322Ometagenome_3_FD_203707 | JGI IMG/M metagenome (GOLD analysis project Ga0307410, IMG submission 203707) | Maize rhizosphere microbial communities from greenhouse at UC Davis, California, United States - 322HYB-O-3 | ecosystem: Host-associated > Plants > Roots > Rhizosphere > Soil | place...
AATTCCAGGCCCTGCTTGTCCTTCCCCATTGCGATCTCGCGGTAGTATGAAGGCAGTTCGTGTCCGATCGCCCCGCGGTCCATCAGGCATGCGTACAGGAGGCCGGTGACCAGTGGCTTTGTCAGGCTGGCAACGTCGTAGATGGTGTCGAATTTCGCTTCTATCGACTCCGACTCGACCGCCGCGAAGCCAAGTGCATCCTGATAGACGATTTCGCCCTTTTCCGCGACAAGATATACCGCCGACGGAAAATCGCCGGCGTCGATGCGTTCCTGCAGAAAACTCGTTATCCTCTCGTGCACAATTCAAAAGAATAAACCGACTACCGCGATTGTAAAAACACTATGTACAGATATTTAGGCAGAATTTGACAGCCCGGGCCGGCGCGATTAGACTTCCTGCACACATTCTAACGGAGGCAACATATGAGCAAGAAAAGATCTGCGGACCTCATACTGAAACTGTACGATCTGCGTCGGGAAGAGACGATGCGGAAGGCACGAAACTGGATGTTCGGGTTCAATCCGACCAGCGTCGAGGACGTCGAGAAAACGATGATGGACCCGGAAGTGGGCGGTTATCTTCGCATGGTCTTGTCCTACTGGGACATGGCCGGGGCGATGGTGAACCAAGGTTACATCGACCCCGAGCTTTTCTACGCCACGGTCGGCGAACACATCGGTGTTTACACGAAGATCGAGCCCTTTATCGCCGAGCTTCGCGAAAAATGGCAGATGCCGGAAGCGTTTGAGAACCTCGAAAAGGTCGTTCTCGACAGCCCGAACGGCGCCGAGCGCGTGCAAAAGACCCGCGAGTGGATGAAGTCGATCCAGGATCAGATGGCCAGCAGCGCGGCGGCGTAAGGTATTTCTTAATAGAAAACTAGCTGATAGCTAATAGCTGATAGCTATTAGCTATTTTTTTTCTATTGAAAGGCGGCCGACGTGCTCGTCGATCCTTTCCAAAACGTCAACGGCCAAAGCAAGGGCCCGGCGGCCGTCTTCACCGGTAATCGCGGGGGGGGTATCTTTCTCGATGGCATCGAGAAAAGCCGAGATCTCGGCGCGCAGCGGCTCAACGTCATTTATCTCTAACCTGTTTATCGAGATGCCGAGCAAAGGATGCGAAGCCTTCGGATCCAGCGAAGTTAGCGACGCGAATTTGGTCGCGTAATCGAGCACGACGTAGGCATCCGTCTGGTAAAACCTCGTTTTTCTTATCTTTTCAGTTCCGATGCGCGAGGCGGTGATGTTGGCGACGGCACCGTTCTCGAATTCGATGCGGGCGTTCGCGGCGTCTACCTTGTCGGAGATAACGGGGATGCCGACTGCCCTCACGTCGGAAACCCTTACATCCTCGCCGACCAGCCACTGCACCGCGTCGAGGTCGTGGATCATCACATCAAGCACCACATCGACGTCGAGTGAGCGGTTCGGGAACGGCGAGACGCGGTGTATCTCGAAATACAAAGGTCGCGTGACGTGCGGCTTGAGCGCGACCATCGCCGGGTTGAACCTTTCAAGCTGGCCGACCATCAATTTCGCCCCCGATCTTTCTGCGGCGGCGATCATCTTGTCCGCCTGGTCTAGCGAGATGGCGATCGGCTTTTCGACGAGCGCGTGGATGCCATTTTCGAGAAAGGCACACGCAATCTCGCAGTGTGTTTCGGTGGGCGTCGCGATCGAAACGGCGTCGACCTTGTCCAACAGCTCTTTCCAATCGGAAAATTTCGCCGTTTTGTGCTCGGCTGCTAGTCTTGCAGCGGTGTCGGCGTTTACATCGCAGACGCCAACGAGATCGACGCGCCCGTCGGCGGCCAATTCGGCGTAATTTCGGGCATGGTGGCGGCCGAGGCTGCCGACGCCTATCGCGGCAACGCGGAGCTTTTTGTCGTAGGTTTCTTCCATCAAAAGGTCGGGTTGAATCGCCGGGCGGATTCCGCAATACTCTTTATTCTCATTTAGTCACCCGCAAATGACAAAACCGGCCTCAGCGCTCCTTTCGGGAAGATCACGATACACGATTCTTTTATTCGCCGTCGTCATCGTGCTCGTCTACCTGTTGGGGCTGACGCTGCCGCTGCTGGGGCCCGACGAACCGCGTTACGCGCAAGTCGCCCGCGAGATGTATGAGCGCGGTGATTGGGTGACACCGACGCTGGGCGGCTTCAATTGGTTCGAAAAACCGGCCCTGCTTTATTGGCTCGAGATCGGGGCGTATCACGTTTTCGGCGTGTCGGAAATTTCGGCCCGGTTTGGCTCGGCGCTTTTCGGGTTAGGGACGGTCTTCTCGCTGTGGCTGTTGGGGCGGGCGGTCGAAAACAGAATTGACGAACTCAGAGGCCTCGCTAACCTGCTCGCCTTGATAGCCGCGTCGACCGCCGGAATGATCGCGTTTTCGCACGGCGCAACTTTCGACATCATCCTGACATTCCCGATGACGGCGGCGCTTGTTTGCTTTTATTGCTTCGATCAGACGGAGGACAAAGTTCCACGTTCGACTTTGCTCCTGGCGGGATTCTATTTCTTCTGCGGCCTCGCTTTACTTGCTAAGGGGCTAGTCGGAGTTGTTTTCCCATTCGCGATCGTTTTCTTTTATTACCTTGTTTCGCTGCGTACGCCGCCGCGAAAGTTTCTTATCAGTCTATTCTGGGGTGGCATTGTTACATTGGCTGTAGCGGCGACGTGGTACGTGCCGATGTATTTGAAGCACGGTTACGCGTTCGTCGACGAGTTCTTCATACAGCACCATTTCCAACGCTTCACGTCGAACAAATACAAGCACCCCCAACCGTTCTATTTCTTTTTCTGGGTGCTGCCCCTGATGACCATCCCGTGGCTGCCTTTCTTCCTCGGAGGACTTTGGGACGCCATTAGGCGTTTCGCGAGAAAGAATGGGAACGCGGGCCCCGAACAGCTCCGTTCATCTCCCCTTCTCACCTTCTCGCTCTGCTGGCTTTTCGTGCCGGTGCTTTTTTTCTCGTTCTCTGGGTCGAAGCTGCCCGGTTACATACTTCCCGCGCTGCCGCCGGCGATCATATTGACGGCGATTTACGTTTGCAGGCTTCGCGGTAAATATCGTTGGGCAGCATGGGTAACCGAAACACTCGCCGTCGTGACATTCGTCGCTGTGTTCGCGATCGCGGCGTTCGTCGCACCCGGCTTCGCCGATGCGGATTCGGTCCGATCCCTGATCGCGGAGGGCAATATGCGAGGCTATTCCGATGCGAAGGTCATATCGTTCCGCAGTGTTTCGCACAATGCCGAATTCTACGCGGCCGGAAGGTTGATACGGGACGCCGAAGGAAGGCAGCGGGCCATTTATACATCGGCGGAGTTGGCGAATTTCATGCGCGAAAACGGCGGCCGACCGGTGCTCGTGCTCGCCCACCCTGAGCATACGCAAGAGCTTTTCGCCTCGCCTGAGTTGAAATCTGTTCTCATTCGCGAGACTGGTGAAACGGCCGTTTACGCGGTGTCGTTGAAATAGCTATTTCCCGCTCGCGGCCCGCCGCAGCCGGTCCATCAGGGCCGCACCGATGCCGGTGGCCGGCACTTCCTCGCAATAGATCGTTTCGATCCCACGGCGGTCGCATTTGCGGAAAAACCCGAACAACTCACGGGCGTATTCGTCGACTGATTCGCAGATCTCTATTAAGGCGAACTGGGCGCCATTTGTGTTTACCCCGATAAATGCCGATTTATCTGCATCATCGATGCGGGAACCGTCGATCACGACCTTGGCTCGCGGCGAATAATGCCGGTGCCTTAGTCCGGGACTGCGTGGCGCTGCAGTTTCCGTCGGCTCGTAATGCCTCACGTTCGGCAGGACAGCCGCTATCTGTTCCAATGAGATCGAGCCGGTTCGGAGAATCAGCGGGATATCGCCCGTACAATCCACAACGGTCGATTCCAGCCCGATCTCTGCCGGGTCGCCCTTAAGTATGCAGTCGATGCGGCCGTCCAGGTCCTCGACTACAGCGTGCCACGTGGTCGGACTGGGGCGGCCCGAAAGATTAGCTGACGGGGCGACTACGGGTGTCCCACAGGCTGAGAGAAACCGAAATGCGATCTCGTTACGCGGCATTCGAACGCCTATCGTATCGAGCCCCGCCGTTGCCATAGCCGGAACCGCCGCCGACTTGCTGCCAACGATGGTGAGCGGGCCGGGGAAGAAATTATCGATCAGGACCTGCGCTGTTTCGGTCACTTGCGCGACGAGTAGGAGGATGTCCTCGCGGCGTGCCACATGGGCGATCAGCGGGTTGTCGGCGGGCCGACGTTTGGCGTCGAAGATCTTCGCGACGGCCGTTTCGTCAAATACATTCGCCCCGAGGCCATAGACGGTTTCGGTGGGAAACGCCGCCAACCCGCCCGAGCGAATAAACTCGGCGGCAGTTTCGGGCGAATCGGTCAGCACCGTTTTCACGGTGAGATTTTCGCCCAGTCGCAACACATCGGCAAACGCGCCTTACCCTTCGGCCTCGCGTTCGATCGCCGCGTCGCCGCCGATGCGGGCTGCGGTGCGTGCGAGAGCGAGCAGAACTACCACTGCCAGCACCGTCGCGAGGATCGCATATGTGTAAAGGCCCGCAAGGCTGTCATCTTCGCCCAGGACACTTTTCATTGTCGATTTGATCGCATCGTTCCATGCAAGCGCGCACACGAGACCGAGGGCCGCGGCGGCAAGAGTGATCATCGACTGGATCATCGACCTTGCTTGGTTAACAGGAGTAGCCATTATTATTCCCTCCAGTATTTTGTTGATTTTGTTACGTTTAGCTATCTTTTGCCAGACCTATCAGGGAAAGTCAACAAAAAATGTGGACCTAATGCAAAACTGCTTATCTTCCTGCGTCTACACCTGTCCGAGTAAGAAATACGGACGGGCACTAAATATTATTAATTCATAAACGGAGACTAATAGATCATGTTTCTTCTTTCGTCCACAGCCATCATAGCGGTCCTTATCGGCCTTCTTCTTCCGGCCGTCCAGGTCGTCCGGTAGCTCTAATTGATTTTTGTATCACGCCCGCCGAACCACAGGTTCCGCGGGCGTTCTCGTTTATTTGGTCCCCGCGATGCGTTAGTATTTAGTTATGACGCTCGCCGAAAAGCTTAAATCCCTGCCCACCTCGGCCGGCATCTATCTTCACAAGAACGCCGACGGGAAGATCCTCTATGTCGGTAAAGCGAAAAATCTCAAAAACCGCGTCCGCAGCTACTTTCAATCGAGCCGCAATATGGACGCGAAAACTCGCCAGCTCGTCAAACGCATCGCGGATTTCGAATTCATCGTCGTCGACAATGAGGTCGAGGCGCTCGTGCTCGAATCCAACCTCATCAAGAAGCACAAGCCGCGTTTCAACGTTTTGCTCAAGGACGACAAGCAATACCCGCATCTAAAGCTGACCAACGAGCCGTATCCGAAGCTCGTCATAACGCGGCGCATCGTGCGAGACGGCTCACACTATTACGGACCTTTCTTACCGGCCGCGCTGGCGCGGAAGACGGTCGACCTGGTCAACCGCACATTCCAGCTTCGTACGTGCGAGATCGACATCGATGGGAAACTGCCTCGGCCGTGCCTCGAATACCACCTCAAGCGGTGTCTCGGCCCATGCGTCAAAGGACTGTGTACGCCGGAGGAATACGCCGAGGCCGGTCATGACGTAAAGCTTTTGCTTGAGGGTCGCAACAAGGAGCTCGCGGCGCAGCTTCAGGAGCGGATGTGGAAGTTTTCGCAGGACGATAAATTCGAGCTCGCCGCCAAATATCGCGATCTGCACAAAACCGTCCTCGCCCTCGGTGAACAGCAAAAAATGGCGGTCACGGCCGACCTCGACGTCGACATTTTTGGTTATTACCGCGAAGGGCCGCGGCTCGCGTTGCAGCTTTTCACGATGCGTGAGGGGCGCGTAGTCGGGCGCCGCGAATTTTTCTGGGAGGACCTGCCGGCCGATGACGGATTTGACCCTTCGGAATTTTTGGGCGAGGTTTTATCGCAATATTACTCGACCGATTATGTCCCGGTCGAGATCCACGTGCCGCAGGATTTTGAGGACCGACAAATTCTCGAGCGGGCGTTAACGGAAAGGCGCGGCCGAAGGGTCCGCATTCTCGATCCGAAACGCGGTCAGAAACGGCAGCTCGTCGAACTCGTCGAGACGAACGCGAGGGTCGCATTCGAGCAACGGTTCCGCGTTCTAAAACCCGACAGCGAACGCGTGCTCGGCGAGCTGCAGGAGTTGTTGGAACTGCCGCATTTTCCTCAGCGGATCGAATCGTTCGATATATCGAATATTTCCGGCGCCGAGAACGTCGCCGGCATCGTCGTTTTCGAGAACGGAAAGCCGTCGAGGGCGGAATATCGCCGCTTTATTATCCGATCGGTCGAGGGCTCGAACGATTTTGCGTCGATGCACGAAGCCGTTTTTCGGCGCTACAAACGTCTTTTGGCCGAGGAAAAACCCTTGCCCCAGATCGTTTTCATCGACGGCGGCAAGGGCCAACTATCGGCGGCCGCCGCTGCCATGCGGATCCTGGAACTGGAGGCGATCACACTCGTAGGTTTGGTGAAACCGCCAAACCGCCACAACGAGATATCGCACCTTCTCATCCACGGACGTGAGGACAAGCCGATCCCGTTCGACCGCAATTCGCTCGGATTCCGGCTGATCCTGCAGATCCGTGAGGAGACGCACAAGACGGCCGTGCAATACCACCGCAAACGCCGCGAGATGCGCGACTTTACATCCGAGCTCTCCGACATTCCCGGTGTCGGCGAGAAGCGGAAGATGAAGCTGCTGCGACACTTCGGCTCGATCGAGCGGATCGCGAAGGCCTCGCCGGAGGAGCTTTCGCCTTACGTCGGGGCAAAGACCGCGGGTGAGATCGCCGGGCATTTCGAGAAACAGCGGATGGCAGCGAAAAAGGCCGCGTAGGCCAAATCAGCGATCGCAAGAAAAGCAGGTGTGGCATCCCTCACCTGCTCTTTTCATGCTTTATGCGATCATTACTGTTTCTTCACATAACTGCGGTGCACTACCGTCTTCGACTTTTCGTCGACCGCCTCGAACATTGCGCTGTCCTTTTTGTCGCGTGTCATGATGCGTCCCGTGCCTGCGGCTTTCCGCTCTTCGGCTTTTCCCTTCGCCGCGTCGACGAGAAAACCGCTTACGGCCTCGGGTTTTGGCGGGGCCGGCGAATTTAGGTTTCGAGCGTCGCGGCCGGCCAGGGCCTCGACCGCGGCGGCCTTAAGCATCTTCGGCCAGAGTTTTTTGAAAAGAGTGTTCGATGCGTAAACATCGGCGCTGTTGATCTCGCCATTTACGGCGAACGCGAAACCAATAATATCGCTTTGCCCGTCAGCCATCCTGATCAGCCTTTTCACGTATTCGTCGGCACTGGCGGCGACGCGTGAATTTTCAAGACTAAGCTGCAGGCTGCTGCTGGAATCCGCCGCGGCGACGGACCCGCCGACGCTCTTGCTGAGCTTTTTTTGCGCTTCCGACACCTGGTTCCACACTTCCTGCTGCGAACGCGCCGCGTTGGCCGCGAGCTTTAATTCTTTCGACACGATGCGGTCGTTCGAGCTATTGAACTGCCCGGCGTCCTCGCGTCCGCGCTTCGTCCAACGGCCCGATTCGACACAGAACGCATCGATCACGACGCGGCCCGATCGGGCGGGAATTATGATGCTGACCCCGAGCACGCGGTCCTGCTTGCCGCCTTTCACAATGTCGCCGGACTGGATAAAAACGTCGAATTCCTTCGATATGTTCTCCACCTCGAGCTGGTTTACGTCCGAGGTCTCGTATACGCGAAAAACGCCGCGTTCCATCGCCTCCTGCAGCGTGAGGATGTTGGATTTCTTGGTTTCGTCCTTCCCGTGAAGCAGGAAGATCGTCAAATTTTTGTATGTGTAGGGAGCGGAGATACGATAAGCGGGATTTTGGGCGTCGATGACGTTCGCCGATGCCGCCAACAAAAACAAAACGGCTGCCAGGCCGAAAAGATATTTCTTCAACATTTCAAAAAGCTCTCCTTCTTTTTTCTTGAACGTTAACTCTGAAAGGCGTTCAAATGCTGAACGGCCTCGGCGACGGTCTCTTGCAGCAAAAGTTTATGAATTATTATTAACGCCTTGTGTTTTTTGCTTTTTGAAGAGAACTTGGCCGAAATACAGCAGCTCTCTTACCCGCATTCCCTATCTTTTGGAGGAACATCAATGAAATTCTTTCCCGCTTTCGGAATACTTGTATTTGCGCTTACTTTCTGTGGCATCGGCGACCGTCTCAAGCAGGCATCAAGCGGAACCGCAAATAGCGCGGCGAATTCGTCCGGCAATTCCGCGAAGTCTTCAACTTCCGGGACGACCACCAAAAAGCCCGAGCTGACATCCGCTCAACAGGCGATCACGGACGCGTCGACGGAGGTAATGTGGAGCAAGGCGTTGCGTGGAAAGTCCCGAGCGGATGGAAAAAGATGGACCAAAAGAAGCTGAATACCAGGCCCTTCAGCAATTGAAGAACGGTCACTACGAAAAGGTTAGAATGTTGGAAATCGACGGTATCGAGGGCGTGGAATTTGTAGAAGCGCCCCCGGAAGATAACGACGGCCCGCGACGTCACCAATGGATCGCATACCGGACCTACCTGGGCCAAAAACAGCAGCTCAACGTAATGACCGCGACTAAGGGCACGAACTTCGACAAGCACCGCGACGATTTCGCCGCGATCCTCTATTCGATGAAAGCCGTAAAGTAGCGGATGCGCAGGCGTAGCAGAAACAAAAAAGCCCGCTTACTAAAAGCGGACTTTTTTGTCGGAGTTGGCCAGCTCAAGCCGCGGCAGACCTTTGAAAGGCCCTCGTCGCGGCGGCGTTGTCGAAAAACTCGTGAAACTTGGTGACCTTGCCGTCAGTGACGGTGAAAAGGTGAACCCAATCCGTCGAATAGGTGTTCCCCGTCGCACGGACCGTTGCGGTCGACTTTCCGAGCACCACGACCTTGTCGCCCTGGGCGATAAATTCGCCGGGCTCGAATGCGGTCATGTCCTCGCTCTCGTTAAGTTCCTGAAAGAACCGTCCCACCGCTTCTTTTCCGGTCCGGCTGCCAGCAAAGCTCGCGTTCTCGATCTCCGGCACCGTCCACGCAATATCGTCCGCGAGGGATGAAAGCAATCCCGGCACATCGCCCTTTCCGAACATCTCGTAGCACTGCTGTACCAATCGTGTGTTGTCTGTTTCGCTCATTTTGGGCTCCTTTTGATTGTCAATTAGGTCCGCCTTGTTCTTGCTATGGCGCGGTGGGAGCATCCGCGTGGGGGACGAAACACTTCCGGCACCTGGCTTCGTATTTGTCGCTCGCACCGACCTCCACGCGTTCGTCGGATTCGACCGTTCTCTGCGAATAATTCGCCGTGCTCCCGCATTTAACGCAGATCGCGTGGGTCTTTGTAATGAACTCCCCGATCGACAGCAGCTGCGGCATCGGCTCGAACGGGGCACCCGTGTAATCCTGATCCAGGCCGGCCACGATAACACGCTTGCCGGAACGGGCGAGGAAGTTCACCGCATTGACGATCTCCATGTCAAAAAACTGGCCTTCGTCGATCCCGATCACCTGCGTGTCGTCCTCGATCAGGCCGAGCATCTCGGCGGTCGTCGAGACCGGGTGCGAAAGGTGCTTGAGACCCGAATGCGACGCGATCTCCGCCTCGGAATAGCGGGCATCGATGGCGGGCTTGAAGACCTGTACCTTTTGCCGTGCGATCCTTGCCCGGTTCAATCGGCGGATCAATTCTTCGGATTTTCCCGAAAACATCGAGCCCGCGATGACCTCCACCCACCCAGTTCCGTTTTGTCTTACCTTGCGGCGTTCTTCCGTATTGTCGAACGCGAATTCTTCAACCATAAATTGCTTGGTACGTGAGAGGAAAAACGATTATACGAGGGAATCGGGAAAAAGGGGAAAAGGGGAAATGGTAAAGGGGAGAAAAGACAAGAGAATTTCGGTGACCGATCGCTAGCCGCTCACTCTTTCCCCTCTTTCCCCTCTTCCCCTTTCCGTCGGTCCGGGTCTATTCTAGAACCGTGCTCCTCAAGCTGTGTCCTCAGTGCCGCAAGCCATTTATAGCGGAAAACGGAACGTGCCCGCACTGCCCCGAGCCGTACACCTGGAACCAGGAAAGCTATTCCAACCTCGGCTGCCTGCTC
>Ga0307410_10001668_pt1 | contig 10216 bp, 12 predicted proteins | sample 322Ometagenome_3_FD_203707 | JGI IMG/M metagenome (GOLD analysis project Ga0307410, IMG submission 203707) | Maize rhizosphere microbial communities from greenhouse at UC Davis, California, United States - 322HYB-O-3 | ecosystem: Host-associated > Plants > Roots > Rhizosphere > Soil | place...
TTCGAGGGCGCGGGCGTCTATTACGCGGCGACCGAGATGGAATCACGCTTGTGCGGCGACAGCGAGGCGATTGTGGTCGGCGGCGGTAACAGTGCCGGACAGGCGGCACTGTACTTGTCGCGCAGCTCCGGCCACGTCCATCTGCTCGTTAGGGGCGACAGCCTGGCAGCCAGCATGAGCAATTATCTCCGCCGAAGACTGGAGGCCGATCCGGCAATCAGCATCCACTACCGCACCCGTGTCACGGCCTTGCACGGTGCAAAGACGCTCGAGCGGGTAACGATGGACGGGCCGGCCGGAACGCGCGACATCGATACGCACGGGCTGTTCATCATGGTCGGCGCCGCTCCGAACACCGGCTGGTTGCCGCCATGCGTCGCGCTCGATGAAAAGGGGTTCGTCAAAACCGGAGAGGGAGCTGGCGTCGCCTCGCCTCACGCCACCTCTCACCCTCGCATTTTTGCGGTGGGCGATGTCCGCGCCGGATCGGTGAAGCGCGTTGCCTCGGCGGTCGGCGAAGGGTCGGTGGTCGTCAGCGCGATCTGGTCCGCCCTCAATGCCGAGCCGCGACGCGAGACCGAAGCGGCCTCTCCAACGCTACTGGTCGCCAACTAGGCCGGACAGCTCAAACGAACTGCCGGGCCAACATCTAAGGTTCATACGTTGGGGCTCAGACAGACGGCATCTTGAAAGGAATACCCCATGTACAAGTTATTACTTGCGGCAGGCGCCGCCTCGATCGCTCTCGCGGCTCCCGCCGCGGCCGATCCCGGCAAGAACAAGGGCAATCAGTCCAAGCATGGCCAGATAATGCACGAACGCCAAGGTCACCACCAGGCCAAGCATTCCAGGCGCGTGTACCAGGGCCGCACCACCGCCAATTACTGGGGTCGTTCATGCCCGCCAGGCCTTGCAAAGAAGAATAATGGGTGCTTGCCGCCAGGCATCGCCAAGCGCAGCTTCAATGTCGGTGACCGCTGGAACGGCAATTACGGCCAGTGGAGCTACAACCAGGTTCCGAGGGATTGGCGCAACCGCTATGATCTGGATTCTAACAACCGTTATTATTACCGTAACGGCTATCTCTACAGCGTCGACCCGCAGACGCGGCTGGTCGAGTCGGTCATTCAGGCGCTGATCCGCTAACGCTAAGGCCTTTGAACCCCGGGCAAGGGCTGTCTTTTGGGGCTGCCCCTGCTTCGGGACCAATCCGGTGCCCTGCTTCTTAGGCGCCAGAAGCGTTTGTAATTCGTCGATCTGGTGGTTTTTGCGCGCGATCTCGGCACTGACTGCCTCGCCATTAGCCACGATCTCCGGCGCGTCGATGTCCGCGATGGGTCGATGCCAGCCGTTAGCCGACGGTCTTCTTACGGCCACTACCTGCCGTCGCCAACGCTCATGACAAAAACGTGAAAAATGTCATGAGTGGTTTGATTAGAGACCAGTGATTACGCGGTGGTTGCCAGACATCTGCAGGTGCTCATTTCGAAGTGGTTGCCGCTAATCCGGTGTTAGCGGACCGACATATCTTCGCCGATTAGGGCCTCGTCCGGAAACCCAGTTAGGTCCAACAATTGGCGCCACGGGCTGATCGAGATGGAGCGCAATTCGCCATGTCCCCACTTCGTGGGCTCGAAATCTAGATCGACCATGCAATCGTCGATGTTGGTGAATGGCGAAATGCCATAAAAGGAAATGGCCGGCATATAGACATGCACGCCGCAACCCTGCTTTTTGATCGAAACAGATCCGAACAGCCGGCTTCTCGAACTTGCCTCTCCCAACCGCCGGGACGAAATCAGGCTAATTAGCAGCCGAGAACGATCGAGCGGCTCAACCTGGCCGATAGCGGTCAGTACGCTCATGGCAGAAATCGACTGATTTCGTACCTCAATCAAGATGGAAATGAGGCGGCGCCGCTGATTGGTAGCCGACCGTCACACCGCACCGGCACCAAAATCCGGCACGAACCCAGCAAAGAAGCCAAAAAATGCCGGAATGACCGAGTCAGCCACAGCGTAAAATCAATGCCTTAGACAAGGTGTGCGGAATGCCGCGAACAATCGGTAACGGCGCATACTGGGTGATGACACCGCGCAATGCCGATGGGGCAGCGCTCTTTAATGAAGCTGAATCGAGTGCTGATCGCCGCAAGGGCTGGTCCAAAGCGCGTCGATAGCTGTTTGGAGATGAGCCCCGATAACGGCGGGGATTTTACTGTCGTTATCGAGCCAGGCGAGTGCCTCAGACATTAGCAAGAGCGCAGCCGATCGAGCGTCCCCCTCGCATGCGGCCGCCGACGCGCGTGCTTCTTGCACACTCAATCTTCCAGACATATGCCAACACCTTCCCCAAATGCGGGGGCGACGCATACAAAAAGCGATTATGTTAGCAAGCCGACAGACGAAAGCGAGTTTAAGGCGGCCAACTTTGGGACAGCTCAACCAGGGATTGCGCCAAGATAGTCGTCGAGCGCTTTTCGTCCTTTGTCGACAAGCCGCACGAAAATGATGCGCCGGTCGGTCTGATGATTGACTCGGCTGACGAGCGATTGCTCTTCGAGCGTTTTCACCCATCTGACGACGGTCGAAAGTGGGGCGTTGATGCACTCGGCGAGCTTGCTGATCGTGAAGCGTGCTCCTGACTCCTCGACGACATAAAGCGCCAGCAGGATTTCCCAGGCTGGCTCTCCGAAAAGATCGCGCTGAAAATATTGCTCGCGGGCCAGCCTGCTGCTCAACACCATGCGGGCTTTTGCGGCCAGTGACTGGCGGTCGCCGGGTGCGGTTGCCTTTTCTTCCGACGGGAGAAATCCGCCGATGTCATGCCCCACAAGGGCAGGATCCGCGAGTAGCCGGAACAGGCGAACCGCGTCCTTTAAATCCTTTTCGGTCAAGGTAACCGTCTTGCGGTCCGGGATTGTCAGATTTGGCCGCTCGGAACTTGGCATGGTCGCCTCCCGGAAGCCCCCGCAAAAATCGGACGCTTCCAGCAAAAATCCGAGCCGCATGGGATTAGCGAAATGCTCATCGGTCCACAATAGCGGCCCCATACCGGCTTCAATTCTGTCGGCGTTCATTCGATCCAAAATGGAAACAGTTACCCGCAACAGAACGGTCGCAAATGGATTATACAATCGACGGCCACTGGAGATTTTTCGATGAATGACATCGCTCAAGGCCAGCTATCGGATGCGCTGGCCCGGATGAATGAAGCGCTTCGAATATTGGACGAAACGCGCGTCCCCGGCGACATCGGCGGCCATCTTGATCTGGCAATCGCACGGCTCGAGCAACGGCTTGAAGCGAATAAGCCAGCGCCGCAAGCCGTCGAGGATGATCTTTCGCGAACGGTGAAGGAAGTCTCGTTGGATGCGGGAAAGGTCAACGATGGCACCTGCGCGTGGGACATCGCTTCGTTTTGACCGTCTCCCACTGGGACGGATGCCACCGCCCGCAACTGGTGACGAGTGACAATCGGTTAAACTACGATTAACTATCGAGCGATCCTTGCTCGGGAGATTCCATGCCTACGACCAGTCGCGGCGTTACACCCGCGCCGACATTCACCGAATGTCTAGAAGACAAGCCCAAGGCGGCGCTCGCCTTGATGGTCCAGGCGCTGGACCTCATCGATGCTAGCGAAAGCGCTGGCATCGCCGCCGCTCACCTTGATCTTGCCATCCACCGCCTGCGCGAATGGATCGACGGCGAGGCGCCTAAATAAGCGAAGCGCCGACCGGGACCATCCTGAAGTAAGCGTTCATCGAGCTTAGCGCTTCCTCCGACAGCATGATGAATTGACGGCGGCCGTCGGTCCGGTCGGGCCGTCGCTCGACGAGCCCGGAGTCCTCGAGCTGCTTGATCCAGCGGAGCGCCGTCGTCGCCGGCACCGCCGCTGCGAGGCACAGATTGGAGATCGAAACCCGAAATTGGCCAAGGGCCGCAGCATAAAGCTCAAGAAGGATATCCCAGGCCGGATCAGCGAATAGCTCGCTTGAGAAATAGCGGTCGCGGTGGCGGCGCAGCTTTATCATGGTGCGGACGTAGCATTCGGTTACCGCATGGTTGAATTCGGGCGCCTCGGGCGCACCGGCAAGCTGGTCGGCGAGGCGCATGGCCGAGCCGAGACGCTCGCGAAGAACCTCCATCTGGTGCGAAATGGAGTCGTTTCCATCCGTCTGCGCTGTTTCGATTTTGAGAAGTTCCACGGTTCTTACCCCACATTGGTGAGCTGGCGTTCTCGCCAGCGCTCCCTTCATTTACCAATGGCGGTTAGGTTTCATTTACCATTTCAACCGGAATGAATTGAAGATTGATCCATTATGGAAGTGATCTAATTGGGAAAAGCTCGCCGCCCTCCTAACAGGACCAAAAATCAACAGGACGGCGAAGAGTGCATCGGTTGCGGCAAGATCGCTTGAAGCCGGCCAGGATCGGCATTAGCCACAACATGCCAGCTGTCGAATCGGGAAGGCCGGGGTCGGAAAACCATCCCGGCCTTCCTTTTTACAGGCTGATCTCGATCAGCTTGTCGCCCGCGAGGATCAAATGATCCAGCAAATGAATTTCATAATCCTCCCCAGCCTTCCGGATTTGCTTCGTAATCCGATATTCCCCAGGCGATCCGCCTGACAGGCGCTCCGGCGCATGATGGACGAGCACGAACCCGGCAGCGCCAAGCCTGGCCGCGCGGCCGACGAGGGCCGCTGGTTGAAGGCCGCATTCCGCCGCGCTCCCTTGACCGAGCCGATCGAGAGCAAGCAGATTGAAATCGCGATCGAGAAAGAGCGCCAGGAGGGAGGCTTCGAAGTCTGGCGGCAACGATCGGACATAGTCGATCGCCGCGCTCCTACTCGCGATTTTCCCATGAGGTGAAGGAGAAGGAGCGGCCCTGGTGGCCTGAGCGCCGGCCACCGGGCCGCCGCCCTCGATATTCGCGTAACGAATGTCCAATTTTCCGCCCCGACAAAGCCCTCCCCCCGGAGCGCATCCCATTAGGGTGGACGGGATCCGTCGCTTCGGTTGCTTTGTCAATCACGGGCGGGCGGTCGGCGCGGCGCCACGCCCACGGACAATCGAGTCCAATCTGGACCAAGGTTTAATCGCGCAGCGACCCTCGGCCGTCAAATGGTCGGCCATCTTAAGCCGCCCGCAGTGGGTCCGGCATGAGGGATGTTAAGGCGTGAAACCTCGGGAACCGCGGCGCAATGTGATGATCCAAGCGCGCATGCGCGACGGCGCGCTGTGGAGCGATGCGCTCATCCTTAATATGTCGAGCAGGGGGCTATTGGTCCGCTCCGACCAGTCGCCCAACCGCGGCTCCTATCTTGAAATCCGGCGCGGCACCTATGTGATCGTCGCCCGGGTCGTCTGGTCGACCGCTGGCCGCTTCGGCGTCCAGACCCAGGACATGGTTCCGGCCGAGCGCCTGATCAACGATCCCGATGCAGCGGCCGCTCCAGCGTCTTCAATTAAAGCCGGCCAACAGGAGCGCCGGGCGGCGTCCCGTTCCATCGAGACCCGGCACGACGCTAGCCGCCAAAAGGCGCGGGCATTCGAATTTGCAGCGATTTCGCTTGTTTGCGCGCTCGTCGCCATCCTGATCGGAAGCGCGATGGCTAAGGTTGTCGCCAAGCCCCTCCAGGCGGCGCAAACGGCATTTGCCGCACGTTAGGCGGGACAATTTGTACCATCCTTGGATTCAGCGGGCCGATCTTAACTTGCGTTGCATCCGCGTCCGGCTAAGAGGACGGCTCTACACGACCTGAAGGGCGGCTGGATGCGGGGGCACTGGCCGCCCTTCTTGTTGGGGCGAGCCTGTGTGGGAGCTCGGTCGTACCTTTTCCGCCATCAATAAGCATCTTGGCCAGCCAATTTGCGGCGTTTGCGACGCGGCGATTGGCTAAAGGAACTCAAACGCCCCGCACGCGAGCGATCATCCGGTCGATCCGTTGTAGCGCGATGTCGAGCGTCTGGATTTCGGGATGAGCCATGATCACCGCCTCATTGCCAGCCAGCGCCTGTTCAAGGCCGGCAAGCTCTCGCCTTAGGTCGCGAAGCTCCGCCTCGATCGGCGGACCGTCCTGGCCAGCCAAACCATTGACGAGACCGCCGACACCTCCCCCTTGGCCGGAGCGAATGGTCCGTACGAGGTCATCGACCTTCGCCTGATGCGAAGGCGTCGTCTTCGACATCCAACTAGCGACATGGACCGCCGAGAGGAAGGACACACCCGCTTTTCGGCCGGCTTTCCAAACGATCCTCACTTTGGCTTCAAGCGGCCCGCGCCTCAGTGTTGCGGCCTCATGTTGGTCCGGCAGGACGGCTCCTTCGATGAGAGCGCCGCTTGGCGACATGTTGCGGATATGAACCGGCGAGGCGCCGCTCGCGAAGCAAAGCTGGGCGGCAACGAAAAGATGGGTGCGTTCCTGACGCCGGCCTTCGTCGGGCGTCAGCGGGGCAAGTTGTGAGGTCGATCCGGGCATGAAGGCCATTATTGCAGCCAAAGCTGAAGGACTTGCCGACAGATCATCCAGAATGGATCATTATCTTTTTGCCTGGGGTCCGCCGCCTAATGGCGATGCGCGGCGATGCCTGGAACTGGCTCCGACTCATCGGCAAAGAAGCCCGCCGCCTTGGCGATCGCGACGGCTTGCGACGTGTTCCTCGCCGACAATTTGGAAAGGATGTTGCCGCGGTGGAGATCCACCGTCCTGACGCTGATCCCTAACTCCCAGGCGATGGTCTTGCTCTGCTTGCCTTGCGCGATCGCGGCGAGCACCTCCTGCTCGCGCTTCGACAATTTCATCAGCTCCTCGGCCTGCTTGCGGCCGGCGGTCAGCCGCGCCCGCCGCCGGCCGATATCGGCGGCTTCTTCGAGCGCGGCCAGCAGTTCGGTTTTCTTGAACGGCTTGCTCAAGAAATGGACCGCGCCGGAGCGGAAGGACTGAACAGCCGCTCCGACCTCGGCATGGCCGGTCAACATGACGACGGGACAGTCCGGGCACCGTTCGGTCAAATGTTCGAGCAGTTCCAGGCCGCTCATTCCCGGCATCCGGACATCGAGAAGGATGCAACCCTGCGGAAGCTCGTCGAGCTTTTCCAGGAAGTCGGCCGCCGAGCCGAATAGCTGCGGCGAAAAACCGATCATGCCCGCTGCCCGGGCCACGGTCCTTGCAACGCCCAGATCGTCGTCGACAATATAAAGATGGAGCGGCTCCTCACCGCTCATGATGATGCCAGGATCACGATGGCCTTGCCGCATCGCTGGCATCCGAAGAATCGAGCGCCGACCTGACCGCGCGCCCAAGGTCATGTTTTCGATAGGGTTTGCTCAAAAGCGGATCGCTTCGCATATTCGATCCGTTCGAAACGGCGAGCTCGGTGTAGCCCGACGTGAACAGGATTTTGAGATCGGGATCCTCCGCGCGAAGCTCGTCGGCGAGCTGGTAGCCGGTCATTCCGCCCGGCATGATGACGTCGGTGAGCAAGAGGTCGAACTGGAGGCCGCCCCTCGTGAGCTCAAGCGCCTTTGCGCCGCTCTCGGCCTCAACGGTTTGATAGCCAAGATCGTGAAGCTGGCGAATGACCGTCTTCCTCACATTGGGGTTGTCCTCGACGACCAGGATCGTCTCATCTCCCTTGGGTGTGCCATGATTCGTGACGGCCGGCTTGGCCTCGAACTCGCTTTCGGCCCGAGGCAGGTACAGCTTGATCGTCGTGCCATGACCAAGCTCGCTGTAGATCTTGATATGGCCGCCCGATTGCTTGACCCAGCCGAACACCTGGCTGAGGCCAAGGCCCGTCCCCTGCCCCTCTTCCTTGGTGGTGAAGAACGGTTCGAACGCCCGCTCGATGACCTCCTGGGGCATGCCGGTCCCGGTATCGCTCACCGCCAGCATGACATATTCGCCAGGCCGGACCTCGACATGGCTCGCGGCATAATCTTCATCGAGATGGATATTGGCGGTCTCGATGGTAAGCGTTCCTCCATCGGGCATCGCATCGCGCGCATTGATCGCGAGATTGACGAGCGCATCGTCGACCTGGGTTGAATCGACATTGGCCAGCCATAATCCGTCGGCTGGCTGCGAGCGGACGGATACATTTTCGCCAAGCACCCGGTGGAGGAGTCCGATGATGTTGGGCAGCCTTGCGTTTAAATCGATGGCTTCGGATTCGAGATGCTGCATCCGGGCATAGGCGAGGAGACGCCGGACAAGTTCGGCGCCGCGGCCCGCGGCACCGATGACCTCGTCGACCATTTCGGCGGATTCGGTTCCATCGTCCATCCGGTCGCGAAGCAATTCGGAATTTCCGTGGATGATGGCGAGCAGGTTGTTAAAGTCATGAGCAACGCCTCCGGTTAGCCTTCCGATCGCGTCCAGCCGCTGCAATTGCCTCAGCTGGATCTCGCGCGCCCGTAAATCGGTGACATCCCTGATGATCGCCAGAAGCAGCGCGGGCGTGGCCTGGCCGTTGGTGATCGGCACCATGCGTGTCTCGACAATCCTGACGCCGGTCGGGGTCGTCATCTTGCGCTCAGTAAAGCTTCTTGGTTTTCCGGATTCAAGGACGGCCCTGTTCGACTTGATGACCGTCTGGGCTTCTTGCGCCGGGAAAAGATCGTGCTCGGTTTTCCCGATAATCTCGTCGCGGCCGCGGCCCAAAAGCCGCTCGCCGGCCGCATTGACCAGGATGTAGCGAAATCCATCGCCATCGAGTTCCTTCAGCAGGACCATGTCGGGCAAATTTTCGACAACCGAATTGAGCAGGATCCCGGCTTTCTTGACCTGGTCAGTGCGCTCCTGGACGCGGTCCTCAAGTTCCATGTTGAGCGCTCGAAGCTCACCCTCGAGCGCGCGGCGCACATGGACTTCGCGGCCGCGGATCGAAAAGAGCCATGCGATCAATCCCAGGCACGCCGCGATGCCACCGGCAAAGGCCAGGCTCGCGACCCGGGTCTGGCGCTTTAGGCCCAATTGCTCGGCGCGGTAGACATTGGTCTGGGCGTCGATGATGGCCTGCGAGCGCTGGCGCAGCTGGTCCATCAAATTGGATCCGAGGCGAATGCTGTCGCGCGCTGCTTCGGGCGATCCGCGCTGGGCAATCAGCCGCTCTGAATAGACAAGCCTCTTTTCCGCCAGCGCCACCAGCAGGCCAAGCGAACGGTCGAGATCGCCACCCCCGCCGGTCGCCCTTAACCGTTTCCCGGTCGCCCTTAGGTCAGCGATCGCGGCGGAGCGAAGCTTCAAGAACCGCTCGTCGCCGGTGACGAAATAGCCACGCGAGCTGCTCTCGACTTCCTTGATGTCGGCAAGAAAGCGGTTGGTATCGATCATCAGACTTTGCGCAACTTCGACCCGCTGGCCCGCGGCGATCAGCCGTTGCATGCTGAAAAAGGCGAGCAGGCTAACAGCGATGATAACCAGGAAGGCGAGCCACAGCGCCGCTTTCTGTTTTCGCATGGAGGGAGCCGGGGCCTTTTTGACCACCCGCTCCTTCATGCGCTTGCCGTCCCTACGGCAATATCGCCGAGCACCGACAAAAGCTCACGCCGGCCGAAAGGTTTCTGCATGAAATCGGCCGCCTCTGCCCTTAACGCCAGCAAGGTCAGATTGCCCGAGCCGGTCATCAGGATGACCGGTGTCTTGATTCCTCGGGCGACAAGCGCCCGCTGAAGTGAAAAGCTGTCAGGTTCCGGCATATTGATGTCAAGGAGGATGCAGCCTTCTTTAATCGAGGAGGCTGACCTTAGAAGTTCGGAGCCCGAACTATATTGTTTCACGCTGTAGCCGCCCGATTCAATAAGGCGCGTGAGTGTCGCGCGCAGTGCTGAATCGTCTTCGACCAAATGGACGACATTCTTACACATCGTGCAGCTCAGTAAAGCCCCCATCATGGTTGCCAACAGCCGAGCAGCTCATTGGTTCATAAGCCATTCTACGAATGACTTCAAAACCTAATATAATGACCGAATTTGGGACAAGAGGGTGGGCAAAGGCTCAAGCGCCATAGGTATTTCCCACAGCTGCCCCCCCCGGCTCACCGGCGTAGGAGGCGGCACAAGCATTTCATTAACCATCATTTGAGAGCGGGGGAAAGGCGAAGAAAGCCATGCGGGTTCTGCTGATCGAAGACGAGGCGACCATCGCCAAGAGCATCGAGCTCATGCTCGGCACGGAAGGCTTCAACGTCTACACCACCGATCTTGG
>Ga0307410_10001669_pt1 | contig 10215 bp, 6 predicted proteins | sample 322Ometagenome_3_FD_203707 | JGI IMG/M metagenome (GOLD analysis project Ga0307410, IMG submission 203707) | Maize rhizosphere microbial communities from greenhouse at UC Davis, California, United States - 322HYB-O-3 | ecosystem: Host-associated > Plants > Roots > Rhizosphere > Soil | place...
CCGGAGACGAGTCCTTCAGGTGTGCCGCGGCCCGCCAACAGGGCGACAGGCATTGGCCTCATCATCCACAAGGGGATGCCACTCTCGAGCGGGATGGGCAGCAGTGGCGCGAGCGCGGTGGCAGCGGTGATGGCGGTGAACGAGGCGCTGCGGCTGGGCGCGTCCACCGAGCTGTTGCTGCGCTGCGCGATGGAAGGGGAGCGCGCCTCGGCGGGCGCGGTGCACCCCGATAACGTCGCGCCGTCGCTGGTCGGCGGTTTCGTCCTCGCGCGCAGTATCGAGCCGCCCGACATCGTCCGGTTGCCGGTACCGCCCGGGCTCTCATGCGCCGTACTCCATCCGGCGATCGAGATCGAGACGCGCGCCGCGCGCGCGATTCTGCCCGATCAGGTGCCCCTGCGCGATGCCGTGCGGCAGTGGGCCAACGTCGGCGCGCTGGTAGCGGCGCTGCACGCGGGCGATTTCGCTCTGCTTGCCCGCGCCATGGCCGATCACATTGTCGAGCGTCATCGGGCGCCGCTCATCCCGGGCTTCGCCGCGATTCGCGAGGCGGCGCTCGCGGCCGGCGCGATTGGCGCGAACCTGTCCGGCGCCGGGCCGTCGATGTTCGCGCTCTGCCGATCGGTCGACGACGCGCAGCGCACGGGCGAGGCGATGCAAACGGCCCTTCGCACGCACGGCCGCATCGATGGAAACCTGTTCGTCTCGCGCGTGGCGTTGTCGGGGGCGCGGCTCGTCGATGCGGTGGACTAGCACGCGCGGCAGCGCGCCGCCGGCGACCTTCCGCGAGGCGCTCTTCACCGGCCTCGCGCCGGACGGCGGGCTCTACCTGCCGGAACGGCTCGACGCGATTCCGGCCGCGACGATGGCGGCCCTCGCGGGCCAATCGATTGGTGCCGTGGGCGTCGCGATCGCGGAGCACCTGCTCGAGGGCGAGATCCCTCGCGCCGTGCTGGAGAAGATCATCGGCGCCGCCCTCGATTTCCCCATCCTTCTCGTTCCTGTCGGTCGGCGGCCCGCGGGGGCCGGCCCGCACATCCCTGACGCAGCGGCGTGCGGGCCTCCCATTCTCGGCCCCTCGTCCGGGGAGGCCCCCTGCAGCGGGCCCACCGCGTTGGAGCTGTTCCACGGGCCGACGTTCGCGTTCAAGGACGTCGGCGCGCGCGTGATGGCCCGCTTCATGGCGCACTTCGTGTCGCCCGGCGACGAGCTGACCGTGCTCGTCGCGACCTCGGGCGATACCGGCAGCGCCGTCGCGCAGGCGTTCGCGGGGGTGCCCGGCACGCGTGTGGTCGTACTGTTTCCCGTTGGGCAGGTGAGCGCCGTACAGGAAGCGCAGTTCACCACGATCGGCGGCAACATAACCGCGGTCGCCGTGAACGGCACGTTCGACGACTGCCAGGCGATGGCCAAAACGGCGTTCGCCGATCCGATGCTGCGCGCGCGCGTCCGGCTGACGTCCGCCAACTCGATCAATGTCGGCCGCCTCGTGCCGCAGATCTTCTATTACGGGTGGGCATCCCTTGCGGCCCCGGGTTCGGTATTTTCCGTGCCGTCGGGGAATTTCGGCAATCTCACCGCGGGCCTGATCGCGAAGCGGCTCGGATTTCCCATCGCGCACTTCATTGCCGCGACCAACGTCAACGACGTGGTGCCCGAATACCTCACGTCCGGGCGCTACGCTCCGCGCGCCTCGGTGCGCACCGTCGCCAACGCGATGGACGTCGGCGCTCCGAGCAACTTCGAGCGGATGCGCGCCCTCTACTCCGACGACGTGGAGCGGTTGCGGGCGGACGTGCGCGGCGTCGCGTTCGACGACCATGCTGTCAAGATGGCCGTTGCAGAGGTCCACGCACGTTTCGCCTACGTGCTCGATCCGCATTCCGCGATTGCGTGGCTCGGACTGGACGCACGGCCGGGCGTGTTCCTGGCGACGGCGCATCCCGCGAAGTTTCGCGAAGTCGTCGAGCCGGCGATCGGCGCTGCCGTCGCTCTGCCGCCGGCGTTACACGCAGCGCTCGCGCGGCCGCGGCAGGTGACCGCGCTCGCGCCGCGCTACGAAGATCTCCGCGATAGAATCCTCTGATGCCGCAGACGCAACTCTACCGCCCGGAGCCGGGTCACCTTCCAGACCGCACGACCATTCCGGATCGCTACAAGTGGCAGCTCGAGGACGTGTGTCACGGCTGGGAGGAATGGACCGGCCTCTACCGCGAGCTCTCGGAGGGCATCGAGAAGCTGAAGGCGTTCGAAGGCACGCTCGCGCACAGCGGCGCGCAGCTGCTCGCGGCGTTCACGGCGCAGGACGCGGTCGGCGCGCTCATGTACCGGGTGTGGTACTACGCCTCGCTGCACTACGACCAGGACCAGCGCGACAACGCGGTGAACGCGCGCCGGCAGCAGGTGCAGATCCTGTTCGCGCGGCACCAGCAGGCCGTGTCGTGGTTCAACCCGGAGCTGCTGGCGATTCCCGAAGCGACCGTCCGCGCGTGGATGGATGCCGACGCGGAGCTGGCGGTCTACCGGTTCGCCATCGAAAGTCTCTGGCACGAGCAGGAGCACGTGCTCGACGCGCAGGGCGAGCGCCTCATGTCGTATTCGGGACGCTTCAACGGCATCCCCTACGACGCCTACGCCGCGCTGACGACGGCGGACATGAAATATCCGACGATCTCGCTGGCCACCGGGGACCAGGTCGCGCTCACCTACGGACAGTACCGCGCGATTCTCGAGACGAACCGGCTGCAGGCGGATCGTGCGAACGCGTACCGCACGTTCCACCAGACCTACGCCGCCAGCCAGAACACCTACGCCGCGCTCTACAACGGCGTGCTGCAGCGCGACTGGTTCCATGCCCGCGCCCGCGGCTACGGGTCCACGCTCGATGCCGCGCTGCACGGCAACAACATCCCGACCTCGGTTGTCGAGACCCTCATCCAGGAGGCGAAGGCCGGGGTCGAACCGCTGCGCCGCTATCACCGCCTCCGGCGGACGGTGCTCGGCGTCGACACCTACCGTCTGTTCGACGTGTTCGTGCCGCTCGTGCAGCACGACGTGCGCTACCCCTACGACGACGTGCTCGACTGGATCACGGCGTCGGTGGCGCCGCTCGGGCGCGAGTACCAGCAGAACGTGCGCCGCGCCTTCGAGGGCGGCTGGATCGATGTCTTCGAGAACGCGGGCAAGCGCAGCGGCGCCTATTCGGCACCGGTGTACGGGTCGCATCCCTACATGCTGCTGAATTACAACGAGACGCTCGACGCCGTGTTCACGCTCGCGCACGAGATGGGCCATTCGATGCACACGCTGCTGGCCCATCGCGCGCAGCCGTTCGTCTACGCCGGCTACACGATCTTCGTGGCGGAGGTGCCGTCGACGTTGAGCGAGGCGCTCTTTCTCGACTTCATGCTCGAGCGGGCGCAGAAGCGCGAGGAGCGCGCGGTGCTGCTGCAGCATGCGATTGACAGCATCGCGAGCACCTTCTTCACCCAGGTGCTGTTCGCGGACTTCGAGCTCCAGGCCCATCGCCTGGTCGAGCAGGATCAGCCGGTCACCGCGACCACGCTGAACGACATCTACGCGGCGCTCCTGCGCGAGTACTACGGCGACGTGATCGACGAAGAGGAACTGTCGCGCGTGACGTGGGCGCGCATCCCGCATTTCTTCAGCACGCCGTACTACGTCTACCAATACTCCACGTGCTTCGCGTCCACGGCGCGCCTGATGCAGGACATTCGATCGTCCCAGACCGGGGCGCGAGCAGAGGCCGTGAGCCGGTACCTCGCCCTGCTCGAAGCGGGCGGCAGCGACTATCCGGTGACGCTCCTGCAGCGGGCCGGGGTCGACCTCACGAAGCCGGACACCGTTCGAGCCGTATCGGCCGAGCTCGATCAGCTCGTGACGAAGCTGGAGAGAGAGCTCTAGGCGCGCCCTCAGCCCGACTGTCCGCGCATCGACGCGTTCAGAGTGCGTTCGCGGCGAAGATCCGAGCCGACTCGAGGTTGACGGAGCGGCCACCTTCGTGTAACACTCAATCCGGATTTACGGATGAACGCCGGCGCAGCCCCAATCCTCGACCACATGACGGCGTTGTCGGACCCGACGCGCTGCCGGATGCTCCTGCTTCTCCAGAAACATGAGCTGACGGTCGGCGAGCTGTGCGCCATCCTGCAGATGCCGCAGTCCAGCGTCAGCCGCCACCTGAAGACGCTCGCCGACGACGACTGGGTCGCCTCACGCCGCGACGGCACGAGCCGCTTCTACAGCATGCCGCTCGACGATCTCGACGAGGCCGCCGGACGCCTCTGGCCGATCATTCGCGAGCAGGTCGCGGCCACCACGTCCGCCGCCCAGGACGAGCGCCGACTGCGCGGCGTGCTGACCCGCCGGCGCGCGAAGTCGCAGGCGTTCTTCGCCTCGGCGGCCGGGCAGTGGGACACGCTCCGCGAAGATCTCTTCGGCGACACCTTCTATCTGTGGGCGGTGCTCGGCCTGATTGACCCGACGCTCGTCGTCGGCGACCTCGGGTGCGGGACCGGTCAGCTGAGCCAGACGATCGCGCCATACGTGAACCGTGTCATAGCGGTGGACGCGTCAGCCGACATGCTCGACGCGGCCCGCCAGCGACTGGCCGAGGCGAAGAACGTGGACATCCGACCGGGTGAACTGGAGGCGCTGCCGATCGACAATGAGACCCTGCACGCGGCGATGCTCTCGCTGGTGCTCCACTACTCGCCCGATCCGGCGCGCGCCCTCGCCGAAGTCGGCCGCGTGCTTCGTCCCGGCGGCCGCGTTCTCGTCGTCGACATGCTGCCGCACGATCGCGAGGAGTACCAGCAGCAGATGGGCCACGTGTGGCTCGGGTTCTCCGAAAAGCAGATGTCGAAGTTCATGACCGGCGCCGGCTTCACCGAGGCCCTCATTCGCCCGCTGCCGGTCGATGCCGATGCCCGGGGACCGGCGCTCTTCGCGGCCATCGCCACGAAGAGGGAGGGGCGGGAATGATTCTGGATTCGTGATTCGTGATTGGTGATTGGTGATTGGTGATTGGTGATTCGTGATTGGCGATACGTCATTCTCGATGTGGTGATTCGCAAGGAGACGACATGGCAACTGTTCTGTCCGAGAAGATGCACGCGTTCGAGACGGCTGCGAAAGCCGGCCGCGCACCTTACAAGGTGGCCGACCTGAAGCTGGCCGAGTGGGGCCGCAAGGAGATCGACCTGGCCGAGCACGAGATGCCGGGCCTCATGGCGCTGCGCGCCCGTTACACGGGGCAGGCGCCGCTCGCCGGCGCGCGGATCATGGGCAGCCTCCACATGACGATCCAGACGGCCGTGCTCATCGAGACGCTGACCGATCTCGGTGCCGACGTGCGCTGGGTCTCGTGCAACATCTTCTCGACGCAGGACCACGCCGCCGCCGCGGTGGTCGTCGGCCGCCCCGAGTCCGGCGGCACGGCGCAGGCGCCGAAGGGCACGCCCGTGTTCGCATGGAAGGGCGAGACGCTCGACGAGTACTGGTGGTGCACGGTCGAAGCGTTGAAGTGGCCCGAAGGCGGCGGTCCGACGCTCATCGTCGACGACGGCGGTGATGCGACGCTCTTCGTGCACAAGGCGGCGGAGTTCGAGAAGGCCGGCGCCGTCCCCTCGTTCAACCCCGAGAAGGATCCCGAGGAGTGGGGTGTGATCCTCGACACGATCTCGCGAGAGCTGAAGGCGAGCCCCGGCCAGTGGACGACGATTGCGCGTGGCATCCGCGGCGTCAGCGAAGAGACGACCACCGGCGTCCATCGGCTGTACCAGATGATGGAAGCGGGGACGCTGCTCTTCCCCGGGATCAACGTGAACGACTCGGTCACGAAGTCGAAGTTCGACAACATCTACGGCTGCCGGCACTCGCTCCCCGACGGCCTCGCGCGCGCGACCGACGTGATGCTCGGCGGCAAGGTCGCGGTCGTGATGGGTTATGGGGAAGTCGGCAAAGGGTGCGCGCAGGCGCTGCGCGGCCAGGGCTGCCGCGTGATCGTGACCGAGATCGATCCGATCTGCGCGCTGCAGGCGGCCATGGAAGGCTTCGAGGTGAACACGCTCGAGGCGGTCGTCGACAAGGCCGACATCTTCATCACCGCGACCGGCAACTTCAACATCATCACGGTCGATCACATGTCGCGGATGAAGGACAAGGCAATCGTCGGCAACATCGGCCACTTCGACAACGAGATCGACATGGCCGGCCTCAAGCGCCTGCCGGGCATCGAGAAGCGGAACATCAAGCCGCAGTACGACGAATGGCGGTTCCCCGACGGCCACAGCGTGCTCGTGCTCGCCGAGGGCCGGCTGCTGAACCTGGGATGCGCGACCGGTCACCCCAGTTTCGTCATGTCCGCGTCGTTCACCAACCAGGTGCTGGCACAACTCGAGCTGCACGCCAACGCGGAGAAGTACGGCAAGACAGTGACGATGCTGCCGAAGGCGCTCGACGAGGAGGTGGCGCGGCTGCACCTCGAGCACCTTGGTGTGAAGCTCACCACGCTGACGAAGGATCAGGCCGACTACATCGGCGTGCCGGTCGACGGCCCCTACAAGCCGGAGCACTATCGGTACTGACGCGCGAGGCAGGTCGTGGTTCGTCTAGTCGTAGAGGCGGGGTAGTCGTTGGTCGTTGTTCGTTCTTCGTTGTTCGTTGTTCGTCGTTCGTTGAGGCACAGAGAGGATTTGTGCCCGAACGATCTACGGCCCACGACCTACGACCGACCTACGACCTACGATCTACGACCGCCGTTCTACCGCGGCCCTTTCAATCGCCGCCTTGAGATCCTCGAACGGGACCGCGCCGATGACGGGCTCCGCCCGCCCCGATTCGTCGGCCACCAGCATCGTCGGCACCGACCGGATGCCGAGCCGCGCCGACAGCGCCAGGTCCCGCTCGACGTCGGCGGCGTAGTCGCCGCGTTCGAGGGCGCGTCGCAGTTGGCTGTCGTCCAGACCCGCGTCGCGGGCGATGCGCGCCAGCACGTCGAAGTCGTTGATGTCGAGCCCCTCCTCGAAGAACGCGCGGAAAAGGGCGCGATCGACGGCCGGAAATGCGTCGTGCGCCCGGCCGAACGCGGCGGTCTCGTGCGCGCGGCGCGTGCGCGTCTGCACCGGCGGGATGTTCATCACGAGCCCGCGCTCCGCGGCCATCGGCCGCACGCGGTTGCGCCAGTGCTCCTGGATGTACTCGCTCTTCGGATCGAGGAGCGGCACCGGATCGGGCCGCAGTTCGAACGCATGATGGACGAGGGTGACGCGCGCGCCGAACTGGCGCGCCGCTTCATCGAGGATCGGGACCTCGAGGTAGCAGTAGGGTCAGGCGTAATCCGAAATCACGTGGACGGCGACCATACCCGATTGTGCCACGACGTTTCGGAGTGCGTTCAGAGTGCGTTCAGAGTGCTGATGCGAGCCGGCTCGAGGTTGCAGAGACTGCTCAATGGGGCAGCTTGCCCAGCCAGCGCCACACCGCCCGGTGCAGCTTGTGGTAGCTCCGTGGCGACGCGAACATCAGGATGCACTCCCCGGATACCACGTTGAGGCGCAGGTCCTGGCACGCCTGCAGCACGTCGGGGGACTCGGCGCCCTGCTGGAGCCATACGTGATGCAGCCCGTGGGCGGCGGCGTCGCGGACCACGCTCATGGCCTCGGCGGGTGGGACGACCACGAGCACGGCATCCACAGGCTCCGGCAGCGACGCAAAATCACGGACGCACGTGACACCGTCGATGGATTCAGCAGACTTGTGAATCGGATAGACGCGGTAGCCCCGCGTCCGCAGCTCGCGGCAGGCCAGATTCCCGAACTTCTTGCCGGATCGCGACAGGCCGACAAGGGCCAGGGCCGGACACTGGAGGAACGATTCCACGTCACTGCGGGTCGTCATGATCCACGCCGCGGCAATTCACGTTCCACCGCGCGGTGCCCGGATGTGCGTGGTGGCGCGGCGCGGCCCCCGGTGGCGACTGCCGGATCTTCGTCGGCGCCGGCATTCCGGCCAGCCGGCTAATCCGCTTTCAGCACCGCCGCCGGCTCCACGCGCCTCGCGCGCCGCGCCGGCGCCACGGTGGCGGCAATGGTGGCGGCGGCGACCAGGGCAGAGAGCGCCAGGAAGGTCATCGGGTCGCGCGGCTCGACGTCGAAGAGCAGGCTTCGCACGACGCCGGCGGCGCCCAGGGCCACCGGAACGCCGATGGCCAGCCCGCCTGCGGCGTACGCCGCCCCCTGCCTGACGACGAGCCAGCCGACCGCCGCAGGCTGCGCGCCCAGGGCGAGCCGGATCCCGAGCTCGCGCTCGCGCCGCCGTACCGTGTACGCCACCACCCCGTAGACTCCGCTGACCACAATCGCGAGGCCGACTGACGCGAACACCAGGAGCAGCGTCGCGAGCAGTCGCGGCCCGCCCAGGCTGTCGCGCAGCAGCGTCGTCAGCGGCACGAAGTCGGCAATCGCCACGTTCCGATCGACCGACCAGACCGCCTCGCGCACGGCTCCGATCAGCCGTGCCGGCGCTGCCGACGTGCGCACGGTGAGCGCGGTTGCAATCGCAAAGCTCTGTGACATCGGCCGATACAGCTCCGGGCCTGGCGGCTGCGCCAGCGCCTGGTGCCGAACGCTGCCAACCACGCCGACGATGACCGGCTTCTGTTCACCGCCGGCCGACTCGGTGCGAATCATGCGGCCGACGGCCGCCGGGATGCTGCCGAAGAACTGCACCGCGAACGCCTCGTTGACGATCGCCACCGGCTGCGTCTCCGTGGTGTCGTGCTGGGAGAACAGCCGACCCGCGCGGAGCGGGATGCGCATCGCGTCGAAGTAGGCGCCATCGATCATCCGCCAACCCACTCGCGGCGGGGACGTACCGGGCGGCAGCGGCCGCTCGTCGAGCCGCACCGACGAGATCCAGTTGTAGCCGGAGAGCGGCAGGTGGTTGATCGCGCCGGCCGCCTCGACGCCGGGCACGGCCGCGATCGCCTGCATCACCTGACGGTAGTAGGGCAGCGTGCGGCCGATGCCCCGGTATCGCTCGCCCGAGGGCTGCAGCTTCAACGTCAACACGGGCGTGGGATCGAATCCCGGATCGACGTGCTGCAAGGCGATGAGAGAGCGCACCATCAGCGCTGCCGCGACGCCGAGCACCACGGCCAGCGCGACTTGTCCGACCACGAGCAGGTGCAGCGTGCGCGCGGCCGCAGCAGGCGTCGTGATCCGCGTGAGCGCGCCCGCGAGCGCCTCCGCCCGCACGAGGCCCGACGCGAGAAGCGCCGGCGTCACCGCGAAGGCGAGCACCGCCACGATCGATGTCGCGAGCACGGCGCCGAGAACGACGGGATCGATCCCGATGGCCGCCATCCTGGGCATCTCGGGCGGCAGCATCCCTACCAGCGCGGGAAGCGACAGGCGCGCACCAGCAATCCCTGCGCAGGCGCCCGCGAGTGCCAGAACGGCGCTTTCCGTCGCGCTCTGCCGAACCAGCCGCGCTCTCGACGCTCCGAGGGCGCCACGCACCGCCATCTCCGCCCTGCGGGCGACGTGACGACCGAGGAGCAGCGTGCCGAGATTGGCCGCCGTCAGCAGCACGATGAGTCCGACCGCGCCGGCAAGCACGAGCAGCGGACGACGGGTGTCGCCGACGACGAGGTCGCGCAGGGGCACGGCGACGAGGCCATCGCCCCAGTCCTTCTCGTATGAGAGCTGTCGCTGCCACTCGGGCAGGAGCGACCGCAGCTCGCGTGTCGCTGCGTCGACCGTCGTCCCGTCACGAAGGCGGGCAAGCGCCTGCGCGGTCGGCCCCTTGAAGAAGGGGGAGGTGACGTCGAAGGGAAGCGGCATCCACAGCTCGGCGTCGCGCCCGAGCAGCTCGAACTCGGCCGGCATGACACCGACGATTTCGTACGGCGCGTCTTCGAGCGTCACGTGCGCGCCGATGACGGCGGGGCTCGCGCGAAACCGCGACTGCCACAGCGCGTAGCTCAGGACCGCCACGCGGTGCCGCCCGGGCACGTCCTCGCCCGTGACGAACGTGCGCCCGAGCAGCGGACGCGCGCCCACGGTCTCGAACAGGTTGGCCGATGCCTTGGTGGCCGTGACGCGCAGCGGATCGCCTGCGCCAATCATCGACATCGTCCAGCCCGGCGCCGAGGTGGCGATGGACGAAAAGCTGTGGGTGCGCGCGCGGAGA
>Ga0307410_10001672_pt1 | contig 10211 bp, 9 predicted proteins | sample 322Ometagenome_3_FD_203707 | JGI IMG/M metagenome (GOLD analysis project Ga0307410, IMG submission 203707) | Maize rhizosphere microbial communities from greenhouse at UC Davis, California, United States - 322HYB-O-3 | ecosystem: Host-associated > Plants > Roots > Rhizosphere > Soil | place...
TTTGGCCGTTAGCTCTACAAAGTCGATGACCGGGCACGCCCTCGGCGCCGCCGGTGGCATCGAAGCCGTGATCTCGGTCAAATCGCTGACCGAGAAGAAGCTGCCGCCGACGATCAATTACGAGTTTCCCGACCCGGATTGCGATCTCGATTACGTCCCGAACTTCGCACGTGAGGCGGAGGTCGAATATGTACTTTCGAACAGCTTCGGTTTCGGCGGCACGAATGCTTGTTTGGTGTTTAAGAGGTACGCGGAGTAACCTGAAAATATGCGACGGCTCGAGTATACGTTTTGGCAGGATGGCGAGTTCTTTCTCGGTTACCTGAATGAGTATCCGGATTATGAAACCCAGGCTTATTCAAAGGCCGAACTTGTAGAAAGCCTTAAAGCTTTGCTCGCCGATATCGAATCCGGGGACGTGCCGCATATACGGCGCGTTGAGGAACTAGTCATCGCTTAGGTGAAGCGACGCGACCTTGTAAAACGCCTCGAAGAAATGAGCTGCGTACTTGTTCGACACGGCTCCAGGCACTATTGGTATAGCAATCCTAAAAGTAGACGCTCCCAACCAGTCCCCCGACACAACGAAATTAACGAGAATCTCGCGAGATCGATCCTAAAGAAATTGTCGGAGTAGGCAAGCGGTGAATGAGCATTCATTCAGTGAAGTAATGAAAATAATCGTTCTAATGAAACAGGTCGCCAACAAAGATGCGGTTTTGCGCATTTCGGCGGACGAAAAGTGGATCAACGAAGCTGACGTCGCGCAGCAGACGAACGAATCCGACGGCTACGCGCTTGAGGAAGCTTTGCGGTTAAAAGAAGCGAAGGGCGAAGGCGAGGTCGTCGTCTGCTCGCTCGGGCCTCAGAGTGCCAAGACGGTCATCAAGGACGCTCTCGCCCGAGGTGCCGACCGCGGTGTCCATGTGGTGGTCGATAACGCAAACAAGTTGTCACCGTTTCAGATCGCGACGGCCATCGCGGATGCGATCCGTGAGGAGAACGCCGATCTCGTTTTCGCCGGTCTTCAATCAGACGATGCGAGCTACGGGCAAACCGGCGTGATCCTGGCTGAATTGTTGGGGATCCCGCACGCCACGATCGTGATCGAGGTCGACCGCGGGAGCTTGAACGGGGCCTTGCGGGTCAAACGCGAACTGGAAAGCGGCTGGTATCAGTGGTTCACCTACAAGCTGCCGGCGTTGTTGACCATTCAGTCGGGCATTTCGCAGATCCGCTACGCCTCGCTGAAGGGAATCATGGCGGCGAAGAAAAAGGAAGTTCGCGAAGTAACACCGGCCATTAGCGAATTCGCCTCCGGCCAGACTATCCAAAAGGTCTACATGCCTCTAAAGACGAAACAAACGCAGATGCTGGGCGACGGCGACGCCAGGAAAGGTGCGGCAGAACTTGTCGAAAAGCTCAGAACGGAGGTGCGGGTAATATGATCCTCGTATTCATCGAACATAAAAATTGCGTTCTGAATAAGGTTTCGCTCGAGGCGATCGCGGCCGCACAGAGCATCGGAAAGGACCTCGGTCTTGCCGTGACGGCCGTGATCCCGTGCGACAAGGACTGCGCACTGGCGGAGGAAATAAGCCGGTACGCGATCGAAAAGGTCATCGTCGCGAAAAACGAAAAACTCGGCACGTATACTCCTGACGGCTACGCCGACGCCTGGGAGGAAGTGATCAAGACGACCAACCCGCAATATGTCGTGATGGCCCACACTTACCAGGTCCGTGATTTTGCGCCGAAGATCGCGGCACGTCTCGGACGCGAGGTCGTTGCCGACTGCATTCGTTACCGGGCCGAAGGCGGAAAGCTTGTACTGACGCGCCGCATCTTTTTGGGCAAGCTTGACGCGGACGTGACCGTGGGGGGCGAACCGCCTTACTTTATCACGTTTCAATCGGGTGCGTTCCGGGGCGACAACGCCGAAAAGGGGACGGCCGCGGTCGAGACGATGGAGGTGAATGTCGGCGAGATCCGGATGGCGCCCGAAGAGCCGTTCCAGGAGGCGAAAGCGTCGGTCGATCTTACAAAGTCGGAGATCATCGTCGCGGTCGGCCGCGGGATCAAGTCGCAGGAGAATCTTGCGATCGCACAGCAGCTGGCCGACGCCCTTGGGGCCGACCTCGCTGCGTCCCGTCCGATCTGCGATGCCGAATGGCTGCCGATCGACCGGCAGATCGGCTCCAGCGGCCAGACCGTCGCGCCGAAGGTTTACATTGCGCTGGGTATCTCCGGTGCGATCCAGCACATCGTCGGGATGAAGAACGCGGGCACCATCGTCGCGGTCAACAAGGACGCCGAGGCGCCGATCTTTGACATCGCGGATTACGGGATCGTCGGCGATCTGTTCGATGCCGTGCCGGTGATGATCGAAGAGGTCAAGAAGGCAAAAGGTTAGGGCAAGAGAGCGATCGTAAATATTGGCACGGATGAAGTTAACTTCGTTCGTGCCTTTTGTTTGCTAAACTGTTAGGTACAATGGGCAAACAGCGAGTGGGAATCTCAGGCTGGCGATACGGGCCTTGGCGAGGCGTATTTTACCCGAAGGGTCTGCAGCAGCGGCGCGAGCTGGAATACGCCAGCAGGCAGATGAACTCGATCGAGATAAACGGCACGTTTTACTCACTGCAGCGGCCGGCGAGTTTCCGGAAGTGGTACGACGAAACGCCGGACGGCTTCATTTTTGCGGTGAAGGGACCTAAGTACCTTACGCATATGAAGAAGCTAAACGACATACGACAGCCGCTGGCAAATTTCTTCGCTTCCGGTGTTCTGATACTCGGCAGGAAACTCGGCCCGATACTGTGGCAATTCCCGCCGTGGCTGCCGTTCGATCGCGAGCGACTCTCCGACTTTCTGAAACTCTTGCCGCGTAACTCAAAGAAGGCGGGTGAATTCGCACTCGAGCATCAGTTGAAAAAAGATGACTGGATATGGACAGAGGCGGTCGCCGATACGAAATTGAGGTACGCGTTCGAGCCGCGGCACCCAAGTTTTTTCGTTCCGGAGTTTGTCGAGCTGCTCCGGAAGCACAACGCCGCTCTCGTTTTCGCCGATACCGCCGGCAAATGGCCGTACTTCGAAGACCTTACGTCAGACTTCGTTTATTGCCGCCTGCACGGTTCCCGGGAGCTTTACGCGAGCGGATATACGCCCGAAGAGCTGGACCGCTGGGCGGCGAAGATCGGAAAGTGGAAGCTCGGCGAACAGCCCCGAGGTGCGAGGCTTATCAGCAAGAAACCGTACAAAACGGGCAGACCGCGAGATATATTTGCCTACTTCGACAACGACATAAAGGTGCACGAGCCGTTCGATGCGATAAGCCTGGCCGAACGCCTTAATGAATAAAAAAAGGGCGGTCACAGACCGCCCGCTCAATGGGTTAGATCGATTCGCACCTATTGGCAGCAGGTTGCGATAACGTCGTCGAAGATCTCCAGAGCGACATCCACGTTCTCCTTTGTTAGGATAAGCGGCGGTGACCAGCGGATCGAGTTGGCGCCGCAACCGAGAATGATCAGCCCGCGCTTGTAGCATTCCATTTCGACGCGGTCGCGCAGCTCGGGATCGGGCTTGAGTGTCTTCTTGTCGGTGACAAATTCGACGCCGAGCATCATCCCCATACCGCGGACATCGCCGATACAGTCGTACTTGTCCATTAGTTTTCTGAGTCCCGTTTCCAAATACTCTCCGACATTGCGGGCATTGTCCACGAGACCGCCCTGCAGCAATTCGACCGTCTTTAGGGCGGCGGACAGCGCGACCGGGTTGCCGCCGAAGGTCGATGCGTGTGCGCCTTTGTGCCAGTCCATGATGTCGGCACGGGCGATGCAGGCTCCGATCGGCATTCCCGAACCCAGGCCCTTGGCGAGGCACATAATGTCGGCCTTGATCCCTTCGTGATGGTCGAGAGCGAACATCTTGCCGGTCCGGCCCATGCCCGACTGGACCTCGTCGATGATCAGCATGATCCCGTGCTGGTCGCAGATACGCCGGATCTCTTTGACGAAAGCCTTCGGCGCCGGTACGTATCCGCCCTCGCCCTGCACCACCTCGAGAACGATACCGGCCACTTCTTCGGGCGGCGTGGTGGTCTGGAATACACGGTTTTCGAGCCATTTGATCACGTCACGAGTGATCGTTTCCTCGTCGGTCGGCATGTCCGTTGCGAAGTGCCGAAACCTATTTGGATAGGGAATATGAACGACATCGAGAGCCTGTCGCATAAACCCGAGCCGCTGGGCCTTTCGCGACGACGTAAGGCTCAACGCGCCCAGCGTGCGGCCGTGAAATGAACCGTAGAACGATACGAATTTTTGCCGCCGTGTGTGGTACATCGCCACCTTGAGCGCGGTTTCGACGGCCTCGGCGCCGGAATTGGCGAAGTGCGTCCGGGTCGGGCCGTCGATGGGGCATATCTCTTCAAGTTTCTTCCCGAGTTCCGGCATATGGCGGTAGAAAAAATCGGTACCGCACATGTGTATCAGGGTTGCCGCCTGGTCTTGAATGGCCTTGACCACCTCTGGATGGCAGTGCCCGGTCGAGCACACGGCGACTCCCGCGTTGCAGTCGAGGAAAACGTTCCCGTCGGCGTCGGTCAGCCAAACGCCTTGTGCGTGGTCGGCGACGAGTTTGTAATCGGGCCGCGGGTAGCTTGGCGTGACGTAACGCGAATCGGCTTCGATGATCTCGCGGCCCTTCGGCCCCGGAAGCTCGGTCTTTATGATCGGTCGTTCGAATTCGGAGCTGGGTTTCATAAAAGATCTCCTTCTATCTGTTAAGCAAGCAGTCCGGGACCGCTTTTGAAGCAGGAATGAACGGTCTTCGACCGTTCGCTTAACAAAAATAAGAGATTCAATCGCCGGCGAAGAGATTCGCTCGCTGTTTGGTCGGACAAAGCTTTGCGATCGAGCGCGGGGTCATAAGGAAGATGCCAACAATATAGCACCGGCCGCTAAATTCTTCAAAATATTTGCCTAAGGTCCACCCGCGTGGAAGAATGAGCTTATGCAAAGCCAGGCAAAGAAACACACGAATCGTCTGATAGACGAGACCTCGCCTTACCTGCAGCAGCACGCCCACAACCCGGTGGATTGGTACCCGTGGGGCGACGAAGCCTTCGCTAAAGCGAAAGCGGAAGACAAGGCGATCATGGTCAGTATCGGCTATTCGGCATGCCACTGGTGCCACGTCATGGAGCACGAATCTTTCGAAGACGAAGAGACGGCCAGGTTGATGAACGAAAACTTCGTCAACATCAAGGTAGACATGGAAGAGCGGCCCGACGTAGACCAGATCTATATGCAGTTCGTGCAGATCACGACCGGGCGCGGCGGGTGGCCGATGACCGTATTCATTACGCCCGAAAAGGTGCCTTTCTTTGGCGGCACGTACTTCCCGCCGGAACCGCGGTACGGGATGCCGGGCTTCCGACAGATCCTGCTCGGGGTCGCCGACGCCTGGCAGAACCGTCGCGAAGAGATAATGCTTTCGGCAACGGACATATTGGGGGAATTGCGACGGGCGGAAATGGGCGGCTCGAGCGGTGCGATATCGCCGGCGCTGGCCGATGCGGCGTTTCAGAGTTTCGACCGCAGCTTTGACGCGACGAACGGCGGGTTCGGCGGAGCGCCTAAATTCCCGCCGTCGATGGCGATGGAGTTTCTGCTGCGGTATCACAAACGAACCGGGAACCCTCGGGCCCTCGAGATGGTGCGCAAAACGGCCGAAAAAATGGCCCACGGCGGCATTTACGATCAACTGGGCGGGGGATTTCACCGCTATTCCGTCGACGCCGTCTGGCTGGTGCCGCATTTCGAAAAGATGCTCTACGACAACGCCCAGTTGATCCGTATCTACCTGCACCTTTGGCAGATCACTAAGGAAGAGTTTTTCAAGCGCGTGGCGCTCGAGACGTTGGAATATGTGCGGCGCGAGATGCTGGACGCGAAGGGCGGCTTCTATTCGACCCAGGACGCCGACAGCGAGGGCGAGGAAGGGAAGTTCTTCGTGTGGACGCCTGGCGAGATCGAAACGGTCCTGGGCGAAAAAGACGCCCGGGTTTTTAACTTTTTCTACGACGTATCCGATGAAGGTAACTTCGAAGGCAAAAACATCCTCAATATCAACTTCACCGTCGACGCCGCAGCCAAGGCGCTGAAAACCGGCGTCGCGGAGGTCGAGGACATTCTCTTACGCGGCCGGCAGAGACTGTTCGAAGAACGCGAGAAGCGCATCAAGCCGAACCGCGACGAGAAGGCGCTCACCGCCTGGAACGGGCTGATGCTGGCGGCCTTCGCGGAAGCGGCCGCGGTGCTGGATAACAGTGAATATCTTGCGATCGCGAAGAAAAACGCCGATTTTACCCTAAGCGAATTGTCCGCGAATGGCCGGCTCTTGCGAACGTGGAAGGACGGCCGATCGAAACTAAACGCTTACATCGAAGATTACGCGAATTTTGCCGACGGTCTGCTCGAGCTTTTCCAGGTGTCCGGCGAGATCGGGTATTTTAGCGAGGCATTGCGGCTCGCCGATCTGATGATCACGGTATTCTGGGACGAAGAGAACGGCGGGCTCTATTTTACCTCCGCGGACCATGAGGAACTGATCGTCAGGAATAAGGACTTTTTCGACAACGCAACTCCGTCGGGCAACTCGGTCGCCGCGGACGTATTTTTGAAGATGGCGAAACTGACAGGCGACGAAAGGTACGCCCGGTTCGCATCGACGATCCTGCGGCTGGCGGCGGCACAGATCGGTCGGTACCCGCAAGGCTTTGGGCGGGCCCTCGCGGCGGTCGAGTTTGAACTGGATGCCGTGAAGGAAATCGTGATCGTCGGTGAAGCCGGAAGCGATATTGAGAGGGCGGTCTGGCAAAATTACCTGCCTTCAAAAGTGGTCGTTAGGTCGGACGATGCAAATGAACATCCGGACGTCGTCCCGCTACTAAAAGAAAGGTCTTCCATTGACGGCAGGCCGACCGCATATGTGTGCGAGAATTTCGTATGCCAGCGGCCGACGACGGACACTTCAGATCTGCTCGCGCAACTCGGTACGGGTTGACGTACATCTTAACCGAACGCAAAAACACCCCGCCTCGCGACGGGGTGTTTTTCGTAACAAGCTGAAAGCCTGGCTTATTTGTGGTTCGCGTTCGCGTTCGAGTTCGAAGCCATGTTCGAATTCGCCGGCTTGTTGGCCATCGAGTTCGTAGCATTGCTCATCGCGTTGCTCATCTGATTTGCCGCCGACTGGGCCTGGTTGGCCGCCGACTGGGCCGCATTTGCTGCCGAGTTGGCCGCGTTCGCCGCCGAATTAAGAGCATTCGTGACTGCTTTATTAACGTTGGCCGTCGAATTGTTGGCCCCGCTGTCACCGCAAGCCATTCCGAGCGCGCCAAGCGCCAAAACGGTCGAAAGTGCAAAGATCTTTTTCATTTTAGAAATTGTTCTCCTGTCTTCTTCAAAGATTAAGTAACTATTTTTACGGCACCGCAGGGTGTGCGGTGTTGTCCCAGACATCCGATTTTGGAACAAACGACAATATAGAGAGGAATCGAGGTTTAGTCAACCCCGAAATATGCAAAAATTCCGCAATTTGAATAATATTTAAACTTGTTGGCCGGACGGGTTTCGCGTGATTTTACAGAGGTTAACGGCGCGGGCGAGAAATCGTTTCCGCGACGGCCCTCAAAGAAAAACGCCCCGTCCAGGAACGGGGCGCCTTAAATACAAAAACGCCGGCGTTACGGGCGGTTCGTATTGCCGGGGCGGTTGGTGTTCGAATTTGACATGTTAGAGTTCGACATCCTGTTGGACATGTTCGAATTCGACATGGTCGAGTTCGACATGTTCGAGTTGGACATGGTCGAGTTCGACATGGTCGAGTTCGACATCGAAGAGTTCATGTTCGACATCGAGCTGTTTGTCGTGTTGGTGTTCGACCGGTTCATATTGGTCGCGTTGTTGACGGCAGTGTCGCCGCACGCCATGCCGAGGGCCCCGAAAGCCAGAACCGACGAAAGTGCAATGACTTTTCTCATACTAAAAGCAATCTCCTGTCTTCTTCAAAGATTAACTAACCTATCTCAAGAAACACCGCTCCCCGGAAAGAGGCGCGGGATGTCCCAACCGGATGGTTATTTGGAACAAGCGCCAATATAAATAGCGGTTTACGCCAAGTCAACCCCTAATTTAACAAAAGACAAGGAATTACGAGGCTTCCGGGCGACCGCAGGAGGCCGCCAAATAGCGGCGGGCCGATACCTGCTGGACGTCGATCCAATAATGTATTGACGCGGACATTAGCAAAAAGTTATGTTGAGAACGGGCAAATCTTCCTGCCTTGCCCGAACTCCATCCTCACATCCGAAGATCCGCGATATGGTTTCGCCGAGACAGCACGGACCGTCACCCGCCGAAGGGGCCAGCAGCGTAGCTTACCGCCTCGTCGCGATCCTGGGCATCGCGTCGCCCTTGATCACATATTTGATCGCGACCTCGCCGTTCAGTTATACGGCGAAGATCGGCGGCGTGATCGCGGTTTCGGTATGCTCGGCGGCCCTTTCGATCCTTTACGTCTCTAAACAGAACAAGGCCCGCGTTCCGGAAAACGCGGATATGAGGCAATGGCCCGTCAGCGCGACGAGTTTTGACATCGACCGCCCCGCGTTGTCGAAATCACTGACCGACCCGATCACCGGCCTGCCGAACGAGCGTGTTCTGGAGATCGTACTAGAAAACCAGTTGACCGAATCGCGACGCCACCCGGAAGAGCGGCCGCTGGGGCTGGTCTCTCTGGAAATTCGCGACCTGGCGGCGATCGGCGACGATCACGGGCCGGAAACGGTCGACAGAATGATCGCCTTTTTTGCGGAGAATCTGCTGTTCGTGGTCCGGACGCTGGATTTCGTGGCGCGGGTGGGTGACGAGTTCTACGTCGTGCTACCGTCGGCCGGCGAAGCGGCGCTTGTCGAAGCTACGGGCCGCATCGCAAAGCAATTTGACGATCTATTTCTTGAGGCCGATGCATCGAGATCGATTCCTGTTCGGCCGTATTTCGGCTGGGCCGTATACCCGCAGGACGGCGAGACCGCCGACGAGCTCGTGAGGGCCGCGATGCTGCAGAAGGAACAAACGAAAGCCGAGGCTCTGCTGTACGAGGGAGAGCTGGATTTGGAATACGTTCATTAGAAGGGAAGAGGGGTAGCAGGTTAATAGGGAAACGGGGAATTGCCATTGGGCAATTCCCCGTTTCCCTTTTTCCCTCTCCCGTATGCTACATTCTTGCCAAATGACGAGAATCACTTTTTACGGCGGCGTCGGGACCGTTACCGGGTCAAAATACCTGCTGGAACACCAGGACAAACGGATACTTATCGACTGCGGTCTTTTTCAGGGTCTCAAGGAGCTGCGCGAGCGAAACTGGCAAGATCCGCCTTTTGACCCACCTGGCATTGACGCGGTCGTTATCACGCACGCCCACATCGACCACACAGGCTTTTTGCCGCGCATCGTGAAGCTGGGCTTTAACGGACCGGTTTTCACCTCACGGGCGACCAACGACCTCCTGAAGATTCTCTTGCCCGACTCGGCCCGTCTGCAGGAAGAAGAGGCCGACTACCGCAACCGGCACAACCTGACATCACACACACCCGCGCTGCCGCTGTACGACGAAAGGGACGCAAAAGCGACGCTCGACCTCGTTCGCCCGGTCCCAAACAACGGCTTGCCGGTGGAGATCGTGCCCGGCATCAATGCGTCGTTCATGGTCGCGGGCCATATCATGGGCGCGAGCCTCGTATTGATCGCGATCGACGGCGGAAATGCGGATGGATCAACTTTAAGGTTTCTTTTCTCGGGCGATCTCGGCCACTACGACCAGCCCATTGTGAAGGACCCGGCACCGCCGCCCGACTGCGACTATCTCATGGTCGAATCAACCTACGGCAATCGCCTGCACGGCGACGCGGCGACCGAGGAGCAGATGGCCAGCATCATCAACGAAGGTTTCCGCCGCGGCGGGCCGATGCTGATCCCGGCCTTCGCGGTCGGCCGAACGCAGGAGGTGCTGTACCTGATCCGCCAGCTCGAGGAAGAAAAGCGTATCCCCGTACTGCCAGTCGTCGTCGATTCGCCGATGGCCGCTCAGGCGACGCAGGTCTATAGTCGCTGGCAGGAGGAGCACGATGAGGAGTA
>Ga0307410_10001673_pt1 | contig 10201 bp, 10 predicted proteins | sample 322Ometagenome_3_FD_203707 | JGI IMG/M metagenome (GOLD analysis project Ga0307410, IMG submission 203707) | Maize rhizosphere microbial communities from greenhouse at UC Davis, California, United States - 322HYB-O-3 | ecosystem: Host-associated > Plants > Roots > Rhizosphere > Soil | place...
CGCGCGCGAGGTGACGCTGGACGGCCGGGTGCTCGGGGTCGACGCGATCCTGCAGAACCGCGCCCTGATCGGCAGCGTCAACGCCCACGCGCGCGACTGGGAAGCCGCCGTCGCGCAGCTCGACCGCGCGCGCGGACGCTGGGGCGAGGCGCTGGAGGCGTTCGTCGGCCTGCGCGTGCCGGTGGACCGCTTCGCGGAGGCGTTCGAGTTCGGCGGTGTGAAGGCTACGTTGCGCTTCGACTGAGCCGGGGCGCCTCCCCCGCGGCGACCTCACGGTGGTCCGGCAGCCCCTTGAGCGCCTCCTCCGCCCCTGCCGGCGCGTAGATCGCCAGCAGCGCCAGCGGCTCCCAGCCGACGTTCACGGTCGAGTGGAACGCGCCCTTCGGGATGAACACCGCCTGGCCCGGGCCCACGCCGAACGTGTCGCTGTCGTCGACCATCTGCTCCCCGCGCCCGGCGAGGATGTAGAGGATCTCGTCGCTGTCCGGGTGGTTGTGGCGCTCGTGCCCCTCGCCCGGGAGCAGCACGACGTGCATCAGGCTCATCCCCGTGCCGTCGGTGTTCTCGGTCGCCACGAGCGGCTTGATCAGGCCCCAGTCGAAGCTCATCGTGGGAAGGGACTCGGGATCGATCAGCTTGGACGCCATCGTGCTCCTCTCATGCGTTGGCTAGCGCCTTGAAGCGGCGCATGTTCTCGGTCATCGCGACCTCGGTGGGCAGGCGCTCCATGCTCGACGCGCCGAAGAACCCAACGACGCCTTCCGTTCGCTCGAGCACGTACCGCGCGTCCTCGGGCTCCGCCAGCGGGCCGCCGTGGCAGAGCACGATCACGTCGGCGTTGACGGCCATCGCCGCGTCGCGCATCGCCTGGATGCGCTCCACGCACTCGTCGAGCGTCAGCGCGGTGTGGGCGCCGATCGTGCCCTTCGTGGTCAGGCCCATGTGCGGCACGAGCACGTCGGCGCCCGCTCGCGTCATGGCCGCGGCCGAGTCGGGGTCGAAGACGTAGGGCGCGGTCAGCAGGCCGAGCGACTTGGCCTCGGCGATCATCTCCACCTCGAGGTCGTAGCCCATGCCCGTCTCCTCGAGGTTCGCGCGGAACGTGCCGTCGATCAGGCCGACGGTGGGGAAGTTCTGCACGCCCGCGAAGCCGGCGTCGCGCACCTCGCGCAGGAAGTTCGGCATCAGCCTGAACGGATCGGTCCCGCACACGCCCGCGAGCACCGGCGTGTCGCGCACGACCGGCAGCACCTCGCCCGCCATCTCCATGACGATCGCGTTGGCGTCGCCGTAGGGCATCAGGCCGGCGAGCGAGCCGCGGCCGGCCATCCGGTAGCGCCCCGAGTTGTAGATGATGATCAGGTCCGTCCCGCCCGCCTCGGCGCACTTGGCCGACAGCCCCGTCCCCGCTCCGGCACCGATGATCACACCGCCGGAGTCGAGCGTGGCGCGCAACTTCGCGCGTGCCTCGTCGCCGGTCATCGCGCTGCTCCCAGGTAGGCGTCCAGCTTGTCGACCATCGCGTCGGCGAACTGGTCGTCGTTGACGTTGTGCTCCAGCTCGATCAGCTCGACCGAGGATCCCGCCAGCCCCTCGCGCAGCGCGTCGAACAGCGCCGCGTCGGCCTCCGGGTCGTGGAAGGGCTGCCCCTCGGCGTCGATCATCGACACCCCGCCCAGCGGCACGAACAGGCTGGTCGGGCCGGTGGCGGCGGCCAGCTTGCCGGCGATCCGGCGACCCAGCTCGGCGCACTCGTCGGGCGTGGTCCTCATCAGCGTGACCGACGGGTTGTGCACGTACAGGTTGCGGTCCTCGAACTTGGGCGGGACCGTCTCGCGCGCACCGAAGTTGACCATGTCGAGCGCCCCGAGCGAGACCACCTGCGGCACGCCCGCGCTGCCGGCCGCCTCGAGCCGGGCCGGGCCCGCCGACAGCACGCCGCCGACCAGGTCGTCGCACAGCTCGGTTGTCGTCACGTCCAGGACCCCGCTCAGCAGCCCGCCCTCGACGAGCGCCTCCATCGCCTTGCCGCCCGTGCCGGTGGCGTGGAAGACGAGCACCTCGTAGCCGCGCCGCTGGAGCTCCTCGCGCGCGCGTGTCACGCACGGGGTGGTGACGCCGAACATCGTGGCCGCCACCAGCGGCCGCCCGTCCTCGACCTGCGGCGCGGGCGCGTTCACCATGCCGGCCATCGCGCCCGCCGCGTTGGCCAGGATGCGCGCCGAGATCGAGTTGATGCCGGCCACGTCGGTGACCGACGCCATCATCGTCACGTCCACCCCGCCGACGTAGTCGCTCGTGTCTCCGGCGGCCATCGTCGAGACCATCAGCTTGGGCACGCCCACCGGCAGCGCCTGCATCGCGGCCGTCGCGATCGCGGTGTTGCCCGAGCCGCCCGCGCTCAGGACGCCGTTGATGCGCCCCTCGTCGTAGAGCCGCCGCGCCAGCGCCGCCGCGGCGCCTGCCATGCCCGCGATCGCCGCGCCGCGGTCGCCGGCCGCTCGCAGGGCCTCCACGTCCACGCCGGCTTCCGCGCCGACCTGCTCGCGCGTGAAGTCCGCCTCGACGGTGGCCGGCTCGAGCGTGCCGACGTCGGCAAGCAGCACCCCCACCCCCGCGCCACGCAAGCGTTCGCGCAGGAAGGCGAACTCGTCGCCCTTCGTGTCGAGCGTGCCCAGCAGCAGGACTGTGCGCTCGCCGTCAGCGGTAGGTGACGGATTCACGCCCGCCTCCCTCCGCGGAGCGCAGCATCGCGTCGCACACCTCGGCGGCGCGGTAGCCGTCCTCGAGCGTGGCCCCGTGCGGCGCCACGTGGCCGTCGTCGCGAATCGCCGTGAGCAGGTGGTGCAGCTCGTGGACGAAGGTGTGCTCCCATCCGATGATGTGGCCGTGCGGCCACCAGTGCTCCCAGAACGGGTGGTCGGCCTCGGAGACCAGGACAGTCCTGAAGCCTTGCCCCGACTCCGCCGGCGTCGAGCCGGCGACGTGGAGCTGCAGCTCGTTCAATCGCTCGAGGTCGAAGGCGATCGAGCCTTTCGACCCGTTGATCTCCCACCGGAAGGCGTTCTTGCGGCCGGTGGCGAAGCGGGTGGCCTCGATCGTGCCGACCGCTCCGTTCTCGAACGCGACGACCGACTCGATCGCGTCGTCGACCTCGCGGCCCGCCTGGAAGGTCGCCGCTTCCGCCGCGACCGACCTGATCTCGCCGACGAGGTAGCGGGCCAGGTCGATCACGTGCGCGCCGAGGTCGCCGAGCGCGCCCGAGCCGGCGGCCGCCTTGTCGAAGCGCCAGACCGCGTCGTCGGTCGCCCCCCACTCCTGCAGGTAGGCACCCCGGAAGTGCTTGATCTCGCCGATCTCGCCAGCCTCGATGATCTGCCGCGCCAGCCGCACGGCCGGGACGAAGCGATAGTTGAAGGCGCACATGTGCTTCACGCCGGTGGCGTCGACGCGCTGCCAGGTCTCGTACGACTCGGCGGCGTCGCGCCCGAGCGGCTTCTCGCAGATCACGTGCTTGCCCGCCTCGGCCGCCGCGATCGTGGGCTCCGCGTGGAGGTTGTTCGGCCCCGAGTTGTCGAACAGCTGGATCCGGTCGTCGGAGATCAGCGCATGCCAGTCGGTCACGTGCTCGGCGAACCCGTAGCGGCGCGCGGCCTCGGCAACGGCCTCCTCGTCGCGACCGGCGATCGCCACCAGCTCTGGCACGAGCGGCGGCGGCCAGGTCATGTAGGCGAGCGTCTTGTAGCCGTTCGAGTGGGCCTTGCCCATGAACGCGTAGCCGAGCATGCCGACGCCGATCGAATCGCTCATGTCAGGCCTCCTTCGCGAACGCGGCGTCGAAGGCGACCTCCGACGGCGAGAAGTCCGTGCGGCGCACGAACGCCAGCGCGTCCGGCGCGCCCCAGTCGCGGTCCACGCCGGAGTCCTCCCATTCGATCGAGAGCGGCCCGCGGTAGCCGATCCGGTTGAGCGCGCGGAACATCTCCTCGAAGTCCACGTCGCCGTGGCCGGGCGAGACGAAGTCCCAGCCGCGGCCCTGCTCGCCGAAGTTGAGATGGCCGCCGAGGATCGAGGAGCGGCCGTCGAGCCGCCGCTTCGCGTCCTTGATGTGGACGTGATGGATGCGGTCGCCGAACTCGTCGATGAACGCCGCCGAGTCGAGGAACTGGTGCTCCAGGTGGCTGGGGTCGAAGTTGATCCCGAAGCCGGGCCGGTCGCCGATCGCCGCGAGCGCCCGGCGGGTTGTCACGAAGTCGTACGCGATCTCGGTCGGGTGCACCTCGAGCGCGAACTTCACCCCCTCTGCCTCGAAGGCGTCGACGATCGGCCCCCAGCGCTCCGCGAAGTCCTCGTAGCCGCGGTCGATCGCCGCGAAGTCGTTGGGCGGGAACGAGTAGAGCAGGTGCCACGTCGACGATCCCGTGAACCCGGTCACGACCTCGATCCCAAGCTGGGCGGCGGCCCGCGCCGTGTCCTTCATGTACTCGGCCGCGCGCTGGCGCACCCCCTCGGGATCGCCGTCGCCCCAGACGTCGGGTGGGAGGATCGCCTGGTGGCGGTCGTCGATCGGGTCGCAGACCGCCTGGCCGACGAGGTGGTTGCCGATCGCCCAGACCGAGAGCCCGTGGCGCTCGAGGATCTCGCGGCGGCCGGCGCAGTAGCTCGAGTCGGCGACCGCCTGGGCGACGTCGAAGTGGTCTCCCCAGCAGGCGAGCTCGAGCCCGTCGAAGCCCCAGCCCCCGCATTTCTCGGCCAGCTCCTCGAGCGTAAGGTCGGCCCACTGGCCGGTGAACAGGGTGACTGGACGGCTCATGCTGCCTCCTTCGTGGACAGGATCTCGAGGGCGACGCCGGCGGCAACGTAGGCGCTCGCCACGTCGGGTTCGAGAGCGGGGTCGGTGATGATCAGGTCGGGCTCGTCCGCGCCCATGATCGTGAGCAGCGACTGGCGACCGAACTTGGTCGAGTCGATCAGCGCGATCGTGCGCTGAGCGCCCGCGCGGGCGGCCGCGATCACGTCCGCCAGCGGCCGGCGCGCGGTCGTCAGCCCCTCCTCGAGCGTGACGCCCGCGCACGACACGAAGGCGACGTCGAAGTTGAGCTGCGACAGGAACTCCACCGTCCAGCGGCCGGCCAGCATCTTCATGTGCTGGTCCAGCTCGCCCGGTGCGACGACCACGTGCACCGGCTCGGCCTGCATCTCGTAGGCGATCGCCGGCGAGCTGGTCACGAGCGTCAGCTCGTTGGGCGGATCGTCCATCAGCCGCCGGGCCAGGACGAGCGCGCTCGACGAGGAGTCGAGGAAGACGGTCGAACCGGGAGTGACCAGCTCCGCCGCGCGCGCGGCGATCACCTCCTTCGCGTCGCCGGCCTGGCCCACGCGCTGCGACCAGGCGGTCGCGATCGCCGGCGCGGCCAGCTCGGCGGCAGGCGGAACCAGCGCCCGGGCGCCGCCGTGCACGCGCTCGACCAGGCCCTCGGCCGCGAGCTGCTCGAGGTCGCGGTGCACGGTGATGGCCGACACCGAATATGCGCGCGCGAGCTCGGCCACGGAGAGGCCGCCCTCGCGCTGGATGCGCTCGAGCATCTGGGTCCGGCGCAGAGCGGGGGGCACTGTGGTCAGACCCGGTCCTCGAACGCTCGCTTGGTGATCGTCACGTCGACGCCGCGGAACTCGTCCAGCGCCTTCACGAGGTGGTCGGCGAAGCGGTTCAGCGCCTCGTCGCCCTTCTCCGCGGTCGCGCGCATCGGGTTCCCGATCACGCCGGTCCGCGAGAACTCGGCGTGGTCCATCGGGAACACGAAGTACTGGTAGCCGTCGAACTCCACGTCGGGGGCGCCGTCGGTCTTGATGAACGATTCGGGCAGCCACTTCGGCACGCGCGCGCGATCCTCCGCGGCGCGGTCCATGTCGACCATGCGCGGATCGTGGGCCAGCACCTGCGAGGTCTCGAGCTCCGAGGCGTGCCAGCCGGGCGTCTCGTCGAGCGGGTTCTCGAGCAGGTCCTCGAGCAGGCCGATGTAGCGCTCGGCGTACGGCTTGTAGAGCGCCACGAACGCGCCGGTCTCGTACTTGATGCGCCGCAGGAGCGGATCGATGACCTTCGTGTTCGAGCCATGGCCGTTCACGAAGACGAGCTTGTTCCAGCCGTGGTGGATCAGCGAGCGCGCGATGTCGTAGAGCAATTCGGTGAAGGTGTCGGGCCGCAGGGTGATCGTGCCGACACCGGTCTCCGACTCGCGCATGTGCTGCGGCGAGTAGCCCGCCCAGAGCGGCGGAGCGTACGGCACCTCCGCTTTCTCGGCGGCTCGGCGCGCGACCTCGAGGGCCGTGATCGTGTCGGTCCCGAGGGGTAGGTGCGCGCCGTGCTGCTCGCAGGACCCGATCGGCACCAGGACGATGTCCGATCGCTCGCGAAACCAGGCGATGTCCGGCGGCGCCAGGTCGAGCAGGCAGTTCGAGAACGGGCGGGCGTCATCCGGCATGGGCAGGCTCCTCGAGCAGGGTCAGGTAACGGTCAGCGACGAGTTCGGCGAAGTCGGGGTCGTCCACGTGCGCGTCGACGGCCTCGAAAGGGATGTCGGGGCGCAGCGCGGCCCGCAGCGATTCCACGAACGCGTGGTCGGCCTCCGGGTCCCAGAGGTCCCCGCCCTCCGCGTCGGCGAGCGAGAAGCCTCGCGTCGGGACGACGACGCGCACCGGGCCGGTGGCCTCGTTGAGACGCTCGGCGATCAGCTGTCCGAGGGCGGTCTCCTCCTCCGCCGAGAGCCGCACGAGGGTCGCAACCGGGTTGTGGAAGTAGGTCTTGCGGTCGCGGTAGCGCTCGGGCAGCTCGGAGCGCGGGCCCTGGTTGAAGAAGTCGACGCAGCCCGGCACGACCACCTGCGGGAGGCCATGGCGGCCGGCCACGCGCAGGCGGTCGGGGCCGGTCGCGTGGATTCCGTCGAGCAGGGAGTTGGCCAGCTCGGAGAGCGTGTAGTCGATCACTCCGCCGAGGGCGTCCGCCTCGATCAGGTGCTCCATCGCGGGCCCGCCGACGCCGTTGGCATGGAAGATCACCGGCTCCCTGCCGGCCTCGAGCAGCGCTTCGCGCAGGCGCATCACGCCCGGGGTGGTCTGACCGAGCATCGTGATCCCGACGCTGGTCTCGCCCAAACCGCTCACCGGCCAGCCCGCGTCCCGAACCATCCCCGCCATCGCCGCAGCCGCGTTGTCGAAGATCGCGCGGGCGATCTGGTTGAGGCCGAGGATGTCGATCACCGAGTGCATGACGGTCACGTCGCTCTCGCCGACGAAGGGCCCGAAGGCGCGCCGGCCCGACGCGCTCGGCGAGACGATCAGCTTGGGGACCCCGACGGGCAGGGCGTGCATCGCGGCGGCGCCCATCAGCGCCCCCTCGGCGCCGCCGAGGCAGAGCACGCCGCGGATGCTGCCGTCCACGTAGAGCCTCAGGCAGGTGGCCCGTACGCCCTCGAGCATGAGCTCGACGGCGGCGCCACGCGAGCCCACGCGGCGCACGCCGTCGAGATCATGCCCGCCCGCTCGGGCCACCTCCTCGCGCGTCACGTCGGCCCGGCAACCGGGCTCGCCGAGGATCCCCGAGTCGATCACGACCGGCCGGGTGCCGAGCTTGGCCAGGCGGTCCCGGACGTACTCGATCTCGGCGCCCTTGGTGTCGAGCGTCCCGACGAGGGCAATGCCCAGCTTCGGGCCCACAGCGCTCAGGCCGCCGGCGTGCCGACCGCGTCGACGGCCTTGCGCAAGCGGTCGATCGAGTCCTGGACGTACTCGTCGTAGTAGTGCTCGGGGAGCGCCCCGGTGCCGTGGTCGCGCAGGAACTGCTCCATGCCCTGGCTCGCCCCGGACTCGGACGCGTCGGCGATCTCGGTCCGCTGCGAGAGCGGCGTGCGGTCGACCGGGACGACGAACTCGACGGTGAGGTAGCGGTCGTAGCCGATGCCGGTCAGCTCCTGGACGATCCCCTCCCAGTCGAGCGCGCCCTGGCCGGGCGGCATGCGGTTGTTGTCGGCCACGTGGAAGTCGACCAGGTAGTCGCCCGTGTCGCGGATCGCCTGGCGCCAGTCGGCCTCCTCGATGTTCATGTGGAAGATGTCGAGCGCCACGCCGCAGTTGCCGCCGACGTCCTTCGCCATCGCCACGGCCTGGTCGGCGCGGTTGATGAAGTAGGTCTCGAACCGGTTGAGCGGCTCGACCCCGATCCGGACGCCTACCTCCTCGGCGTGCGCCTGGCACTCCTTCAGCCCGGCGACGCACCAGCCCCACTCCTCCTCGGGCGAGGCCATCGGCGTGACCTTGCCGACCGTCGACGGGACGATCGTGAGGATGTCTCCGCCCAGCGAGGCGACGAACGAGAGGCAGTCCTTGACGTACTGGACGCTGGCGAGCCGCACGTAGTGGTCCTCGTGGACGAGATCGCGGCCGCCGGTCATCAGCGTGACCGACCCCCAGCACGACAGCCCGTGCTCGTCGAGCAGGCCCTTCACCTGGTCGGCGTCGTAGGTCGCCGGCTCACCTGAGATCTCGATGCCGTCGTAGCCGCTGCGACCGAGCCTGGCGATCGTCGTCTCGATCGGCTCGGGGCGCATCCAGTTGTGCATGGCCACCTTGAGCGCCATGGCGCCCTCCTCTCCTCGCGGGCCTACAGGCCCATCTTGCCGGGGTTCATCACGTCGTTGGGGTCCAGCGCGGCCTTGATCTGCCGCATCGCGTCGAGCGCGCCACCGTGTTGGCGGCGCATGTACGGGCCGAGCTTGATGCCGACCCCATGGTGATCGTTCATGACGCCGCCGGCGTCGAGCGCCGCCGTCATCCCGTCCTCCCAGATCCGGTCGTGCAGCGTGAGCGCGTCGGGGCCGCCGTCGGGCACCACGAAGCGCCCGTAGATCATCGTTCCCCACGGGTACCAGTGCGAGAGGTGCATGCGCAGCTCGAGGCCCGTATCCGCGTAGGGCTCGCGCACAGCCTCGTGGAGCGCGTCATAGACCGCCTCGATGCGCGAGTAGGTCGCGACGACGTCGAGCGTGCCCCAGATCGACGGCAGCTCCGGCTGGTGCGGCGGGTGGTAGAAGTCGTAGCGCCGGTCCCACCAGCGCTCGCCGAGGGCGGGGTCGAGCAGCTCGCCGCCGGCCTCGCGGGCCAGCTCGAGCGTGCGGCGCTCCTCCACGTCCACGGCCTCGCGATCGCCCTCGAAGGCGAGCACCGTGTACACGCCGCTCAGCTCCTCGCCGACGACGGGCGCGAACGTGAGGCGGGTCGCCACCTCGTCGTACATGCGCACCACCGACGGGCGGTGTCCCGCCTGCAGCGCGCGGCGGATCGCGTGGACGCCGGCGCCGACCGTGGGGAACGCCACCGTCGCGAACCGGCGCTCGGCCGGCAGCGGCACGAGCTGGAGCGTCGCCCGCGTGATCACGCCGAGCGTGCCCTCGGAGCCGACGAACAGCTGGGTCAGCTCGGGCCCGACCGCGTGCCTGGGCACGCCCACCGTATCGATCAAACCCGTGGCCGGCGTCGCGACGCGCAGCGTCAGCACCAGGTCTTCGATCTTGCCGTAGCGAGTGGAGAGCACTCCGGAGCCGCGAGCGGCGATGTAGCCCCCGACGGTCGCCCACTCGACCGAGGCCGGGTAGTGCGGCAGCATCAGGCCGCGCTGGTTCAGCTCCGCCTCGAGCAGCCGACCGTTGACGCCGGCCTGGACGGTCGCCGTCATCGACACGTCGTCGATCTCGACGACCGCGTCCAGCGAGCGCATGTCGATGACGATGCCTCCGTGGATCGCCAGGGCGCCGCCCTGCGTGCCCGAGCCACCGCCCCACGGCACGACCGGCGTGCCCTGCTCGTCGGCCAGCGCCACGACGGCGGCCACGTCCTCCTCGGTCCGCGGATGGACGACGATCTCGGGACGCGCCAGCGGCGCACCGGCCGCGACGGCCGCCAGGGCGGGCCAGTAGGTGTCCGCGGTGTAGGCGTCCAGGTCCTCCGAGGCCGTCGTGACCGCGCTGTCGCCGACCCTGGCGACGAGGGCGGCCTTCACGTCCGAGACGGCGACCTTCGGGGTGGCGCTCATCAAAACCCTTCGCAGAGCATTTCAGAACCTTGCAGAACTTGACAGGGAGGGTGCCATACGCTTTCAATACCTGTCAAGGCATGAGCGGATCGTCGCTGAGCACGCGCCGCATCG
>Ga0307410_10001674_pt1 | contig 10197 bp, 8 predicted proteins | sample 322Ometagenome_3_FD_203707 | JGI IMG/M metagenome (GOLD analysis project Ga0307410, IMG submission 203707) | Maize rhizosphere microbial communities from greenhouse at UC Davis, California, United States - 322HYB-O-3 | ecosystem: Host-associated > Plants > Roots > Rhizosphere > Soil | place...
GATCGGGCGGCATGGCCGCTCACTTGCAGGTGGACGGCCGATAGCGGGCCGGGATCGAACCGCTGCAACTCCATCGCACGGCGCCGGTGGCGCTGTCGTAGGTTCCGGTCAGCACGATGGTCAGGCCGATGATCGCATCGTCGCCATCGGCGGTCGCCGTGATCACGCCGGTGGTCGCGTCGGTCGCCGTATAGCGCACCGAGAGGACGTAGCGAGAGGTCTGTGACGGGACGACCGCGGAAGCCGTGCTCGGCATGCCGCCGTGCGTCATCGCCGCCTCGGCGATCGAGGTCTTCGGCGCCGAGGCCGCCAGGATCACCTCGGAGACTTTCGCCCGGATCAGGTAGTCGCGGTAGGCGGGCAACGCCACCGACGCCAGGATGCCGATGATCGCGACCACGATCATCAGCTCGATCAGACTGAAGCCGCACTGGGCGCGCTGCTCGTCTTTTGCGATGATGCGTCGGCGCCTTCCGGTCGATGCGCTGCGTCTCGGTGACCGATCGCTTTCGTGTCGGCGACAGGGCGGCGAGGGGACGACGTTCAGCGCAGCGTGCTCCCGGATGCTGCGTTCGACGTTGAAGGTCGAGGCAGCGGGCAAGGGCGATCGGGTGGCACGGAGAAGGCGCTGGTGCCGGTGAGAAGAGTCGAACTCCCGACCTTCGCATTACGAATGCGCTGCTCTACCAACTGAGCTACACCGGCGTCGACCGATGGCATCTGCCAATCGGGCGAAGCGGCGAGTTTAGCGCATCGGGAGACCCTCCCGAGGTTCGTCTGGCGCGATCGGCCGGCGCAGGGCGCATCGGCCGCGCAACACTGCTATTTCAACTCGAAGGGACCCAGCTTCTTTGCGACCGCCGCGTTGCGCAGCGACACGTACACCGGCAGCCCGTCGACGTAGGTCGGGTGGTCCTCGCCCTGAATCAGCGGCTTCAGGTAGCGTTTGCAGCGCTCGGTGATGCCGAAGCCGTCCTCGGTGATGAAGTCGCGCGGCATGAACTTCTCGACGTTCGCGACGTCGGCCAGCGCCGCCGTGCCGATGCGATACGCGTACGGCGCGTCGGAGATCCGCTCGACCGTCGGCATCACCGCGTTCTGCCCCTCGAGGGCGAGCTCGACCGCCTTCTGGCCGAGCTCGTAGGCCTGCTGGACGTCGGTCTTCGACGCGATGTGGCGAGCGGCGCGCTGCAGGTAGTCGGCGACCGCCCAGTGGAACTTGTAGCCGAGCGCCTCCTTCACCATGTTGGCGACCACCGGCGCGGCGCCGCCGAGCTGCGCATGGCCGAACGCGTCGCGCGTACCCTGCTCGGCGAGGAAGGTGCCGTCCGGGTGATGGCAACCCTCCGAGACGACCACCGTGCAGTAGCCGTGCGCGCGGACCAGCGCGTCGACGCGCGCGATGAACTTCGCCTGGTCGAACTCGATCTCCGGAAACAGGATCACGACCGGGATGCCGTGGTCCTCGACCAGGCCGCCGGCCGCGGCGATCCAGCCGGCATGCCGGCCCATGACCTCGAGCACGAACACCTTCGTCGAGGTGCGCGCCATCGAGCGGACGTCGAAGGACGCCTCGAGCGCCGACACCGCGACGTACTTCGCCACCGAGCCGAAGCCGGGGCAGCAGTCGGTGATCGGCAGGTCGTTGTCGACCGTCTTCGGCACGTGGATCGCCTGCAGCGGGTAGCCCATCGCCGCCGACAGCTGGCTCACCTTGAAGCAGGTGTCGGCCGAATCGCCGCCGCCGTTGTAGAAGAACCAGGCGATGTCGTGCGCCTTGAACACATCGATCAGGCGCTCGTACTCGCGCCGGTTCGCATCGAGCGACTTCAACTTGAAGCGGCACGAGCCGAACGCGCCCGAAGGCGTCGTGCGCAGGCCGGCGATCGCCTCGGTCGATTCCTGCGAGGTATCGATCAGGTCTTCGGTCAGCGCGCCGATGATGCCGTTGCGGCCGGCGAAGACGGTGCCGATGCGGTCAGCGTGGCGCCGTGCGGTCTCGATGACGCCGCACGCCGACGCGTTGATGACGGCCGTGACGCCGCCCGACTGGGCGTAGAAGGCGTTCCGGGTGGGCATTCGTTTCTCCTTGAAGGTTCATCAGCCGAGCAAGGCGCGCGTCACGATCTCGCGCACGTCGCTCGACAAATCGGGGCGCGCCGCGACCCGGTTGATCGCGTCGCGGGCGCCGGCCCGATACGGCTCGGCCAGCTTGGTCCAGCGATCCATCACGCGGGCGATGCGCGCCGCCATCTGCGGGTTCGGGCCGTCGAGTTCGAGCACGCGGTCAGCCCAGAAGTTGTAGCCGCCGGCATCGGCGCGGTGGAAGGCGGCCGGATTGCTCATGCAGAACGCGCCGACCAGGCTGCGGATGCGGTTCGGGTTGCTCAGCGTGAAGTCAGGATGGCGGAGCAGCGCCTTGACGCGCTCGAAGACCTGCCCGTTGCGCTCCGGCGCGGTAGCCTGGAACGAGAACCACTTGTCGATCACGAGCGGATGGTCGCGGTAGCGCTCGTAGAACCGCTCGAGCGCAGGGGCCGCGAGCTCCGAATGGGCACCGATCAGCGCGGCCAGCGCGCCCTGCGCGTCGGTCATGTGGACCGCGTCCTTGAAGCGCTGGTAGGCGCGGCCGGGCCACACCGCGTCGGCGCGCGCCGAGGCATCGAGGCAGAGCATCGCCAGCGCGAGGTTCGCGAGCGCCCGGCGGCCGGACGACACGGGGTCGGCCGAGTAGGCACCGACCACCTGGTGCGTCTCGAAGGCCCAGTCCCAGTCGTCGCGCAGCGCGGTGGCGATCTGGCGCTTCAACGCTTCGCGTGCCGCATGGATGCGCAGCGGGTCGCTGGCATCGAGCTGCTCGGCGACGTAGCCTTCGCTCGGCAAAGTGAGGACCAGTTCCTTGAACGCGGCATCGAGGCTCGGGTCGCGCAGGACGCTGCGCATCGCATCGGCGAAGCCGGCATCGAGCGCCACCGTCTCCCCTCCTTGCAGTGCCTCGATCAGCCGGCCGAGCGCGAGGCGCTGCGCCGCCTCCCAACGGTTGAACGGATCCGAGTCGTAACGCAGCAGCACCAGCAGGTCGCTGTCGGTCAGGCCGTCGACCAGCGTGACGGGTGCGGAAAACCCGCGCAGCAGCGAGGGCACCGGCTCGGCGTCGACGTTGACGAACGTGAAGAACGTGCGCGCCTCGTCGACGACGAGGAGGCGCTCGGTGCGGTCGGAGGCCGGCTCGCCTTCGAGCTGCACCGGCAGCGCACGGCCGTTCCGGCCGAGCAGGCCGAGCAGGATCGGGATCACGTAGGGTTCCTTCGCGCCCGGGATGTTCGCGCCGGCCTGCTCGATGCTCAGCGTGTACGAGCGCGACGGCGCGTCGTAGCGCCCGCGCGCGGTCACGCACGGCGTGCCGGCCTGGCCGTACCAGCGCTTGAAGGCGTCGAGCCGGTTCGCCAGCTCGCTGCCGGGGTTCGCGTCGGCGATCGCCTGCGCGAAGTCGTCGCAGGTCACCGCCTGGCCGTCGTGGCGCTCGAAGTACAGCGCCATGCCGCGCCGGAAGCCGTCGCGGCCGATCAGCGTCTGCATCATCCGCACGACCTCGGCGCCCTTCTCGTAGACCGTCGCCGTGTAGAAATTGTTGATCTGCACGTAGCTGTCGGGCCGTACGGGGTGCGCCATCGGACCCGCGTCTTCGGGGAATTGCACCTGCCGCAGCATCCGCACGTCCTCGATCCGCTTGACGGCGCGCGCGGTCGGGCTCGCGCCCATGTCCATGCTGAACTCCTGGTCGCGGAAGACCGTCAGGCCTTCCTTCAGGCTCAGCTGGAACCAGTCGCGGCAGGTGATCCGGTTGCCGGTCCAGTTGTGGAAGTACTCGTGGCCGACCACCGACTCGATCGCCGAGTAGTCGGCGTCGGTCGCCGTCGCCGGATTCGCCAGCACGTACTTCGTGTTGAAGATGTTGAGGCCCTTGTTCTCCATCGCGCCGGTGTTGAAGTCGCCGACCGCAACGATCATGAAGCGCTCGAGGTCGAGCGGCAGGTTGAAGCGCGCCTCGTCCCACACCAGCGCGGCGACCAGCGAGTTCATCGCGTGCTCGGTCTTGTCGAGATCGCCGCGCCGGACGTAGACCTGCAGCAGGTGGTGCTTGCCGGCGCGGGTGCGGATCTGCTGCTCGCGCGCCACCAGGTCGGCCGCGACCAGCGCGAACAGGTAGCTCGGCTTCGGGAACGGGTCGTGCCACTTCGCCATGTGGCGGCCGTTCTCGAGGTCGCCTTGCTCGACCAGGTTGCCGTTCGACAGCAGCACCGGATACGCCGCTTTCGCAGCACGCATCGTCACGGTGTAGACCGCCATCACGTCGGGCCGGTCGAGGAAGTACGTGATGCGGCGGAAGCCCTGCGCCTCGCACTGCGTGAAGAAGCCGCCGCCCGACGTGTACAGGCCGGACAGCGCGGTGTTCTTGTCCGGCGCGCAGGTGTTGCGCACCTCGAGCGCGAACGCGGCCACGTCCGGCGTCTCGATGACCAGCAGGCCATCCTCGTGGCGGAACGAGACCGACTCGCCGTCGATCAGCACGCGCGTCAGGTTCAGCGCCTCCCCGTGCAGGCGCAGCGGCTGGCGCGGCACGTCGGCGTTGCGCTCGACCTGCATCCGGTTGATGACCATCGTCTTCGCCGGATCGAGGTCGAACGTCAGGTCGACGGCACGGATCCAGTAGTCCGGCGGCGCATAGTCTTCGCGGCGGATCACGGGGGCGGTGGCTTCGCGCATGCTGTCTCGATGTTGTTGGGCGGAAGAGGGGCGGCGTAGCGCAACAGCGCGGTTCAGGAGGACGAGCTTGGTCTCGAACCGCTCAGACGCCTTGCTTCAGGCTCGCCTCGATGAAGGCATCGAGGTCGCCGTCGAGCACCTTCTGCGTGTTGCTGATCTCGACGTTGGTGCGCAGGTCCTTGATCCGGCTCTGGTCGAGCACGTAGCTGCGGATCTGGTGCCCCCAGCCGACGTCGGTCTTCGTGTCCTCGAGCTTCTGCTGCTCGGCCATGCGCTTCCTCATCTCGTGCTCGTAGAGCCGCGAGCGCAGCATCTGCCAGGCCTCGTCGCGATTCCGGTGCTGCGAGCGGTCGTTCTGGCACTGCACGACGATCCCGGTCGGAATGTGCGTGAGGCGCACCGCCGAGTCGGTCTTGTTGATGTGCTGGCCGCCCGCGCCGGAGGCGCGGAACGTGTCGGTGCGCACGTCGGCCGGGTTGATGTCGATCTCGATCGAGTCATCGACCTCCGGATAGACGAACAGGCTGGCGAAGCTGGTGTGGCGCCCGCCGGCCGAGTCGAACGGGCTCTTGCGGACCAGCCGGTGCACGCCGGTCTCGGTGCGCAGCAGGCCGAACGCATAGTCGCCCTCGACCTTGATCGTGGCGCTGCGGATGCCGGCGACGTCGCCCTCGGTCTCTTCCATCACCTCGGTCTTGAAGCCCTTGCGCTCGCAGTACTTCAGGTACTGGCGCAGCAGCATCGCCGCCCAGTCGCAGGCCTCGGTGCCGCCGGCGCCGGCCTGGATGTCGATGAAGCAGTTGCTCGGATCGGCCGGGTTGTCGAACATCCGGCGGAACTCGAGCTCGCCGACCGTCGCTTCGAGCTTGCCGGCCTCGGCCTCGATCGCGAGCAGGCTGGCCTCGTCGCCGTCGGCCTTCGCCATTTCGTAGAGCTCGGCGTTGTCGGCCAGGTTCGTGCTGAGGTGGTCGATCGTCGCGACCACGGTGTCGAGCGTGCGCTTCTCGCGGCCCAGCTCCTGGGCTCGCTTCGGTTCGTTCCAGACGTTCGGGTTCTCGAGCGCCGCGTTGACCTCGTTCAGCCGCAGCGCTTTGCGGTCGTAGTCAAAGATACCCCCGGAGCGATTCGGTCCGCTTGGCCAGGTCGGCGAGCGAGTTGCCGATCGCATTGATGTGTTCGACGTCCATGGCGCGTGCTTTCTGTTGTCAACGGAAGGGCGCCGATTTTGTCACGCAGGCGGAGCGGCGCCGTCATGCATCCAGAAAGGCCTCGAGGCGCGCGGCGAGCTGCTCCGGCTGGTCGTGATGCAGCATGTGGCCGGCCGGCGCGAGCACGTGCTTCTCGACGTTCGCCACGACCTTCAGGCGCTCGTGGAATTCGGCCTTCGTGTAGCGGTTGCCCCACCAGCGGCTGATGTCCGTCCGGTCGCCTTCGACCCAGAGCAGCGGCGCGGCGATCAGCTTCCAGATCTCGAGGATGTCCTCGACGTGGTAGAGGACCGGCGTGCCGCGCTTGTGCGCCGGGTCGGCGAGCAGCTCCCAGTGGCTTTCGTCGGCGGTGCCGTCCGCGCCAGTCGTCGGACGCGCCCATTGGCGGGCCAGCCAGGCCGCGCGGTCGCTGCGCAACAGCGGATTCGTCTTCTGCAGGCGCGCCGCCACCGCTTCGGCGCTCGGGTACGGCTTCAGCGCGTGGGGCGCCTTCAGGTCGTCGAGCCACTGCACGAAGCGCTTCGCAGCCTGAGCCGGATCGGTGCGCGGCATGCCGAAACCCTCGAGGTTGACGAGCTTGCGGATGCGTGCCGGCCGCAGCCCCGCATACAGCATCACGACGTTGCCGCCCATGCTGTGGCCGAGCAGGTCGAGCGGCTGGTCGGGCAGCAGGATGTCGAGCGCGCCGTCGAGGTCGCCGACGTAGTCGGGAATCCAGTAGGTGTCGCCGGCCGGCGTGTCGGTCAGCCCGAAGCCGCGCCAGTCGAACGCGATCACGTGGCGCTCGGTCGGCAGCGCGTCGACGACGAACTGGAACGACGCAGCGACGTCCATCCAGCCGTGCAGCATCACGAGCGGCGGACGGGCCGGCGTCGCGAGCGCCGGGTCGCCCCAGGTCAGCACGTGGTGGCGCAAACCGCGCACGGTGATGAAGCGGCTCGTCGCGGCACGTCGCGGCTGGTACGGGGTCACGTCGTTCATGGGCGCACTGTAGGGGAGCCTTCTCGTGCGCGCTGTCGACGTCGTGACAGCCGCAATTTCAGTGCGCCGACAGCGCCGTCTCGCCGATGCTCCGATGCGTCGATTCGCCGCGGCGTCGTCAGACCCCGAGATAGCGATGCCAGAGCGACCGATCGTCCGCCAGCTGCCGCGAGCTGCCTTGCCACACGCTGCGCCCTTTCTCGACGATGCAATGGCGATCGCCGATCTCGATCAGGCGCTGCACGTACTTGTCGATCACCAGCATCGAGAGCCCGGCGCCGCGCAGTTGGCTCAGCGCGCGCCAGATCTCGTGCCGGACCAACGGCGCGAGGCCTTCGGTCGCTTCATCGAGGATCAGCAGCTTCGGATTCGTGACCAGCGCGCGGCCGATCGCGAGCATCTGCTGCTCGCCGCCCGAGAGCTGGTTGCCGAGGTGCCGGCGGCGCTCGGCGAGCGCCGGGAAAAGTTCGTAGACGCGCGCCGCGTTCCAGGCGGCGATGCCGTCGGGCGATGCCCGCTCGAACGCGCTCAGGTGCTCTTCGACGCTCAGGTTCGGGAAGACCTGGCGGCCTTCCGGCACGAGAGCGATGCCGGTCCGCGCGACCCGGTTAGGCGCGAGCCCGACCAGCGACCGGCCGGCGAATTCGATCCGGCCGGCGCTCGGCCGCAACAGTCCCATCAGCGACCGCACCAATGTCGTCTTGCCCATGCCGTTGCGGCCGAGCACGCCGACGATCTCGCCGCTGCCGATCGAGAGGTCGATGCCGAACAGCACCTGGCTCGCGCCATAGCCCGCGTTCAGGCCGCGAACGTCGAGCAGCGGCGCCGACGCCGAAACGGAGGTGGCAGCATCGAGTGCGTTCATCGATGCCCCGCATCGACAGCCGCTCGCACGCCGTCATCGAGCGGCGCTTCGTCGTCCCCGAGATAGGCTGCGATCACGTTCGGGTCGCTGCGAATCGCCGCCGGCGCGCCGCTCGCGATCAGCCGCCCGCCGACCAGCACCGAGACGCGGTCGGCGAGCCGGAACACCGCCTCGACGTCGTGCTCGACCAGCAGCACGCTGCTGCGCTGGCGCACCTTGCCGATCAGGCGCTCCATCCGCGCCGATTCGTCCGGCCCGAGGCCGGCCATCGGCTCGTCGAGCAGGACGAGGCGCGGCTGGCTGGCGAGCGCAAGGCCGACCTCGAGCGCGCGCCGCTCGCCGTGCGACAGCGCGCCGATGTTCGCGTCGGCTTTCGCGGCGAGGCCGACGTCTTCGAGGACCGCTGCGGCGCGCGCGAACAGCGCCTGCTCGCGCCGCACCGGCCGCCAGGCCGCGAAGCTGTGGCCGGAGACCGCCTGGACCGCGAGCGCGACGTTGTCGAGCACGCTCGCGCTGCCGAACAGCCGCGTGACCTGGAACGAGCGCACCAGTCCGCGGCGCGCGCGCTGGTGCGGCGAGAGCCGGGTGATGTCGTCGCCGTCGAAAACGATGCGGCCCCGGTCGCTCGCGAGCTGGCCGCCGATCTGCGCGATCAGGGTCGTCTTGCCGGCCCCGTTCGGTCCGATCAGCGCATGGACTTCGCCGGCATGCAGTTGCAGGTCGATGCGATCGGTGGCGAGCAGGCCGCCGAAGCGCTTCTCGAGCGCGCGGATGTCGAGCAGCGGTGCAGGGTTGTCAGTCCCCGTCATCGTGCGCACCACCGACGCCGCGGTGAATGGGTACCTGCAGGAAGGCCGAAGGTGCGCACGTTCATCGGCCGACTCCTGCACGCCGGCGGCGCGCCGACTTCAGCAGCCCGACCAGACCCTGCCGCGCGAAAAGCACGACGGCGAGCAGCACCCAGCCGGTCCAGAACTCCCAGTGTTCGGTGTACGCCGACAGCACTTCCTGCAGCAGCAGCAGCGCCGCGGCCCCGACCAGGCCGCCCCACACGGTCGCGACGCCGCCGAGGATCACCATCACCATCAGCGTGCCCGACTGGGTCCAGTGCAACACGTTCGGGCTGACGTAGCCCTGCAGGTTCACCGAGAGCGCACCGGCGATGCCGCCGAGCATGCCGGCGACGACGAAGACGACGAGCTTCAGCCGGTAGGTCGGAAAGCCGAGGGCCTCGGCGCGCACGTCGTCGTCGCGCAGCGCGAGCACCGCGCGACCGAGGCGCGACGGCCCGAAACGCGCGAGCGCGAGCAGCGAGGCGCCGAGCACCGCGACGGCCGTGTACCAGAGCGCGAGTGGGTTCTTCAGATCGACGGCGAAGGGGCCGAAGCCGAGCACCGAGCGCGCGCGGATCGTCAGTCCTTCGTCGCCGCCGTAGCCCTTCACCGAATTCGCGAGATAGAACAGCATCTGCGCGAACGCCAGGGTGATCATGATGAAGTAGACGCCGCGCGTGCGAAGCGAGATCGCGCCGATCGCGAGCGCGGCCAGCGCGGCGATCGCGAGCGTCGCGAGCAGGTGCCAGCCGCTGCCGACGATGCCTTCGCTGACCAGGATGCCGGTCGCATACGCGCCGAGGCCGACGAACGCGGCATGGCCGAACGACACCAGACCGGCGTAGCCGAGCACCAGGTTGAGGCTGGTCGCAGCGATCGCATAGATCACGATGCGGCTGGCGAGGCTCAGGTAGTAGCTCGCGCCGAACGTGTCGAGGATGAATGGCAGCGCGAGCGCGAGGACGCCGGCGGCGATCGCGACGACGCGATCGAATCGGGCCGATGGAGGCGCGACCGCAGGGGCGCTTAGAGCAGCGCTCACAAGCTCGCCGCGCTCGACATCGGGCGGCTCGTTCGGAGCCGCCGCGTCCGTAGGCGGCGTCATCCGCTGCGCGCCGGGAACAGGCCCTGCGGCCGGATCGCGAGCACCGCGGCCATGAACACGTAGACCGCGATGGACGCCAGCGCCGGGCCCGCGGCGCTCGCCCATTGCGGCGGCAGGAACTCTCGGAACACATGCTGCAGGCCGGTCCGGCCGAGCGTGTCGATGCAGCCGACCAGGATCGAGCCGACCAGCGCACCGCGGATCGAGCCGATGCCGCCGATCACGATGACGACGAACGCGAGAATCAGGATGTTCTCGCCCATCCCGACCTGCACCGCGAGCAGCGGGCCGAGCAGCGCGCCCGCGACCGCGCAGAGTGCCGCGCCGATGCCGAAGACGAGCGTGAAGAGCATGCGGATGTCGACGCCCATCGCGGTCGCCATCGGCCGGTTCGACGCGCCGGCCCGCACCAGCGCGCCGATCCGCGTCTTCTGCACC
>Ga0307410_10001677_pt1 | contig 10185 bp, 9 predicted proteins | sample 322Ometagenome_3_FD_203707 | JGI IMG/M metagenome (GOLD analysis project Ga0307410, IMG submission 203707) | Maize rhizosphere microbial communities from greenhouse at UC Davis, California, United States - 322HYB-O-3 | ecosystem: Host-associated > Plants > Roots > Rhizosphere > Soil | place...
TGCCCGCTACACCCTGGCCGGCTCGCTCAGCGCCGCGCTCGGCGCGCTCGCCGCCGGCATCCCGCCCTGGCTCGATGCGCATGCCGGCCTGTCGCTCGAAGGCGGCATGCGCTCGATGTTCGCGGTGTACGGGGCGATCGGTCTGCTCGTCTGGGGCATTTACCGTTCGCTGCCGGCGCCGAGCGCCGGTCTCGACGCGCCGGCGGCGCCGCTCGGCGCGTCGCGCCGCGTCGTCGTCCGTCTCGCCGCCCTGTTCAGCGTCGATGCGTTCGCCGGCGGTCTGGTCGTCAACGCGCTGCTCGCGCTCTGGCTGTTCGAACGCTTCGGGCTGTCGCTCAGCCAGGCGAGTTTGTTCTTTTTCGTTACCGGATTGCTTTCGGCCACGTCCCAGTTGGTCGCGCCGATCGTCGCGCGCCGGATCGGGTTGCTGAACACGATGGTCTGGACCCACATCCCGGCCAACCTCTGCCTGGTCGCGGCGGCGCTCTCGCCGTGGCTGGTGCCGGCCCTGGCGCTCCTTTTCGTCCGCAGCGCGCTCTCGCAGATGGACGTCCCGACCCGCACCGCGTTCGTGATGGCGCTCGTGACGCCCGGTGAGCGCGCCGCCGCGGCGAGCTTCACCGCGGTGCCGCGCAGCCTCGCCTCGGCGGCTTCGCCGGCCATCGCCGGGGCCTGGATGGCGGCCGGCTGGCTGGCCGCGCCGCTGGTCGCGAGCGGCCTGCTGAAGGTGGCCTACGACGTCGCGCTGCTGCTCGCGTTCCGCGGCGTCCGCCTGCCCGAAGCCGAATGAAACGGTAAAAGTGCGCGCGCCGGCAGGGTGTCGGAGGGGCTTGGTGCCATTCAAGTCGGCATCGGTCGGGCCGATATCCGGAGGAACCGGAGGCACCGATGCCGACGGACCCCACATGCGAGCAGCCACCCCCACCGCCAACCTGATCGACGTGCAAGCGCTGCGCGTCGGAATGTTCGTCCACCTCGACGTCGGCTGGATCTCGCACCCGTTTCCGCTCAACAGCTTCAAGATCACGTCCCCGCAACAGGTCGACACGATCCGCGCACTCGGCCTGGAGCGCGTGCGCTGGAACCCGCAACGCAGCGATCTGGGCGAGTTCGACAGCCGTCCCGGCGATCCGCGGGCGGTCGCGGCCCCGGTCGCCGCGGTCGGCAGCAGCCCGCGCGCCGACCGTGCGCCGGCCTTCACCGAGGGCCCGCCGGTGCGTGCTTCGGTCGCTGCGCAGGGGGCCGGCCAGGCCGCCCGCATCGTCGACACGACCGCCGAAGCGCCGGTCGCCCGAAAGAAGACCGCCATTGCCGCGCCGTCGTTCGAGCAGCGGCGCGACGCGCTCGCCGCGCAGCGCGCGACGCAACGCGTCTGCGAGCGCCAGTTCGCCGAAGCGGCGAAGGCGTGCAAGCAGGTCGGCGACCTCGTGCTCGCGAAGCCCGGCGACGCGCGCGACCAAGCCGAGGCGCTGACGAAGGCGCTGACCGACAAGATGCTCAGCGAGCCCGATCTGCGCATCCGGCTCTTGACCGAGGCGGCCGGCGACAAGCACTCGATGCACGCGATCAACGTCGCGCTGATCTCGCTGCTGATGGGCCGCGCGTTCGGATTCGGCGAAGCCGACATGCTCGATCTCGGCGTCGGCGCGATGCTGCACGACATCGGCAAGATCGAGATGCCGCTGCGGGTTCGCCATCGCGAAGAGACGTTCACGCCGAGCGAGCAGGACGCCTACGAGCAGCACGTCGCGTATGGCCTCGTGCAAGCCAAGCGGATGGGTTTGAGCGCGGGTGCGACGATGGTGATCGCGCAGCACCACGAGCATGCCGACGGCAGCGGGTTCCCGCACAAGCTGAACACCGACCGGATGAGCCTCGGCGCGCGCATCGTCTCGCTGGTCGATCGTTACGACAACCTCTGCAACCCGTACTTCCTCGCCAAGGCGATGACGCCGCACGAAGCGCTCTCGTTGCTGTTCGCGCAAGGCAAGACCCAGTACGACACGACGATCCTGAGCGGCTTCATCAAGATGATGGGCGTCTACCCGCCGGGGTCGACTGTCCAGCTCACCGACGACCGGCATGCGATGGTGGTCGGCGTCAGCTCGACCCGCTCGCTGAAGCCGAGCGTGCTGGTCCACGACCCGAAGGTGCCGCGAGAGGAAGCGCTCGTGCTCGACCTCGAGAAGTCCGAAGGCGTCGGCATCCGGCGCAGCATCCGGACCGCCCAGCTGCCGCGCGCGGCCCAGGAATACCTGGCGCCCGCCCAGCGCGTCTGCTACTACTTCGAGCCTGCCGGCACCGCCCGCCCCGCCGCCGCGTAGGGCGCCGGCCGTATCCGCAAGAGGGTTGCCGGGAGCGGCGATCCGCTGAAAGTCTTAGTAAAGTGGCAGCCCTGGAGGTTCACGGGGCATGGCTGCTGTCGACGCGCTGCTGGAGCAAAAGCTCGGATCCTTGAAGGTGCCGCTGGCGCTGACGCTGCCCGGCGGGCGGCGCATCGGTGCCGCGGATGCAGCGGTCACCCTGCGCCTCAACGATCTCGGCCCGCTCGCCTCGATCGTCACCGGCCAGATGGGCAAGGTCGGCCAGGACTACGTCGAGGGCCGCGTCGACTTCGACGGCAACATGCGCGATCTGATGGCAATCGCCTGGAAGCTGATCGGCGACGATCCGACCCGTGCCGACGACCCGGCGCCGTTGCAGTGGTGGCGCCACATCGCCCACAACGCCAAGTCGAAGGCGCGCCACGGGCTGCGCTCGGACGCGCGCCAGATCCAGTTCCACTACGACGTCTCGGACGACTTCTACGGCTTGTGGCTCGACGAGAAGCGGCTCTACTCGTGCGCCTACTACCGGGAAGGTTCGATGACGCTCGAGCAGGCGCAGGAGGCCAAGCTCGACCACATCTGCAGGAAGCTGATGCTGCGGCGCGGCGAGCGCTTCCTCGACATCGGCGCCGGCTGGGGCGGGTTGCTGCTGTGGGCCGCCGAGCACTACGGCGTACGCGCCCACGGCATCACGCTGAGCAAGAACCAGCATGCGTACGTAAACCGGCTGATCGACGAGCGCGGGTTGCGCGGCAGCGTGACGATGGAGCTGCTCGACTACCGCGAGCTGCCGGAGAACGATCCGTACGACAAGATCGCCTCGATCGGCATGTTCGAGCATGTCGGCAGCGCCTACCTGCCGGTCTACTTCGCGAAGATCCGCCGTCTGTTGAAGCCGGGAGGGTTGCTGATGAACCACGGCATCACCGCCGGCGGCACGCGCAACCACCAGCTGGGCGCCGGCCTCGGCGATTTCATCGAGCGCTACATCTTCCCCGGCGGCGAGCTGCTGCACGTCTCGGCGGTGCTGCGCACGATGGGCGAAGCCGACCTCGAGCCGCTAGACCTCGAGAACCTGCGTCCGCACTACGGCCGCACGCTGTGGGCCTGGAGCGATGCGCTCGAGGCGCGCCTCGAAGAGGCCCGCAAGGTCACGCGCGAGAGCGTCGTCCGGGCCTACCGGCTCTACCTCGCCGGCAGCGCGATGTGCTTCGAGCACGGCTGGCTGTCGCTGTCGCAGATGCTCGCGGCGCGCCCGACCGGGGACATCGGCGACGGTCCGATGCGCGGCGCACAATCCCAGTTCCCATTCAACCGCGGCTACATGTACGCGCAATCCTGACCGATGATCTACAAATTCAAGAGCAAAGCCGCGGCCGACCTGATCGTGATGGGCCCGGTCGGCGACAACCTGTTGCGCATCATGGGCCGGGATCCGTCGGCCAAGGGCATCATCGAGGTGGCCGCGCTGCCTGCAGCGATCGCGGCGCTCGAGTCTGCGGTCGCCGCCGAGGACGCGGTGCGCAAGAAGTCGGGCGCCGAGGAGCCCGACGATGCGGCCGGCGGCGACAACGTCAGCCTGCGCCAGCGGGCCTGGCCCTTGCTGGAGATGATGCGGCGCTCGCAGCGCGAGGGCGCCGACATCGTCTGGGGCGTCTGACGCGCTCATCACCATTCGAAGCACGGCACGGAGCGGACCGGATCATGAAGTTGTGGAGCGACAGTTGGGGCAACGGCGATCGCATCCCGGAGCGGTATGCGGCCGGCAAGCCCGACGGGAAAGGCGGAGCGACCTTTTCCGACAACCTGAACCCGCATTTCGAGTGGAGCGAGGTGCCGGCCGGGACCCAGTCGTTCGCGCTGATCTGCCACGACTTCGACGTGCCGACACGCGCCGAAGACGTCAACCAGACCGATCGCGAAGTGCCGGCCGACCTGCCGCGCACCGACTTCTTCCACTGGATCCTGGTGGACGTGCCGGCGAGCTGCCACCGGATCGGCGAGGGCGATTTCAGCCGTGGCCTCACGGCGCGCGGCAAGAGCGGGCCGCAGGTCGCGGTGCCCGGTTTCGAGGCGGCGCGCCAGGGCCTGAACGATTACACCGGCTGGTTCGCCGGCCATGCCGAGATGGCCGGCAACTACTTCGGCTACGACGGCCCGTTCCCACCGTTCAACGATTCGCTGATCCATCACTACGTCTTCACGCTCTACGCGCTGAAGGTCGGCCGGCTCGCGCTGTCGGGGACGTTCAACGGCGCCGACGCACGGCGCGCGATCCGCGACCATGTGCTTGCCGAGGCCACCCACTCCGGCACCTACACGCTGAACCGGCGGCTGCTTGGCTGACGCCGCGCCGACGCCGGCATCGGTCGACGCGCAGGCCGGGCAGGCGACCCGCGTGATCGCGGTCCGCCACGGCGAGACCGCATGGAACGTCGAGACCCGCATGCAGGGGCAACTCGACATCCCGCTGAACGACAAGGGCCGCTGGCAAGCATTGCGGGTCGCGGCCGCGCTCGCCGACGAAGCGCTCGACGCAATCTACACGAGCGACCTGCTGCGCGCGTCGCAGACCGCCGAGGCCTTGGCGCGGGCCCAGAGGCTTGCGCTCGTCACCGATCGCGGCCTGCGCGAGCGCTGCTTCGGCGTGTTCGAAGGGCTGACCTTCACCGAAGTCGAGGCGCGCTGGCCCGACGACAGCCGGCGCTGGCGGCGCCGCGAGCCGGACTTCGCGCCGGAAGGCGCCGAGTCGCTGCGCCAGTTCTCGGCGCGCTGCGTCGACGCCGCGGCGCGCCTGGCGGCTGCGCATCCGGGCCAGACGATCGCACTGATCGCGCACGGCGGCGTGATGGACTGCCTGTACCGCGCCGCGACGCGCGTCGCGCTGCAGGCCCCACGCTCGTGGCTGCTCGGCAATGCCAGCATCAACCGCCTGCTCTACACGCCGCAGGGCTTCTCGCTGGTCGGCTGGAACGACACCGGCCACCTCGACGAGGTTCCGCTCGACGAAGCCGACGAGGGCGAGCGGCGCCCCCCGGCGGAAGACCGGATCGGGTTCGCGGCATGAACGGGGCAGGCCGCCGATGAGCCGCATCGGCGCCGCCGCCGGCGACCCGGTCGACCGCGTCGAGACGCCGGCGCTGGTCATCGACCTCGACGCGATGGAGCGCAACCTCGCGCGCATGGCCGACTACGCGCGCGCCCGGCAGATCCGGCTGCGCCCGCACGCGAAGATGCACAAGTGCGCGACCATCGCGCAACGGCAGATCGCCGCCGGCGCGGTCGGCGTCTGCGTGCAGAAGCTCGGTGAAGCCGAGGCGCTCGCCGCGGCCGGCGTGCCGGACCTCTACATCAGCAACGAGGTGATCGATCCGGCCAAGCTCGAGCGTGTCGCGCGTCTCGCCGGCCAGGTCAAGATCGCGATCGCGGTCGACTCGGCGCTCGGCGTGCAGCGCCTGGCGGCCGCGTTGCAGGCGGCCGGCACGCGCGCCGATGTCTTCGTCGAGATCGACGTCGGCCAGGGCCGTTGCGGGGTCGCCCCGGTCGCCGCCGGCGCGCTGGCCCATCAGGTGGTCTCGAACGGCCTCGCGTTCGCGGGGCTGCAGGCGTATCACGGGCGGGCCCAGCACCTGCGCCGCGCGACCGAGCGCGAGGCGGCGATCCGCCACGCCGTCGGCCTGGTCCGTGCGGCGCAAGCCAGCGTGTCGGCGGCCGGCGTGGCCTGTCCGCTCGTCACCGGTGCGGGCACCGGCACCTTCGTGCACGAGGCGACATCGGGCCTGTACGGCGAGATCCAGCCGGGCAGCTATCTGTTCCTCGACCGCGACTACGCCGACAACGAAGCGTCGCCGTCCGCGCCGCGCTTCGAGCATGCGCTGTTCGTGAAGTCGCAGGTGATGAGCCGCGGCGTCTCGCACGCCGTCGTCGACGCCGGCCACAAGGCGCACGCGATCGATTCCGGCCTGCCGCGGATCTGGCAGCGCGATGACCTCGACTTCGCGAACGGTGGCGACGAGCACGGCATCGTCCGGCTGCGCCCCGGTGTGACCACGCCGTTGCCTGACCTCGGTGACACCGTGTGGCTGGTGCCGGGGCATTGCGACCCGACCGTCAATCTGCACGACCAGTACGTCTGCATCCGCGGCGGCCTCGGCCGCGGCGTGGTCGAGTCGGTCTGGGCGATCGAGGCGCGCGGCCGCCTGCTCTGAACGGTCGACAGGGGCTGGACGAAGGACGTTGATCCGTAGATCGACGTTCGCGGTCGCTGCGCGACAAGTGCCAGCGAGGGTCGTGGAAAAGGGGAATCCCTCTGAGGGCTTACCCGCGATCCGTGGCCACGACAGGGACGGCGCCCGATCCGTTCCTTAGACTCCGCGTCCGGCTGATTGAAGACCGTTCAGCCAAATGAATACCGAGAAGCGCCTCCATGTCGTTGCTGTCCGCCCCGCACGAATCGCGCCCGCATGCTGGGGCCGGCGGTGCGCGCCTCGCGCTCACCGAGCGCAGCGGCGCGCGGACGACCGCGCTGGTGCCGGCGGTCTCGCGCGCGCTGACGCTGCTCGAACGGCTGGCGGTCGCGCGCGAGCCGATGAGCCTGGCCCGCCTGGCGGCGGATCTGGCGCTGCCGAAGAGCAGCGTCCACGGCCTCTGCAACACGCTGGTCTCGTTCGGGTATCTGCGCCGCCAACCGGACGGAGCGTTCCTGATCGGTCCGCGCGTGATGGGCCTGGCCGAAGCCTTCGTGTCGGGAACCGACGTCGCCCAGGAGTTCAACGCGCTCTGGGCCGACAGCGGGCTGGCGCCGGAGGAGACGGTCGTGCTGTCGGTCCTCAGCGGCGGCGACGCGCTCTACGTCGGCGTTCGCAACAGCGCGCGCCCGCTCGGCCTCGCGTTCACGGTCGGCATGCGGCTGCCGGCCTACCTGTCCGGCAGCGGCAAGGCGATGCTGGCGCTGATGCCGCCCGACGAAGTGCGCCGCCTCTACCCGGGCGGCCTGCAGACGCGGCTGACGCGCAAGGGCCAGCGGGACGTCGACTCGCTGTTGAAGGAGCTCGCGTTGACGCGGCGGCGCGGCTACAGCTACGACGACGAGGCGGTGCGCGAAGGCGTCTGCTCGTTCGGTGCGCCGGTGTTCGATTCGACCGGCGCGGCGATCGCCGCCATCGCGGTCTGCATCAACAAGGCCCTGCTCGGCGCGGACCGCGGCGCGCGCTATCGGCGCCTCGCCCTCGACGTCGCCCATGCGCTGTCCGAACGCCTCGGCTCCGACCTCGCGCGGCCTGCGCCGGCCTTGCATGGGACCGGAAAGCGAAAGGCGACCGTGTGAGCGCCGACCACATCCTCGAGACGCGCGGCCTGACGAAAGAGTTCAAGGGCTTCGTCGCCGTCAACAAGGTCGACCTGCGGGTGCGGCGCGGCACGATCCATGCGCTGATCGGACCGAACGGCGCCGGCAAGACGACCTGCTTCAACCTGCTGACCAAGTTCCTGACGCCGACGTCGGGCCAGATCGTCTTCGAGGGTACCGACATCACGGCCGAGAAGCCGGCTCACATCGCGCGCCGCGGCGTCGTCCGTTCGTTCCAGATCTCGGCGGTGTTCGCGCACCTGACGGTGCTCGAGAACGTGCGGGTCGCGCTGCAACGCAAGCTCGGCACCTCGTATCACTTCTGGAAGACCGAGCGCTCGCTCGCCGTGCTCGACGCCGAGGCGATCGAACTGCTGCGTGCGGTCGACCTCGAGGCGTATGCCGGGATCCCGGCCGTCGAGCTGAGCTACGGCCGCAAGCGCGCGCTCGAGATCGCGACCACGCTGGCGATGGACCCGAAGCTGATGCTGCTCGACGAACCCACCCAGGGCATGGGCCTCGAGGACGTCGACCGTATCCGCGCGCTCATCAAGCGGGTGGCGGCCAGCCGCACGGTGCTGATGGTCGAGCACAACATGAGCGTGGTCGCGAGCATCGCCGACACGATCACGGTGCTGCAGCGCGGTGCGACCCTGGCCGAAGGGCCGTATGCCGAGGTCTCGAAGAACCCGGCGGTGATCGAGGCCTACATGGGCAGCGCCGATGCCGAGCTCAAAGGCGCGCACTGACATGGCGCAGACGTTCCTCGAGATCTCGGACCTGCACGGCTGGTACGGCGAGTCGCATGTGCTGCACGGCGTCAACCTGAAGGTCGAGGAGGGCGAGGTCGTGACATTGCTCGGCCGCAACGGCGCCGGGCGCACCAGCACGCTGCGCGCGATCCTCGGCCTCATCGGCAGCCGCAAGGGCTCGATCAAGGTCCACGGCCAGGAGACGATCGGCATGGCGCCGCACCGGATCGCGCGCCTCGGTCTCGGCTATTGCCCCGAGGAGCGTGGCATCTTCTCGAGCCTGTCGGCGGAGGAGAACCTGATGCTGCCTCCGCGCCTGGGCGACGGCGGCATGACGGTCGAGCAGATCTACGCGATGTTCCCGAACCTGAAGGAGCGCGCGGCCAGCCAGGGCACGCGCCTGTCCGGCGGCGAGCAGCAGATGTTGGCGGTCGCGCGCATCCTGCGCACCGGCGCTCGCCTGCTGCTGCTCGACGAGATGTCGGAGGGCCTCGCGCCGGTCATCGTCGAGAAGCTCGCCGAGATGGTCGGCGCGCTGCGCCGCCAGGGCTACACGATCGTCATGGTCGAGCAGAACTTCCGCTTCGCGGCGCCGCTCGCCGATCGCTTCCTCGTGATGGAGCACGGCCAGGTGATCCAGGAGTTCACCCAGGCCGAGCTGCCGTCGCGGCTCGAGCGCCTCCATGAGTACCTCGGGGTCTGACACGATGTTTTCCCCGAGGACCTTTCTGCGGCCGGATGCTTCCAAGCGCGTCCTGTCCTTCCCTTTCCTTCCTCTTTCTCCAGGAGCATTTCGATGAGATTGACCCGTATCACGGCCGCTTGCGCGCTCGCCGCCGGCGCTGCCTTCACCGTCCCGGCCCAGGCCCAGATCTCGGGCGACGTGATCAAGATCGGCTTCATCACCGACCTGTCGGGCCTGTACGCCGACATCGACGGGCCGGCCGGTGCCGACGCGATCCGGATGGCGATCGCCGACGCCGGCGGCACCATCGCCGGCAAGAAGGTCGAGGTGCTCGTCGCCGACCACCAGAACAAGGCCGACGTCGCTGCCGCGAAGGCACGCGAGTGGTTCGACACCCAGGGTGTCGACATGCTGGTCGGCGGCACGAACTCCGGCACCAGCCTCGCGATGGCGAAGGTCGCGCAGGAGAAGAAGAAGCTCTTCATCTCGATCGGCGCGGCGACCTCCGCACTCACCAACGAGCAGTGCTCGCCGTACACCGTGCACTACGCCTACGACACGACGGCGCTCGCCAAAGGGACCGGCAATGCGGTCGTCAAGGCGGGCGGCAAGAGCTGGTACTTCCTGACTGCCGACTATGCGTTCGGCACGCAGTTGCAGAACGACACCTCGGCGGTCGTCAAGGCGGCCGGCGGCACGGTGGTCGGCTCGGTCCGGCACCCGCTCTCGGCGAGCGACTTCTCGTCGTTCCTGCTGCAGGCGCAGTCGAGCAAGGCGCAGATCCTCGGCCTGGCGAACGCCGGCGGCGACACCATCAACACCATCAAGGCGGCCAACGAATTCGGCATCACGAAGTCGATGAAGCTGGCCGGGCTGCTGATGTTCATCAACGACGTGCACTCGCTCGGCCTGAAGGCGACGCAGGGCATGTACCTGACCGACAGCTGGTACTGGAATCGCGACGCCGAGACGCGTGCGTGGAGCCGCAAGTTCTTCGAGAAGGTCAAGCGCATGCCGTCGTCGATCCAGGCCGGCGACTACTCCGCGGCACTGCAGTACCTGAACGCGGTCAAG
>Ga0307410_10001678_pt1 | contig 10185 bp, 9 predicted proteins | sample 322Ometagenome_3_FD_203707 | JGI IMG/M metagenome (GOLD analysis project Ga0307410, IMG submission 203707) | Maize rhizosphere microbial communities from greenhouse at UC Davis, California, United States - 322HYB-O-3 | ecosystem: Host-associated > Plants > Roots > Rhizosphere > Soil | place...
CCATTCTGGCGAGCGTCGGGGTCATCTCCGGCCTGAGCGACACCTCCCGTCCGCCCTTGTCGGTGAAGCTGTACAGCTGTCCGACGATCTCCTCGCCGCTCTTCGCGGTGTACAGCTCCAGCGCCTCCAGCGGCGGCCCGTCGTACTCCTCGAACCCATACCGCGCCGCGACCTGCCGCCAAGTCCGGAAGATGTGGTCCCGGAGCGCGAGATCGGCGGGATAGAAGTCGCGAAATCCCGGCAGGGCCTGGGGTTGCATGGGCAGGATAATAGTGGGGACCGCCGGTCCGAGCGAGCGGCTACAGACCCAGCTCCGCCATGACGTCGCCGACCGTGTGAAACGAGCCGGTCACCAGCACCGTCCCGGCATCGCGCTGCACCTCCCGCAGCGCGGTCTTGAAGTCGGGCACCAGCGTCCACGAGGCGCGAGCGGGAGGCCGCGACGCGTCGCCCAGCCAGCGCCGAAGCCAGGCCGCGTCCCAGCCGCGACTCGCCGCGGTGGGAGCCACGGTGAGCACCCCACGGTCGATGGCCCGGTCGAGCTGCACCAGCATGTCGGGCCACTCCTTGTCGCCGAGGATCGAGACCAGGGCGTGCACCGGCCCCGGCGGGCGGATGGCCGCGAGTGCCTGCACCAGCGAGCGCATGCCATCCGGGTTGTGAGCCACGTCGAAGAGCCACTTGCCTCGCCGGTCGAGCCGGCCCGGCACCCATGCCTCCGCGAATCCCCTGGTGATCGCCTCCGGATCGGGCCGCCATCGGGGCGGCAGCGCCATGAGAATGCCGTGGGCGACGCCGGCATTCCGGCGCTGGTGCGGCCCCACGAGCGCGAGCGAGCCGCGCCATTCGTACTCCGGCGGCAGCACGCGCACGTCGGCCCGAGCCGACGGGTCGATCCGGGCGACCGCCCGATGGGCGGCGCGGCGCAGCACCTCGACCAGCTCGGGCTTCCGCTCGCCGATCACGAACGGGGCTCCCGGCTTGGCGATGCCCGCCTTCTCCCCCGCGATCTTCTCCAGCGTGTCGCCCAGGTACTTCATGTGGTCCCGCTCGATCTTGGTCACCGCGCTCACCAGCGGGCGCACCACGTTCGTGCTGTCGAGCCGGCCGCCGAGCCCCACCTCGGCGACGGCGATCTCGGCGCCGCGGGCCGCGAAGTCGGCGAAGGCGATCGCGGTCGTCGCCTCGAAGAAGGTGGCCCGTCGCTCGAGAATCAGCGGCCGCAGGCGGTCGGTCCACATCGCCACCGCCTCCTCGCCGATCGGCACCCCGTCCACCCGTATGCGCTCCCGGAAGGACACCAGGTGGGGGGAGGTGTAGAGCCCGACCCGCCAGCCCGCCTCGCGCAACGCGGCCGCCACCAGGGTGCAGACGCTGCCCTTGCCGTTGGTGCCCCCGACATGAATCGTCGGCACGACCTCGTGGGGATCCCCCAGCGACCCCAGCAGCGCCCGCGTCGTGGCCAGCCCGAACTTGATCGTTGTCGTCCGGGGGAACAGAAATTCGAGGGCCTGCTCGTACGTCAGCGGCATCGGAGGCTCGGGAAACCACAGGTGGCCCGCAAAACGCGGCGCCCCACCCAACGAGACCGCGGGTGGGGCGCCGGAGCGGGCGATGGATCGCGTCAGCTCAGCTCGGCGTGCTCCGCCAGCGGCCGCTGCCCCTGCATGTGCCGCAGAAGTCGCGCGGTGGTATCCCGAAGCGAGCCGCGAGGGACGACATCGTCGATCTGGCCGTGCTCGACCAGGAACTCCGCCGTCTGGAATCCCTCGGGCAGGTCCTGGCCGATGGTCTGCTTGATCACCCGCTGGCCGGCGAAGCCGATCACCGCGCCCGGCTCCGCCAGAATCACGTCGCCCTGCATCGCGAACGAGGCCGAGACTCCACCGGTGGTGGGATCGGTGAGGATGGAGATGTAGGGTATGCTGTCGCGATGGAGCTGCCCGATGGCCGCGGAGGTCTTGGCCATCTGCATCAGGGAGAGCACGCCCTCCTGCATCCGCGCGCCGCCCGAGGTCGAGACGATGACCAGCGGCACCTTCTTTTCCGCCGAGCGCCGGGCCAGCCGGGCGATCTTCTCGCCGACGACCGAGCCCATCGAGCCGCCCATGAAGGCGAAATTCATCACCGCCAGGTTGAACGGCAGGCCATCGAGCCTGGCGGTGCCGGTATAGATCGCGTCCGACCGCCCCGCCTTCTTGCGGGCGGCAGCGAGTCGGTCCGCGTAGTGCTCGAAGCTGAGTGGGTCCACCGAGCGCAGGCCGGCATACAGCTCGCGCCAGGTACCCGGATCGGTGAGGATGTCGATGTACTCCTCGGCCGTGATGCGACGGTGCCGCCCGCATTCGGGGCACACGTTGAGCGCCTTCTCGAACTTCTCCCGCAGGTCGATGTGCCCGCAGCCGTCGCACTTCTCCCAGGCGTCGGGCGGGATCTCCAGCCGCTCGCGCTGCGACGTGCGTGGCTTCCGTTCCTTCTTAAACCATGCCATCACGGCCATAGGTTGATGGGGGTCACCCGGATAGAGGGAACTGTGGGCATCCGGAACCGATGGAATCTCTGCGATCCCGTCCCCGCGCGCTAGGCCCCTCGGTCTAAGATGTTGCTACACATCGGGATAGCCTGACTGCCTGGAATCGTTGGCGACCCGGAATGCGAGCCCGAGACAGAGGCAGCAGATCACGAAAAAGGAGCCGCCGTAGGAGAAGAACGGGAGGGGGATCCCGGTGATCGGCATGAGATTGACCGTCATCCCCACGTTCTCGTAGACGTGGGTGAAGAGCAGGCCAAGGATGCCGAAGATCAGGAGACTGCTGAAGGAATCGGTCGCCCGGCGGGAGATCCGCAGCAGGATCAGGAAGAGCGCCAGGAACAGCGCCAGGGCCACCGCCACTCCGATGAAGCCCAGCTCCTCCCCCACGATCGGGAACACGAAGTCGGTGTGCTGCTCGGGCAGGAAGGCGAGCCGCTTCTGGGGCCCCTGGGTGTATCCCGTGCCGAACCATCCGCCGGAGCCGATGGCCACCCGCGACTGGATCGCATGGTAGCCCGCCGCCCGGGGGTCCACTTCGGGGTTCAAGAACGTCAGCAGCCGGTTCTGCTGGTAGGGGGCGAGCTGTTTCCAGAGCGGCAGCGCGATCGCGCCCATCGCGACGTTCAGAAACCAGACAACCAGTGCGTCGGAGATATACGGTCGCCAGGCGAAGAGCAGTCCGGTGAAGAGCACCATCCAGGCGCCCCAGGTCCAGTCATTGAACGCCAGCAGCAGGCTCAGCCCCGGCGACGCGAGCATGAAGAGGAGCCTGGGCCGTACCCCGGCCCAGAACAGCATGGCGAAGGCGATCCCGATGAAGACGATGGCGCTGCCGAGGTCGGGCTGCTTGAGCACGAGCAGGAACGGGATCCCGATGATCAGGCCGGGAATGGTCAGGTCGCGCAGCGAGCGCGGCGGCTCCCGGCGGCTGGAGAGATACCTGGCCAGCATGAGCACCGTCGCCACCTTGGCGAGCTCCGAGGGCTGGCCGATCTGGTGGCCCCCGATGGAGAGCCAGCTGCTGCTGCTCTGTGCCGTCCCCGCTCCGGTCCCGACCAGCAGCACCAGCACCAGCAGGAACAGGCTGACCCCGTACATGACCGGGGCCAGCCACTCGAGCAACCGGGGAGACACGTGGAAGACCACGGCGGCCGCGACGACACCGATCCCGACCCAGATGAACTGCCGGTGCCAGACCCCCGCCGCCCTGGTCGGCACGTCGGTCTGCCCCGCGGAGTACAGGGTGAGCAGGCCGAAGCCGATGAGCCCCACGCTCACCAGGAGCAGCTGCCGGTCCACCGTCGGCGCCCTCACGGCAGCTCCGCCGGTTGCGGCACCGTGTCACCCGTGACGGTCGCCGGCGCCGCGCGCCGGATGGAGTCCTCCACCGCCCGGGCCGCGGCGGAATCGGGATTGAGCTCGACCGGCCGGGGCGCGGTGTCCAGGGGCACGACCGTCTCGTCGAGCAGGGCCTTGATCTTGATGGTTCCCACGGTGTCCGGACCCAGCAGCTGCCGGCGCAGGGTCTTCACCACGTAGGGCGCCACGCTGGAGCCGTGCTCGGCGAACTCCATGATCGCGCCGATGATCAGCTCGGGCTTGTCGGCCGGCGCGAACCCGATGAACCACCCGTGATCCTTCCCGTGGGAGTTCTGCGCGGTGCCGGTCTTACCCGCCACCGCCAGGTCTTTCCGCCGGCTTGCGGCCGCGGTGCCCTGCTCCACGACGGCGATCAGCGAGTGCCGCAGTCCGTCGAGCTGCGCCGGGGTCAGTCCCAGGTTCACCGTCTCGGTAGAGGTGGGCCGCACGATATATGGCGTGGACGACCGCCCGTCGCTGGCCAGTCCCTCGTAGAACTTCATCATGTTGATCAGGGTCTCGGTGATCTCCCCCTGACCGATCGAGAAGTTGAGCGTGGTGGCGGGGGGGCTCCAGTACCGGGGGCCGTAGAGCTTGTCGAAGTAGGCGGTGGAGGCCGGCCAGATGGGGTTCTTCTCGTTCTCCAGGTCGATGCCGCTGGGATCCCGGAATCCCATCAGGACGCCGTCCTCCAGGATCGCCTTGAGGCCCAGGCGGAGCCCGACCTGGTAGAAGTACACATCACAGCTCTTGGCGACCGCGCCGATCAGGTCGAGCGAGCCGTGGCCCTCCTTCTTCCAGCAGCGGAACACCCGGTTACCGAGACGCATCCCGCCCCGGCACGGGGTCGGCATGTGGGTGTCGAGCCCGATGAGCCCACGCTTCAGGGCCATCGCGCCGATCGCCAGCTTGAAGGGGGATGCGGGCGGATAGCGGGTCTGGATGGCGCGGTTGAGCAGCGGCCGCGCCTCGTCGTCGTTGAGCGCCCGCCAGTTGGCGCGGGAGATGCCGCCCACGAAGACGTTGGGGTCGTACGAGGGAGCCGAGTAGAGGGCGCGAATCTGACCGCCCGGGGTCATCGCCACCATCGCACCGCGGATCCCCGCGGGCCAGATGCTGTCGATGAATCGCTGCAGATCGAGGTCGATGGTGGTGACGATGGGCTGCCCCGGCCGGGGCTGAAGCGACGCGCCGCCGGCGTCTTCCCGAACCAGCCGCCCGCGGGCGTTCACCTCCATGTACCGCACGCCCTCGATGCCCCGGAGGGTGTCGTCGTACTGCCGCTCGAGGCCCGCCTTCCCCACGATCGTGCCGAGCTCGGCGCCGGGAAAGCGCTCGGCGGTAAGGTCGTTCTCGGTGACCTCGGAGACGTAGCCCACCAGGTGGGCCACCGCCTTGCCGCTGGGATAGAGCCGCTTGGGCTCGGACTGGATCACCAGCCCCGGCAGCACGGCGCGGTGCTCCTCCAGCCGGGCGATGGTCTCGAAGGTCGCGTCGCCGAATACCACGGCCGGCTGATAACGCGCCTGGCCGAATCGGCGGACGACTTCCTCGACCTCGGCGGTGTCGATCGGCACGAAGCGGCCGATCCGGGCGATCACCGCGCGCAGCGAGTCCACCGAGGGCGCGAGCACTTTCACCGAGTATCCCGGCACGTTCTCGGCGATGACGCCGCCGTTCCGGTCGAAGATCGTGCCGCGGGGAGCCGTCAGCGAGATCGGGCGGAGCCGGTTGGTCTCGGCCCGGAGCTGGAACTTCTCGTGCTGGATGATCTGGGTCCGGAAGAAGGCACCGCTCAACAGCAGGAAGACGCCGACCAGCACCAGCTTGGCGACGTCGGCGCGCTCGCGGACACGATAGGAATCGAAGCCGTTCATACGTCGAGCCTGATGGCGAACCACTCGCGAAACGCGGCCAGCACCAGCAGGGCGAAGACCGCGGTGGACAGGGCCTGCAAGGGGCTGTTGAGCGTCAGCTCCACGAAGAGCCGGCCCTGCGGCGTGCCGCTCGCCACCAGCAGGAGGAGATCACGCACCCAGAGGGCCGCGGCCACGAAGCCGGCGTTGACCAGGAGATTGTCGGCGAAGAAGACCGCCCGGCCCCACGCGGCCAGGTACCCCACCACCGTGTGCGCCAGCGCCCCGGCGCCGAAGGCGGTGGGAGTCAGCGCGTCGTTGACGAGGCCCACGAGGAATCCGGCCACGGCCCCGGCCCCGGGCCCCGCGCGCATGGAGAACAATACCAGCGCGATGAGCAGGAAATCGGGACTCACCCGCGCGCTCCAGAGCCGGGGCCGGAGATAGAAGTGAAGGAGGACCAGCAGCGCCATGATCAGCACCAGCTGGATCCGGCTCGCTCGCGAGGCGCTCATCGGGCCGAGTCCGGCGGCGGCGGCAGCCGGGGGCGGGCAGCGGCGATCGAGTCACGGCGGGCGCGGGCGCGGACGGAAATGATCGAGTCGCGACGGATCTTCGCTGCCGCCAGCGAATCCGCCCGCCGGGCCTTGGCGGCCGCGATCGAGTCGGCGGCGCGGATCCTGGCGAGCGAATCGAGGCGCATGGCCTCGAGCGCCGAATCACTGGGGAAGGCCCGCTCCATGCTGGTGGCGTCCGACGAGACCAGGACGAGCACGTGCGCTACGCTGCTGGGATTCGCCGCGGGGAGCAGGCGGTAGACCCGCTCCCACCCGGCCTGCTCGCGGACGACTCCGGTCACCGTGCCCACCGGGATGCCCTTGGGATAGACGCCGCCGAGACCGGACGACAGCACCAGCGTCCCGGCGGGGACCGAGTCGCGATAGGGCACCCCGCGAAACTCCAGCGCCCCCTCGCCGCCCGAGCTGGAGAGCGACGGCGCGACGACGCCGCTGGCATTCCCCACGGCGGTGTAGGCGCCGACCCGGAACTCGGGATGGGCCCAGGTCATCACGATGCTCGAGCGCTCCGCGGAAGTCAGCACCATGCCGATCAGGCCCTCGGGCGAGATCACCGGATCGAATTCCGACACCAGGTCGCTCCGGCCGACATCGAGCAGGAGGGTCTTGCCGTCCGTCGCGACGGCCTGATGCAGGACTTCGCCCGCGACATAGGGCGTCGGGATGCGCCGACTCAGGGTGAGCAGCTGGCGGAGCCGCTCGTTCTCGACGACGAGCGACGGAATGCCCTGGGCCAAGATGGCCGCGGAGTCGCGCTGGATGGTGATGGCTTTGAGGCGGGCCCGGCTGGTGCGTCCCTCCTCGGCCCGGGCCTGGAGCCAGACCAGCGGCGCCAGCACGGTATCCCGGAGCGAGTCGGAGATGCCGTGACCCCATTTGGCCGGCGAGAACAGCCCGACCAGGGAGAGGCCGAGGCAGACGAGGAACAGCACGGTGTCCCGGCGCGTGTAGGAGCGATCCGACGCGCTGGCCATGCTCAGGCCGAAAGGACGCTGCGGTATTTCTCGTAGTCGTCGAGAATGCGCCCGGTGCCGCGGACGACGCAGGTGAGCGGGTCTTCGTCCACATGGATCGGAAGCCCGGTCTCCTGCGCCAGGAGAATGTCGAGCCCGCGGATCAACGCGCCGCCGCCGGTCATCACGATGCCCCGGTCCACGATGTCGCTGGCGAGCTCGGGCGGGGTGATCTCGAGCGCGCGGCGCACCGCGTCCACGATCTGCTGGATCGGCTCCTGGACCGCCTCGCGGATCTCGGTGGAGTGCACCCGGACGGTCTTGGGGATACCGGACACCAGGTCGCGCCCCTTCACTTCCATCTCCCGCTCGTCGCCGGTGGGCGCGGCGGAGCCGATCTTGATCTTGATCGCCTCCGCGGTGGGCTCACCGACCAGGAGGTTGTAGTTCTTCCGCATGAACTGGACGATGGCCTGGTCCAGCTCGTCGCCGCCGGTCCGGATCGAGGTGTCGGAGACGATGCCGGAGAGGGCGATGACCGCGATCTCGGTGGTGCCGCCGCCGATGTCGATCACCATGTTGCCGGTGGGCGTCTCCACCGGCAGCCCCACGCCGATCGCCGCCGCCATCGGCTCCGCCACCATCAGCACCTGCTTGGCGCCGGCGGTCTCCGCGGAGTCGCGGACCGCACGGCGCTCCACCTCGGTGATGCCGGACGGGACGCAGACGATGACCTTGGGCTTCACCCGGAAGACGTGCTTGTCGATGATGGTCTTGAGAAAGTAGCGCAGCATCTTCTCGGTGACGTCGAAGTCGGCGATGACGCCGTCCTTCAGCGGGCGCACCGCGACGATGCCCTCGGGCGTGCGCCCGAGCATGCGTTTGGCCTCGAGTCCGATGCCCTTGATCTTCCCGGTTGCCTTCTCGATCGCGACCACCGAGGGCTCGTTGAGGACGATGCCCTCGCCCTTGACGTATACCAGTGTGTTCGCGGTGCCCAGGTCCACCGCGATTTCATTCGCGGGAAGCCAGGACGTAAAGTTCAAAGAAGGAAGCTTCATCGAGAAGATGTCGGAAGCATGGTTGACAAGGTAACGAATGGCCGTCTCCGCATTCAAGGGAGTGAACGTGCCGCTATCGCCCGGTGCTGCCGAACCCTCCCGACCCTCGTGATGTCGCCGGCAATGCCGTCACGCTCTGAAAATCCGCCTGCTCGACCCGCGCGAACACCATCTGCGCGATCCGCATGCCGCGGGTGACCGCGAACGGCTCGGTGCCCAGGTTGACCAGGATCACCTTGACCTCGCCGCGATAATCGCTGTCGATCGTCGCCGGCGTGTTCGCCACGATGACCCCGTGATTCAGCGCGAGCCCGGACCGCGGCCGGAGCTGGCACTCGTAGTCGTCGGGCAGGGCGATCGCCAGCCCGGTCGCGAACGCCCTGCGCTCCAGCGGAGCGAGCACGCCCTCCTCGGCACTGGGCAGGTCATAGCCCGCCGACCCCGGTGTGCCCCGGCTCGGCAGGGGGAGCCCCTCCCCGTGGGGAAGGCGGGTGATCAGCACCGGGATCAGAGGACGGAGCCGACGTCGGTCAGCGGGAGGTGGAAGGCCTCGGCCACGCCGGGATAGACCACCTTACCCTCCACCACGTTCAGACCCAACCCCAACGCGGGATCGGCTTTGCAGGCGGCACGCCAGCCCTGCTTGGCCAGCTTAAGTCCATATGGGAGCGTGGCATTGGTCAGGGCGAGGGTGGAAGTCCGCGGGACCCCACCCGGCATATTCGCCACGGCGTAGTGCAGGATGCCATCCACGAAGTAGGTGGGGTTTTCGTGGGTGGTCGGCTTGATGGTCTCCACGCACCCCCCCTGGTCCACCGCCACGTCCACGATGACCGACCCGGGCTTCATCACCTTGAGGTCGCCCCGCTTCACCAGGTTGGGGGCCTTCGCGCCGGGGAGGAGCACCGCGCCGATCACCAGGTCGGCCCGGCGGATGGCGTCCAGGATGTTGTGCCGGTTGGAATAGGCGGTGTCGACGTTGGCCGGCAGCACATCGTCGAGGTAGCGCAGCCGGTCGAGCGAGATGTCGAGAATGGTGACGTGCGCGCCGAGGCCGGCCGCCATCTTGGCGGCGTTGATGCCGACCACCCCGCCGCCGATGATCACGACCTCGCCCGGCGCCACGCCGGGCACCCCGCCAAGCAGGATGCCGCTGCCGCCGAACACCTTCTCCAGGTATTTGGCGCCCTCCTGAACCGACATCCGCCCCGCCACCTCCGACATCGGCGTGAGCAGAGGCAGCTCGCCGCTGGGGATCTGGACCGTCTCGTAGGCCACCGCGACCGCGCCTGAGTCGATGACCGCCCTCGTCAGCTCCTCCGACGCCGCGAAGTGGAAGTAGGTGTAGATCACCTGCCCCCGTCGCATGCGCGGCCACTCGACCGCGATCGGCTCCTTCACCTTCATGATCATCTCGGCCTGCTGCCATACCTGGTCGGCCGTGGGAAGAATCCTGGCGCCGACCGCGGTGTAGGCCTCATCGGGGAAGCCGCTCCCCACTCCCCCGCCCTGCTCGACGAAGACCGTGTGTCCCGCGCTGGTCAGCGCTTCGGCACCCGCCGGGACCAGCGCGATGCGGTTCTCGTTGGTCTTGATCTCCTTCGGGACGCCGATCAGCATGGGGCCTCTGGACAAATGAAGGGTCGGTGCCGCGTGTCCGGTGGTGGAATGGTGTCGAGTGTCACCCTGAGCGGCGCGAAGGGGACCATGCCGAGCATGGCCCCCTTCGACGTCGCTCAGGGTGACACGCTCGGCCCGAGTCGTACGACCGTCTGCCGATCCGCCGGGAAGAACTCCGCCGCGACGGCCCGGACCTCCTCCATGCTCACCGCGTCGATCTCGGCG
>Ga0307410_10001679_pt1 | contig 10183 bp, 7 predicted proteins | sample 322Ometagenome_3_FD_203707 | JGI IMG/M metagenome (GOLD analysis project Ga0307410, IMG submission 203707) | Maize rhizosphere microbial communities from greenhouse at UC Davis, California, United States - 322HYB-O-3 | ecosystem: Host-associated > Plants > Roots > Rhizosphere > Soil | place...
TTCCCGGCGGGCCTAGACGAGGCGGCGGGCCCCGTCGGACGGGAGGACGGTGGTGACCTCTGGCGGGCCGAACCCGGCGGCGGCGAAGGCCTCCCGGGCCCGTTCGGCGACCCGCTCGGCCAGGTCCGCCCTGACCAGAGCGATGGCACTGCCGCCGAAGCCGGCCCCGGTCATGCGGGCCCCGGTCGCGCCGGCGGCCACGGCCGCCTCGACGGCGGTGTCGAGCTCGGGCGAGGACACCTCGTAGTCGTCGCGCAGGGAGGCATGGGAGGCGGCCAGCAACGGGCCCAGCCGGTCCAGGTGGCCGGCCCGCAGCAGCGCCACCGCCTCCAGCACCCGGGCGTTCTCGGTGACCACGTGACGGGCCCGGCGCAGCCCCGGGTCGCCGAGCGCCTCGGCGGCGGCCTCGACCTGCTCCGGGGTGGCGTCCCGCAGAGCGGGCACCCCGAGGGCGGCCGCTGCCGCCTCGCAGGCCGCCCTCCGGTCGGCGTAGGCCCCGTCGACCAGCCGGTGCCCGGCCCTGGTGTCGATCACCACCAGGCACAGCCCCGATTCCTCCAGCGGCAGCGGGACCTGCTCGGTCTCCAGCGAGCGGGTGTCGAGGAACAGCGCGTGCCCGGCCCGCCCGAGCATGGACACCATCTGGTCCATGGCCCCCGACGGCACCCCGACGACCTCGTTCTCGGCCCTGCGGGCCAGCCCGGCCAGGGCCTGACGGCCGAGGCGGGCGCCGTGCAGGTCGGCAAGGGCGGTGACGGTCGCGCACTCGAGGGCGGCGCTGGAGGACAGCCCCGACCCGGCCGGCACGTTTCCGTCAACCACGAGGTCGACCCCGCCGAGCTCGGTCCCGGCCTGCCCGAGCGCCCAGGCCACCCCGGCGGGGTAGGCGGCCCAGCCCTCGACCCGCCCCGGCCCGATGGCGGCCAGCTCCAGGTCCGCCGGCGGTCCCGCCTGCAGCGACCACAGCCGCAGCCGCCCCCCGTCCCGGCGCCCGGCCGCGACCAGCACCAGCCGGTCGATCGCCGCCGGGAGCACGAAGCCGTCGTTGTAGTCGGTGTGCTCCCCGATCAGGTTGACCCGCCCCGGTGCCGCCCAGACCCCGTCGGGATCGCGCCCGGCCCGTTGCCGGTACGCGTCCACCACCCGGCTGACCCGTTCGCTCACCTCATGCTCCGCTCACGCACTTGGTGCCTTCGGCCCCTCACCGAGCCGCTCCCGCGGCCCAGGCGAACAGGTCGCCCAGGATGGCCACTGCGGCCGGGTCGCCCCGGCCTGCCGGCTCGGCCAGCCGGTACTGGCACAGCACCAGCCGCCCCGCCCCCACCGGCAAGGCCCCCACCACCGGCCCGGACAGCGGGTCGGGCACCGGTTTGAACGCCCCCACCAGGGTCGTCTCCGGCCAGGTCCCGTTCCCGACCCGGGTCAGCAGATGGGACGGCACCACCGTGGCGTCCTCGCCCGCCAGCACCGCCCGCTCCGGCAACGACGGCAGCGCCCGTTGATCACAGGTGAAGTGGAACACGGTCGACCCCCACGCCGTCGCCACCTCCGCCAGCTCGACCCGCACCGGGTACCACCCCGCCGCCCCCCCGTCCTGGGCCAGCACCACCACCGTCTCCCCAGCCGCCAGCCGCTCGCGGGCCAGCATCCCGGTCTCCTCGTCCAGCGCCCCCTCCCCCACCACCGTCAACCCCGGAGCCGGGGAGAACACCCGCCCAGCCTCGCCCGCGCCCGGGCGGTGCCCAGGCTCCCGGTGGGGGAGCGTAGCCGACCCGGAAGGGGGGTGCTCAGGGTTGTCCACAGGGGTGGGCGTGGCCGGAGACCTGGGCGTGACTGGGGTCGGCGTGACGACCCGCAACGGGTAGGTGTTGACGGCGACCTCCTGGCCGGCGGTGCGCAGGCACAGGGAAACCTCGTAGGGGCCGGGGGACGTGGGGACTGGGAGCTCGACGGTACCGGAGGGGATCGCGGACCAGCCGGGAACGTGGCCGACCTCGACCCTGGTCGAGTCCTCGGCCAGCGATACCTGGACGCTCACGTCGGGGAGTGGAGGGCCGTCGTTGGCGATGTGGAGGGGGGCGGTCAGGCGCCCGCCGGCGGCCACGACCAGGCTGTAGAGCTCGAGCATGGGCAGGACGGGCTGGCCGACCCGGGCGAGCTCGGCCACGGCGGGGGGCTTGGGGCGGCGTTCCAGGTCGAACAGGCCGTTCAGTTCCCAGGGGACGTCGGTGAGCTCGGTGACGCACCAGCCGCCGAGGTGGTCGTGGCGGCGGAACACCTCGGCCTGAAGGCGGTCGGACAGGCCCTGGTGGCGTTGGGTGCCGGAGATCAGCTCGGCCGCCGACCCCGGCCAGGGGAGGGCGGCGATCGCCTCGCGGTACCAGCCCGCCGGCGACCAGAAGGGCTCCTCGGCGTCGCCGTCGGGCAGCTCGGGCAGGCCCCAGTCGCCGAACTCGGTGACGAACAGGGGCCGGCCCAGCCCGGCCCAGCGCCGGGCGTTGGCGTCGAGGGCGGCCAGCCAGGCGGCGTGCAGCCGGCCGTACCAGTGGGCGGTCAGCACCGGGGTGGTGAAGACCCGGTCCGGGTCGGGCTCGACCCAGTCGTTCTCGATCAAGGGGCGGGTCGGGTCGGCGTCGCGCACGGCCCCGGCGACCCGGCGGGCGAACGCCTCGTAGCCCGGACGGCCCCGGGCCGGCGGATGGTCGAGGCCGAGCTCGTTCATGGCCGACCACAGGATCACGCTGGGGTGGTTGACGTCCCGGCGGACCTGGGCGGTGGCCGCCCGCGCGCACCGGTCGGCCAGCTCGCCGTCGCCGTCCAGGTCGTCGTGGGCGATCGGCTCGGCCACCGGCACGTCGCAGTGCAGCAGCATCCCCAGCTCGTCGCAGACCTCCAGGTAGGCCGGGTCGAAGGCTTTGATGTGGAGCCGCAGGGTGTTGAGCCCGGCCGCCTTGGCCGCGGCGACCTCCTGGCGGATGGCCTCGCGGTCCCCCTCGGCGTACAGGGTGCCGGCCCGGAACCCCTGGACGAGCGCGCTCCGCATCCGGTAGGGCTCGCCCGCCAGCAGCAGCCGGTCCCCCTCGACCCGCACTCGGCGCAGCCCGTAGCGGATGGTCAGGGCGTCGCTGGGGACGCCTCCGGCGGCCGCCTCGACCGCCATCTCGTGCAGCACGGGGTCGTCCGGCCGCCAGCGGGCGGCCCCGGTCTCTCCCAGCCGGAGGGTCGTCTCCCGCTCGGCGCCGGAGTCGAGCGCCAGCGAGGCCTCGGCGGCCAGCCCCACGCTGGCCACGGTCAGGCGCACGGTCACCGGGTCGCCGCCGACGTTGGCGACCCGGACGGCCACGGTCAGGTCGTCGGGGTCGCTGGAGCACCGCACCCCGCGGATGGCCACCGGCCCGTGCCGGCGCAGGGTGACCGGCTGCCAGATGCCCCCGTAGGTCATGTACAGACTGGGCGGGCTGGGGAAGACGTGGTTGGCCCAGCCCTGCTTGCCGTGGGGCAGCCGCGGGTGCGCCGGCGAACCGACCGGCGGGTCGGTGACCCGGACGGCGAGCTCGTTCGCCCCGGCGGCCAGGGCGGCCGACGGGTCGAGCTCGAACGGGGTGAACGGGAGGTCGTTGCCTCCCAGCGGCCGGCCGTTGAGGTACACCTCGGCCAGGTCCATGACCGCCCCGAATCGCAGCGTCCAGTGGCCGCCCGCGTCGCCGAGGGAGAACCGGCGCCGGTACCAGGCGACGCCGTCCAGCTCCAGCAGCCCCTGGGCCTCCCACAGCCCTGGCACCCGGACCGGTCTCGGCTCCAGACCGCCGAGCGCGCCCAGCTGATGGTCGCCAGGGAACAGGTCCCAGGTGCCGTCCAGCGACCAGCAGCGGTCGCCGGCCGGCTCGAGGGCAGTCACGGCCTCGCCGACGGGATGGCCCACGTGCACCTCATTCGGGTCGGGTGGTGGCAAAGCTTGGCGGGAACGAAGACAGGACGTCCACCGGAACGGTCACGGCTTGGGGCTGACCCAGCCGGTAGGCGCCGATGCCGAACCCGGGGCCGATGCGGCTGAAGAAGACCCAGTCGCCGGCCGGCGACCAGGCCAGGCAGGGCGAGCAGCGGTCCGACAGCGCCCCGTCCGACCCGGCCACCCGGACCGCCGATGCCCGGGCGGTGTCGACCAGGGCCAGGGCCGGGCGGGTGGAGAACCCGACGCTGGTGACGGCGGCCAGGGTGCGCCCGTCGGGAGAGAACACCCCAGGGGCGGCGAACCCGTCGGTCCCGGGTGGCGGCGGCACCATCTGGTCGCGGCCGGTGGCCAGGTCGCCCAGGTGCAGGGCCGACCGCTCGACCCAGGCGACCGCCTGGCCCCTGGCCGCCACGACGGTCAGCGGCGTGCGGGCGGCCAGCCGCCGCTCGAGCCGCCCGGTCCGGGGATTCCAGATGGCCAGCCCGCCGACGGCCCCGGCCACGTGGACGAGCAGGCCGCCGGGCGCCCCGGCCACCGGCCGCCGCCCGAGCGGCAGGGTGCCCCGGGCGGCGGCGCCCCCGAGGGCCCCCTCGACGAGAGCGCCGGTCCTCCCGAGGGCCACCTCGCGGACCCGGGACCAGCGGTGAGGGTCGCCGGTCTCCTCGACCAGCCAGACCCGACCGGGGCGGGCCGAGGCCAGGGCGTAGGAGGCGGGCCCAAGCGGGACCGCCGGCCGGCCGGGCCGCCCAGCAGTCGCGTAGGCCATGCCGCCACGCACCGCCACCACGACGCCGTCCCGGCCGACCAGCCCGTTGTCGGGCCCGGCGGCCCCACCGGGCAGGGGCACCCGCCGCACGCTGCGGCGGTCGACGTCCACCCGGAGCAGGCCGTCGTCCCCACCCAGGTACAGGCTCGTGCCGGTCGCCTCGGCGAGCGGGACCGGCCTGGGCGCGGGGGCGGTGACGGTGGCGACCGGCGCGACCCGGACGGAGGGCGGTGGGGCCACGAAGGGCGCGGCCGCCCGCATCGCCAGCAGCCCCGCCACCAGCGCCCCCAGCGCCAACATGGGCCGCCGGAGGCCCGCGGCGCTTCCCGTGGCCCGCCGGCCGGCGCCTCCGGCAAGCGCGCGACGCCACCGCCCGGCGGTCACGGCGCCTTCTGGGGGCCGTCGGTTGGGCCGGCGACCCGCGGCCGGCCGCCCTGGAAGCTGAGCCGGTCCAGCCACATCGACCGCTGACCGCCGGCCTCGTCACCGACGGCCGCGCTGTCCCAGGCGTGGTAGGCCAGCCAGAGGCCGCCGCGGCCGTCGGTGACCACCGCCTGGCCGCCCGGCCCGGCGGCCGAGCCGCGGCTGCGCAGGATCGGGTTGCCCGTTCCGTCGCGGTAGGGGCCGAGCACCCTCGAGGCGGTGGCGTAGCCGACCGCGTAGCTGGGGCTGCCGTAGTCGTTGGCCGAATAGAACAGATAGTAGGTGCCCCCGTCCCGCCACAGGGTGGGGGCCTCGATCAGGTCGCCCTCCCAGGCGGCGTCGTTGCGGACGCCCAGGCTGGACGGCTTCCCGGTCAGCTCCAGCCCGTCGCCGTCGAGGCGCTGAGCCCACAGCTCGGTGGCCAGGCCACAGCAGTTGCCGTCGTTCTTCCAGAGCAGGTAGGCGGCGCCGTCGCGGTCGACGAAGCGGTGCGGGTCGATGGAGCCGCCGAGCCGCTCCTGGCAGACCAGCGGGCGGGCCCGGGTGTCCCGGAACGGGCCCTGGGGCCGCTCGGCCACAGCCACCGAGATGCACTGGCGGCCGGAGGCGCCGTGCCGGAGGGTGTAGTACAGCACGAAGCCGGCCGGGGTCCGCGCCACCTCGGGCGCCCAGGTGAGCCCCTTCTGGAGCACGCTCCACTCCGGCAGCTCGGGCAGGGCGTCGTCCAACCGCTCCCAGCGCACCAGGTCAGCCGAGCGGGCGACCTGCAGGTTCACCACCAGGTCGCCGGTGGCGTAGGCGTACCAGCTGTCGCCGACCCTGAGGACGTAGGGGTCGGCGAAGTTGCCGGCCAGCACCGGGTTGGTGAACCGGTGGGGCGCCGCCGCAGTGGCGGCCGGCGGCCCCGCTCCCCCGCTGCCCCCACAGCCGGCCACAGCCGACGCATAAGCCAGCACCAGCAGCAGGCGGGCGACCCGGGCGCGGCCCACCCCCTACCCCTTGAGGCCGCTCCGGGAGACGCCCTCGATGATGAAGCGCTGGGCAATCACGAACAGGATCAGCACGGGGACGCTGGCGATCACCCCGCCGACCATGATGGTGGCGTAGTCGGTGGTGAAGGCGCTCTGCATCGTGGAGAGCCCCGGCTGGAGGGTGAGGCGCTCAGGGCTGAACAGCACGTACAGCGGCCACAGGAAGTCGTTCCAGTTGGTCAGGAAGCTGAGCAGGGCCAGGGTGGCCAGGGCGGGCTTGGACAGCGGCAGGATCACCTTGTAGAAGATCTGCCACCGGTTGGCCCCGTCCAGCCGGGCCGCCTCCTCCAGTTCCCTGGGCAGCGAGACGAAGAACTGGCGCAGGAAGAAGACCCCGAAGGCGCCGGCCGCGCCGGGCACGATCACCGCCGTGAGGCTGTCCAGCCAGCCGAGGTTGGCCACGATCACGTAGTTGGGAATCAGGAGCACGATCGGGGGGACGAAGATGGTGGCGATGATCAGCCCGGTCAACAGCCGCTTGCCTGGGAACTCCATCCGGGCGAGGGCGTAGGCGGCCATCGAGGCGGTCACGATGATCAGCAGCGCCTGCCCGGCGGCGGCCAGGAGGCTGTTGGCGAACCAGCGCAGCACCGGCGTCTGGCTAGCGTTGAGGACCAGGGAGTAGTTCTCGGTGGTCGGATCCTTGGGGATCCAGGTGGGCTGGGCGGCCTCAAAGTTGGTCTTGAATGAGGTCACCAGCATGAACACCAGCGGGCTGACGAACAGCACGGTCAGCAGCAGCAGGCCGGCGTAGGCGCCGGCCCGGCTGCCCAGCGACGGGCCTTTGGTGCCGCCGCCGACCGGCTCGCGGGCCTGGGTGGTGGGCGGCCGGGAGGTGGTTGCCGTGGCCATGTCAGCGCTCCCTCCGCTCGCGGAACACCAGGAAGTTGGCCACGCTGATCAGCATCAGGACCAGGGTGAGGAGGAAGCTCATGGCGGCAGCGTTGCCCATCCGGAACTCGCGCAGGCCTTCCTGGCCGATGTACATGATCGCCGAGCGGGTCTCGAACCCAGGCCGACCCTGGGTGATCAGGTAGGGCTGGCCGAAAACGTTGGCCGAGGCCAGGATGGTGATGGTGATGACGAACACCAGCACCGGGCGCAGCCCGGGCAAGGTCACGTTGCGGAACTGCTGCCAGCGGCTGGCCCCGTCGACCTTGGCCGCCTCGTACAGCTCCTTGGGGATGTCCTGGAGGCCAGCCAGGTAGATGACGGTGTTGAAGCCGAGCGTCCACCACACCGTCGGGCCGACCAGGGCCGCCCAGACCCACGGGGTCTGGGTCGTCCAGGGCACGTTGGTGTCGATGCCGATCCGGTCCAGCATGTGGTTGACCAAGCCGATGTTGGGGTCGAGCAGGAACCGCCAGAGGATCCCGATCACAGCCACCCCGAGCACGTAAGGGGCGAAGAAGGCGGCCCTGAAGAAGTTCCGCCCGGGGAACTTCTGGTTCAGCATCACGGCCACGGCCAGCGGGATGGCCACCAGCAGGGGCACGCTGTAGAGCACGAACTTGCCGGTGGCGGTCATCGCCTGCCAGAACGGCCCACTGGTCACCGTCCCCGGCTTGAACAAGTTCAGGTAGTTCTGGAGCCCGACGAACGGCTTGCCGGGCAGCAGGAAGTCCCAGTCGTGCAGGCTGATCCAGATGACGTAGACGGACGGGGCCAGCACGAATAGGCCGAACAGGATCAGGTAGGGGGCCAGGAACAGATAGGGGACGAGGCCGCCGCCCCCTTGTGCCCCCCCGGAGCCGAGCCGGCCGCGGCCACGGCGCAGCTGGCCGGCGCCGGGACCGGCGGCCGGGGGTGCCGCCCGGCCGCCGAGGTCCGTCGTCGTCATCGCCCGCTACCCCCCGTACTTCTTCTTGTTGGCGGTGAGCAGCTCGTTGGCCTTGGTGGTGGCCTCGTCGAGCGCCGCCTTGGGCGACTTCTTGCCCAGCACCGCCTCGTTGACCGCCAGCTGGAAGGTGGGCGCGGTGATCTCGCCGATCCCCGGCACCGCCGGGGGGAACTTTACGTAGTCGAGCTGCTGGGCGGCGATGTTCTGGACCTCCAGAGCCTGGAACTCCGGGCTCTCCCGCACCGAGGCCCTGGCCGCGATCTGGCCGGCCTTGGCCCAGTCGATCGAGTGGTCGCTGACGTACGAGATGAAGGCCTTGGCCGCCTGCAGCTTGTTGGGGTCCTTCTGGGCCTGGGAGGTGACCACGAAATTGTGGGAGCTGGCCCAGACGGCCGGCTGCGAGCCGATCTGCGGCACCGGGGCCGCTCCCCAGTCCAGGCTCTTGACCTTGGCCCATTCATTCATCATCCAGATGCCGTCCCAGGTGAGGGCGTTCTTGCCCTGCCGGAAGGCGACCGCCTGGGCGTCGATGGCCACGTTCTTGGGGCTGAAACCCTGCTTGTTGGTGTCGGCCATCCAGGTGAGCGCCTGGACGCCGGCGTCGGAGTTGAACTGGGCCTTGGAGCCGTCGGCGGTGTAGGGCTCCCCACCGAACTGGTAGATCAGCGACCACCACATCAGGTGGGCCGGCCAGTCCGAGGGCATCCAGAACGGGTTCTCGACCCCCTTGCCCTTCATCTCCTTGAGGGCTGCCTCGAAGCTCGCCTTGTCCTTGGGCGCCTCGCTGAGACCGGCCTTCTGGAGGTCCTTCTGGTTGTAGTAGAAGAGCAGTGGGTGGATGTCCAGCGGGAGACCGTATCGCTGCTCTTTGTAGACACCGGCCGACCAGACGGCGGGGGCGAAGTCGTCCTGCTGGAGGTCGAGCACGGTGGCGACCTCGTCGACCGGGATGATCACCCGGCGGGCGGCGTTGGTGGCCAGCTGGTCGATGTGCATGATGGCGATGTCAGGGCCGTTGCCGCTCTGCACCGCGGTTGGGACCTTGGGGTAGAAGTCGGCCCACTGCAGCACGTTCATGCTGACCTTGATGTTCTGATGCTCGCCGTTGAACTGGTCGACCAGCTTGCGCATAAACGGGCCGTCGCCGCCGGTGAAGCCGTTCCAGAAGGCCAGGCTGACGTTGGGCCCGGTGTAGTCCTTGCCCTCGCCGAACTGGCCGCCTCCCCCGCCCCCGCCGCCCGCGCTTGGCGGCGTGCTGCTGCCGCCGCCGCAGGCTGCCAGCAGCATCGAGGCCCCGGCCCCGGCGCCGATGCCGAGGAACTGCCGCCTGCTCAGCGGACCCTGGTTGGTGTTCCGGTCCTTGCCCATGGCCCCACCTTTCTCGCCCCGGGTGCCGACGGGGCTACGGTCCTACGGTTGGTAGATGCGGACGTAGTCGAACTCGGCGACGGCACCGGCGCCGCCGTGGGAGACCAGCCCGATGCGGGGCTGGGTGCCGGCCGGCAGGGTCCAGACCCCGCCCCAGGTCCATCTGCGGCCGTCGCGGCTGGAGGCGGCCCGGAACTCGTGCTCGCCGTTGGCCGGGTCGATCCGGTGGCTGAGCCGCAGCCACGTCACCGGGGCCGGGGTGCCGACGGCCATGCCGCCGTAGGAGGTGCCGTCGGCGAACGGCTGCTCCTTGCCGAACTCGGTCTGGCGGGTGTTCCAGATGGCCACGTGCGAGAAGCGCAGGAAGTGGTCGTCGTCCAGGTAGGCGAGCAGGCCGGCCTGCTGGTAGTTGCGGATCTCGTCGGTGCCGAGGTCGATGGCCAGCTTGGTCTCGACCGTGTAGGCCCCATCGGGGGCGTCGCGCAGCAGCACCGAGGCGTCGTTGCCGGCGCCGGTCAGGTCGGCGGCCTGGGTCGGCCAGCGGAGCACGCCGCCGGTCTCGGTCGCCGCCGGGTCGGGACGCACCCAGCTCCAGCCGTCGCCGCCGACCGTGCCGTCGGCGAACTGGTCGGTGAAGACGACCCGGCCCACCCGGGGCGGCGGGACCTGGTGGCGGACCGGGTCGTAGAGCCGGGCCGCGCCCAGGTTGGCGGCGTCGGCCGGGCCGCAGCGGGCGGCCGCCCCGACGCCCCCGGCCCCGGCGGTGCCGGGCGGCAGGGTCCGGCGTACGACGGCCACCGGGT
>Ga0307410_10001680_pt1 | contig 10178 bp, 10 predicted proteins | sample 322Ometagenome_3_FD_203707 | JGI IMG/M metagenome (GOLD analysis project Ga0307410, IMG submission 203707) | Maize rhizosphere microbial communities from greenhouse at UC Davis, California, United States - 322HYB-O-3 | ecosystem: Host-associated > Plants > Roots > Rhizosphere > Soil | place...
CTCGGCGTCGAGATTCGCTCGGCGATCGCGGCCTCTCGTTTCCTGATCGTGCTCTGCTCACCGGCGGCAGCCCGCTCCCGCTGGACGAATGCCGAGATCGAGGCCTTCAAGCGCGCCCGCCCGGAGGGATGCATCTTCGCCGTCATCGTCGACGGCGAACCGTTCGCCACCGACCTTGCGGGACGGGAGGAGGAGGAGTGCCTGCCGCAGGCGCTTCGGTACAGGTATGACCGGCGGGGCCGGCCGACGACCCACAAGGCGGAGCCGCTCGCGGCCGACCTGCGAGGGACCGGCGAAGTTCGCCGGCTTGGCTTCCTCAAGCTCGTGGCAGGAATGCTCGGACTGGGCCTCGACGAGCTCGTGCAGCGCGACACGATCCGGCGCCAGCGCCGCCTCGCAGCGGTTGCAGGAAGCTCCCTAGTCGGCATGCTCATCGCCACGGGCCTGGCGGTTACCGCAATCCAGGCGCGCGATGAGGCGCGCGACCAGCGTCGCGAGGCCGAAGGCCTAGTCGGTTTCATGCTTGGAGACCTCAGAACGAAGCTGCAACCGCTCGGCCGCCTCGACGTGCTCGATTCCGTCGGCGCCCGAGCACTCGCTTACTATGAGGAGCAGGACAAAGGCGGTCTCTCGGACGAAAGTCTGGCGCAGCGGTCAAAGGCCCTGACCTTACTGGGCGAAATTGCACATACTCGTGGCGATATGAACACCGCAATTCGGCTGTACCGCGAAGCGTATGAGAGTACCGCCGAGAGCCTACGTCGCGATCCGAAAAATCCGGACCGCATGTACGAGCACGCGCAGAACGTGTTCTGGATCGGCGCGATCGACAGACAACAAGGCCGCTTGCCGGCGGCTGAGGCGGCAATGCGCGAGTACCAGCGGCTCGCTCAATCGATGATTGCGCAGCAGCCCGGAGAGTTGAGGTACCGACTGGAACGGTCGTACGCGAACAACAACCTGGGTGTGCTCGTCCTAGAGCAACGCAGATACCGCGAAGCATCAAGGATTTTGGGCAGCGAACTCGCAGACAGCGAAGCGCTCCTCGCATCGGACCCCGGCAGCGCAGCCTACCAGGATCGGCTGCTGGAGGCGCTCGCCTGGCTTAGCGACGTACGTGAAAAAACCGGCGAACTGGAAGATGCCATTGGCCAGCGTGAAAGACAGATCAGCTTGCTTCGGCAGTCGATGACCTCGCGAGGCGACGACAAGGGGCTGCAACAGAAGCTCATGACCGCGGAACGGGTCTTGGGAAGGTTGTTCGCATCGCGAGGAGATGTCTCGCGCGGGCTTGAGCACATGCGAAACGCGACTGCGATCGGCCAAAAGCTTTTGGCGACAGAGCCCAGCAACACGGAATGGGTCCAGTATATCTCTGATGGGATCTTGGAACTCGGAGAGCTGCAATTGGCCATGCGCCAGTTGGACGATGCCGGCACGTCCGCGCGTTCGGGCTGTGACATGGCCAATCGGCTTGCGGCCCGCGACTCAAGCGTTTCGATGTGGCGTGTCGACCTTCCGGTCCGTTGCTTCGAACTCAGAGCGCGGCTTGCCCTTGCACGGAGTGAGCCAGCCGAAGCGCAAGCGCTGTCGGCCAATTTAGCGGGACTGATGGAAGCCGAACGATCGAAAGCGAAATCACCTGATGACCGCATCGACCTGGCGATAGCGCACATGCTTCGCGGGGATGTAGCCGCCAGATTGGGCGAAAGGGCTGGCGCTCGAGCGGCATGGCAAGCGGGCCTGTCGGTCTGGCCCAAAGGGGTCGAATTGCAACCTCGCGAACTCGCGCTCCACGCCAGCTTATTGCGGAAAGTGGGCCAGATTTCTGAATCGGCTGCGATCGCGCGGAAGCTGGCAGGGATAGGTTACCGGGAGCCTGATTTCCGGAAGGTTTAGTGGAATCCGAAATGACCCAAAGCTCGGGAGTGGAATCATGAGTAAGAACATAAAGGTAGACGCCGGGACCGGAGACGAAGGCCTCATCGATTGGAAGATCGATGGCAAGAAAGCCAAGGACTCGAAGATCGACTTCGAGAAAGACAGCGGCCCCGTGATGGTGGAATTCAAACTGCAGGATGCGACCAACCGGAAGTTACGTTTCGATACCGCCAATCCGATCTGGATTCACGAGAACGAGCAGGGGCAGTGCCCACCGGACGGGGCGACCGACAATCAAATCGAAGTCCAGACTTGTGACGACAAGACGCTGACACTCATCAACAAGAACGAAAAAGCGAGCACGCTCCGCTACCAGCTCAACTTCGTGGACAAGGCGAACCAGAGCGAACCCTGCGATCCAGAGTTCAAGAATGGCGGGACGAATCTGTAGCGGATCGGACGTAGGTCACGGGGGAAACCGGCGCCCCTCCTCAACACTGCCGGAAAAGCTGAGGCTGGAGGCTCTATCGAAGGGGATGATGCAAATGTCTGATAGAAACCCCGACGAGGCGCGCAGCGCGATGGGCTGGAAATTAGCGCCTAAGGTGCGGAATGTCATGATCGACGTATTCGCCGACGAGGACGACTCCTCCGGACTCGTCGATTTTTCGCACGAGTGGAAGTTCGAGGACGAGCCCCACGAACCACCGAAATCCGGTCGAATGGATCTTCCAGAAGGGAAGGTTGCTTATCAGCTCCATTTTCAACTGAGGGACGGCACCAAGAAGAAGCTCAAGTTCATTGACCCATGTGACGAGGCGATGTGGGTAACGGTCGGCACGGATTGCCCGAAACGCGCGGGCAATGGTTCCGGTCAGATCAAATTCGATCACCCGTACAACCCACACCACCTGATTGCTGACGACTTGAACAGCAACGTGCCTGCGATGCTGTTCAAATATGCGCTCCGCTTCGATGGAGAGCCTGGCGAGCAGGTGGGCAAGTCAACTCTGTGTCCCCCGTACGAATATGATCCCGATTTCAAGAACGGAGGCGGCAACACGTGATCAGCGGGGCGAGAAATCTCGGCGCCTGAATTGGACTTGAAAGCCGTCGGGCGCGATCGCCCGCCGTCCGTCCCGTTCGTATTCGCGGTCGGGGTTACGGGGCATCGAAAGGATGCTCTCGCCCCAGCCGCCCTACTTACGGTCCACGAGCGGCTGCGGACGGTACTGCAGTCGCTCGTCGAGAAGGCGAAGGCGGTTCATACCGCGGATCAGCAATTCTTCACTGCCGACCCGCCGCGGCTGCTGTTCGTGTCTGCGCTTGCCGACGGAGCGGACCAGTTGGCAGCGGAGGTCGCGCTCAACCTCGGCTTCGAACTGCACGCAGTGCTGCCGTTCGATCGCGACCGATACCGCGCGGGAATGGCCGACGATGCGTCGCGGACACGGTTCGACGACCTCCTCGCCCGGGCGACCTGCTCGCTCGAGCTTCCGGGCGGCGGCGGCGACGATCTCGACGCTTATGTCATGGCTGGCCGAGCAACGGTTGCGCACAGTGACGTAATCATCGCCGTCTGGGACGGCCTTCCCCCTCGCGGCCGCGGCGGAACCGGCGAGGTCGTCAGCCTGGCCCACGAACGCGGAACTCCGATCGTGCACGTGCCTGTTGAGGCGACCGGCGACACAATGATACGGTGGACGGCCTTCGAGCCGAACGTGGTCACGCAGGTCGACGATCCGGCGAACGTGCGCCCGTTCGACGAAATGTCTTCTGAAGCGGTCGTGTCGGCGATCCTGGCTCCGCCGCCGGACCAGCGCGAGCGCGAGTTCCTGCTGACGTTTCTCGGCGAGCGGCCCCGCGCGATCCGGCCGCGGATCGAATATCCGCTTTTGCTCGCGGCGACAGGCATCTCGCCGCTTCGGCGCCATCACTGGCGCGCAGACCTCGCTTCGAAAGCGACGACAGCCGAGTGGCAAAGCCATTCCGCTGCGTGCGAACGCGCCCAGGCCGCCTCGGCGCCGATGGGACCGCTGGAGCAGTCCTACGCTTGGTCGGACAGCCTTGCCGCGCATTTTGCCCAGTCCTTCCGCAGCGGGCACGTATTCAACTTCGTTTTCGCCGCGCTCGCCGTCTTCCTTGGAACGGCGAATCTCATCCTGCCGGGCTGGGCGATCTTCCTTGAAGTCGGGCTGTTCTTCGCGGTGCTGGCGATCATCGCGAACACATGGGCGGCCAACCGCGGCCAATGGCATCGGCGCTGGCTGGACTACCGCCAGCTTGCGGAGCGCCTGAGGCCAATGCGCAGCCTGAAAGTGCTGGCCATAGCGGCACCGGATCCTCCGGGAACGGCCGCGAACCCGATGCCCCAGAGGTGGATCGAATGGTACGCGGCCCGCGCGTGGCAGGCGGTAGGCTGCCCTGCCGGCCGGATCGATGCGTCGCGGCTTGGCGCACTGTCCACGACGATTGCGGACAAGGAAGTGCAGCCTCAGGTCGACTATCATCGCCGCGCGGCCCTGCAACTCGGCCGCCTCAATCATCGGCTCGAGGTTCTAGGATACAGTGTCTTCACGCTGGCGCTCGTATCCAGTGCGTTTCTCATCACCGGCTTTGCCGTCGCCCCCGACTGGGTGCACCGGAATTACAACTGGTTCACCGTTATTTCGGCTACCTTGCCTGCGATCGGCACGGCGGTCGTCGGCATCCGCGTGCAGGGAGATCATTCGGCCAGCGCCATACGGTCGCAGCAGACATCCGTCGTCCTGGAGCATGTCGCGCAACGTCTGCGCGGCGAATCCTCCGGCCTGGTCCGCGCGGCTGACCTGACAGAACAGGCGGCGCGGGCGATGCTCGCCGACCTCGATGAGTGGCGACTGCTCAATCAGCAGCACGAACTGTCGATCGGCTAAAGTTTCTTTTTCGGTCGGCCGCGTTTCACGGGCTGGGGCGGGTCGAGCTTAACGCCGCGCGCCTTGAGCGCCTCCCGGATGAGGCATTCGACCTCGCTGTTCACGCTGCGGAGGTCGGCGGCGGCGCAGCGCTCGACCGCGGCCCAGAGGTCCGGGTCCACCCGCAACGGGTAAGCCTTGCGTTCGCCTCCGCCAGCCATTGTTCAACCTAGGTGTAGAGCGTGCCGGTATTGACCACGGGTTGCGTGTCGCGCTCGCCGCAGAGCACGACCATGAGGTTGGACACCATCGCCGCGCGGCGTTCGTCGTCGAGATGGACGACATTCTTCTCGGAGAGCGCTTCGAGAGCCATCTCGACCATTCCGACCGCGCCCGCGACGAGAGTCTGGCGGGCCGCGACCACAGCCTGGGCCTGCTGCCTCCGAAGCATCGCCTGCGCGATTTCCGTCGCATAAGCCAAATGGGTGAAGCCGCATTCGTCGATTGTGATCCCGGCGACCGACAGGCGGGCGATCAGCTCCTGGCGAAGCTCTCCGCCAACCTCGTCATGATGGCCGCGCAGCGTAATGTCTTGATGCTCAAAGTCGTCATACGGGTAGCGCGCGCCGATCGTGCGGATTGCCGCCTCGACCTGAACCCGGACGAACTCCCTGTAGTCGTCGACGTCGAACAGCGCCTGGGCCGTATCAACGACGCGCCAGACGATCTGTGCCGCCATCTCGATCGGGTTGCCGCGCAGGTCGTTGACCTTGATCTTCTCGCTGATGAAGTTGTTAGCTCGCACCGACACCTTCTTGCGGATCATCCACGGAAGAACCCAGCGCAGGCCGGTCGAGCGATCTGTCCCGCGATAATCGCCGAACAAGGTGATCGCCGCCGCCTGGTTCGGCTGAAGCATGTAGAATCCGCAGGCGATGAAGATGAAGAGCAGCGGTGCGCCAATGACCGCGTTCGCGGTCAACAGGCCCCCTTCGTCGTTGACGATCCGGAAGAAACCCCAGCCGAAAACCGCCGCGAGGATCAGCAGAAGCAACAGCATCGGGTAACCGCTGGACGTCGAACCCACCCTCTCGCGGCTCGAATTCAGCGCAATCACGTCCCCTGTCGACACGAGAGCCTCCCTGCAAATTTGATATCATAATAATATCTAAACATTGAGCTTCGTCAATCCTCTTTGTTGGGCTAGGCGCGCTGGCGATGTCTGAGTGGAAGCTGGTGATTCACGGCGGGGCCGGAGCAATGCGCCCGGTCCATGGCGATTCCGACCATGAGGATCGTGCCCGGCAGGGACTCCGCGACGCGCTCGAGGCGGTCGAGGCATCCGTACGAATGCTCGAGGACGATCCGTGCTTCAACGCGGGGCGTGGAAGCACGCTCAATGCCGAAGGCCTCGTCGAGCTCGATGCCGCGATCATGGATGGGGCCGACCGCCGCGCCGGAGCGGTCGCCGGCGTCCGCACCACCCGTGCACCGATCTCTCTCGCGCGCACCTTGATGGAGCGCGGACCCCACGTTTTCCTTTCCTATGACGGCGCGGACCGCCTCGCCCGTGAGGCCGGTCTCGAGCAGGTCGAGAACAGCTGGTTCGTGACTCCTGAACGCCGCCGCCAGCTGGATGAACTTGTGGCAAAGGGCGGGTTCGACTCGGAGGTAAAGTACGGAACTGTTGGCGCAGTGGCGGTCGATTCGTACGGCCATGTCGCCGCGGCGACCTCGACTGGCGGGCTGACAGCAAAGCAATGGGGGAGGATCGGCGATTCGCCGTTGATCGGCGCGGGCACCTATGCCGACGACCGGTCAGCCGCCGTTTCCGCCACCGGCTCGGGCGAGTATTTCATCCGTGCGGTCGCTGGCCACCAGTTGGCCGAGCGCGTCCGCCTCGGCGGAGAAAGCCTGCAGGCGGCGCTGGACGGGACTCTCGAGGACATCCGCCAGCTTGGTGGGACGGGCGGGCTGATTGCCGTGGCGCCGACGGGCGAAGCGGCCTGGGGCTTCACGACAAAGGCGATGTACCGCGGAGTGGCGGACGCGGAGAATTCGGCCGTTGCGATCTACGCCGACGAGGGACTTGACGCACGATAGGGCAACGCGCCGCGCAGCCACGCCATCTCGGCCGCAATCGCGCGCCTTTCCTCTTCCAGGAAGTTCTCGACCGCCTGGCGAAAGCCCGGATCTACGATGAAATGCGCGGACTTGGTGATCACCGGCTCGTAGCCGCGCGCGAGCTTGTGCTCGCCTTGCGCGCCGGCCTGAACGTAACGAAGTCCGTTTTCGATCGCCCATTCGATCGCCTGGTAATAGCAAAGCTCGAAGTGCAGGAACTGCACCTCCTCCACCGCGCCCCAGTAGCGGCCGTACAAAGTGTCCCGACCGATCAGGTTCAGGGCGCCAGCAATCGGCTCCCCGTTTCGCAATGCGAGGAAGAGCAACAGACTGTCGCCTAGGCTCTCGCCAATGAGGTCGAAGAACCGGCGCGTGAGATAGGGCCGCCCCCACTTCCGCGATCCGGTGTCCTGATAGAAGCGCCACATCCAGTCCCATTCGGCCGCACCGATGTCGGGGCCGCGAAGCGCGACGAACTCAAGGCCGCTTCGCGCCGCTTCACGCTCCTTGCGGATTGCCTTGCGCTTGCGGCTGCTGAGCGCGGCCAGGAAATCGCCGAAGTCGCGATAGCCGCGGCTCTCCCAATGGTATTGGATGCCATGCCGGATCAGCCATCCGCGCCGTTCGGCTTCCGCCGCACCCGCCTCATCCACGAAAGTCAGATGCGCCGACGAGATCTCATTCTGCAGCGCCACCGCCTCCGCCGCAGCGAGCAGATGCTGCGGCTGGCACCCGAGCAGCCGCGGCCCCGGCACCGGCGTGAAAGGCACGGCGATCTGCAGCTTGGGGTAATACGTGCCGCCCGCCCGTTCGAAAGCGTCCGCCCAACCATGGTCGAACACATATTCGCCCTGGCTATGTGTCTTCAGGTAGGCCGGCGCGGCGGATATCAGGCGCGACGCATCGTCCTCCACGAGGATGGTCGCCGGGGTCCAGCCCGTCCCTTTGCCCACGCTTCCGGACTCTTCGAGAGCGGACAGAAAGGCATGGCTGACGAACGGATCGGGTGCCGCCAGCCTATCCCAGGCCGCGGCGTTGAGGCCGCTTACGCCCGATGAAAGCTTGGCGATGACTTCTGCTTCACGGTCGGCCATCGGCTTCCCAGATGAGCGCGTCGGCATGAACCTGCGCTTGCATGCGTTGCTCCGGTCCCCTGATCGTCCAACTGTAGACAGGCATCCGCCTGCGCTGGCGAGCGACCCATGACTTACCGAGCGCGGTGCGTTCCACGGCAATGAATTGGGGATCGGCGAGCGCCAGTGCCAGGCTTCTTTTCACAGGCGACAGGCTGTCCTTGATCACGAGTCCCGGCCGTACCCTCGGCAGATTCGTCTTCAAAAGCCGGGCAACACGTGGATCGAAGCTCATCACTCCGTGGCGGCCCCGGTACTCCCGCAGCGCCCGCTTGAGCGCGGGCATCCAGCGCCAGATATCCTTGTCTACCTTCACTTCGAGCAGAAGCGGGACCTGGCCGTCGACCATGGAAAGCAGGCTTTCGAGGGTCGGTATCGGTCCGTCGCCGACGCGAAGCCGGCTCAGCTCCTCATGGGTTGAGCTTCCGACGATCATTTCGCTGGAGCACATTCGCCAGGTCTCGCGGTCGTGGAAGACAATGACCTGATCGTCGGCGGTCAGCCGCAGATCGCACTCGATGCCCGAGCCAAACTCGAGCGCAGCGGCGAAGGCGACGAGGCTATTCTCGGGAAAGCCCGCGCCATAATGCAGGCCGCGGTGAGCGAACCCCTTGAGTCCCGGATCGAGCGGGTCAGCGTCCGACGGCGACGATCGCATCCACTTCGACGGCCACGCCAAGCGGCAGGACCGTGACTCCAACCGCGCTCCGCGCGTGTCGGCCGGCTTCGCCGAACACGTCCTGCATCAGCTCCGAAGCCCCGTTCGCCACCTTGGGTTGGTCGGTGAAGGACGGCGCGCTGTTCACGAACACGCCAAGCTTCACGACCTTCTCCACGCGATCGAGCGAGCCAAGAGCGGCCTTCATCTGCGCCAAAAGCATGATCCCGCAGCGACGTGCTGCGGCGATTCCCGCGTCGACGTCCAGGTCTTCGCCAAGGCGTCCTTTGATCAGGCTGCCGTCCTCGGCAAAGCTGATCTGCCCTGAAATATGGAGCAGGCCGTCCCGTTCGACTGCCGGGACGTAAGAGGCGACGGGTGCGGCGGGCTGGGGCAGGTCGATGCCGAGTTCGGCAAGGCGCTTTTCGATGCTCATGGACAGGCGCTCAACACCGCGAGCGGCTCCGGGTCAACCCTCGCGATTGACCGTGAAGCCTGCCCAGCTCTGACTGACCGGCATCAACTCGATCGCGTTGATGTTGAGGTGCGGCGGCAGGTTGGCCAGCCACCAGAATAGGTCGGCGAGGTCCTCCGCCGTCATCGGGTTCATGTTCGCATAGAGCGCATCCGAGGCGGCCTGATCGCCGCCGGTGCGGACGACCGTGAACTCCGTCTCGGCCATTCCCGGCTCGATGGAGGTCACGCGAACTCCGGTCCCCGCCAGGTCGCATCGGAGATCCAGCGAGAATTGGCGCACGAAGGCCTTGGTGCCAGCGTAAACCGCGCCGCCCTTGTAGGGGTAGGTGGCCGCGACCGAGGACAGGTTGATGATCTGGCCGCGGCGCTCGACGAGCGTCGGAAGAAGCGCGCGGGTGAGCGCGACCAATCCGGTGATGTTCGTGTCGATGACCTGTTGGACCCGCGCCCAATCGCTCTCAGGCAAAGGATCGGTTGGCGGGGCAAGGCCCGCGTTGTTGAGCAGCAGGTCGATTTCACCCCAGGGCGGGGAGAGCTTCGCCAAGTCCTGAAGCGCGTCGAGATCGCGCATGTCCAATTCGAGCGGCAGGAAGCGGTCGCCCAGTTCGTCCGCCAACTCCCGCAGCCTCTCGGCGCGCCGGCCGGTGCCAATGACTTGCCATCCACCGGCTGCGAACCGCTTCGCCGCGGCCTTGCCGAAGCCCGCCGTAACGCCGGTGATCAGGATGGTGTTCGTCATGACTCCTCCGAGAGCTTTTCGAGGATCCAGTCGCTAGCGCTAGGCCAGTCGTCGATGCGCGCATGGGCGTGCTCGGACATCGGAACGGCGGAGGCGACGCGAGGCTCCGCGATCATGTGCAGCCGCCAGACATCCGGAGCATGCTTGGCGACGGACGCATGATGCATGGGCAAATCGTCGACGAAGACTGCGGAAGGGCGACGCCTCGCCAGCTTCTTCACCGGCGCGCCCTTGCCGCCGCTGTTGCAGATGACGTCATGCCGTATGCCGTG
>Ga0307410_10001681_pt1 | contig 10176 bp, 9 predicted proteins | sample 322Ometagenome_3_FD_203707 | JGI IMG/M metagenome (GOLD analysis project Ga0307410, IMG submission 203707) | Maize rhizosphere microbial communities from greenhouse at UC Davis, California, United States - 322HYB-O-3 | ecosystem: Host-associated > Plants > Roots > Rhizosphere > Soil | place...
CCTCACCTCTACCTTTCTCAATCTTGCCCACAGCCTTGCAGCGCATCTTATGCTTTCCAAAAACACCAATAATGTCATCGGTACTTGTCTTTGAAGTAATTAAGCAAAAACCAACTCCCATGTTGAACGTACGGTACATTTCCTTGTTGTCAATATTACCATCAACTTGAATCTGCTTGAATATACCTGTGGGTACTGGAAGATTATCGAAAACATATCTCACTCTGGAATTTAGGCGAGGCAGTTTTGTAAATCCTCCCCCAGTGATATTTGCAAGGCCGTGTACAGGTATCCTTTTCTTCAAAATATCAATTATTGGCCTTACGTAAATTCTAGTTGGCATCAACAGCTCTTCACCCACTGTCTGCACAAGATGATCAGCGGAATCATCTACTGCATATTTTGAAAGCAAAACTTTCCGGGCAAGAGTATAACCGTTTGAGTGGAGTCCACTGCTTTCAACTCCTAAAACAATGTCACCGGGTTTGATCGTTTTCCCAAGAATTGGCTTGCCCCTAACAATTCCCATTACCATTCCTGCAAGGTCGAAGGCATTCTCACTATCACCCGCTATTATATCTCGTAATACGGCTGTCTCGCCACCTACTATAGCCATCCTGCTTTGTTGAGCACCCTTCACTAGACCTCGAGCTATCTCCTGCAAAAGCCATTCGTTTGGATGGCGCAAAGCAATGTAATCGATAAATGCGACTGGTTGTGCACCAACACAGATTACATCGTTTACGTTCATAGCTATGCAATCGATGCCAATTGTGTTGAATTTGTTCATCATCTGCGCAACAATTACTTTTGTCCCAACACCGTCAGCATGGAGTGCAATAGTCTCATGGGCTAATTTGACAAGGCCAGCATAGTGCCCAAAACCAGAGGTCACTTTACCAATTGCAAGCATCTTGTGTGTCACTGATATTATTTCTCCTATCGACTTATGCCCCCTGTGCATGCGATCTATATCGACGCCGACATCACGGTAGGTTATTCCTTTGGTCAAATGCAGCAGTTGTTTGGCTTGCTGTATAATAAGTAACTAATGCCCTTGGCGTCTCACATGAGGACTATATGATAATGACATCTACAGGATTGAGGAATGCCAGTAGTCTCCAAGATAACTCTATCAGGTTTTGATTATACAGAGATAGAAGTCGATAAAGCGATCCTGGCAAACGGTATATCATTTACCATTGCATTCTCTAAGGAGGTCAAAGATTTAGGTAAAAATGGTTGGACCGAGGTCGGTAAACTTTTCAATAGAAAAATTCTCTTAGTGAAAGGAAGAAGTCAGCACATGAGACACAGTAATTCAATGGCAAAGAGTTTCTATACATCTGCAATTGACATTAATATGATTATCAATCCCAGCTACATTATTAGGATAATATCTACCCAGAATTTTGATGAACCTGGTCTAATCATGTTTTACGTTACAATATTAGATTCCTTGAGGTGATAACTTGACAACAATAACATTACTTTATATAGAAATTTGGTGGAATTAACACTGATACAATAAATGGATGCACGCAACATTGGTCTTCGCAACATTGAGGTTGCAGACACCAAGATATGCTCAATTGATGGCGAGAATGGCAAGCTTATCTACCGAGGCTATGACATTCTTGACCTTGTCAACCATTCAGCTTATGAGGAGAGTGCTTACCTGCTCCTTTTTGGCGAGCTGCCAACCGCAGACCAGCTAAAGGATTTCAATCGCAGGCTGATAGAAGCGCGGGGAATACCGGAGCCTCTCATAAAGAACTTAAAGAACAGACCTAAACGCGCACAGCCGATGGACATTCTGCAGTCATGTGTGTCAGAGCTGGCAGATTATGACCTCAATATCGAAGATGCCTCTAAAGATGCCCACATAAGGCGTGCAATTATACTGATTGCTAAAATACCTGCCATTGTCTCCGCCTGGAACCGGATTAGAAGCGGCCATCATGTGCTTGATCCCCTTGAGAAAGTATCCCATGCTGCCAACTTTCTATACATGCTTAGAGGAGTCGAGCCCTCTCCTGAAGAGGCAAAGGTAATGGACATTTGCCTCATTTTGCATGCAGAACACAGCTTTAACGCTTCCACATTTGCTGCTCGCGAGATATCATCTACTAGGGCACATATATATGCCAGTATCGGCGGTGCTATAGGCGCACTTTCTGGCGAGCTGCATGGCGGCGCAAATGTGCAAGTGATGAAAATGCTGCTTGAGATAGGTGATCCTTCCAACGTCGACAGGTGGGTTGCAAACCGCCTCCAATCGGGCGGCAGGATCATGGGCATGGGTCACGCCGTCTACAGGACGACAGACCCGCGGGCAGACATTCTTGCGAGGCTGTCGGCACGAATCTGCCGCGAAAAGAACAACAAGTGGTATGAGATCACCCGGCGCGTAGAGGAAGCAACAAAGAAATGGATGCTTGAGAATAAGCATCAAGGAATATATCCAAACGTTGATCTTTACAGCGCCTCAGTATACTATAGCATGGGGATCCCCATAGATCTTAACACGCCTATATTTGCAACTTCAAGGATAGCAGGTTGGTCAGCCCACGTCGTTGAGGAAAAGTTTGCCGAAGCCGCACCTAAGCCTGCGCTCTATCGTCCAAAGGCAGTCTACGTCGGCAAGTATTGCGGCCCAATGGGATGCGAGTATACGCCCATTTCAAGCAGAAGCAAGTAAGAGCAGAGTAGCTGCTGCAGCCGCCGCCACTGCTGACTAACAGCAACAGCAACGACACCGGATCAGGCGGAAATAACTTAATTCTAGAATATGCTAGCTTTGCACTCTATGTTTCTTTTAGTCTCATATCTCATATCTCATTTTCAAAAATGACTCCCGGTTACTCTAAAAAGTCAGCAGAAAGAATGATGCAAGATTCCAAAAGGTATTGTATGCCACTACTACTAGTACAATTGTTATTGGTTGATCCTATCCTTGAGCCACTCCTTGGCCCTCCTCTCAACCATGTGCTTTTTCAGTATTATCATTGCCATCTCGTAAAATGTCAAACCATTCCTTTGCGATTGGAAGTCGATCCATTTCAGCCCTTCTGCCAACTCAGAGTCCTTCTCAGACATCACAACAAGATCGTCTATCATCTCCATGAACTGGTCATCAACGCTATCTTTGCTCCCCAACATTTCTGCTGTGTGTTGTAATACAGTTGCGATTTTAGATAGTGATTCAAGCAGTATTGACACTTTATATATATTATATTGACAAAGCTGTAGCAAATTGTTAAAAACTTGGCCTTCTAGCATTCAAAGACTTAAAATACATCCTTCAATTGATTTTACTATAAAATGAAAAGAAAGTACCTTCTCCTAATGGTTAAGGAGGATTTGTAAATTGAAGATGAAATTTGGGTTTACGCAGGGGCTCAATGTTGCTCGCCTTGGACTAGATGAACAGCAGATCATGACTGCTGCACAGATGGCAGACAGACTAGAATATGACTCTATCTGGGCCATGGATCACTCCAACGTGCCTCAGTGGAAGAATGCTATAGTCAACGACGCATGGCTCATGCTTGCCGCACTTGGCGCAGTCACCCGGAATGTTGAGCTTGGAACATGCGTTACAGATGCAATTCGCAGACACCCTTCTGCTATCGCGCTTTCAACCATCACACTTGACAGGATAACACAAGGAAGAGGCATTCTTGGTATTGGAGCTGGTGAGGCCCAAAACGTGGTTGACTTTGGAATCGAGTTCAGCAAGCCTGTCACAAAATTCAAGGAGCAGCTCGAAGTCATCGAACTGCTATTTGATTCTGATCCGGATCACCGCGTGAACTACAGTGGCGAATACTACAAACTGATAAACGCGTGTCTCCAGGCAAAGAGCATAAGAAATCCCAGGCCTCCAGTCTACATTGCAGCTGGAGCTCCGAAAACACTACAGCTATGTGCAGAATATGGCGACGGCTGGATCCCGATTGGCTACACACCAGAGCTCTTCGCCTATCATGCCAACGTTATTAGGGATCACGCAAAGAAGCGTGACCGGGACCTAACCAATTTCCAATTCGCAAATGATGTCGATATTTATTTCACAGACGATGGTGAGGAAGCGTGGAACAAGATGAAAAATGCAGTTAAGGTGAGCCTATACAAACCTGAGCTCCTCAAGGTACATGACATACCGCTGGACTCTGACTTTGATTTCCGCAGATACTTCACTGAATATGCAATGAACAAACCGGAGCTAATGGAGCAGATGAAGCGCGCCGCCCTGAAGATACCTGACAGAGTAGCCCGCAGTGCAATTGGTGTAGGCAAACCTGACGACGTAATTGAGATGCTAGAGCGCTTTATCAAAGCTGGAACAAACCACTTTATCATTAGATTCTGGGGAGAGGGTTACTTTAAGAATATCGAGATCTTTGGATCCAAGGTTATTCCCTATTTTAGGGACGAGAACAGGAAGTGATATGTTGGCTGTTTTTCTCTCAAGATCATAAGGAGTTATCAATATTCTTGCTTTTTTCATTTGTGCGTCAATGTGCGTGCATATATTATTATTACTATTATCATCAGAATTACATGCTCTTTTGAAGTATATTTCTTACGAAATTCATTTGTTTATACTTACATGGTGTGAGGTACTCAAAAAGGATAACTAATGCACTCTACAGAAATGAGTCAAGCGAGAGCGTTTTCTCTTTTCGATTCTTGGAGTATCCTACGGCTTCGGCGTCAAATCCTATTCTCAATAACGCTTCAGCAAATTCTTTGGCAAACCCATGAAAAGTATAAACCTTTTCAGGCTTACACTGCTTTACTGCCGATACCAGTTCATTGTAGTCACAGTGATCAGAAAGCGGCATGACATAGTCAAGGCCCATCATGTGCCTATAGCGACTACCTATTGCCCAGCCTGTGAACCCGATGGTCACTGCACCACATCTGTTCTTCATCTCTTTTAAAAAGGCGCACTTGGAAGACATAAGAGGGGCAACCATCACCCAAGGTCGGTTCTTTGTGAGAAGACCCTGCTCCTCCGCTTGTGAGTGAGTCATAACGCTTTCCAGTTTTACTCCAAGTTCAGAGTAAACTGAGTTTATCTTGGCAACGGAGTCATAGATAATAGGGTCCCAATGGCCGAACAGCTTTGTCAAAAGTTGGGCCTTACCAAGTGTATATCCCATTAATATAACAGGTATACCAAGATCGTACATTTCAGAAATTACTTTATTTGTCTTATGTATTATTTCAGATATCGGTGGAAAGACATACTGAGGCCGACCAAAGGTCGATTCAATTATTAACGTCTTGGCATGGGGCACCTTCGCTGGCTTCATGAAAGCGCGCTCTCGCATTGATAAATCTCCAGTATAGTAGATGTCCTCGCCTATCAGGAGACCACGCGATCCCAAGATATGCCCGGTATCTATAAGCCTAAAGCCATCATACTTTTCGGCGGGATTACCAATTTTGTAGCCCCTCGCCTGTGCAATTAGAGTGGTCTCTTTTGATGCTAGCATCTGAGTTTTATTCTTCTTTTTTTCTACACCACGCTTGTGAAGGTGGTCGACGTGAGCGTGAGATACAAAAGTAAAATGGCAATCGGCAGGGCGTGAAGGGTCAAGCGCGATTGCAGTATCTGTGTGGTGTACCATTATGCCTGACTGGCCAAGACTAACTTTCGCATTCATTAGAGCCGTCATGCTTAGAGGACATGAGTATTTTAAGATATAGATATAACAACTATGAGAAAAGCTAAAAGTAGCTTGCAGCCCGGACTAATCTATTATGCTTAGCACAGCAAGTCAGGGTGCGGTCATCGATATCGTATTTGAACTCGAAATATTACAATCTCTGAGATCTATCTTCATGATGTCCACTATGTGATGTTAAAAAATCCCGCTACATAGTGAGAGAGTGAGAGAATGAGAGGACCTGACTAGCGATGTTTATGAATAGGCTGGCGACAAGTTATAAGACACTTGATCAACCTGGGAATGCTAATCTCTGGCAGGGGAAGCAACATGGATGCAATTTTGGCTGCGATAAAGTCAGGGAGGATAAGAAATGCCAAGCCATGCATTGTGATTTCAAATAAGCCAGGGACCGCAGGGCTTAAGATCGCTTCAGAAAAATACAAAGTACCGACCAAGGTAATACCGTCTGATGGCTTGAAGGGTTGGCACTATGACCAAAATGTAGTTACCATTCTGCATGAGCATGGCGTCACCGCCCAATCAGGGCTTGTGTGCCTTGCTGGCTTTATGAGGATAATGAGCCCTGAGTTTATAAGGCAGTATAGAATGCGGATCATGAATATCCACCCTGCTCTCCTGCCCGCATTCCCCGGACTCCATGCGCAGAAGCAGGCGCTTGACTATGGAGTAAAAGTCAGTGGATGTACGGTCCACTTTGTCGATGAAGGAATAGACTCAGGACCTGTGATACTTCAGAAGGCAGTGCCAGTAATAGAGAGGGATGATGAAGAGAGCCTGTCAGCAAGAATACTTGAGCAAGAACATGAACTCTATCCCGAAGCTGTAAGGTTGTTTTGCGAAGGAAGGATAAAGATAGACGGCCGCAGGGTTTCAATAGTCTAGGCCTTATACTCGTCTGATCGCCGCTTGAATATAGAAAAGCGCTCGCCGGCCTCCTTGAGTGCTGCAATTAACGCCTTGTTGTCATCAATTATGCTCACAAGTGCCTCAAGGCCGTACTCCGGCACTTGATCTTCAAGGACGCCCTTTTGTTTACGCATTACATACAAACTAGCACCTTATGCCTAAAAATGATTGCGGCCTTTTCTAAATATTGTAATTGCTGCTACAAACGTGCTGCCTATGACAAAGAAGGCAAGGTAGGGGCTGCCTGAGCCAAACGCATCTGAGGCAAATCCGGCCACTATTGGGCCGGCCGTCCACCCTGCGCCAAAAAGGGTGTTGTAGACTCCCAGTTTTGAACCCACATGTCCGGAAGGTGTGTCCATTGTCACAAGGCTGAAGGTGACAGGGTAAAATATGCTAGTCGAAAGCCCGAATAATGCAATTGACACTGCAAAGGATAAAACTGAAGTCGACGAAAAAGAAATGATCATGCCTACTGCCGTGGTCGAAACAGCCAGCGCAAGTGCAAGCTCACCGTACCTCGATATCCTTGTCACAAGCAGCAGAAGAGTAGCAAAACGCGATACACCAAAAAAGAAGAACATTATCTCAATGTCTTCGGTTGTAAGTGACGCGTCGCTCATATATGCCGGGTATACTGCAAGCACCACTCCAAACGTGATTGCATAATAAAGTATGACTCCAGCAAGCTTCGGGTGAGTGGCAATTTCCTTCGCTACTTCGACAGAGCTTGCTCGAACCTCTAGATCTTTTTGGACAGCCGGCCAGCCGTAGGAACGCAAAAGTACTGATGGTACAATTCCTACTGCCATAGTGGCAGCAGCAAGCTGGAACAGAGTGTAATAGTCAAATGCGTTTAGAATCAGTTTCCCAATTAGGGGTCCAACCATAAAGCCTAAAATCCAGGCTGCGATGAATACAGAAATATTCCTGACTCGCCTCTCTGGAGCTGAATTGACAGCTATCAGAACCTCACAAGAAGGCCAAAACAGAGCATGAGCGACTCCGGTAAGAGCCCTATAAAACGTCACTTCTAGTGTTGATTGCACTGTAGAAAGAATGAAAATTGAAAATACATTAAGTAGGATGCCAGAGAGAAGGACATAGGATTTGTTGAGCCTGTCCAATAAGATGCCAATGAAGAGAGGAGCGAACATAAAAGGAAGAAAGTTTGCCGTACCGATCAGACCCACTTGCGAATAATCGGCTGCAAGCTGTTCTCTAGCGAATACCGGTACCACGGGCGAGTGCATGCCGTACGAGACTCCCACAATGGCTGAGCAGATTGCAACGAGTACGACAGCGGGATTCATTGCAACCCTACTATTACTTGTATGCGGCTATGATGACTGCGCCACCTATCATACCTCTATCAAACTGTACATGAGAAAATTTTTCATTTAGCATGGACTCAAGCTCTGAATTCTTGGGCCAGCGTAGATAGGTACCGTAAAGCGTTTTGAATTTCAGTCCTGACTTGCCGGCAGCCAAGTAAGCGAATATTCCAAGAAAATATTTTAGATATACAGAAACCATTGCTCTTAATATAGGGTTGTCTGGCTTGCCAAGGTCGATTATTACAAGTCGGCCGCCAATCTTTAGCACCCTGTGCATCTCTGCTATGGCCTGCTGAAGGTGTATTGAATCTCGAAGAGAATAGCCACATAGCACAGCATCAAATATGCCCTCACGGAAGGGCATATACTCGAAAACACCGGAATAGAGCGCGGCCTGCGAACCAAGCAAGTAATCCTTGACATTGGCAAGCATTTCGAGCAGCGGGTCGTACATCACAACCTTTGCGTCGCCGCGAGCTTCTACAAGGGCTAAACGTGACATGTTGCCGTAGCCAGAGCCAGCGTCAAGTATGATATTGCCTGGCATCACACGGCCCCTAATGCCTTGTAGCCTGTACTCTTCATCTTTACCAAGCGAGATGACCCTGTTGACCTTATCATAAACTGGGATGATTGCCCGCAATACCTCCATCACCTCAGTCCAGTAGCGACTTCCAAGACCGGACAACTAGCTGGCAGCTTCTATCACGCCATTATTATAGCTAGTTTTGCAGCCTCTCTAGGCCTTCTTTCTGTCGCTCAATTTCATAATCAAAGCATGCATACAGGCTGTCTTTCACACTACTGTTTTTGCCGTCAAGGCAGAGGCCTCATAAATGTGCGTAGATAACCTGGAGTCACCTTGGTTTCCGAACTATCCTGCATAAAACCGCCGTGTAAGCTGGGCACCAATAGATGTGGGATGCAGAACTCATAACTCGCGAATCAGCGCCGGAACTATAGATATATTTTCTATGACATGATGCTGATCATATTGCTGGGGCGGAAAAATATTGATGACGTCTTGATATCGGGTAACGGAACGCAGAACGCCTCAAACACTACTTTGACAGCGTCCCGCAAGTTCCAAAATACAGAAAGGCAATTATCTTGCTTCTGCTTATGCGCCTGCAGCTTGATAAACTACCGCTGCCCAAAATGCAGCTCTCTACATTCAGTTGGAGTTGACAAGATATTTGATGGGCGGCTGATATTTCAATGTTCCAAATGCAATATTTGCGCAATAGTACCTATGACGGGCAGTACAGACGAGGCTTACCTTGAGTTTCTCGACCGCTGTGAAAGTGGCGCAGGCATTGCACACGCCGACGACCTAAAACTCCTAATGCAGCAAGAAAAGATAATCCGGCCTTCGGCAGAAATAGATAACCTCATGGCTGCTTCTAAAGCCACTGGTGATCCGCTTCTTGAGCAGATGCTGCGCTCCCAACAGGACTATATTGTTGACTTTCAGGCAATAGACGAGCCGCCGCCGGATCTTGGGTCTCAGCTCGACGATATGCCAGTGAATGAAGCCATAAAAAATGTCTTGAAAGCAAAAGGGATCGACCATCTCTACAAATTTCAAGAGGAAGCGATCAAGAAAATCCTTCAGGGAAATGATGTAGTAATCACCGCACCCACCGCGTCAGGTAAAACTGAGGCTTTTTGCATCCCACTTCTGCAAGAAGTTGCAGCAGAACAACAACCATGGCGCTTTAGATCACTTCGCAGTGGCGGTGGTAAAGTATCTGCAATTTTTGTTTATCCAACAAAGGCATTATCACGCGACCAATTGCCCAAGATACAAGAGCTGGCAGAACCACTTGGTGTAAGGGTAGCAATACTCGATGGTGACACATTGGAAAAGGAGCGCAGAGCCGTAATAGAGTCTCCGCCTGATGTCATTATCACCAATTTTGACGTGTTGCACTACCACATGATGCATAAGACGAAATTCTCACGCATAGTCACGACTGCCAAATTTCTGGTAGTCGATGAGGCACACGTATACACAGGCATCTTTGGTGCTAATGTACACCACATCATTGCAAGGCTCGAGAGGCTTACAGGGAGCAGACTCCAAATCGTTGCTGCATCGGCTACATTACCAAATGCTGCTGAATTTTGCCAGACGCTTTTTGGTAGGCAGATGCATGTGATTAACGGTAGGGGCAGGCGGGGCAGGATAAACCTTGCGATAATATTTCCTTCGCTCAGATCTTACA
>Ga0307410_10001682_pt1 | contig 10170 bp, 8 predicted proteins | sample 322Ometagenome_3_FD_203707 | JGI IMG/M metagenome (GOLD analysis project Ga0307410, IMG submission 203707) | Maize rhizosphere microbial communities from greenhouse at UC Davis, California, United States - 322HYB-O-3 | ecosystem: Host-associated > Plants > Roots > Rhizosphere > Soil | place...
TCTGGGTGACCTCGTAGTGCAGCAGGCCGAAGGACGCCGGAGGCGCGGCCACGGGAGCCCCCTTGATGATGCCGGGGACCTCCTGGTCGACCCACTCGAGCAGCGCACGGCGGCGTTCGAGGGGGTCCGGATCGTCGGTGTCGATGAGGGGGAACAGCGTATCCCAGTAATCGAGCAGCAGCCGGCGGATGACGATCAGGCCGGTCGCGCCGCCGCGGTACCCTTCAAGGCGGCTCATGAACTCGAGCAGCCACACTGCAAGCTGCAGGTCTTTCGACTGGAGCAGCCCCTGCGTCAGCAGCTCCACCACTCGGCGCGCGGGAGCTGGCTCGCCCGGGTTCGCACGTGCATCACGGCGTGCTGCCTTGATCTCCTCGAAGAGCGGAAAGCGGCGGATGTCGCCGCCCGCGGGCGCGCCGCTTGCCGCCGGCGCGAGCAGGTCGTCGATGCCGATGGTGAGCACCGACGGTGTCATGCGACACCTTCCGTTCCTGCATTCGAGACGAGCTGCAGATCGTGCATCTCCAGCCCTGATACCTCGTCATCGTCGAGCAGGAACACCTTGCGGCCTGCACCGGTGACAAGCTCGTCTTCCACGGCTTCCCACGCGGTCATCCGTCCAAGCCGCACCTGCGGGTCGGTATGCGAGGCGCTGTCCACGTACAAGGCGGGAAGGAACACGTCGCCGATGGATTCCTCGACGGTCTCGATCCTCGCGTGGCTCCAGACCAGGTCGCGCAGCGAGCGCGGCGCGGTGACCTGTATGCGCCGGATTTGTTCGAGCGGCAACCACACGTAATTCGCGCCGTGGAGCAGTTCGAGGACGGGCGCGACGCGATCGTCCGCGTCGCGCAGCGACGTGAACTGGCGATCGCCAAGGCGGCCGGCCAATCGCGGGAACTGTTCCTCGGCTTCGGGCAGCATCGCCACCGCGTCTTTCGGCGCCTGCGCCAGCGTCTTCACGAGCAGCACGTATCGATCGATGTACGCCGGCGGCGGGAGGAGGAACTTGGGAAGCGCCGCACCATGAAATACCTGCCGTCGAACTCGCTCCGCCGCCAGGAGATCCCGGTACACCTGCACCGCGAGCGCCGCGCCGACACCGTCGGCCTGCGTGGCCACGACTTCGAGCTGCTTTTCCGCGCGATCGAGATCGCCGGTGAAGCAGAGCAGCTCGAACAGAAATATCCGCAGGCTGCCGTCGGCGGGCTTTGCTTTGACCTGCGTTATCAGCGCCTGGACGGCTTCGTCGAGCTGCCCGGCATTCAGCAGTTCGCGCGGCGTCATGCGCCTTGCGTCCACATTGCACTCATGAGAGCCGGCTCTTGCGCCCGGTGGGGCGCGGCACGTCTTCCCGAGGGCCGCTCTCGGTCCGCTCGTCGAGCCGCGTCGATCGGCGGCCTGCAGCGACATCAGGAACGGGCGGCGCAACGCGGTCGAATCGCGGCGGCGTCGGACGCGGGGGCAGTGGTGGCGGCGCGCTGACCTGGCTGATGCCCGCCAGCAACCGGCCGCGCACGTAAAGGATGGCGCTTCGGATCGGCTGCGAGCTGCGCAGACTGACGCGCAGGTCGTTGATGGTGATGACGTCCTCGGGCGCCTTGAAATCGATCGCAAAGTTGCGATGCCCCTCGATTTCGTACGTGGCCTCGTGGTACTCGGGCTTGCTGTCGTAGCCTTCGCCCGGATTGATGCGCAGCTCGGCGCGGACGCGGTCGCCGGGGACGAATCGCGCCTGTCGATCACCGACCAGGATCAGCCGATACGTTTCTCGCGCCTCCAGCCGGAGCGGCGCGAAGACGAACGTGACTTCCTGTCCGTGCGCCTGCGGCCGCGCAGGCTTGGCGACGCTTTTGTACAGCACGGCATCGCCGCCCGTGCGATCGAACACGAAGTTGATGCTCTCGAGGGCAGGGCTGACGCGGTAGTCCAGATACTTGCCCTCGAGCGCCTGTTCGAGGCGATCGAGCCGTTCGAGGGCACGGATTGCTTTCTGCACCTCGATGCCGAGGTCCGCGTCGACGGCGATGGCGCGGCCCATGTCCAGCGCCTCGCGCTCCTGCTCCAGCATGGAGACGAACTCCACCTCGCCGATTTCGCCCAGCAGGCGGAAGTACTCGCGCGTCGGCGGGCTCAACGAGAGAAACAGCGCCGCGCTGCGCACGAACCGGCGGATCTGCTGGAAATAGCGGGCGGGGGGCTGCACCGGATCGAGCATCTCGTAGGCGCAGTCCTCGAGCGTCATCACCATCCGGCTCACGAACGCCAGCGTCTCCGCGTCCTGATCCACGTTGATGCCGCGCGCCCGCGCCACGCCGATGAAGTCGACAATAGCGCGGTGAAGCATGCCGTAGCGGTCGGCGATGGCCGACACCATTTCGTCGAGCTGGCGAAACGCGTGCATCAGTGCGCTGTGGCTGCTCATGTACGCGCACGGCGGGATGAAGTTCGGCACCCTCTCGAACCGGAGGCCCTTCTCCGCGCGGCGCAGGCGTGTCAGCAGGAGGCTGTTGCGCGCCTCGTCTGCCTGCACGTCGAGCCGGATTGTGTAGCGGGAGCGTCGTCCCACCTTGATCTGCGGATTCACCGGATCGTCCAGGCCTTCGTCCGGTTCCTTCTCGTGCGGCGGTCCGACGACATAGACGCCGATGTCCAGTGCCCCCTCGAGATCGCGCTTGGGAAACGTGCCGTGCACGGCGTTCGACGGCAGGATCTCGATGAAGACGCCGCCCGGCGTGATGCCGCGGCACTGGCTCACCGCCACCTTCAACGCGTCCCCTGAATCATCGATGTCGACGACGGGATCGAAGCGTGGGGCGCCGCGTTCGCTGGCGTCGACACGCGGGCCGCCGCCGACGAGGCCGTGCGCCGCGGTCCCGTATCGAAGGAGCCAGAGAACGAGCGAGTCGACGTAGCGTTCCTGCCGCAGGAAATGATCCGGCGTCAGGAACATGCCCTGGCTCCAGTTGACGGAGCGGAGGTCGAGGTCGTCTGCCATCAGTGGTTTCGCGGAACTCGGTTACTGGTCCCCGCCGGGTTTCCGTGGTGGCGGGATGAACACCGTCGCGTCGGTTGCTTCGCGCGGCGGCAGCGGCTCGCGCTGGCGCGGCGCGGCCGGCGGGCCATCGGGCCGAATGCGGCCGGGTGCGGCTTCACGTGGCGGCTGCGCGGCAGGGCGGCCGCGGTAGCCGGGCTGCGTACTTGAAATCGTCACTTCCGGGCGCGAGTACGTGGTGCGCGGGGGCGGCGCGCCCCGACTGGGAGAGGGTCGGCTGCTGCCGCTCCCGGCGGCCCGCACCGCGGGCTTCGGAATGTACCGTTCGGGCCAGAAGAGCCGGGGCAAGCCAAACCACAATAACGCGAGCAGCGCGCCGTAGGTCACGAGCACGAGCATGCGCATGACGATCGGGTTCGGACCGTCGACCCCTCCGTCGGTGGTTGTGATGAACGCGGCATTCTCTTCGGGCGTCATCACACCTTCCCACGGCGGAACCATCATCGGGACCCCGAGCCACCGCGGGCTCTCACCGCTCATGTTGTTGGCGGTTACGCGGAACACCAGCGACTGCCCCTGCAACTGCGCGGGCCGTTCGCGGATCGGTCCTGCCAGCAGGCGGAACGCGAGCGCGCCGCGCCGCTCGATGTTCCTGAACGCGTCCACGAGGCGCGCCTCGTCGCTGGCGCTGAAGTAGTTGGACGCCTTCGGCGGCGGCGGGAACGCAAGCGCCTGCATCGCCTGCTCGTCGAACGCGACGCCGGGAGCCCCGTACCCCACCGTGTAGACCGTCACGCCGGTGTCGGCCGCGAGCTGCGTCACCGTCTGAAGACCCGCAGGTCCCGCGAGCAGATCCGGGTCGTCGGTGGGGTGGCCGACGTCGTTCATCCCGTCGGTGAACACGACCATCGAGATCTGCGCGTCTTCGGTCGTCCGCGGCTTCAATACCTGGAGGCCTTCTTTGACGGCGCTGAAGAGAGCGGTGTTGCCCTGCGGCGTGGGCCGAAGGCGGTTCACCTGCGCCCGCAGTCCAGCGCGCGTGCTCTGGAACGCAGCGGCGCGGATCCGCTCTGCAACGCGCAGGCTGTCGAACGGCGCGATCGCCATCTGGTCGAATCCGTCACGAAAGGTGTCGAACAGCCGCTCGAGCTGGCGGCGCGCCATCGTGAACTTGGTTTCACCGCTGCGCAGACGCTGGTTCATGCTGCCGCTCGTATCGAACAGCACCAGCGTGATCCGTCGGGTCTGCGTCGTCGATGACGTGCCGGCGGCGTCGCCAGCTGCTGCAGCCACCGGCCTCGCGAGGATGACCGGTATCTCCTGATCCCCACGGAACACGGTGAAGCGCGTGTCCGCGGCGAGCTGCATCGGCTCGCCCTGTGCGTCCACGGCCGCGACCTGCAGCCGGAAGCACGGCGCGCCGTCGCATTCCACCATCTGAGGTTTGCGGGAGACCTCCAGCCTCGCATTCTGGGCGGCAGCACCGGATGCCGAGAGAAGAATGATGACGGCCGCCGCGCGGACCTGCGCGTTCGTCATCGGACGCCCCTTTCGTCATAGCGTTCGTACGACGCTTGCTTTCGCTTGGTGGTGAACCGCAGCAACGTCTGGCCGACCACGAGCTCGTCGCCGTTCCGCAGTTCCATGGTGCCGACGACATTCGCGTCCCCGAGCTGGAGCGGGTCGAGCGGCTGTCCCTGCTGCCCGATGTTGTCGGGGTGCAGCTGGATGAAGAAGCGCTTCTTCGCCGCGAACAGGAGCGCGTGCCGCGGGGCTACCATCGCGTCAGGCAGGTAGATCTGTACGTCCTGCCTGTACATCGTCGCGCTTGCCGACGCGCTCTGGCTGCCGATCACGAGCTTGTCGCCATCCTGGACGAGCCACTCCTGCCGGGGAGAGCCGTATTTGTTCTGGGCCCTCGGATCGGCGCTGCTCACGAATACTAGCACCCCGTCGCTCAGCAGCACCGGCGCAAGCGTGACCCCCAGCGTAATGCCGGTGCCCGTGACCATGTAGGCGAGCGCCTGGAAAAACTCGTTGTTCGGGCCGAGCGCGACCACGAGGCCGCCGAGCAACCCTCCCACGAGGCCGCCGATGAGCGCGTGAATCGCACGCAGCGGGTTGGCGCCGGCCCAGCGGAGCCCCGTGACCAGCCCGATCAGTCCGCCTGCCGTCAGCCAGATCACGCTGCGCGAGAGCACCTGGGCAGCGCCGCCGTCGGCCGTCGCCATCAGCCGGCTTTCCAGCATCCGGTAAATCAGTCCGCTGAGTACGCCGGCAAAGGCCCCGAGGAGCACGCCGACAACGACCCAGGTCGGGACGACCCTCTCAGAGGTCCAGTGATCGGCGAAGCCCACCGTCATGCCGCTGATGAACGCGCCCATCAGCGTGGCCGACAGCCCCACGAACAGCCAGCCCTGCTCCTGGTTTCCGGCCAGGTAGTCCGAGAGCCACACTTGTGTCGTCCAGCACGCCAGGCCGGCGATGGCGCCGACGAGCGCCATGAAGTAGACGGTCTGCTTCAGATTCACGCGACCCCCGGACTGAATATGGCGTACCCGAGCACGAGGCCCGCCAGCAGCATGATCAAAAGGAGCAGGACGATCTTCGGCCACGCGCTCGGCTGCGGAATGACAACGGGTACGCCGCCTTGCGCGCGATCGACGGCGAGCGGAACGATTGCGTTGCGACGGTCGCTCTTCGGGGATGCTGCCATCGCTGCGCCCACCTCCGGACGACGCGCCAGTGTTTCAACGGTTGGAGTGGGAAGTACAGGGATCGCCGCTTCGGGCGTCGGCACGGCGGGGGCGGCAACGGCAGCGGGAGCAGCTGGACTCGCGTCGGAAGGTATCGCCGGCGCTGAGTCCGCCGCGGCTGGCACGGGCGGCACCTCGGACGGGTGCTCCTCGAGACCGCCGGCCGCTTCTTCTGACGCAACGGCGATGTCGAACTCCCGCCACGGCGCCGCGGCGGCATCGATCGTCTGGGCGCCTTCCCAGAAGAAGTAGCCGGCGCGCCGACGTACCGGGTCGTATACGAGGGCGATTTGAAACGGCTCGGAGAAGAGGACGCGGTGCGTCCGCTCGAGATCCGTTTCGGACAGGAAAATGCCAAGGTCGGGGTGAGTGTGATACCAGCCGATCAGCGCTTTTCCCTGTTCCTCGCGATAGCTCCGGACCCGGTCGACATCGCGCCACGTGAACGTGAAATGCAGCGGGTTCTGCGACGAGGGCTCCATCGGGAGTGCCTCTTCGATCTCGAGGTGCCAGCAGCCGTCGCGCTCGTCGTGTGCCACGCGGCCGATCAGGAAACCGCCCGTCTCGTTCGGCAACGCATCGGACGCGTGCTGGTGGATGGTCGTGTAGACCTCGAGATGCGTCACGACCAGCAGTTCCACCGCCGATCCTGCCGGCGACCGCCAGATGTGCACCGGCACAACGGGGTTGACGCGTTCAGCTTCTTCGATCAGCCGCCTCTTTGCCGTCGTCATGCACTGCGCTCCGTCCGGATCACGCGAGTCGCCGACCTGATCGATGCGAGAAGGCACGCCCGGGTTCGAGCCACACGATGGCGCCGTCCTGCACGTCGTACACCCGAAGTTCTTCCCAGGTGAGCGGCACGAGGCGGCGCGGCTTTCCGAACTTGATGTACCAGTCGGCCGCATCGCGATTCATCTGGTGCACGCCGCCGAGGTTCAGCATCCGGTAGGCCGCCATCGCCTGCGCGCGCGCGATCGCCTGGATAGCGTTGTCCTGTGGATTGGCCTCTTCCCACAGGCAGACGAATCCGGTCTCCGGCCGAACGTTCGGGTGAAACAGCGTGTCTTCCGCGTAACAGTCAACCGGCACGTCAGGGTAGAAACGGGTGAAGCTGAGACGCAGCGTGTGGACGTCGCGGATCGACAGGCGATCGCCGACGGCGCGTTCCAGGCCCGGGCTCCGGCGCAGCCGAACGCGGAAGACATCCTCGGTCGGGGATGCGGAGCGCTCGAGGAGCTCCACGCGCCCGGGATTCACGCGCACGAGCCGTTCCAGAAGCCGCCATTCGCGCTCGATCCGGTCGGCGCGCAGCGTGCGCGCGCCCCCCTCGTACATCTCGACGAGGACGCGCAGCACTTCGTTGGGCTTGACGCCCTGCTCGGGCAGCGTTCGGGACAGATCGAGCTCGCGCCCTTCGACACCACCCCAGACCACCTTCAAGTCTCCCGTGCTCAGCCCCTTCATCATGTGGCCGCGCTCGGACAACTCGACGAGAATATCGCGCAGGACCTGTTCGATCGGTTCGTCGTCGCCGAAGTCGACGTTGTATTTCCGCTCACCTTCGAGGGTGTCGAAATACACCTGGTATTGCGGCATCACGTACCTCTCAACGTGGCGGTTCGCGAACGCAACGACCTACCGCCGCCCGCCGCCGCGCGCATACCCGCCCTGGGCGCGCGGCGGCGAAGATTCACCGTCATCGGGCGCACGGTTCCGCGCGCCGCGGCTCTTTGCGCGGACGAACGGCCGCAAGCGGGCGGGCAGGTCGGGAATGGTCCACTCGCAGCGGCGGCACGTGCCGTTGTAGTAGTCCCAGCAGCGCTGGCACATCGGCCAGTGACATTGACCGCACTCGCGAAGATCGGCTTCGCGCGCCTCCTTGCCGCAGCTGGTGCACTCGCCCTGGCGGACCTTGGGACCCAGTCGCTGGGTCCACCACTTGTCAGCGATCGGAAAGATGACGATCTCGCGCTCGTAGCACCGCGTGCAGCGGGCGTGGCGCGCGTTCCAGCAGGTGGGACGCGCGCATACGCGATCCGCACACCGCGGGCACTCGAACCCCGCTCCACCGTCGGCCGGGCGCTTACACAACACGCACACGGCGGCATGACGCCGGAATCCGAGCGCCTGCAGCGCGACGCCGGTCACCGTCGCAATCACCAGAGAGGCGGCGATATCACGAGGCGTCTGCCCGTTGCCGAGGAGGAGCGCGGGGAGCGAGCCGAGCAGCGAGCCGATCGCCACCGAGCCGGCGACCCGCATGATACCGCCGCGCGCCTGGCGTTCGGGATCGACGAGCCTCCAGAATGCCCAGGCCGTCACGCCGGCCAGCGGCGCTAGCCACAGCGGGCCGTTGGCGACGGAAAAGACGAACTGCATCGCGGCGACGAGCAGGACGGCGAGGCCCGCGTGGATTCTCACGATGCGGCCGCCTCACGTCGAGCGCGCAGGTCGCCCGATACTTCAACATGGCGCCGCGGAGCGTCGGCCGTGGACCCGAGCACCACTTCGTGAATGTGCCCGAGCGGCAGCCCCAGATCTGCGAGCGATCGCTCCGCCCAGGACGAGGACGCGTCGATGCCGGTCAGCACTTCGGTTTCGGCGACGTCGCCGCCCTCGCAGTGCGGACACACTTGTTTCCGAAAGCGCGCGCGACGCACCATCGGCTCCCATTCGTGGCCGCATTGGCGGCACATCGCGCGCGCGGTGATCGGCCAGTCGAGGCTGAGGAACCCGCCTGCATCGCTGGTTTCGGCGAGCAGCTGCGCAGCGGTCCAGGCTTCCGACGAGCGATCGGTGCGCTGGCACACGTCACGGATCACCGACTCCGGATCGTGCAGAGGGCAGTTGGGGCTGCGTTCGAAACGCAAGGTGTCGAGATGCACCTGCGGGTGCAACGTGATTCGGTGCGACACGCCGGCCGACGCAGCCGCACCTGCATTGCTGCACACGTGGCGAATCCCCATTTCCACCTGGAGCGCGCCGATCATGGATGCCATCGTGGGCGTGGTGGGGATCACCGCGTCACGTTGCTGCGTGCGTTCCTTGAGCCCGCACGGATCTTCGCGGCCTTGGAGTTCCTGCAGCAGTGATCGCCGCCGCTCGCCGCCTTTTCGGCACGCGTAACAGGGTCCGTCTACTCCTGGAAAAACAGACACCATGCCGCTCGACGGATTGATCAATCCCAGGCCGCCGTCGACGAGCGGCTTGTCGAGACGAGTGCAGGCCCAGCTCAACTCGAGGCGTGCCATCTCATTGTCGAGACAGGAGAAAACAAGATCCGCCTGGCGGAGGATGCCCATTCCGAGGTCGGCCACTTCGCCGACGTGCGAGTGGACGTCCACGTCCGCGTTCAATGCCGCCACGCGACTTGCCGCAAGCTCCGCCTTCGGTGTTCCTCGGGCGATGTGTTCGTCGATGTCGGACACGCAGAAGAGCACCGAACGCGTGAGGTTCGAAGGCTCGACGCGGTCGCGGTCGACGATGAGGAGCCGCCCGACGCCGATGAGGGCGAGGTTCTTCACGACCTCATTGCCGAGGGCGCCGGCGCCGACGACGACGACGTGCAGCTCCGACGTCATGGCGCGCGAGAAAGCGGTGGCGTCGAGGCGGCTGTAGTCCCTCACTCTGATGTCCTCCGCCTGAAGGCGCGGCCGTGCCCGAAGCGCCGCTGCTGCTAGCAGTTCCCGGGAATGCGACGCCTTGTATCACGATCTCGTGTGTACGCGCCAGCACGGGTCTTGCCCGGGGGCCGCCGTCAGCCCAGGATCTGCTTGGCGATGGTCTGGAGCTGGAGGTTGGACGTGCCTTCGTAGATCTGGCCGATCTTGGCGTCCCGGAACAGCTTTTCGACCGGGTAGTCCTTGACGAAGCCGTAGCCGCCGTACAAGTTGACGGCCAGCGACGCCACCGATTCGGCGACTTCCGACGAGAACACCTTGCACATGGCCGCTTCCTTGAGGAACGGCTGCCCGGCGTCGCGCAGGCGGGCCGAGTTGTAGACCAGCAGGCGCGCCGCCTCGAGCTCGGTGGCGGCGCGGGCGATCTGGAACTGCACCCCCTGGAAGTCGGCGATCGGCTTGCCGAACTGCTTCCGTTCCTTCGTGTACTTGATCGTGTGGTCGAGCGCGCCCTGCGCCAGGCCGATCATCTGCGCGCCGATGCCGATGCGCCCTTCGTTCAGCGTTTCAATCGCCACCTTGTAGCCCTTGCCGACCTCGCCGAGCACGTTCGCTCGCGGCACGCGGCAGTCCTCGAGAAGCAGCTCGCACGTGCTGCTCGCGCGGATTCCGAGCTTGTCTTCTTTCTTGCCCACGGTGAACCCGGCCATGCCGCGCTCGACGAGGAACGCGGTGATGCCGCGATATCCCGCATCCGGATTCAGGTTCGCGAACACGATGAAGATGTCGGCTTCGT
>Ga0307410_10001683_pt1 | contig 10164 bp, 10 predicted proteins | sample 322Ometagenome_3_FD_203707 | JGI IMG/M metagenome (GOLD analysis project Ga0307410, IMG submission 203707) | Maize rhizosphere microbial communities from greenhouse at UC Davis, California, United States - 322HYB-O-3 | ecosystem: Host-associated > Plants > Roots > Rhizosphere > Soil | place...
CCTAACCGTAATACCTTGGCAACTTTTCTTCGGTACTCCCGGGAACAAGGCTTGAGCAACCGGAATATGGAGGTGGATGAACTCTTTGCGAAAGAGACGCTGCATATCTTTCATGTGTAGAGCGGAGCGTCAAGTGGCTGCTTCGCTTTGAGATACCGCGTTAATCATAGTGTTCTCCCTCTATACCGCCGCTGCTAAAGTCCCAGGCCCATGCTACGGCACAACGCTCCAGCTGTACCTTTCTTTTTCGCGCCCACTTCTCAACGCCCATTAGGTAACTTAGATCCCTAAGGATTGCACCCGAGCGGAATAACCGGTTTGCATTGCAAGCCACTTCAACGTCATCGTTCATAAAGTTTGCTGCTGATCCAAATCAAAACAGGATTTCATCAGATAGGTGCGCGCATGCGACCGCGTTATGCGGCAAACAAAATGAATCGCTAGTGCCCGCGTCCACCTAAAGACAGCGAAGACTAGAGCTGGCAGTTCTGACCGATGAGCCTTAGAAACCTTCAAAGAGGTCGTCGCTGCCAGAGCTATCCAGGGAAGAGCGCAGCAAAAATCACGACAAAGTTGACGTGCAGTGATTTCGCACGTCCGGCACGCCGTCTGCTCCATCGGAAGCCAGATGCGCAACCGATTCAGCAGAGCAAAAAGGACAGATCATCTGCAAGAGAGGTAAGGAGAGAATCAAATGAAAACGATTGAAAAAATTCTAGAGAGACCAAGTTTCTGGCAGCTGGTTTTTTCGCAGAGCAAGGTCAACGGTGCGCCATACAACGGTGAGCAGTTGCCTGGGCGGAATTGGAATTGGCCGAAGAATACGTATCTGCAAAGGCGTCTCCATGAATCAAAATCGAAATGGTACCAAACTGTAAACAGAGCTGAGCTAAATTAGTTCGCCGCTTCCCGCGCTGCCTCCTTTAGCATAGCTCGTTCGGGAAGAACGGCACCACTGGACTCACCCGATTCAGTGGCATCGGCCAGGCCCCCAAAGCCTGGCCGATTTTTTTTGGTCTGATGACTCATTGGCCTGAACCGGCCGAAAGGGCAAGCTCTTATACAGCAACGCCAACGAGAAGATCGCGAACGAGAGATCGGTCGTATGAATTCGGTATTGAATGCAAAAAAGCTTTCACCCGACATCCGGCCGAGCAAGCTAACGCCCCGAGGAGTAGGCGGACCGGAGAGCGTTCGGACTAAAGCGATGGTGGGGAGAGTAAAGCAGATTTAGGCTAATGGGCTCGCGATGCCTCGGCGACGGAAACGGCCGTCCTTTCCACAGCAGCTCGCAGCGTTTCGAGGCTGGGAAGAAAATAGATCGCCCCGCTAATTGCCAGCACAACCAATGCGTCACTGATCATGCCGCTCCAGCGAAGATCACGTACTATACGCTTCAACTCACGAGAATCATCATCCCCATCCCACTGAGCAATCACCTCGGACGGCGGCATCGTTATGACTAAACAATTATTGGCGGGACCTGCATAGTGGGTCGAAGCCTGTGACCTCTCATCATGGATTGCTGCCGGCTCAACGTATTCTAACGGATTGCTTATTTCCATGTCATCCTTCCTATCGGATACGTCCGCCCACCACGGTGAAATTGGGTCGGCTGATTTGTTGTCTTTTTGGTTTTCCGCATCTGTTCAGGCATCGCTGCATCCCAGCTTCAATTCTGCAATTCGGTTATTTCCTCAATAGCAACGGTTGTGCCCGGTTGAAGGCAAAGATGAGCGCGTGCTTTCGCTATCAAACTAAAGCTTTATCAATGATTTGTAGTTCTAAGACTGAGAAGGTCCGTTATGAAACCAAACACTTATCGTTCACTCGATCATTTTCGTACGTCCTCTACACGCTTGACCTCGCGAAGGTCGAGCTAAATCAGGGGTTCAGTGACAATACGTGAGAATTTAGAACCGGGCTTAAATTAAGATCGTTGGAGCTGCTTCCGGAGCTTTCGCCCCGACGAAGCGGCTTTTTTAGCAGTTTTGATGTCAATGCCGTGTAGCGATGTTGCGTAAATTGCCTCAGGCGCTCTCCATCAGCTCTTTGGCGGTCGGGATAACGTTCGCCAATGATGGCAGGAATGGTGTTTCATCGTAAAACGGCAGAAAATGCTGGGCACCATAGATAATGCGCGGCGCAAACTTGAGCCGGCCTGCCGGCAAGTTATCCAGTATAGAACGCACATAGAGCGCGTAACCGCCGTAAGGCGGTTCGTCTTGAACGATAAGCACTCTGCCGGTCTTAGTTGCAGATTGTAGAACCGTCTCATGATCCAGCGGCTTGATGAAACCTAGGCTCACGACCTCCACGGCATTGGGCCCTGCCTGCGCGGCCAACTCATCCGCCGCATCTTCTGCAAGTGCTGCGGTTCGGCCGGCGGCGATTATAGTCAGGCGGTCACCGGATCGGGTGACGATCGCCTTTCCGGCCGGACTGTCGGCAGCAATTTCACCAGATCGATTGTGGATCGATCTTTCCTCGAAGAACAACGTCGGACTCGACCGCTTCAACCCCTCGCGAAAGTTCCAGTAAGCCTCGTTGGCCGAACCCGGCATGGCGATGTTAAGGTCTGGCACATTGTAGAACCACGATACGCCGATTTCGTTGCCTTCGGGTCCATGACCGCGAAATCGTGCGATCGGCAAGCGAATGATTACCGGGCAATTCAATCGTCCGTTGCTGAGATAATGCAGCTTCGCCGCGCTCTGCACGATCGCCATATGACAGACCGATGCGATGTCGGCGTAGGCGATCATCACCACGACTTTTAAACCCTTCATCGCCGCGCCCACTGCTATGCCGACCATGGCGCTTTCGCTGATGGAAGAATCGCGCACTCGTTCGCTGCCGTAAGTCTCACCTAGCACCTTTAGCGCGTGCCCGGTGAGATTTTGACCGATGATGACTAACCGCGACTCGTCTCGCATGGAATCTTGCAACGCTTTGCTCACCGCATCGCGATAGGTGATCTTAGCCATTCTCTGTTCTCGACTCCCTCCGTCCCCTTAGCATCAACGTGCGACAACTTAGATGCCGATGCTGACGCCTGCCTATTTCCAATCCTTTATTTTGTTTCGGCTAAGACTTCGCTGAACGTTTCTTCCATCTTCCGGTCTTCTTCCTGAGTCAACAGTTCCAGCTCCATGGCTGTTGCGACCCCATGCTCGACCAACCAAACCGCCATGCGCCTCAAGGGGTCACGGCGTTCGGCTTCCGCCAAATCATCTTCAATGCCTGCCCGGACCTCGCCGAGGTGAGAGCTATAAAGCCCCGTGCGAAAAGTAAGGCAGTCCAGGAAAACCGGTCGACCGCTCCGCGCGCTCGAGCGCGCCCAGCACGCCGCCTGATAAACATCCAGCGCATCGTTACCGTCCACGGATCGCACGGCAAAGCCAAACGGTTCGGCATAGGGAATTAACGAACGCGTTTTGCGAGTCTTCGACCAGGGGGTGGACATTTCCCAGCCATTGTTCTCGCAAGCCAAGATTAGCGGAAGTTCCCAGGTTCCGGCGATGTGCATGGTTTCATGTAAGTCACCCGACCCGAGCGTTCCGTCACCGAAGAAAGCCAGGCTGACTGCCGGTTGCTTGTCAAATTGCATTGCCACTGCCAGGCCAGCCGCCATCGCCAGGTGACCGCCTATCATGGTAGAGCCCGGCATGACTCCTCGGTCTGGCCAGGAACTATGATGCGGCGCATCGCGCGAATCACCGGCCGCAAGCGGGCTATGCACGAACTCCCGCAGTTGCTCGGCGACACTCACGCTCATCGCGATCATTGCGCCGCGTGTCCTAAAGGACGGTATGACCGCGTCTCCCTTCTCCAGCGCCAGACAGCAGCCGATCGCAATCGCCTCCTGCCCCTTGCTCGGGAAGGTCTGCGCCATAATTTTCCCTTCATGCTGCCAGCGTAGCAACGCTTCTTCGAAGAGACGCGTGACGAGCATATTGTGGTAGAGTCGCCACTCGATGCGGTCATTCCGGTCATTTTCGTCGACTGATTCCGACAATGCCACCGATTACCTCCAAATGAGAACAGGCAGGAAATAATCGAGGGAGCGCCTGTCCGTTACATTTTTTCCTAGCACTTGACGGCGACGATTGAACTGAGTGCGTTCGGCAGCTGAGTCGAACCTCAGCTTCGTTCTCCCAGTTTCTAAGCGAGGGCAATCTCATGAACAGCTCACGACGGAAACACAATGCACGAGTCTCGTGCAACAACAAAACGCACGGTTTTGCCGACCGCCGGAGTACGCGCAGGGTGACTGCTAGCTCGGACTCTGATGTCGTTGCATCGCATGATTACGTCCGCTGAACTACCGAGAAACGTGACGCGCTCAACATAACCGGAGCATTGATTCGACAGATTATACGCACCAGTCACCGGATTATCGAGGAAGACGACTGATTCCGGTCGAAAGAACAATTGCGCGGGCATTCCCGGTTGCCATTCGATGCTGCGCTGAGCGTCGAACGCGCCCAGCGGCGTGGCTAGTCTCATCTCATCCCACGGCTGGCTACCATTACGTAGGACTTCTGCCGGAATAAAATTGGCTGTTCCCAAAAAATCCGCTGTCACTCGATGCGCCGGGCGCAAATAAAGATCCGCGGGCGAACCGACCTCGATCAGCGCGCCCTCGTGCATGAGACCGATGCGATCAGAGAGCGCGAGCGCTTCTTCCTGATCGTGGGTGACGTACACGGTTGTGATGCCAAATGATTCCTGCAAAGACTTGAGCTCGAAACGCATCTGCTCGCGTAGCTTGGCGTCGAGATTGCTGAGTGGCTCATCCAGGAGCAGCACCTGCGGTTGCGCCACGAGAGCGCGCGCCAGCGCCACGCGCTGTTGCTGGCCACCGCTCAAGTTCGGCGCGAGCCGATCCGACAGCGGCCCAAGACTCAATCGGTCAAGAATTCTGCCAACGCGTTCGGCGACCTGGGCGCGCCCCGCCTCTCTGGCCACTGGATAGGCGACATTTTGGAACACCGTCATGTGCGGCCAGATGGCATAAGATTGGAAAACCATACCGATATTGCGGTGTTCGGGTCGAACAAATTTTCGGCCGGCGCTGCTGAAAACCGGACGGTCATCAATCAAAATTTCACCGGCGAGCGGCTCTTCCAATCCGGCGATGCAGCGAAGCGTGGTGGTCTTGCCGCAGCCGCTCGGACCGAGCAAGGTAAACAATTCGCCCTTGCTTACTGCAAAAGAAACACCCCGCAGCGCGCGCACTTCACCGCTGGCGCCGGCAAACGATTTTTCCAAATCTCTAACACGGATCATCTTGTTCCGAATCTTTGCGTCCTTTGCGCTTGAGGGGAGCAATCATCGGAGAACAGTTCAATCTCCGGGCGCCAAGCTCGTCGAGACATCCGATACCAAAAACAACCGCTCCAGATAAAAAGCCCAAGCAGGCGCAGACACAGTTCCCGATGCGAGGCGCGCAATTTCAATCATAGATTAGCGGAGGCGTTTCTTTCGTAGGTTGATGAAATCGCTTGACGCAACGAAGCACACAAGTTTTCAAGCTCGCCTACACGGATTCAGGACCGCGCCGGAACCGCGCTAACACCAGTCCGCCGAGCAGTAAAACGGCGGAGAGAATGATCAAGATCACGCCTAAGGCCGCCGCATCGGTGGTCCGGCCGTTTTGCCACATACTCCAGATCATCGTCGAAATTACCACAGTGTCCGGATTGTAAAGCATCAGTGCCATCGACAGCTCCTGCATCGCGTGCACCGCGACCCAAAAAAATACATTGATCATGGCAGGCGCAAGCAGCGGCATGGTAATTTTGCGCAGGGTGCGGGCCCAGGGCGCCCGCGACATCTGGGATGCTTCCTCTAACTCGCCGTGCACCTGCATGAGCGCGGATGTCATCGCGCGCGAACTATACGCGAGATACCGGGTCGTCATTGCCAAGGCGATGATCCAGAGCGTGCCGTAGATCGGAATGGGAAAGCGGACGTAGACGAAGATAAACGCCAGACCAATGACGATGCTCGGAACGCACTGCGGCAGAAATGACACCGTGGCGAGATAATGAGCGAGCCCATCCGCGACTCGCGTGCGCCGGACGACGAACCAGCTTACCAAGATGGCGAGCAGGATCGTCGCCGCGGACGTCGCCAGCGCCAGCACCGCCGTATTCCAGAGAGCGCGCGTTATCGTGCTCTCGTGCCAGATCTTTACGTATCCGTCGAGAGTAACCCGCGCCAGCGAATCTGCCGAAGGCACCGCATAGAACGGCTGGACGCTGGTCCAGATCAGCATGAGAAACGGCAGCACCACGGCCAGCGCCACATAGAAAAAACAAAGCGCGATTGCCGGCGCCGTCCATGGGCCGAGGTCGATTTGCCGCGGACGATACCCTTTGCCGGTGATCGTAGTGAATCTTTCCTGGTGCGCCGTTAAGCGCTGGTACACCCACATGAGCAACAGCGCCACGGCCAAAACCATCGCTCCCAACGCCGAGGCCAAACCGTAATCTGGCAATCCGACTTCCGAGTGGGTCGCCCAATAAATCGCAGTGCTGAGAACGCGAATACGCGCTGTGAAACCGAGCAACCCGGGAATGTCGAATGATTCGATGACCACGATAATGTAATAGATCAACATGGCAAGCAGGGCTGGCCGCATGATCGGCAGGGTGATGCGCAAGGTCGTTTGTCCGACGCCGCGGCCGGCCATGGCGCTCTGTTCTTCGAGTGATGGATCCATGGCGCGAAACGAAGCAGCGATCATGAGATAGGCCGATGGCACTAGGCGCAAGCCTTGAACAAAGCACATGCCCGAGAGCGTGTAGATATCGAAGGGTCCGGAGTCTCCGGACAAATCGAGAATGTTGCGCAAGACGACGTTTACGAGGCCAATGCGCGGATCCAGCAGCTGGATCCATGCGATCGCCGAGAGCAGCGACGGAATCGTCATGGGAATGAGAATGAGAGCAGCGATCCAGCGGCGCGCCGGCATGGCCGTGCGCTCCACAAGCCACGCCATGACAACCGCCAGCGGCACACCTATCGTCAAGGAACCGGCGGCAAAGAGAAACGTATTCAGAAAGATCGACAACATGGAAGGATTGGTGAGAACCGTGACGTAATTCGCCAGCGTCATACCGGTCGTTTCAAAAGGTAATTTATCTTCCGTGCTTTTGACGCTGGCGTAAAGCAACATGATCAGCGGCACAAGAACAAGATACGAAACCACGGCAACGGTGGACCCGAGAGCAAAAGAACGGAGGGACAAATTTCGCGTCCAAGACCATGATCGCGTGGTGGCGCGCTGATCGAGAGTGGTTGGCGATACACTCATGAAAAGAACTTGTTTTTAAGCCTCAGTATAACAAATTCGTTCTGAGAACATTGCAATGAAGAGCTTTATCAGTTTGCAGCAATTTTAGGTATGGCGACTGACTAAACTGGATCGTTTCGTACTCAGGATGATACCCCACCAGTTTACTGATTAGCCGAATACTGCGAACTAGCGCAACGCGCCGAGCAGTTTGCCGAGCTCGCGTTGAATTTCGAGAATCGACGCGAAGGTTTTATCCGTTTCCAAAATAATTGCCGGTTTTTCGCTCCTAATTTTTTCGGCAACGTTGCCGATTGCATTTCTGCCTACCTCCATGGCTTGGCCCCTGGTGGCGTATCGTATCTTCTGGCCTTCAGGGGTTCCCATCCATCCTGCGAAAAAACGTGCCGCATTGGGATGCGGCGCAGTTTTAAGAACTCCCTCCGCGGACGTCAGCACCGGCAATGGCGAGACTGCGAGCCAATCCACTGCCGCTCCTTGTTTTTTCAAACCTTCTATAGTGAAAGCGTAAGTGCCCACCGCAAGCGAAACCTGACCGCCGGCCAGCGCGTTGGCTACGGTGGTGCCGCCTTGAACGATCAGGGGCTGCTGCTGTGAAATTATTTTCTTGGTCAGGCCTATCGCCTTGTTTTTACCCCACTCGGTGCCGAGCATCGCGAAGGGCACGAGGCGGGCCTCGATAATAATCTTTCTCCCCTTCCATTTTGGATCGGCAAGATCCTCCCAGCTTTTGGGTGCATCTTGGGCGCTCACTGTCTTGGTGTTGTAGGCAATTGGCAACGTGAGATTATAACCGCCGACAAAGCGCTGGTCGGCATAAACGGCGTCAGAGCCGAATACTTTTTCCCATCCCGGATAGGGCGCGAGCATATCGCGATCGATCAGCGGGCGCAGCGCCCGCAGCGAACCCGACTGTACAACGTCGACGGCAGCCGGCTTACCGGCTTGGCTTTCGGCGATGATCCGCTGGACCAGCGGCTCCGGTATGCTTTCGAAGGATTCTATTTTGATACCTGGATACTGTTTATCCAGCGCCTCCTGCATTCGTTGATAGACAATTGCATCCGTCGGTCCCCAGATGACAACCCTGCCCTCTTTCCTTGCGGCATTGTAAAGTTGTGTGATCCCCTCGCTGCTTTTGGCTTTGTCTTGAGTATATCCTGCGGCGCCGAAGAACAGCGTCAAGAAGCCGACAGTGACTGCGGCGACGAAAGCTCGAAATGTCATAGGCCGATATCTCCCGATTTCTTTGGAAACCTGTTCAATGGTTCAAAGTTCAAGTTATTCATCGGATGACGCTGTAAGAAGTTTTGTAATGCGATCAGCGCGCCCTCGCCGTCCCAAAAAGTCATATGCTTGACTTGGGGCACGAGCGCAAGCTCGCTGCCCGAAACAAGCTCCGCAAGTCGCCGCGCCATTGCCACCGGAGTGCTGCCGCCGCGATCAACGTTGTCCTCCGCGCCACAAAGAATCAACGTCGCCACTTTTATTTTCGCCGCGTTGCCGAGCGTATCCCAGGTGCGCCGTGCCTCGTAGTGATATCGGTGCTGTTCCGGGCTCGTCTGTCTTTGCCACAGCGCATCGGACAGCGCGCGGACCACTTCCGGATGCTCTTTGTAAAATATCGGATTGAACGCCATATGTGTGTTTTCGACATGACTGCGGATGAAGCGCTCGAAGCCATGCTCACGAATTTCTTCTTCATCGGTGTTGCGCATCTCGCGCGGCGCGCCGCTGTTGGCCTTCATTCCCGCCCCTGCGGCCGCGATCGTCAAGGTGGCGACGAGGTCGGGTCGTTCGATGGCGAGAGCCTGAGCAATCTGTCCGCCGAGGGCAAATCCCGCCGCATGAACTCGGGAAATTTTCAAATGTTCTATAAGCCCGGCGCAGTCTTTAGCAAACTGACTAATGGTGTAGCCATGATCCGGCTTGCTGCTAAAACCCGTGCCGCGACAATCGAAAATGATCGTGCGGTAGCGCTGCGAAAGAAGGGGCACGACATTGATCTTCCAGGTGTCGCACGGCCACCAGGAAGGCTGCGATAGCAGCACGGCTTCGCCTTCTCCTGAAGCCTCGTAATAAATCTGCACATCGTCCAAATTGGCTGTCGGCATGTTTATCCCAATCGATAAGGTTCGGACCTTCTCATCTGTAATCGCTTCGATCGAGACCTAATCCAAATTGGATTTGGCTGTCAACAGATTACATCAGGGATTCGACGGATTCGCGATGTATTTTCGCCATGGGCCAGGTTTCACGCGTAGCACAGGATCAAGCACCGTCGCGTGCTCCGGCTCTCGATATCGCCGCCATGACCCTCCTGCGTGCATCAACTCCAGTCACACTAGCTTCTCTGTTAGCGCAAGCAGGATCCAACGGACGTCTCAGACGTGCCTTCTTTTGACCTTCTGCGATTCATGCTAGACAATCACCATGGCAAGCCGTTACGCATTGCAGGACTTTATCGAAGATCTCGATCGGATCACACGCGCGGAAAGTTCGCAGGAAAACATCGTAGGCAAGGCAAAGCCCTTGCTCGCCAAACTCATTCAGCAACGGGACTGCATCGATGAGAAATACACGCGCCGCGGCGCGACAGCCTACGGCCGCTACATGCTGCACCGCGCGCCGCTATTCAACGTCTCCTCCGTGGTTTGGGGTCCGGGCGATAACGCTAAGGCTCACAACCATGACACATGGGGCCTGGTTGGTGTGATCGAAAATGAAATTCAAGAAACTCGGTTTCGCCGCAAGGACGACGGCACAAAAGCCGACCATGCCGACCTTGAAGTGACCGGCGTGGTAAGTAACAAAGCTGGAATGGTTTCTTGCCTAGTGGC
>Ga0307410_10001685_pt1 | contig 10162 bp, 5 predicted proteins | sample 322Ometagenome_3_FD_203707 | JGI IMG/M metagenome (GOLD analysis project Ga0307410, IMG submission 203707) | Maize rhizosphere microbial communities from greenhouse at UC Davis, California, United States - 322HYB-O-3 | ecosystem: Host-associated > Plants > Roots > Rhizosphere > Soil | place...
ACACTATCGCCCCAATTGCGCGCAGTCTCAGTGGCTTGGGTCACACAGCGCTGCGGCCCGGAACGCCAAGGGAGGCCGTAGCTTCGCCCGGCCTCCCCCCTTTAATATCGTTCGAGCACGCATCGCCCCGCGCGCACCACCGCGCGGGGTTGCTGTTCTCATCACGTCGAGGGCACAGTCGACCATGTGCGTCGAATCAGCCAGTCTCCGGTCGTCCACCCGGGTGCTTCCCGGGGTGCGCGCGATCGTCTGCATGCTGATCGGGCTCGGCACGGCACCGGTCGCGGGCAGTGCCCAGGAGCCGGTACCGCCCGGCGATTTCAGCGCGCTCGACATCGACGAGCTCGCGCGCATCCGGATCACCTCGGTGTCGCGGCGGCCGGAGCCGGTCTCGCGTGCGGCGGCGGCCGTCACGGTGATCTCCCGCGAGGACCTCCGGCGTTCCGGCGCGAGCACGCTGCCCGACATGCTCCGCGGCGTTCCCGGGCTGCACGTTGCCCGCGTCGGCGCGCGCGACTGGGCCGTGAGCGCGCGTGGCTTCAACGGCCAGCTCTCCAACAAGTTGCTGGTCATCGTCGATGGCCGCACGGTGTATTCGCCGATCTTCGGTGGGGTGTTCTGGGACGCGCTCGCCGTGCCGCTCGATGAAGTCGAGCGGATCGAAGTGATCCGTGGCCCGGGCGCGACGCTCTGGGGCGCGAATGCCGTCAACGGGGTGATCAACATCATCACGCGCTCCGCCGCGGAGAGCGACGGCGGGCGTATCGGCATCGCCACCGGCACCCGGACGCCGATCCGGGGAAGCGCGCGGTATGGCAACACCTTCGGTGAAGGCGCGGCGTACCGGCTCTACGCTGGTGGCCGGGACCGTGACCCGACGATGCTCGCGGACGGGACGGACGCGATGGACGACTGGCGATTCGGCCAGGCGGGATTCCGGCTCGACGGCGCCCCCGGGGCGCAGCGCTGGACGCTGCAAGGCGACATCTATAATGGACTCGGCGATACCGAGCTCCTCCTGCCGGTCGCTTCCGCGCCGTACGCTGTGCGCCAGCTGGATCAGCTGGACGTGCGAGGTGGGAACCTGCTCGGACGCTGGACGCATGCGTGGAGTGACGCGAACGAGATGGTCCTGCAGCTGACCTACGACTACGGGTTCCGCCGGCAGGAACGGCTCTTCGGCACCTTGCGCTCGAACGTGCTCGACGTCGACTTCCAGCACCGCCTGGCCGGTCCGGGCCGCACCAATGTGCTCTGGGGGCTCGGCTACCGCCGCAAGGCCGACGAAGTTTCGGGCGCGGCGCCGATCAGCTTCACGCCCGCACGCCGCGCGACGCACCTCGCGTCTGCCTTTCTCCAGGGCGAACTGCCGCTGGGCGGCCGGCTCGCGCTCACGGCCGGGTCCAAGATCGATCACAACAGTTTCACCGGGATCGAGATCCAGCCGAATGTCCGGCTGCTCTGGGTGCCCGGCGCGCGTCACTCGCTCTGGGGCTCGGTCTCTCGCGCCGTCCGGACGCCGTCGCGTATCGAATCGGACGCGATGGCCATCGCGGCGGTGCCGGGTGACGTGATCGAGCGCCGCCTCATCGGAAGCGGCGAGACCGAGTCGGAGCGGCTCGTCGCGTACGAAGCCGGCTACCGCACCGATCCGGGGCGCGGCGTATCGCTCGATATCGCCGTCTTTCACAACGAGTACGACCGGCTGCGGACCATCGAGCCGGGAACGGCCGACGTCTCCGGCCCGCGCGTCGTGGTTCCGCTCAGCTATTCCAACCGGGGCAGCGGTCGGACCTGGGGCGCCGAGCTGGCGGCGCTCCTCCGTCCCGCGCCGGGCTGGCGCCTTCGTCTGGCCTACTCCCACCTCCAGTTGCGGCTCGACCTCGAGGACGCTGCGCCGCCGGGCACGGTCGCCGAAGCCGGCGGCGGTGTGGATCCGGAGCACCTCGCGAGCGTCCATTCGAGCATGGATCTCCCCGGAAATCTCGAGCTCGACGTTTTCGCCCGATACGTGGGCGCCCTCGAGGGCGCGGATGTCGTGGACTACGCCACCGCCAGAGTCCGCCTCGGTTGGCGCTGGCAGCGCAGGGTCGAGCTGTCGGTGGCCGGCCAGGACCTGTTCGCGCCGCGGCACCGGGAATTCCCGACGGGAGTGTACGTGGCCGACGATCGTCACATCGAGCGCCGCGCCTACGTACAGGCTGTATGGCGCTTCTGAATCGTCGCGGCCGATGCCGTCGCGGAGCCCTCCCGCCTCCTCGTGCCGCGCTGCTGGTGCTCGCCGCGTGGCTGCCGGCGCGCGCGCTGCATGCCCAGGCCCTGGGCGGGACCCTCGAGTACCAGGTCAAGGCGGCCTATCTGCTCAACTTCACCCGCTATGTCGAGTGGCCGGAGCAGGCGTTCACCTCGCCGACCGCGCCGATCGAAGTCTGCGTGCTGGGAACCGACCCGTTCGGCGGCGCGCTCGAGCAGGCCGTCGCGGGACGCGTGACGCGCGGGCGTCCGCTGATCGTGCAGGTGAAGCGGAGCGCCTCCGAGGCGCGATACTGTCCGGTCGTCTTCGTGCCCGGCGCGGTCTGGCGCCGGAGTCCCGGCCTGCTCGAGCAGCTGCGCGGCCACGGGGTGCTCACCGTCGGTGAGTCGGAGGCGTTCGCGAAGGCGGGGGGCATCATCGGATTCGTGATCGAGGACGGGAGCGTGCGCTTCGTGGTGAACCTCGACGCCCGCGACCGTGCCGGCCTCCGCATCAGCTCGCGCATGCTCGCGCTCGCCGCCGATCTGTACGGCGGCGAGCGGGCGCAGCCCTGATGGCGCTCCGCGACCTCCCGGTCGGCCGCAAGCTCACCCTCATCATCATGGCGGCCACCGGCTGGTCGCTGTTCTTCGCGGCGGTCGGGGTCGTGGTCTACGACGTCGGGACGCTGCGGCCCCGCACCCGCGCCGACCTGGCCGCGCAGGCGTCGCTCATCGGCATGAACAGTACCGCCGCGCTCGCGTTCGACGATTCGGCGTCCGCGGCGGAGAACCTCAGGACGCTCGCGTCGCGGCCCGAGCTCGCGGCCACCCTCTACGATTCCGCCGGACGGGTCTTCGCGACTCATCCGGAGGGCACAGAGCCGCTGGCCGGGCCGTTCGAGCCGCGCGAGGAATTCACGAGCAGCGAGCTCACGCTCACCCGCCCGATCCTGTCCGAAGGAGAGCCGATCGGCTGGCTCATGTTGCGGGCCGAGATCCCCCCGCTCCGGCAGCGGCTTCCGCAGTACGGGCTCCTCGTCGGGGTGGTGATGCTCACGCTCGGCACGCTCGCGTGGCTGCTCTCGCGCATGCTCCGCCGGACCATCTCGGATCCGCTGCGCCGCCTGGCCGACACGGCGCGCGCCATCGGGCGTCATCGCGATTACCGCGTCCGGGCGATGAAGGACAGCGATGACGAGATCGGCGAAGTGACCACCGCCTTCAACGAGATGCTGGCGACGATCGAGGCGCGGGAGGCTGCGCTCCGGGAAAGCAGCCACCGCCTGCAGGACGCGATGGAGGCTGCCGGCATGGCCCAATGGCGCTGGGATGTCGCGCGGGACGTGTTCACCTGGGGCGGCGAGGAGGATCGCGTCTTCCGGGACGCCGCGCGCCCGCGGGACGGTTCGCTCGCGGCGTTCCTCGAGGTGCTCGACCCGGATGACCGTGAGCGGGTCGAGCGCGCGCTCCGCGCCGCCGCGCGCACCGACGGGTCGTGCGAGGTGGACGTGCGCCTGGCGGGGCCCGATGCGGAGCCTCGGTCGCTGGTGCTGCGCGGGCGCGCCGAGCGGCGGCCGGAGGGGAGCGGGCTCGAGCTCTTCGGCCTCGCCATCGACGTCACCGAGCGCCGGAGCCTCGAGCGGCAGCTGCTGCAGTCGCAGAAGATGGAGGCCATCGGGCGGCTCGCCGGTGGCATCGCGCACGACTTCAACAATCTCCTCACGGCCATCCTCGGCTACGCGCGTTTCGCGAAGGCCGGTCTCGCCGAAGCGAGCCAGGTGCGGGAGGACGTCCACCAGATCCAGCTGGCGGGCGAGCGTGCCGCGGCACTCACCGGCCAGCTCCTGGCCTACGCCCGCCGCCAGATGGTAGCGCCGCGCACCGCCGATCTGAACGAGCTGGTGGGCCGCATGCAGCGGATGCTTCGCCGGCTCATCGGCGAGGACGTGGCACTCGACCTGGCCTGTGCCGCCGACCTCTGGCCTACGCGAATCGATTCGTCACAGTTCGAGCAGGTCCTGCTCAATCTCGTCGTCAACGCACGCGACGCGATGCCGTCGGGAGGACGGATCGTCATCGGAACGCGGAACGAGCAGTTCGACGCGGCGGCCGTGCGGAATCAACCTGAGATGACGCCCGGGGATTACGTCGTGCTCACCGTCGGGGACTCGGGGGTCGGTATGGATGCTTCGACCCTCGCGCGCGTCTTCGAGCCGTTCTTCACGACGAAGGAGCAGGGGAAGGGCACGGGCCTCGGGCTCGCGGTCTGCTACGGGATCGTTCGCCAGGCAGGCGGGCACATCTGGGCGGCGAGCGAGCCGGGGCGGGGCAGCACGTTCACCGTGCTGCTCCCCCGCTCCGAAGCGGAGGCCACGCCGGCGTCCCCGGGATCGACCGAGGCCCCCGGTCGCGGGCAGGAGACGGTGCTCGTGGTCGAGGATGAAGCCGCGGTGCGCTCGCTCGCCGCACGGACGCTGGCGAGCCTCGGCTACAACGTGCTCGAGGCGGCGACCGGGGGCGAGGCACTCGGCATTGCCCGCCGGCACGAAGGCGCGATCGACGTGCTGGTGAGCGACGTCGTGATGCCGGGGATGAACGGCCCGGCGGTCGCGGAGGCTGTGGCCGCGGCGCGGCCCGGAGTGCGCATCGTGTTCATGTCCGGCTACACCGACCAGGCCATCGAGGCGGAGAATCTCGGCATGGAGGGCGCCGTCCTGCTGCCGAAGCCATTCGACCCCGACCTGCTGGGGCGCACCGTGCGATCGGTGCTCGACGGGGCGCCGTCTACCTGAAGTCCCGTGACGCGTGGACCACCGCTGCCGCTTCCAGCGCCAGGAAATCCCGCCCCACGACGTTGATCACCTTGCCCTCCCGCTCGAGCCTGCCGCGCACGAGGATGAACGGCGCGAACTTCACCACTTCGGCGTTCGGCTCCACCAGCTGCCGCGGCACGACCACGTTGATGAACCCGTACTCGTCCTCGAGCAGGAGGAAGATGGTGCCATTGGCGGTGGCGGGGCGCTGCCGGATGGTGACGAGGCCGCCGACGAGCACTTCACCGCGGCGGCGCCGCGCGAGCTGGGCGCTGTCGAGCGCGCCCGCGGCGCGCAGCCGGTCGCGCATGTGCTCCATCGGGTGGCCGTGGAGGCTCACGCCGGTGGTCGCATAATCGAGGAAGATCAGTTCGGTGCGATCGAGCGGGCGCGGGTCGTGCGGTGTCGCATCGGCCGGCGCGAATGGCAGCGCATCGCCGACGGCGCGCAGCGCTTCCCAGGCCGCGCGCCGCCGGTCCGGTTGCCACGCGCTGAAGGCGCCTGCCTGCGCCAGGCCGAGCGCCTCGGTGCGGCCGAGTGCCGAGCGGCGGATCACGTCCTCGATCGACCGGAAGGGCCCGCCGGCGCGGCCGGCACGCAGCGCGTCGAGCGCACGCGTGCCGACGCCGCGGATGTGCCGCCAGCCGACCCGGAGCGCGGGCCGGCCCGGGTCCGCCGTCTCTTCGACGGTGCATTCCCAGTCGCCGTCGCGCGCGCAGGGCGGACGCACCTCGACGCCCTGCCGCTTCGCGTCGTGGATCAGCGTGGATGGTGGATAGAACCCCATCGGCCACGAGTTGAGCAGGCCGAGATAGAACTCCGCCGGATGATGCCGCTTGAGCCACGCCGTGGCGTAGGCGATGAGCGCGAAGCTCCACGCGTGCGACTCGGGAAAGCCGTAGCTCCCGAAGCTTTCGAGGTCGGACGTGATCCGCTTCGCCACCTCCGGCGCGATCCCTTCTCCCACCATGCGCTCGCAGAGCCGCGCCAGCTCGTCGAGCAGCCGCTGGCGCTTCCGGTTGTGCCCCATCGTGCGGCGCAGCGCATCCGCCTCGGCCGCCGAGTAGCCGCCGAGCGCCATCGCCACGGCCATCGCCTGCTCCTGGAAGATCGGAATGCCCTGCGTGCGCGCGAGGATCGGCTCGAGCCGGGGATGCACGTAGGTCACCGGCTCGCGCCCGCGACGGCGCATCGTGTACGGATGGACGAAGCGTGCCTGGATCGGCCCCGGCCGGATGAGCGCCACCTGCACGACGAGGTCGTAGAGATGCTCGGGGCGGGTGCGGAGGATCGACGAGATCTGCGCGCGGCTCTCGATCTGGAAGGTGCCGATCGTCTCGCCGGTCGAGATGAGCGCGTACGTCGCGGGATCATCGGGCGGGAGGTGATAGATCTCGGGGCGCACGCCGGTGCGCCGCTCGATCACGTCGAAGCTGCGCCGCACGAGCGAGAGCGCGCCGAGGCCGAGGAAGTCGAACTTGGGCACGCCGATCGCATCGAGGTCGTCCTTGTCGAACTGGACGATCGTGCGGCCCATCGTCGTCGGCTCGACCGGGAGGTAGTCACCGAGCGGCTCGGCGGAGAGCACGAACCCGCCGACGTGCGTCGAGCGCATGCGCGGGAGCGCGTCGCACCCCGCCATCAGCGTCAGCAGGGCACGACCCCGCGCGTCGTCGAGCGCAAGGCCGAAGCGCGGCGCGAGGGCCCGAAGCTGCTCCGCGCCGTCGGAGGCCTCGAGATAGTGCACGCGCTTCGAGAGGAGATGCGCCTGCTCCACGGGATAGCCGAGCGCGCGCATCGCGTCCAGCAGCGCGTTCGGGGCGCGGTAGTGCTGCACCGTGCAGGCGATCGCTGCGCGCGAGCGGTCCCATCGGTCGTAGGCATAGTCGAGCACTTCCTCGCGGCGGTCGTGCTCGATGTCGAGGTCGATGTCGGGGGCCTCCGAGAGCCCGTCCACCCGTGTCTCCGAGAGGAAGCGCTCGAAGAGCAGGCCGTGGCGCACCGGGTCCACGGCGGTGATGCCGAGGCAGTACGCCACGGCTGAATTGGCGGCGCTGCCGCGTCCCTGACAGAGGATGTTGAGCTCGCGTGCCTGCCGCACCGCGTCCCACATCACGAGGAAGAAACCGGCGAAGCCGAGCCGCTCGATCACGCCGAGCTCGTGGTCGAGCTGCGCGGCCTGTGCCGGCGAGACCGTGCCCCAGCGCGTGCGCGCGCCCGCTTCCACGCAGGCCCTGAGGAACGCATCCTCGGTCCGCCCGTCCGGCACGGGGAAGTGGGGCAGGGGCGGACGCATCCAGGAGAGATCGAAGCTGCACTCCGCGGCGATGCGGTCCGCTGCGTCGAGCCCGCCGGGATCGTCGGCCCAGAGCTGCCGCAGCTCGTCGGCGGGGAGGAGCCGCCAGCGTCCATTGGGAAGGAGGACGCCGGCGTGTGCGGCGGCATCGAGCGTGAGTCCCGCGCGCAGGGCCGTCAGCATGTCGTGCACCAGGCGGCTCCGGTTGTCGAGATACCGCGGGTCCTGGCACGCCACCCACGGCACACCCGTTCGCTCGGCGAGCGTGACGAGGGCGTCGGCGAGCCCCGCTTCGCGCGCGCTGGCATGATGGCGCTGCACCTCGATGGCGACGTGGCGCCCGAACACCTCGCGGAGCTGCGCGACGTGCCGCGCCGCGCCGGCAGCATCGCCGTGCCGCACGAGGGACGCGGCGCGACCGGCAGCGGGACCGGTCAGGGCCTGGAGGCCTGCACTCCGTTCCGCCACGTCGGCCCACCGCACGGCCGGCATGCCGCGCGGCACGTGGGGCCGCTCGCGCCGCCAGCTCCGGAGCGCTCCCGAGCGGGAGCGGGTCACGAGCGCCGCGAGGTTGCGGTACCCTTCCGCCGTGCGCGCGAGCAGCGCCATCGGATGACCGTCCACCTCGAGCTCCGCGCCGACGAGCGGCTTCACGCCGCGCTTCCGCGCTTCGAGCACGAAGCGCACGATGCCACCGAGATCGGCGGTGTCGGTGAGCCCGAGCGCGGAATAGCCGAGCTCGGCCGCGCGGGTGACGAGCGCTTCGGGCGTCACGGCGCCGTCGCCGAAGGAGAAGGCGGAGTGCGCGCGCAGCTCGGTGGCCATCAGCGCCAGATGCCGTGTACTTCCCAGCGGTTGCGCCGCGCGTCGCGGCAGAGCTGGACGAGCTCGCCGTCTCCGCGCACGCAGCAGTACGCCTCGTAGGCGTACGCCATGTCCCACTGACCGCCCGAAAGGCAGTCGGGGCCGGATGCGGCGACGATCTCCTGCCACCCTTCCTCCGCGCCACGGTAACGCACCGGCACCGCGAATCCCTGCCGGTCGGTCGCCTCGACCTCGACCGGCTCCGGCTCGGGAAGCAGGTGCAGGACGATCTCCGGGTCGGTGTCTCCGGCGCCGATCTGGGGCCGGGCCCAGACGAGCGACGACGGCTCCTCGATCCACTCGGTGCGCCGGCGGACGAGCGGATGCTGCGAGTTGCGCGCGGTCACGAGGACGGCGTCCCGGTCCAGCACCCGCGCGAGCGCCGCTTCCGCCGCGCCGGCGCTCGCAAACCCGCGGTCGAGTACGTCTCCCTGCACGCTCTCGGTGGGGCGTACGGCGTCCACTCGAAGCGCGAGGCCCACCACACCGTCATCGAGGCGCACGCGCTCGAGCGTGTCCCGGAGCAGGCGCATCCAGGCCGCGCCGTCGGCGCTCGGCCGTGAAGGCTGCACCGCGTGCTCGACGCTGCCGCCACCGGCGAGGGTGAAGACGAGCGTGAGCCGGTCCGCGCCCTGGCCGACGGCGCGGAGCGCTGCGCTCACGCTGCCGGTGAGGCGATTGAGAATGAAGAGGAGGCGCTCGGGGTCGTGGAGCACGTAGTCGCTCCACTCGAGCGATGCGCTCGGCAGGGCGCGCGCCATCGGGGCGAAGAGGGGCGCGGTGTCCTCGCCCCGCGCGCGGCGCCAGAGCGCCGCGCCGGGCGCGCCGAAGCGCACCTCGACGGCCCCGAGCTCGAGGGCGGCGAGGTCCCCGCACCGCTCGATGCCGGTGGCCTCGAGCGCGGGCACCAGTTCCTTCGGCGGCGCGAGTACCTCGAGCGGCCAGGGCGCGAGAAAGGCGCGCTCCGTCCCCTGCTCGACGACGGTGATGTCGTCACTGCCGTACACGGCGGCGATCTCGGCGGCGACGGGCACGGCGGAGATGCCCGCGCGCGGCACACCGCCCCGCTCGCGGATGAGTGCGAGCAGACCGCCCGCGAGGCCCCGTGCCTCGAGCCCGCGCGCATCCGCCCAGACCATCCCGGCGCGGTCGGCGCGGATCCGGGGGGCGAGCGTGAGGAGCGCGGCAGCGAGCTCAGCGCTCGCCGCGGCGGTCCCGGCGGCCGGGTTCCAGAGACAGACGAGTGTCATCGCGCCACACGGGGATCACGAGATCGGTTCCGGCGTGCCACCCCGAGGCACGCGCCTCGACCCGCAGCGACACGGCCGTCGCATCGTCACTGCGGCCTCTGCGATGCCGCCGCCACCCGTACTGCTCGAGCCGCGCACGGGACGCAAGCCGGATCGTGGCGAGCGCGGTGACGCGGGTGAGCAGCACGAGCGCGGTGCCGCCCTCATGCGCGGCGCGGGAGAGGCGCACCATCGCGCCGGTGTCGGGCTCGACGCCGTCCACCACCAGCAGCGCGAAGCCGCCCGAGCGCGACAGCACTTCCGCCGCGCGCAGCGCCTCCAGCGCCCCGCGCGGGCGGACGAGCAGGGGACCGGCCCGCCAGCAGGCGCCTGCCACGAGATGACCGGCGTCGATCCAGACGGCGCGCTCCCCTTCCGCGACGGTCCGGAGGCAGGCGGAGCGGAGCAGGGCGGCCGCCCCGATGCCGGGAGACCAGACCGCCAGCCTCCCACGCTGAAACCCGCCGGCCGGAAAGATCCGGTCGAGCGCAGAAATCCCGGTCGGGACCGCACTCCGGCTGCGCTGCGCGGCCGGTAGTGTATCGGGAAAGTGCTCGGCGAGGAGCGCGTAGGCGGCGGCGGAACGGGACGGCGTCACGTTGCCCAGACCCGAAGAAAACCCGAAGTCATCTGCGACAATAAAGCCGGAACGCGGGGCACGCAAG
>Ga0307410_10001687_pt1 | contig 10157 bp, 11 predicted proteins | sample 322Ometagenome_3_FD_203707 | JGI IMG/M metagenome (GOLD analysis project Ga0307410, IMG submission 203707) | Maize rhizosphere microbial communities from greenhouse at UC Davis, California, United States - 322HYB-O-3 | ecosystem: Host-associated > Plants > Roots > Rhizosphere > Soil | place...
GCCGCGCGGCTCCCGTCATGCGTTCCTCGAGATCGCGCCGGCCGGGATGCGCTGCCGCATCTTCGGCGTGCACCTGAGCGCGGTGCATGCGGCGTGGACCGAGCGGCGCCGCGTCCGAGAGCTGCGGGCGCTCCTGGCCGGCATTCGCGCCCACCAGGCCGGCTTTCACGTGCTGGCGGGCGACTTCAACACGCTCGCGCCCGGCGAGCTGCTCGACATCCGGCAACTGCCGTATCGCCTGCGTGCGCTGGTCTGGTTGAGTGGAGGATCGATTCGATGGCGGACCATCCAGGAGATCCTGGATGCGCACTACGTCGACGCGTTTCGCGCGCTGCATGGGGCCGACGCCGGGCTGACGTTCCCGACCTGGAACCCGCACGTGCGCCTGGATTACGTCTTCGTGCCCGGACTGCACCTCGAACGGGTGAAGACGTGCCGTGTGATCACCGACGCGCCCGCGAGGGACGCGTCGGATCACTTTCCGCTACTGACCGAAATCGATATCGATTGACAGAATCGTCGTCGCCGGCGCGGGCTCAGGCCGCCACCGCGCTGACGCGATCCAGCACCTGCGCCAGCGCTTTCTCTCGCGCCTTCAGCAGCTCGCGGAAGCTGCGCGTGTCGGTATGCCAGCTTTCCTTGCGAATATCGATGATGGCGTTCTCGAGCAACTCGCGCAGGAGCGCCGCTTCGTCGGGCGTCAGGGACATCTGCACCATATGAGTTCCTTTACGGATTGAGGATTTCACCCGACGGGAGAGCAACGTGCATACCACGCCGGCCATGACGCAGATTCCCCTCGCAAACGCGCGGAATGACGCAGGGGCCGCCGGATTTCCGGCGCGGACCTTCGACGGCCTTCGCCGGTTGATCGGCAACACGCCGATGCTGGCGATCAACGTGCGCTACCGCGGACGCCACCGGCGCATCTTCGCCAAGTCGGAGCAGCTCAATCTGACGGGCAGCATCAAGGATCGGATGGCGCTGTTCATCCTGCAGCGCGCGTACAGCGACGGCCTGCTCGCGGCGGGCGACACGATCGTGGAAGCCACCAGTGGCAACACCGGGATCTCGTTCGCCGCGCTGGGCAGCGCGCTCGGGCATCCGGTGCGGATCTTCATGCCCGACTGGATGAGCCGCGAACGCCGCGATCTCATTCGCAGCCTGGGCGCGGAGATCACGTCGGTCACGCCGAATCAGGGCGGGTTCGTCGGCAGCATCCGTCTCGCGGAGGAATTCGCCGCGCGCGAGCCGCACGCGTTCCTTCCGCAGCAGTTCTCGAACACCGCCAACGTCGACGCGCACGCCGCCACGACCGGACCGGAGATCTGGTCGCAACTGTTCGCCATGGGCCTGGTGCCGGACGCGTTCGTCGCCGGCGTGGGGACAGGGGGAACGGTGATGGGGGTGGGACGCTACCTGCGGACGCGCAATCCGAACGTTCGCGTGCACCCGCTGGAGCCAGCCGAATCACCCACGCTCACCACGGGACGGAAGGTGGGCCGGCATCGCATCCAGGGGATCTCCGACGAATTCGTCCCGGCGATTGTCGATCTCGATGCGCTCGATCCGGTCGTCGCGGTGCACGACGGCGACGCCATCCTGATGGCGCAACGCCTCGCGCGCCAGCTCGGTCTCGCCGTCGGGATCTCCTCGGGCGCGAACTTCCTTGGCGCGCTGCAGGTGCAGGATGCGCTCGGCGACGACGCGGTGGTCGTGACCGTGTTCCCCGACGACAACAAGAAGTACCTGACGACGGCGCTGCTGTGCGTGGAACCGGTGAAGCAGGAGTACCTGTCACCGGACGTGGAGCTGCTCGGCCTCGCCTCGGTCGGACGCGTGTGCGGCGCCTGCTCCTGACGCGCTCAGTACCACTCCCGCTGTGCGCCAGGCCAGCTCCCGCGCGCCCACATTCCCCGGTTGACCTCGCGGACCAGCCCCGATGAGGCCAGCCGGCGGAGGATGCGCTCGGCCGCGTCCACCGGAACGCCCGCCCATTGCTGCAGCGTCTCGACGGTCAGCGTTACGCTCGGGTTCTGTACGACGCGGTTGATGATGCTCCGCACGATCTCGGATCGCAGCGCGGCGTTTCGCCGGTCCTGATCCATTTGCCCCTCCTGCCGACACCAAGGCAATGCTGATGCCGAATTGCGGCCGTCACAATATGAGAAGATGAGCGCTTTGATTCGGGGCAAAGGGGCCTCCATGGTGCCAAGGAGTCGTGTGATGAGACCGCGGATGCTAGTGAGAGCGTTACTCAGTGGGGTGCTCGCGTGCACACTGCTGGCACTCGGCGCGCCGATCGCGTCCGGTCAGAAAGCGTCGAGCCGTAACCGGCTCATTGAGCTGCTCGCGCAGGACAAGGTGGTGCTCGGCTGGTTCGCACCGGCGCGCACACCCGACGCGGCGAAGCGCGCCGCCGGCGACCCGCAGATGGATTTCGTCTTCGTGAACATGGAACAGGTGAGCAGTTACAACGCCGCCGAGGTGAAGGCGTTCCATGCCGCGCTGCGCGGCGGGACCTCGTCGCCGCGTGGGCCGGCTTTCATGCTTCGTCTGCCGATCTTCCACGACGACCCCGCGGCCGCGCGCCAGCGCGTCACCGACGTGCTCGGCATCGGCGTGGACGCGGTCGTGTTCCCCGACATGGAAAGTGCCGATGAGGCGCGGCAGGCGCTCGAGGCAATGGGCAAGCCGCGCGTGTATCCTCACAACCCGACCGGCGACCTCGCGTCGATCTTCATCGTCGAGAGCGAGAAGGGGATCGCGAACAGCCGCGAGATCACGCGCGAGCGTCCCACCGTTGCCATCCCCGGCCCGGGCACCTTGAGCCGCGTCTACAACCGTGACATGGCCAAGGTGGAGAACGCGATTCAGACGCAGCTCGCCTCCTGCAAGGAGTTCAAGGTGCCGTGCGGCATCACGGCCAATGCGAGCGACGTGGCCAAGCGGATCACGGAAGGCTTCCGCGTGATCATCATCTACGACCGTGATTATCCCGAGACGATGAAGGCCGCGCGTGAGGCGGCCGGCCGTGAGTAAACGGATCGCGATCGCGGTGGCCGCGCTGGTCGCCGCCTCGCCGGCGGCGGCGCAGAGACGCACCCCGGCCATCGCGCTGTGGTCCGAGGGACGTCCGGCCTTCGGCGTCTTCGTGCCGAACGAGAGCCCGACGCCGCGCGAGAGTTCCGTCTACACGCGTGAAGGGGGCGAGAAGCTCGCCGCCAATCCACTCTACGATTTCGTCTTCCTCAACCTCGAGGGCCGCTACGACGCGGCGGCGATCAAGGCGATTGCCGAGGGGCTGCGCTCGCCGCGCGCGGTCACGCGGAAGACGCTCATCGTGCGCATTCCGCCGATTGAGGCGGACGGCGCGGCCGCCGCACGGGCGCGGGTGAAGGAAGCGCTCGATCTCGGAGCGGACGGCGTCACCATCCCCCACGTGCAGAACGTCGAGGAGGCGAGCCAGGCGATCGGCTTCTTCGCCGACGCGAAAGCCAACGTGTGGTCGCCGGAGAACCCGGCCGGCGACAAGCTCGCGATGCTCATGATCGAGGATCCCGGTGCGCTCGATCAGGCCGCCCGGATCGCGGACCTGAAGGGTTACAGCATCCTCGCGTGCGGCATCGGCAGCCTCACGCGAGCGCTCGGTGGCAACCGGGAAGCGGGCGAAGCGGGCACCCAGAAAGTGCTCGCCGAGAGCAAGCGCGTCAAGCGGCCCAACATGCTCACCGCCACGCCCGGGGACGTGGAGCAGCGGGTCACGCAGGGGTTCCTCGGCATCCTGGCGCAAGGGCCGGAGGCTGATGAAGCGATTCGCATCGGCCTCGCGGCTGCAGGCCGACAGCCGCACCGCCCGACCGCATCGGTCAACCTCCAGCCTCGCCTCGACGTGCTCAACATGCCTCGTCCGATCGAGCTGCGCGACACACCCTGGATCGAAGACCTCACGATGATGGAGGTCCGCGACCTGATCAAGGCGGGAAAGACGACGGCGCTGATCCTGACCGGAGGGATCGAGGAGAACGGGCCGTACCTGACGACCGGGAAGCACAACAACGTGCTGCGCGTCATGGGACCGGCGATCGCGAAGGAACTCGGGAACGCGCTCATCGCGCCGATCGTCACGCTCGAGCCCGGCAACCCGGAGCGCGTGCGCACGCCGGGCACCATCTTCCTGTCGCAGGAGACCTATCGCGCCGTGCTGTCGGACATGGCGACGAGCCTGAAGACGCAAGGCTTCAAGCACATCGTGTTCCTCGGAGACAGTGGCGGCAACCAGCACCCGATGCAGGAGGTCGCCCAGGCACTCAACACGAAATGGGCCGGCGATCCATCCGGCGCCGCCGCGCACTTCATCCCGGAGTTCTACAACTACGAGGAAGTGGAGAAGTTCCAGGGCGAGGCGCTCGGCATCCACGAGCAGCTCGAAGGGTTCCACGACGATTACTACATCTCGTCGATCATCATGGTGCACGACCCGAACGCGGTGCGCATGCCCGAGCGGATCACAGCCAACAAGTTCGTCATCAACGGCATCAGCCTCGCGCCCGCCGAGAAGACGATCGAGAACGGCAGGAAGATCATCGCGTTCCGGACCGCAAAGACCGTGGCCGCGATACGAGAGGCGGTGGCCGCGCGACACTGACGGAGGTCGTTGATTCGTTCATCATCTCTTCACATTCCTCCGCCACACTGACCCGGGTGGAGGCGCTATGACTGATTACCAGGGCCGTTCGTCGTGGATGCTCGCCGCCGGGACCGTCGTGCTCGCGCTTGCGGCGGGGGCGGTGGCTTACAACATGGGCGTGTCGCATGGGCTCGCCCAGGGGTCGGTGGCGCAGGGCGGCGCGCCGCCGTACGGATGGGGCTACCGCCCGTTCGGCTTCGGGTTCCCGCTCTTTTTCCTGCTCTTCTGGGTGCTGCTCTTCCGCGGTCTCTTCTGGGGCGCACCGTGGCGGAGGCGCTGGTACTACGGCGGCCCGCCCGACATGCCCGGCACCTTCGATGACTGGCACCGCCGCGCGCACGAACGCATGAAGGAGCCGCCGCCTGCAGACGATCCTCGTGGTGGACGATGAGCGTCGGATCGCCGAAATCGCGGGCGACTACCTGCGGCACGCCGGATACGGCGTGCTGACCGCCGGCACCGGCGAGCAGGCGCTGGTGCTCGCGCGCGAGCGCCGGCCCGATCTCGTCGTGCTCGACCTCGGGCTGCCGCGCATGGACGGCCTCGACGTCGCGCGGACGCTGCGGCGTGAGTCGGCCGTGCCGATCATCATGCTGACCGCCCGCGTCGAGGAGCCGGATCGCGTGCTCGGGCTCGAGGTCGGCGCCGACGACTACATGACCAAGCCGTTTAGCCCGCGCGAGCTCGTCGCGCGGGTTCGGGCGGTGCTGCGGCGCGCGGCTGCCGCACCGGGCGGCGACACGCTCCGCGTCGGCGATGTGGTCCTCGATCTTCCGCGCCGGTTCGTGACGGTTGCCGGCAGCCCCGTCGATCTCACCGCCACGGAGTTCGATCTGCTCGCCGCGCTGGCGCGTCATCCGGGCCGCGTGTTCACGCGGGCGCTGCTGCTCGACGCCGTGCGCGGCCACACCGACGAGCCGTTCGATCGCGCGATCGACGCGCACGTCAAGAACATCCGGCGCAAGATCGAGGCCGACCCGCGCACGCCGCGGTATCTCCTGACCGTCTACGGGATTGGCTACAAGTGCACCGACGCATGATCGACGCGCCGGCCCGAGGCTGGCGTCGCCGCCACGGGCCGCCCCCGCTCGTCATCGGGTTCGCGTTTCTGCTGATCCTGTCGCTCGCGTTCACGGCCTGGCCGGTCGCCTTCCTGCCGCGCGCCTTCCTCATCGTCCTCGTCTTCGCGTTCGTGATGCGGCGCGTGGGCCGTCCGCTGGCCCACGTGGTGAGCGCGGCGGACCGCGTGGCGCAAGGCGACTTCGCCGCGCGCGTGCCGGAATACGGACCGCCGTGGCTGCGGTCGGTCGCGCGCGCGTTCAACAGCATGACGTCGCGGCTCGAAGGGCAGCAGCGGCAGCGCCGCGCGCTGATGGCCGACATCGCCCACGAGCTGCGCACGCCGCTGTCAATCATGCAGGGGCGGCTCGAAGGGATGATCGACGGCATCTATCCGCGCGACGAAGCACACGTCGCGCAGGTGCTCGAGGACGCGCGCGTTCTCGCGCGGCTGGTCGAGGACCTGCGAACGCTGGCGCATGCGGAGAGCGGCACCCTGACGCTCGAAAGGGAGGCGACGGATCTCGGCGTGCTCATCCAGGAATCGGTTGCGTCGCTGCGGCCGGCAGCCGATGCGCGCGGCGTGAGGTTGAGCGTACGCGAGGCGAGCGAGGTGCCCCTGGTCCACGTCGATCCGATTCGCATCCGCGAAGTCATCATCAACATCGTCGCCAATGCGGTCCGGTATTCGCCGTTCGGGGCGGACGTCGTTGTCGAGTCGCGCGCAGATGGGGCGCGGGCGACCGTCTCGGTGCGCGACCGCGGCCCCGGGATCGCGGCAGCAGATCTGCCACACATCTTCGACCGCTTCTACAAAGGCTCCACCTCGACCGGGTCCGGCCTTGGTCTTGCGATCGCCAACCACCTGGTGAGCGCGCACGGCGGCACCATGTCCGCGGAGAGCGGCGTCGAAGCAGGTACGACCGTCACGTTTTCACTGCCGATTGGGTGAGGGACCTCGACATGCATGAACCGGGAGCAGGAGGCGGCCGCTTCGTCATCCAGCGCGACGGACGCGACGTTGCGGAGCTTGTGTATACGGGCACTGGCCGAGTGGTCACGCTGGACCACACTGAGGTGGATCCCTCGATGCGCGGCACCGGCGCCGGGAAGGTGCTGCTCGAAGAAGCCGTCGAATGGGCGCGCGAGACCGGCAAGCGGTTCGTCGTGCGGTGCTCGTACGCGAAGTCGGTGTTCGACAAGACGCCGGCCTTTGCCGACGTGCTCGCCGGGTCGCGCGGATGATCCCGTTCTCGATCCTCGACCTGGCGCCGGTGGTAGAAGGTGCGGACGCGGCCTGCGCGTTCCGCAACACGCTCGACCTCGCGCAGCATGCGGAGCGGTGGGGCTACCGTCGGTTCTGGCTTGCCGAGCACCACAACATGCCGGGCGTGGCAAGCGCCGCGACCGCGGTGGTCATGGCGCACGTCGCCGGCGGCACGTCCACGATTCGCGTTGGCGCCGGCGGCATCATGCTCCCGAACCACGCGCCGCTCGTCGTTGCCGAGCAGTTCGGGACGCTCGAGTCGCTGTTTCCCGGACGCATCGATCTCGGACTTGGCCGCGCGCCCGGCTCCGACCAGGCGACCGCACGGGCGCTGCGCCGCACGCTCAACAGCGATCCCGACGCGTTCCCCCACGACGTCATCGAACTGATGTCTTACTTCGCGGAGCCCGAACCAGGGCAGGCGGTGCGCGCCGTGCCGGGGGCGGGGCTTCGCGTCCCGATCTGGATCCTGGGGTCCAGTCTCTTCGGCGCGCAGGTGGCGGCAGCGTTCGGGCTGCCGTTCGCGTTCGCGTCGCATTTCGCCCCGGGGCAGCTGCTCGATGCGATCGCGCTGTACCGGCTGCGGTTCCGACCTTCCCCGCAGCTGGCGCAGCCGTACGTCATGGTGGGGATGAACGTGATTGCCGCGGACACCGACGAAGAGGCGCAGTTCCTCGCCACGTCGCACCAGCAGGCGTTCGTCAACCTGCGGCGCGGCCAGCCCGGGCGGCTACCGCCCCCGCGCGAGCGGTTTCTCCAAGGGCTCGAGCCGGTCGAGCGCGCGATGATCGAGCAGACGCTGACCTACTCGGCCGTCGGCTCGCCGCAGACGGTCGGTCGCGTCGTGAGCGAGTTCATCCAGCGGACCGAAGCGGATGAGCTGATTGTGGCGTCGCAGACCTTCGACCATGCAGCCCGGCTTCATTCCTACGAAATCGCGGCGGGTGTGCACGTTGCGCAGCGCTCCAGCGCTGCGCGATCAGCGGAAACGCGACCGCTCGCCCCGTGAAGCGCTGCCGACACGTGAAACATCCGTGGCAACCGTTCACGGCTGGCCCGAGCTCCATCGCCGCGCAGCTCTGAGGCGTAAAATGTCCGTTCCGACATGGTCGCCGCACGCTACGTCTCAGCGTCCGGAGCATCGCTCGTCCTGCACGTCATCTTCGCGCTCTCCATCGCGTGGATCCCGTGGGGGACGGCGCGGCGGCTGCTCGCTCCCTCCACGGCCGGGGCCGCAGCGTCCACGGTCGTGATCATGGCCGATCCGTCGGATCTCGTCGGCGGCGATGGCGATGCCCAGGCGGCGCCGGTCACGGAGTCGGAGACGCTCGAAGGCCTCTCCGATCTCCCGACGACCGAGTTCCGCTTCCCGGGCTTCGCGTTCGATTTCGGCAAGGTGGCGAAGCGCGCGCAGTCGCTCTTTCCGTTCCTCACCCGACCGCTGCCGCTCGATCGGAGCGCCACCTCGCACGCGCCTGCCACCGGCGTCAGCTTTTTCGGCGTGCAGCGCGCGCCAGCCGTCACGCGCAAGCCGCCGCTCGAGTTGACCGACACCGCCCTGCAGGACATCGTGGACCGCACCTGGGCGCGACGCGATCGCTGGATTGCCTTCCGGCCGATCGTCGCGTTGCTCGATCGCTACGATGCCGACAGCGAGCGTCTCGCCGGGGTGCTCCAGGCGTACCTCGACCAGAACATCCTGCAGCCGTACGTCGACACGGACATCCGCGATCCGCGCCTGTGGACGATGCTGGGCGTCGCCGCCGACAACGTAGATTTCGTGGAGTTCATCGACGGGTACACGACGCGGCACCCCGGGACGCGTGTCTCCACCGAGCTGCTGTTCCTGCTCGACGAGCTCGCGCAAGGGAATCACGACGGGCTGGCCGCGCTGCTCGGCACGAACCCGCGGCTCGAACTGTGGTGGACGCGCGAGGCCAGCGGCGACGCCTACGCCATGATCGTCGAGCTTCAGCGGCATTACCGCGCGGCACTCGAGCGCCGCGGCATCGCCGGCGCGGCGGCGCTGCGCGCCTACTACGACGAAGTGCGGCTCGCCATCCTGACGCAAATCGTCCGCGCCACTCCCGGCGGCCATCGAGCCGGGGATGCCCGTTTTCTGATCGGCAGCATCTACTGGCGGCAGGGGCAACGGTCGGCTGCGCTACGATGGTGGCGCGAGATCACCCCCGATCCTCGCGACAGCTACGCGGCTTCCTATGCGGACATCCTCCACGTTCTCCGAGCCTCCGACCCCGGTCGCGATCCCGTCGCGGCAGCACGCATCGACGGAATACTCGCGTCCGAACATCGCCGCTGGCTGGACTTCTCCCGGCGCCGCCTGGACTGGTTCGGCTATGCCCTCGACGAGTTCTAGGTCTGAATTCGCCGCGCTGAAGCGCAGCGCCACGGCGTTCACGCGTCGGGCCACAGCGGCGGTGGTGCTGTGCGCGCTCGCGGCCGCTTCCGCGAGCGCGCAACCAGCGCAGCCGCCCACCGCACCCGACAACCCGGCGAACCCCCGCCGGCCGATATGGCACCTGTTCACCGACATCGGCAGCGACTTCGCGCACCTGCCGTCGAAAGACACGGTGCTGTGGCTCTCCGTCGGCAGCGGGCTCGCGCTCGCCGCGCATGCGGTCGATGACGACGTGAACGCGCACCTGGTGGGGGCGAACTGGGTGCACGAGACGTTCGAGCCGGGACGGGTGATCGGGTACGCGGCCGTGCAGTTCGGCGGGGCGGCCCTGACCTACGCATACGGCCGCCTCGACAAGCGGCCGAAGATCGTGCACATCGGAGTCGATCTGCTGCGCGCGCAGATCGTCGCGCAGGGGCTGACGCTCGGCCTGAAGTACGCGACGCAGCGCGAGCGGCCGGATCACTCCAACAATCACTCGTTCCCGTCCGGCCACGCCTCGGTCACGTTCGCGTCGGCCACGGTGCTGCAGCGGCACTTCGGCTGGCGCGGCGCCGTCGCGTACACCGCGGCCAGTTACGTGGCGGCGTCACGGTTGCACGAGAACCGCCACTTCCTGTCGGATGTCGTGTTCGGTGCCGCCATCGGGACCGTCGCCGGCCGCACCGTCACGCGGCACGGGCGCGATTCGTGGGGCATCGACGTCGCCCCGGTCCCGGGCC
>Ga0307410_10001688_pt1 | contig 10156 bp, 6 predicted proteins | sample 322Ometagenome_3_FD_203707 | JGI IMG/M metagenome (GOLD analysis project Ga0307410, IMG submission 203707) | Maize rhizosphere microbial communities from greenhouse at UC Davis, California, United States - 322HYB-O-3 | ecosystem: Host-associated > Plants > Roots > Rhizosphere > Soil | place...
CGACGACGGCGCCCACCGCCTGGTAGAGCCATCCACCCAGCGCGAAGGCGGCGGTTTCGGCGATGCTCGCGCCCGCCGAGAGCTGCGCATTTCGCGTCGGCAGCATGCCCGCCTCCGTGCGCTCGGCGATCCACACCGAGCGTGCGAGCTCGAACGCGACGGTCAACGCGCCACTTGCGACGGCTCCCGCCACCAGCATCCACATCGCGAGCGCACCTCGGTACGCGAGCCACGCGAGCAGCGCCAGTACCGCGGCGCGCAGCAGGTCGGTGATGAGCATCACCGCACGCTTGCCGGCACGGTCGATCAGCGTGCCGAGGACAAGCGCCGCGGCCGCGCCGGCGGCGACGTCGGCCACGACGAGCGCCCCCATCGCGAGCGGGGACGCGTCGAGTTGCAGCGTCGCGAGCCACGGAATTGCGACCCGGGAGAGCATCGCGCCGAAGTTCGAGACGACCTCGGCAGCGAGCACGCGATGGAAATCGCGAATGCGCGGCGGTTTCACGTGTCGCGTGCTCCGGCTGCTGCCGGGATGCCCCCCGCGGCGGGGAGGCGTTGTCGGCAGCGCGGGATCCTTTCAGAATGGGCGGTCACTTCGAGGAGGACGAGATGAACATTCCCAATGCGTCGCCCGCGCTCTACAACGCCGATCTCGCGCCCGCCACCGAGCGCAACTGGGGAGCCTTCAGCATCTTCAACGTCTGGACATCCGACGTGCACAGCCTGTGGGGGTATTACCTCGCCGCAAGCCTGTTCCTCCTCTGCGGCACGTTCACGAACTTCGTCATCGCGATCGGGCTGGGGTCGCTCGTCATCTTCTTCCTGATGAACCTCGTCGGTTACGCGGGTGTCAAGACAGGCGTCCCCTATCCGGTGCTCGCACGCGCATCCTTTGGCATCTGGGGCGCCAATGTGCCGGCGCTGGTGCGGGCGATCGTCGCGTGCTTCTGGTATGGCGCGCAAACGGCCGCCGCCTCCGGCGCGATCGTGGCATTGCTGACGCGTACCGAAGCGTTCATGACCTTTCACCGTAGCGTCCACTTTCTCGGGCACTCGGGGCTCGAGGTGATCTGCTTCGTCGTGATCTGGGCGCTGCAGCTGCTCGTGATTCAGAGAGGGATGGAAACCGTGCGCAGGTTCCAGGACTGGGCCGGTCCCGCGGTCTGGGTGATGATGCTGATCCTCTCGGTCGGGCTCATGATCAAGGCAGGGGGCTTCTCGTTCGACCACGGCATTCCGAAGGACGTCCTGCTCGCGAAGACGAAAGATGTCGGCGTATTCGGCGAGCCCGGCTCCCCGGCCGCGCTGCTCGCCGTCGCCGCGACATGGATCACCTACTTTGCCGCGCTCTATCTCAATTTCTGCGACTTCTCGCGCTATGCGCCCGACGAGGCGACCGTGCGCAAAGGCAACCTGTGGGGCCTGCCGATCAATCTGCTGCTGTTCACGCTCGTCGCAGGGATCACGACGATCACGGCCTTCGAGGTGTACGGCGAAGTCATGCTGCATCCGGACGAGATCTCGGCGAAGTTCGAGAGCTGGTTTCTCGCGCTCCTGGCCGCGGTGACGTTCGCCGTGGCGACGCTCGGCATCAACGTCGTCGCGAATTTCGTCTCGCCCGCGTTCGACTTCTCGAACGTATTTCCGAAGGCGATCGACTTCAAGAAGGGCGGCTACATCGCGGCCTGCATCGCGCTCGTTCTCTATCCGTTCGCCCCCTGGGAAGGCAACGCCGCGTCGTTCGTCGGCGCCATTGGCGCCACGATGGGCCCGCTGTTCGGCGTCATCATGGTCGACTACTATCTCGTCGCCAAGGGCGAGGTCAACGTTCCGGCCCTCTATCTCGAGCACGGCGAGTACCGCTACCAGGGCGGCTTCAACGTCGCCGCCTTCGTCGCCGCGGGAATCGGCGCGCTGTTCTCGAGCATCCTGCCGAACTTCAGCAACCTGTTGCCGTCGTGGTGGGGCGTCTACGGATGGTTCTTCGGCGTCGCGATCGCGGGCGGCGCGTATTACGTGCTGGTGACGATGATGCCGCGAGCGCGGCCGCATCCGGCATAGCCGCGAGGCGCGTGGCCGCGGCTCGCATGGGCGAGGCGCGGTCGCCGAGCGTTCAGGACGCAGCGGCGCCGAAGCCGCCGCCGCCGGGCGTCTCGACGACGAACACGTCGCCCGCGTTCATGTCGACCTTGAACGTCGCGCCGAATACCTCGCGCGATCCGTCGGTACGCTCGACCCAGTTGCGGCCGAGCGAACCGGGCGCGCCGCCCGCGACGCCGAACGGCGCGATCCGACGGTGATTCGCAAGCATCACCGCCGTCATCGGCTCGAGGAACCGTACGCGGCGTACCGCGCCGTCACCGCCGCTGAAGCGTCCGGCCCCGCCACTGCCGCGGCGGATCGAGAAGCCTTCGAGCAGCACCGGGAAGCGCCATTCGAGCACCTCGGGATCGGTCAGGCGCGAGTTGGTCATGTGCGTCTGCACGACGCTCGCGCCGTCGAAATCGGGTCCCGCCCCCGCGCCGCCGGCGATCGTCTCGTAGTACTGATGCCGCGCATTCCCGAACGTGAAGTTGTTCATCGTTCCCTGCGATGCGGCCAGCACGCCGAGGGCGCCGTACAGCGTATCGGTGATCGACTGCGACGTCTCGACGTTGCCGGCCACGACGGCCGCCGGGTAGCGCGGCGCGAGCATCGAGCCCTCCGGAATGACGATCGTAAGCGGCTTCAGGCAGCCCGCGTTCATCGGAATCTCGTCGTCGACGAGCGTGCGAAAGACGTACAGCACGGCGGCCTTGCACACCGCCGATGGCGCGTTGAAGTTGGTCGGCTGCTGCGCGCTGGTGCCCGTGAAGTCGATCGTCGCCGAGCGCGCGGCGCGGTCGACGGCGATCGCGACGCGAATGATCGCGCCACTGTCCATTTCGTACTCGAAGCGGCCGTCGGACAGCGCGCCCACGACGCGCCGCACCGCTTCCTCGGCGTTGTCCTGCACGTGCTGCATGTACGCGCGCACGACCGGCAGGCCGAAGTGCGCGACCATCTTTTCGAGCTCCTGCGCGCCCTTCGCGCATGCGGCAACCTGCGCGCGAAGGTCCGCGAGATTCTGCTCGACGTTGCGCGCCGGATAACGGCCCGATTGCAGGATCGTGCGCATCGCAGCACCCAGGAAGCGCCCCTGCGCGACGAGCTGCACGTTGTCGAGCAGCACACCCTCTTCGTCGACGTGCGACGAGTCGGGCGGCATCGAGCCCGGCGTGATGCCGCCGATGTCGGCATGGTGGCCGCGGGAGGCCACGAAAAACTCGGGACGCGAGGGATCCAGAAATACCGGCGCGATCACCGTCACGTCCGGCAAATGCGTGCCGCCGTTGTAGGGCGCGTTGAGCACGAACACGTCGCCCGCCTGCATGCTGCCTGTGCGCCGCTCGATGATCGTCGCAACACTCTCGCCCATCGAGCCGAGATGAACCGGCATGTGCGGCGCATTCGCGATCAGGTTGCCGGCGGCGTCGAACAGCGCGCACGAGAAATCGAGCCGCTCCTTGATGTTGACCGAGTACGACGTGTTCGCGAGCGTCACGCCCATCTGCTCGGCGATTGCCATGAACAGGTTGTTGAAGACCTCCAGCAGCACCGGATCGGCGCTGGTGCCGATCGCGTGCGCTCGCGCGAGCGGCACGACGCGCTCGAGCACGAGATGGTCGAGCTCGGTCAGCGTCGCGCGCCAGCCGGGCTCGATCACCGTCGTCGCGTTCGGCTCCCGAATCACGGCCGGTCCGTCGAGTACGTCGCCCGGACGCAGGTCCTCGCGTGCGAAAACCGCCGCGTCGCGCCAGGCGCCGGCCGCATACACGCGATTCGTTCGCATCGGCGTCAGCGCGCGCTGCCGCGCCGTGAACGCGGGTTGCGCGTCCTGCACGTCCTGCTCGCGGCCGATCGCCTCGACGCCGATCGACTCGACGACGAGCGCCTTGTCCGGCATCAGGAATCCGTATTGCTGGCGATAGCGGCGCTCGAATTCCGCGGTTACGGCCGGGATGCCGGCTGCCGGCACGGCGAGCGTCGTGTCGGTGCCTTCGTACTTGAGATGCAGCGTGCGCTCGCAGCGGATGCGCTCCATCGGAACGCCCTGCTCCAGCACGTCGCGGCGGGCTGCGGCGTCGAGCGTTGCGAACTGCGCAGCGCAATCGGCCAGCGTAGCCTCCGACAGGCCGGCCTCGACGGCCTGCTGCCGCAGCGCGCGCACGTCGGCGAGGCCCATGCCGTACGCCGAGAGCACCCCCGCGAGCGGATGGATGAACACGCGCCGCATGCCGAGCGCGTCGGCGACACGGCACGCGTGCTGGCCGCCTGCACCGCCGAACGAGCACAGCGTGTATCCGGTGACGTCGTGGCCGCGCTGAACCGAAATGTGCTTGATCGCGTTGGCCATGTTCTCGACGGCGATGTCGAGGAATCCGTCGGCCACCTGCTCGGGCGTGCGTGCATGCCCGGTGGCGGCCGCGATCTCGCGCGCGAGCGTCGCGAACCGCTCGCGGACGACGACCGCGTCGAGCGACTCGTCGCCGCCCGGCCCGAACACCTTCGGAAACAGTTCCGGATCGAGCTTGCCCACCATCACGTTGCAATCGGTGACGGTGAGCGGGCCGCCGCGGCGATAGGCGGCGGGGCCGGGATTGGCGCCGGCCGAGTGCGGGCCGACGCGCAGCCGCGAGCCGTCGAACGTGCACACCGAGCCGCCGCCCGCCGCGACCGTGTGGATGCTCATCATCGGCGCGCGCAGCCGCACGCCGGCCACTTCGGTGACGAACGCGCGCTCGTACTCGCCCGCGAAGTGCGTGACGTCGGTCGACGTTCCGCCCATGTCGAAGGCGATGATCCGCTCGAATCCCGCAAGCCGCGCGACTTCGACGGCGCCGACGATGCCGCCGGCCGGCCCGGACAGGATCGCGTCTTTCCCCTGGAAGCGATGGGCGTCGGTAAGTCCTCCCGACGACTGCATGAACTGCAGCCGCAACCGCGGATCGGCGACCGCGGATCGGGAACCGCCGCTCGTCAAATCCCGTTCCACCTGGTCCACGTACCGCCGCAGGATCGGTGACAGGTAGGCATCGACGACAGTCGTATCGCCGCGCGACACGAGCTTCATCAGCGGGCTCACCTGGTGCGACACCGACACCTGGCTGAACCCGAGCGAGCGCGCCAGACGTGCGATGGCCTGCTCGTGCTGCGGATAGCGATAGCCGTGCATCAGCACGACGGCGACCGCGCGAATGCCCGCGGTGAACGCCGCCCGCAACCCGGCCGCGACCGACGCGGTGTCGAGGGGCCGCAGGACGTCGCCATGAGCGCCGATGCGCTCGTCCGCTTCGACGACGCGCTCGTAGAGCAGCGACGGCAGCTCGATGCGGCGCACGAAGAGCTTCGGCCGATTCTGGTAGCCGATCCGCAGCGCGTCGGCGAAGCCGCGCGTGACGACCAGCACGGTGCGCTCGCCCGCGCGCTCGAGCAGCGCGTTGGTGGCGACCGTCGTGCCCATCTTGACCGCCGAGATGCGGTCGGCCGGAATCGGCGTCCCCACCGGCAATTCGAGCAGGTCGCGAATGCCCTGCACGGCGGCATCGCGATACCGCTCAGGGTTATCGGACAAAAGCTTGTGCGTGACGAGCGACCCGTCCGGTCGCCGGGCGACGATGTCGGTGAAGGTGCCGCCGCGGTCGATCCAGAATTGCCACATTGTCAAGGTATCAGGTATCAGCAGACAGGGATCCGCGACCGGCGCGCCGGGTGCGGCGGTCGCAGCATTATAGGAACCCGTTCCCGACGACCTGCCATTCACACGATCCCGCGGATGCGTTGGAGTGGCCGATCGCTGTAATATCGCTGCCGATCGGTGAGCCACCGCCTGACACCTGATACCCGATACCCGATCCCTGCCCCCGGAGACCGCAATGAAACGCCTCGCCGCCCTCGCCCTCGCCTCGACGTTCGCGCTGCCTGCGCTCGCTCAGACCAAGTGGGACCTGCCGTCGGCGTATCCGGCGAACAATTTCCACACCGAGAACATCCAGCAGTTCGCCAACGACGTCGACAAGGCGACCGGCGGCAAGCTGAAGATCCAGATCCATGCGAACGCCTCGCTGTTCAAGGCGCCCGAGATCAAGCGCGCCGTCCAGGGCGGGCAGGCGCAGGCGGGCGAGATCCTGCTCGTCAATTTCGAGAACGAGGACCCGCTGTTCGGCATCGACGGCGTGCCGTTTCTCGCGACGTCGTACGCCGAATCGATGAAGCTCTACAAAGCCGAGCGCAAGGCGCTCGAGGACAAGCTCGCCAGGCAGGGGCTTATGCTGCTGTACACGGTCCCGTGGCCGCCGCAGGGCATCTACACCAACCGCGCGCTCAACAGCGCGGCCGACATGAAGGGGCTCAAGTGGCGCGCCTACAGCCCCGCCACGTCGAAGATCGCCGAGCTCGTCGGCGCGCAGCCGGTGACCGTGCAGGCCGCGGAAGTGTCGCAGGCGCTCGCCACCGGCGTCATCGATTCGTACATGTCGTCCGGCGCGACCGGTTACGACTCGAAGACCTACGAGCACCTGAAGCGCTTCTACGACACGCAGGCCTGGCTGCCGAAGAATGCGGTCATCGTCAACAAGGCGGCATTCGATGCGCTCGACAAGCCGGCGCAGGCCGCCGTGCTGAAGGCGGCCGCCGACGCCGAGACGCGCGGCTGGAAGATCTCGGCCGAGAAGACGAACTGGTACACCGACCAGTTGAAGCAGAAAGGCATGACGATCGAAAAACCCAGCGAGCAGCTCACCGCCGACATGCGCAAGGTCGGCAACGTGATGCTCGCCGAATGGCTGCGCAAGGCCGGCGCCGACGGCAAGAAGATCATCGACCAGTACCGCGCGATGCAGTAGCGAAGGCGTGCGGCGATACCTCGACGCGCTCTACGACGCCGCCGCTTACCTGGCGGCGTTTTTTCTGGTCGGCACGCTGGCCATGGTGACGCTCGGCATCGTCGGGCGGCTCATGAACTGGTTCATCGCCGGGACGGACTCGTATGCGGGCTACTGCATGGCCGCGGCCGGGTTCCTCGCGCTCGCGCACACGCTGAAGCGCGGCGACCACATTCGCGTGACGCTCGTACTCGAGCACATGTCGGCGCGCGCGCGGCGCGCGCTCGAGCTGTGGGCGCTGGGGGCGGCGACGGTGCTTGCGCTGGCCTTTGCGTGGTACAGCGTCCGCCTGACGTTCCAGTCGTGGCAGTTCAACGACATCTCGACCGGCAACGACGCGACGCCGCTGTGGATTCCGCAGCTTGCGATGGCGTTCGGCACGATCGTGCTGGCAGTCGCGTTCGTCGACGAGCTGGTGCGCGAATGGCGCGGCGTGCGCAGGATGCGCGTACCGGAAGAGGCGCTGCACCATGAATGACGCGCTCGTCACGACGCTGCTCGTCGTGGCGCTGTTCGCGCTGCTCGGCAGCGGCGTGTGGATCGGCTTGGCGCTCGCCGGCGTCGCGTGGATCGGCATGACCCTCTTCTCGTCCCGCCCGGCCGGCGATGCGATGGCGGTGACGATCTGGGGCACGGCGTCGTCGTGGACGCTCACCGCGCTGCCGCTGTTCGTGTGGATGGGCGAGATCCTGTTCCGAACGCGCCTGTCGGAGGACATGTTCCGCGGCCTCGCGCCGTGGCTCGAGCGCGTGCCGGGCCGCCTGCTGCACACGAACGTCATCGGCTGCACGATCTTCGCGGCCGTGTCGGGATCGTCGGCCGCGACCTGCGCGACGATCGGCAAGATGACGCTGCCCGAGCTCGCGCGGCGCGGCTATCCGGACACGATCACGATCGGCTCGTTGGCCGGTGCCGGCACGCTGGGACTGCTGATCCCGCCGTCGATCATCATGATCGTCTACGGTGTCACGGCCAATGTGTCGATCGCGCAACTCTTCATCGCCGGCGTGCTGCCGGGCGTCATGCTGGCGCTGCTGTTCTCCGGCTACATCGTCGGATGGGCTTTTGCGAATCCCGGCCGGATCCCCGCCGCCACCGAGCGCACCACGTTCGCGCAAAAGGTGCACGCGTCGCGTCACCTGATCCCCGTGGTGCTGCTGATCCTCCTCGTACTCGGCTCGATCTACACGGGGGTCGCGACCGCGACCGAAGCCGCTGCCTTCGGCGTCATCGGCTCGCTCGCGCTGTCCGCGCTGCAGGGCTCGCTCGGCTGGAAGACGTTCCGCGACAGCCTGCTCGGCGCGACGCGACTCTATTGCATGATCGCGCTGATTCTCTCCGGCGCAGCGTTTCTGACGCTCGCGATGGGCTATATCGGCCTGCCGCGCGAGCTCGCCGAGTGGATCGCGACGCTTGGCCTCACGCCGTTCGCGCTGATCGTCGCGCTCGCGCTGTTCTACATCGTGCTCGGCTGCTTCCTCGACGGCATCTCGATGGTCGTGCTCACGATGGGCGTCATCCTGCCCACGGTGGAAAAGGCGGGCATCGACCTGCTGTGGTTCGGCATCTTCGTCGTGCTCGTCGTCGAGATGGCGCAGATCACGCCGCCGGTCGGGTTCAACCTGTTCGTGCTGCAGGGCATGACGGGGCGCCAGATCACCTGGATCGCGCGGCACACGCTGCCGATGTTCTTCCTGATGTGCGTGGCGGTGCTCGCGATCTGGTTCTTTCCGCAACTCGTGACGCTGCTGCCGCAGCAGATGAAAATGTGAGCCAGAAAAGCGACGTGGCCGCGCTGATCGACGCCTTCTGCGACCAGCTGTGGCTGCAGGACGGCCTCGCGGCCGCGTCGCTCGCGAGCTATCGCCGCGATCTGACCGGATTCGCCGCGTGGCTCGACCAGCGCAAGCGGAACCTGCTTGCGGCGCAGCGGCCGGATTTCGAGCAATGGCTTGCCGATCAGTTCGAGCGGCGCGCGAAGGCGACGTCGGTCGCCCGCCGCCTCTCCGCGCTGCGGCGGTTCTATCGGCTGCAGCTCGACCGGGGCATCATCGCCGCGGACCCGACGTTGCGCGTGCAGGGGCCGAAAAAGCCGCGCCGGCTGCCCAGGCATTTGTCCGAGGCGCAGGTCGAGGCGCTGCTCGCCGCACCCGATACGAGCACACCGCTGGGCCTGCGGGACCGGGCCATGCTGGAAACGCTGTACGCGACCGGGCTGCGCGTGTCCGAGCTGACCGGCCTGCGTCGCGCGCAGGTGGCGCAGGACGCCGGCGTGGTCCGCGTCGTCGGAAAGGGCAACAAGGAGCGGCTCGTGCCGATGGGCGACGAAGCGGTCGCGTGGATGGAGCGATACCTGCGCGACGTGCGGCCGGCGCTCGCCGGCGCCGGCCAGCGCGACGAAGTGTTCCTGACGCAGCGCCATGCGCCGCTCACGCGCCAGGCATTCTGGGCGCTCGTCAAGCGCTACGCGGTGCGCGCGGGCATCCCGGCGGCCACGCTGTCGCCGCACGTGCTGCGGCACGCGTTCGCGACGCATCTGCTCAATCACGGCGCCGATCTGCGCGTCGTGCAGTTGTTGCTCGGCCACGCCGACATCACGACGACGACGATCTACACGCACGTCGCGCGCGAGCGCCTGAAGCGCTTGCATGCCGAGCACCACCCGCGGGGATGACGCCGTGATTACCGACGATTCACAGGCGCTGCTCCCGGACGGCGACGCGGGACGCGCGATCCGCGACGCGTTCCTGGCGGACGAGCGCACGACGCTCGCGGCGCTCGCCGCGCAGATTTCGCGCCGCGACGAGGCCGTGCACGGCGTCGAAGCGCAGGCGCGCGCATGGGTCGAGGCGGTGCGCGCCGACCGCGAGACGCAGGGTGGCATCGAGTCGTTCCTGCAGCAATACGACCTGTCGACGCCCGAGGGCGTGCTCCTCATGTGCGTCGCCGAGGCGCTGCTGCGCATCCCCGACACGGCCACCGCCGACGCGCTGATCCGCGACAAGCTGTCGCGCGGCGATTGGGACCGCCACCTCGGCGCATCGGACTCGCTGCTGGTGAACGCGTCAACATGGGGCCTGATGCTCACCGGGCGGCTCACGCGCGTCGAGCGCGAGGACGCCCGCGACCCACGCGCGTGGTACGAGCGCTTCGTCGCGCGCGCGGGCGAGCCCGTCGTGCGCGTCGCGGTGCGG
>Ga0307410_10001689_pt1 | contig 10156 bp, 10 predicted proteins | sample 322Ometagenome_3_FD_203707 | JGI IMG/M metagenome (GOLD analysis project Ga0307410, IMG submission 203707) | Maize rhizosphere microbial communities from greenhouse at UC Davis, California, United States - 322HYB-O-3 | ecosystem: Host-associated > Plants > Roots > Rhizosphere > Soil | place...
CTGGCCGAGGCGCAGCCCTCCGAGGCCCCGCCGGATGCCGTCGCCGCGGCTCATCTGCTTTCGACCTACCTGGGATGGAAGAGCACCCCTCCGAAATAAGACGCCACCGGCCGGCGTCTTCTGCGACGCGTGCGCTCGCGGCTCTCGGCGGGCTGATCCTCGGGCTCGGCGTCATCGCCGCGATCGCGTTTGCCGTCATCGGCCGTGACAGCGGTGCAAGCTCGGGCCCGGCCACCGAGGACACGACGACCGGCCCGCCGCCGAACCCGGTCCTGCGCATCGTCTTTCCCGAGGGCTTCACCCGCGTCGAGATGGCCGACCGCATCACCGCGGTGAACAAGATCGCCGAGGAGAAGCGACACATCACGCCCAAGCTCTCCGAGCGTGAGTACCTGCGCCTGACGAAGACGACCGATCCGCCTGCCGGCTTCTCGAAGAAGGTGCCGAATCTCGAGGGCTTCCTCTTTCCCGCGACCTACGACTTCACCGAGGACACGACGACGAAGGAGCTCGTCGGCGAGCAGCTCGAGGCATTCGACCGCAACTGGAGCCAGATCGACCTGAAGTACGCGGAATCGAAGAACCTGACGCCCTACGACGTCCTCACCATCGCGTCGATGATCGAGAAAGAGGTTCAGGTCCCGAAAGAGCGGGCTCTCGTGGCTGCGGTGATCTACAACCGGCTCCACCTGGGCATGGCGCTGCAGATCGACGCGACGCTCCGCTACGGGCTCGAGATTCCTCCGACCCAGGCCATCCTGCAGAGCCAGCTGGAATCCGACAACCCGTACAACACACGCAGGTTCCTGGGCCTGACACCGACGCCGATCGCGAACCCGGGGCTCGCCGCCATGCAGGCGGCCGCACATCCGGCCAAGGTCGACTACCTCTACTACGTGCGCAAGGCGGACTGCAAGAGCCACTTCTTCACGCCTAGCCTCGACGAGTTCAACAACTACCCGCGCGGCGGGCTCAACTGCGGTTGACGATCGGCGGTGCCACACGGCTCGTGGGTCTGATCGGCGACCCGGTCGAGCACTCGCTGTCCCCGCTCATGCAGAACGCCGCTTTCGCCGCGGTCGCGCTCGACTGGACCTACGTGCCGCTGCCCGTGAAGCGGGAGCGGCTCGAGGAGGCCGTCGCCGGCTTGGAGGCGCTCGGCTTCGCGGGTGCGAACGTGACCATCCCTCACAAGACTGCCGTCATCGGCTATTGCGACGAGCTCGATGACGTGGCCGCCCGTGCCGGATCCGTGAACACGCTCGTCGTCCGTGACGGACGGGTGCTGGGCTCGAGCACCGACGGCCCGGCTGTCGTGGGCCTGGTCGAGGCACAGGACGCCCGCGTGCTCGTCCTCGGCGCGGGGGGTGGAGCGCAGGCGGCGGCCACGTCTCTCGGAGGTGCCGGAGCGGAATCCATCACGGTCGCGGCGCGGGACACCGAGCGGGCACATGCGCTCGCTGTTCGCCTTCGCACCCTCTTTCCCGAAAGCCAGATCTCGGCCGAAGGCGACTGGCCCCCTACGGGTCTAGAGGTGACCCTCATCGTCAACGCGACGCCGATCCGGGACGAGGCGCTGATCGAGCTCTCGCCCGAGCAGCAGGTCGTCGACCTTGCGTACCGGCAGGACGGATCGGACACCGCCCTCGTCGCCGCCGCGCGGCAAGCAGGCTGCGAGCGCATCGTCGACGGCCTCGAGATCCTGCTCGCCCAGGGGGCGGCATCGTTCGAGCGCTGGACCGGCATCGAGGCACCTGTCCCGGTGATGCGCGCGGCCTCTCGCGCTGAAACGGTCCTCTTCCGTAGTGACCGGCACGCCTCCGCGAAGCCTGAGCCATAGGCTTGCGGCGTGGCGCTCACGCTGACGACAGCCGGCGAGTCTCACGGCCCCGCGCTCGTGGGCATCGTCACGGGCCTGCCCGCCGGCCTCGGGCTCGACCGCGCGGCGATCGAGGGAGATCTACACCGGCGCCAGCAGGGCTACGGGCGTAGCCCCAGGCAGCAGATCGAGACGGACACGATCGAGGTCCTCGCCGGGCTCCGCCACGGCCGCACCCTGGGGACGCCGCTCGCATTCCTCGTCGCGAACCGCGACCACGCGAACTGGGAATGGGGGATGAGCCCGTGGCCACCGGAAGGCGATCCGGCCGGGAAGGGCAAGGAGCCCGTGACGCTTCCGCGCCCGGGCCACGCCGACCTCGCCGGCGTCATGAAGTACGAGCTGTCCGATGCGCGCAACGCCCTCGAGCGCGCGAGCGCGCGGCACACGGCGGCGATCGTCGCGGGCGGTGCCGTGGCAAAGACGCTCGTCCGTGAGATCGGCATCGAGGTCTTAGGGAGCGTGGCCGGGGACGACCTCGAGGCGCGCGTCGACGCGGCGCGTGCCGACCGCGACACCGTCGGAGGGATCGTCGAGGTGCGGGCGAAGGGCGTTCCTCCCGGCCTCGGCTCCTACGCGACCAAGGAAGAGCGCCTGGACGCGCGGCTCGCCTGGACGCTCATGGGCACGCAGGCGGTGAAGGGCGTCGAGATCGGCGACGGCTTCGGACTGGCAGGCTCGCGCGGCTCGGAAGCCCACGACGAGATCCTGCGCGACGACAGCGGCTACCGGCGCGAGACGAACCGCGCCGGCGGGGTGGAGGCGGGTGTCTCGAACGGCGAGGAGATCGTCGTCCGCGCGGCGATGAAGCCATTGCCCACGCTGATGCGGCCGCTCCGATCCGCGGATATCGAGACCGGGGAGCCCGCCGAGGCGCTCGTCGAGCGCTCCGACGTCGCCGCGGTGGAGGCCCTCGCGGTCGTCGCCGAGGCCTGCGTCGCGTTCGAGCTTGCGCGGGCGGCAAGGGAGAAGTTCGGCGGCGACTCGGTGGGGGACTTCGTCGCCGCGTGGCGGGCGTACGTGGAGCGGATCCCCTGGTCCCCGAAATAGGAGCCCTCGGGAAGCACCTCGCCCTCATCGGCTTCATGGGGGCGGGGAAGTCGACGATCGGGCGTGAGGTCGCGGAGCGTACCGCTCGCCCGTTCGTGGACACGGATGCCGAGATCGAGCGGCTGCATGGGCCCATTCCGGAGCTCTTCGAGCGGGGAGAGCCCGAGTTTCGGCGGCTCGAGGAGCAGGTCGTCGCAGAGGCGCTCGCGGGGCCCCCTTCAGTGATCGCGTTCGGCGGTGGCGCCGTCCTCTCCGAGAAGACGCGCGAGCGGCTCCGCGCTCACGCCTTCGCCGTGCATGTGCAGGTCGACCCGGACACCGCCTGGGAGCGTGTGAAGGACTCGAATCGGCCCCTCGCCCGGAGCGAAGAGGACTTTCGCAGCTTGTTCGACTCGCGCGGGCCGGTGTACGACGAGGCAATGGATGCGCCGGCGGACGACGCGGAAGGCGTCCTGCTGGCCGCGCTCCGCATCTTCGTCGGACAGGCGAATCTGCCACCGGGGGCGGTCGTCGTCGTCGACGAACGGGTCCTGGCGCTGCACCCGCTTGAAGGCCGCGATCGGGTCATCACGGTGCCCCCAGGTGAGGACGCGAAGACGTTGGCGATCGTCGAGAGGATCTGGCGAGAGCTCGAGCTCGAACGCGATGGGATGGTCATTGCGTGCGGCGGCGGCTCGACGACCGATGTCGGCGGCTTCGCGTCAGCAACATACAAGCGCGGCCTGAGATGGACGGCGATTCCGACGACGCTCACCGGGATGGTCGACGCCGCGATCGGCGGCAAGACCGGGATCAACACCCGAGAAGGCAAGAATCTCGCGGGCGTCTTCCACTTTCCGCAGGAGGTGTTCATCGACACCACGTTTCTGGCAACGCTTCCCGAGGCGGAGCGGGGCGCGGGGATGGCCGAGGTGGTCAAGACAGGCCTACTCGCCGGACAGGACTTCTGGAGCCTCGAGGAGGACGAAATGATCAGTGCCTGCGCCGCGTTCAAGGCCGGGGTCGTTCTCTCAGATCCCCTCGAGGTCGAGGGCCGGCGCACGATCCTGAACCTCGGTCACACGTTCGCGCACGCGCTCGAGACGGGCTCCGGCTATACCGTCAAGCACGGCGAGGCGGTCGCCCTCGGGCTTCTGGCGGCGCTGCGCCTCTCCGGGCTCCAAACGACCGTGGTCGACGAGGTCTTGCGACCCGAGCCTGTCTCGGCCAACCGCGACGCCGCCTGGGCCGCACTCAAGCGCGACAAGAAAGGCGCGGGAGTCTTCGTCCTCCTCGAGGCGCCGGGCCGCCCGATCGTCACGACCGTCTCAGACGACGAGGCTCGGCAGGCTCTCGACGCACTGATCCGGAAGTAGACTCGCCCGGTGCAGGTCGTCGTCCTCAACGGGGCCAATCTGAACGCGCTCGCGGAGCGCGATCCCGCGCTGTACGGCGGGATGGCCTATTCGGAGCTCGAGACCCGAATCTACCAGTGGGCCAAGGAGCTCGGCTGCTCGGTGCGCTGCGTACAGACGAATCACGAGGGCGCTTTCATCGACACCTGCCACCAGGCGCGCTCGTGGGCTGACGGCGTGGTCGTCAATCCAGGAGCGTGGACGCACTACAGCTACGCGATCCGGGACGCGCTCGAGCTCTTCACCGTCCCGGTCGTCGAGGTGCACCTGTCGGACATCGGCGCGCGTGAGGAATGGCGGCGCGTTTCCGTGATCGAAGACGTGGTCGACCACCGTGTGATCGGCAAGGGCCCGGACGGCTATCAGGACGCCCTTGTGTTTCTCGCGCACAAGGGCAACGACCAGTCGTGAACGGCCGAGTCGAACGCCTGCGCGCCGAGATGGAGCGCCTCGAGGTCGCATCGTTCTTCGTCTCCAACCCGGTGAATGTCCGCTACCTCACCGGGTTCGAGAGCTCGAATGCGTTTGTGCTCGTGAAGCACAAGGAGGTCGTGCTGATGACCGACGGGCGCTACGCGGAAGCGGCCCGGACGGTCGACGGGGTCGAGGCGCACATCGTCGAGCGTGACTTCGTTCCAGGGGTCGCGGCGAATCTCGGTCGACTTGCTGACGGGCCGGTTGGCTTCGAGTCCGACCACGTCACGGTCGCGCGCCACGCCGACCTGCTCTCGACCGGCCTAGAACTCGTTTCGGTTGCGGCGTTGCCGATGACGCTCCGTGCGGTCAAGGAGCCTGCCGAGCTCGACGCGATCCGGCGTGCGGCGCAGGTCGTCGACGCCGTCCTCGCGCGCCTCGCCGACGAAAGCGTTGTTGGGAAGACGGAGGCCGACGTCGCCTGGTGGATCATCCGCGCGATCCACGAGGAGGGCGCCGACGATGTGTCCTTCCAGCCGATTGTCGGCTCGGGCCCGAACGCGGCGCTTCCGCACCACCATCCGGGGGACCGCCGGCTCGGCGCCGGCGAGACCGTCGTCGTCGACCTCGGTGCGAAGGTGGACGGCTATTGCTCCGACTGCACGCGCACGTTCGCGACCGGCGAGCTTCCCGAAGCGCTCCGCGAGGCGTATTCGGTCTGTGCGCGCGCACAGGAAGCCGCGCTCGCCGAGGTCCAGGCGGGCGCCGACTCCCGCCGGCTCGACTCGATCGCCCGAAGGGAGATCGAGGCCGCCGGCCACGAGGTCCTCCATGGCCTCGGCCACGGTGTCGGCCTCGAGGTGCACGAGCTTCCCGTGCTCCGGCAGACCGCGGCAGGGCCGCTCGCCGCCGGCAACGTCGTCACCATCGAGCCGGGGGTCTACCTCTCCGGCCGAGGCGGAGTGCGCATCGAGGACCTCGTCGGCGTTGCCGAGGGAGGCGCCGAGGTGCTCAGCGAGTTCACCAAAGAACTGGTGACCCTCAACTAAACTGGCTCCGCTTTGGCCGAAACGGTCTCGACCAACCAATTCAAGAACGGCATGCACGTCGAGCTCGACGGGCAGGTGTGGCGCATCGTCGAGTTCCAGCACGTCAAGCCCGGCAAGGGCGGCGCATTCGTGCGCACGAAGCTCAAGAGCCTCGATTCGGGCTCGGTCGTGGACCGCACCTTTCGCGCCGGCGAGAAGATGCCGCGCATCCGCACCGAGACCAAGAGCGTCCAGTACCTCTACGACGCTGGCGACGAAGTCGTGTTCATGGACACCGGCAACTACGAGCAGATCTCCCTGCCGCACACGGACCTCGAGGCCCAGCTTCCCTACATGCAGCCGTCCAGCGAGGTCACGATCCTCGTCGTCAACGGACGCCCGTCTGCCGTCGACCTGCCAGCGGCCGTCGAGCTCGCGGTCGTCGAGACCGAGCCCGGAGTGAAGGGTGACACGGTCTCCAACGTGACCAAGCCCGCCACGCTCGAGACGGGCGCGGTCGTCCAGGTGCCGCTCTTCGTGAACGTCGGCGACCGCATCAAGGTCGACACGCGCGAGGCGCGCTACATCTCACGGGCCTAGCCGTGCCCGCCCTCGTCGACACCAGCATCCGGCTTCTCTCGCAGGAGCCGCTCGCGCAGCAGATGCAGTCCTCGCGGGTCCTCGAGCTTTCCGAGATCCTCGACAAGGCCGGGTTCGCGTACCTCGAGGTCTCGGGCGGGGGGTGCTTCGACTCGGCCGTGCGCCGGGGGGTGGAAAGCCCTTGGGAGCGGATCCGGGCCATTCGCTCGCGCTGCTCGACGCCGCTTGGAATGGCGCTGCGAGGACGGCTGCTCGTGGGCTCGCGCCCGCTCTCCCGCGACCTCGTCTCGAGCTTCGTGGCGAGCGCCGCCGAGAGCGGCATCGACATCTTCAGGATCCACGATCCGCTAAACGACTTGGCAAATCTCCAGGAGGCGGCGGAGGCGATTCGCGCGGCGGGGAAAGAGCTAACGGTCGGACTCGTGTACAGCCCGGGCCCCGGCGGCGACGGGGACATCCTGCTCGAGCGGGCCAATCACCTCGGCGAGCTCGGCGCCTCACGCGTTCTGATCCACGATCCATCGGGGTCTCTCGATCCTGCCAAGGCGCGCGAGCTCGTCGAGCGCGTCGGCGAGGCGAGCAAACTCCCCGTCGGCTTGCACTGTCAGGGAGCCGGCGGCGCGGCACTGGCGGCGTCGCTCGAGGCAGCACGCGCGGGCGCCGGTGTGATCGCGTGCGCGCTCTACCCGATCGCGCTCTCGCTCCACCGCGTCTCCGCAGAGTCGCTGGCGAAAGCGCTCGCGGGCCTCGGTGTCGACTCGGGAGTCGACCTCGAAACTCTCTGGCGCGGCTCGGAGCTCGTGGACGACGCCCTCGGCGACGTCCCGGTGCCGCCACTCTCGCCCCGCGTTGCCGTGCGGGCGGCCGAACACAGCCTGCCGGCCGGGCTCGTCGCCGAGCTGGACGCGAACCTTCGCGCCCATGGCTTCTCCGACCGACTCGACGAGGTCCTGGACGAGCTCACGGAGCTGCGGCGCGAGTGCGGATGGCCGCCGCTCGCTTCTCCGATCGGCCAGATCCTCGGGTCGCAGGCCGTTCTCCATGTGCTGTCCGCGCAGCGCTGGCAGATCGTCGTGGACGAGCTGCGCGATCTCATCGAAGGGCGTTTTGGCTCGCCGCCGGCGGAGATCGACTCGGCCGTGCGCCGGGCGGTGGAGCTGATCGGCGAAGGCGCGCGCCGCGAGAAGACCCCCGTCGAGCTCGACGACGTGCGCGACTCGGCCGAGGGGCTTGCGTCGAGCGACGAGGAGCTGCTCTTGCTCGCGCTCTTCGGCGAGGAGGCCGAGCCACTTCTGCGCTCGATCCGGAGCCGCGGCGGGCACGCCGAGAGCCTGGCGCGTGCCGGGCTCGAGCAGGGCGAAGCGGACCGGATCCGCGAGCTCATCAGGATCGTGCAGGAGTCCGGGATCGAGGAGGTAACGATCGAGGAGGGCGAGACACGCGTGACCGTGCGCCGAAGCGACGAGGCGGCGACGGTGCCGGCCGTCGGGGCCGCGACGCCCGTTGCCCAGCCGGGCGGCGACGTCGAGGCGCGCCTCGCCCCGCCTGCGGACGGGACGATCCGAGTCGAGTCGCCGATGGTCGGGACGTTCTACCGTGCGTCGGAGCCGGGGGCCGAGCCCTTCGTCGAGGAGGGCGATCCGGTCGCGCCGGGGCAGACGCTCTGCATCCTCGAGGCGATGAAGCTCATGAACGAAGTGAAGGCGGACGTCGAGGCAGTCGTGCGCAGCGTGTGTGTCGAGAACGCCCAGCCGGTCGAGTACGGGCAGCTCCTCTTCGAGCTCGAGCCGCTGAACGGCCGCCCGCTCGACGCGCTCTAGTGCCGTTTCGAGCCGAGGAACATCCGGGGCCGCCGCGGGCCTCCCTCCGCTTCGAGCGTATCGCTCAAGGAGGCGCGCGTGGCGCGCGGAATGAGCCGAGTTCGAGTCGAAAGAGACCGTGTTCAAGCGTGTCCTGATCGCCAACCGTGGCGAGGTCGCCGTCCGCATCATCCGCGCCTGTCGCGAGCTCGACGTCGACGCCGTCGCCGTCTACTCGACGGCTGACCGGGAGAGCCTCCACGTCCGCCTCGCCGACCGTGCGGTTCACATCGGGCCGCCGCTCCCCGCCGACAGCTACCTTCGCATCCCGTCTCTCGTCGCCGCTGCGACCACGACCGAGTGCGATGCCGTCCACCCGGGCTGGGGCTTTCTCGCCGAAAACGCAGCCTTCGCGCTCGCCTGTGAGGACAACGACCTCGTCTTCATCGGGCCACGCGCGGAGACGATCGAGACGATGGGCGACAAGATCGCGGCCAAGGAGGCGATGGCGGAAGCCGGCGTGCCTCTCGTCCCCGGCTCGGACGGGGCCGTCGACATCGACCAGGCGCGCGAGGTGGCTGCCGAGGTCGGGTTCCCAGTGCTGCTGAAGGCGTCGGCGGGAGGCGGCGGGCGCGGCATGCGACTCGTCCAGTCGGCCGAGGAGCTCGACGCGGCCTATCGCACGGCGTCCTCTGAGGCGCAGTCGGCCTTCGGCGACGGTTCCCTCTACGTGGAGAAGGCGGTCGTGGGCGCGCGGCACGTGGAGATCCAGGTGCTCGGGGACGGAGAGGGAGCTGTCCTCACCCTCGGCGAGCGCGATTGTTCCATTCAGCGCCGGCATCAGAAGCTCGTCGAGGAATCACCGTCGCCCGCCGTCACCCCTGAGATCCGAGCCGAGATGGAGGGAGCCGCCCACCGGGCGTGCAAAGCGCTCCGCTATCGGGGCGCGGGCACCATCGAGTTTCTTCTTGACGCCGAGGGTGGCTTCTACTTCATCGAGATGAACACGCGTCTGCAGGTCGAGCACCCCGTGACGGAGCTTGTCACCGGGATCGACCTCGCCCACGCCCAGCTCGCGGTCGCGGCCGGGGAAGGGCTCCCGCGCGAGGGTCGAGCAGACCTGCGAGGACACGCGATCGAGTTCCGGATCAACGCCGAGGACCCGGCCGAAGATTTCCGGCCGGCGCCAGGGCGCGTGTCCCGCTTCCGGCCGCCGCTCGGTCCCGGGGTGCGAGTGGATACGCACGTGGAGGAGGGCTACACGATCCCGCCTTTCTACGATTCTCTGATCGCCAAGGTGATCGTCTGGGGCGAGGACCGCGAAGTCGCGATCGCCCGCGGCCGGCGCGCGCTCGCCGAGCTCGCGCTCGAAGGCGTTCCGACCACGCGCGAGCTCGCGCTCGACATCGTCTCGAGCGAGGAGTTCGGAAGCGGCGACTACACGACGTCCTTCCTCGCCGACGCGGCTCGGTCGCTCGAGTCTCTGCGCGGAGGGGCGGCATGACCGCCGGACGCCGCGCCGCCCGGCGCGCGGCCCTCTTCGTGCTCTACCAGTGGGACGTGACCGGCCAGCCGCTCGCGTCCCTCTACGAAGGCGAGCTCGACCCCTACACCCAGGACGTGGCCGAGGGCGTCGCCGCCGAGGCGCAAGAGCTCGACGCGACGATCGGGGAGGCGTCGAGCGCTTGGCCGCCCGAGCGGCTCGGCGCGCTCGAGCGCAACATCCTCCGCATCGCGCTGTACGAGCTCGACCGGGACGAGGTGCCGCTCGAGGTGTCGATCGACGAGGCCGTTCGCCTTGCGCGACGCTATTCGTCGGAGGACGCTGCCAAGCTCGTCAACGGAATCCTCGGCAAGGTCGCAAAGGAGGCGAAGCGGTGAGCACGCAGGAACCAGAGTCGGTCGCCCGTCTGCAAGAACTGCTCGAGCGGCTGGAGAAAGCCCGCACGCAGCTCGAGGCGACGGAGGGTGACCCGGAGCAGGCGGTTGACG
>Ga0307410_10001691_pt1 | contig 10153 bp, 8 predicted proteins | sample 322Ometagenome_3_FD_203707 | JGI IMG/M metagenome (GOLD analysis project Ga0307410, IMG submission 203707) | Maize rhizosphere microbial communities from greenhouse at UC Davis, California, United States - 322HYB-O-3 | ecosystem: Host-associated > Plants > Roots > Rhizosphere > Soil | place...
TTCTGGTTGAAGCTGGGGAGCGCCCGGACGCCGAGGTTCGCCATCATGCGATAGCGTTCCTCCATCTGCTCGACGGTCCACTTGAGCGCGCGGATCGCCTTCGCCGGTTCCGTGACGACCGGCGCCAGCAGGTGGGGAATGTCGTCGTACATGCTCAATTCGAGCATTTTCGGGTCGATCATGATCAGCCGGCACTCGTCCGGTGTCATCCGGTAGAGCAGCGAGAGGATCATGCAGTTGAGGCCGACCGACTTGCCGGAGCCTGTCGTGCCCGCGACCAGGAGGTGCGGCATCGGCGCGAGGTCGGCGATGACCGGGTCGCCGGCGATATTCTTGCCGAGGATCAGCGGCAGCGACATGTTCTGGTCTGCGTAAGCCTGGCTGCCGATCAGCTCCGACAGCGCCACCGCTTCCCGCTTCGGGTTCGGAAGCTCGATGCCGATGACGCTCCGGCCCGGGATGGTCGCGACGCGGGCGGACAGCGCCGACATGTTGCGGGCGATGTCGTCGGCGAGCTGGATCACGCGGCTCGCCTTGATACCGCTGGCGGGCTCCAGCTCGTACATGGTGACGACGGGTCCGGGACGCACCTCGACGATGTCGCCGCGCACGTGGAAGTCCTCGAGCACGGACTCGAGCAGGCGCGCGTTACGCTCTAGCCCGGCGCGATCGATCTTGGATCCGCCTTTTTCCGGCGCGGCAGCCAAGAGGTCGATGGTCGGAAGCTGGTAATTGTCGCCGAGCGCGAGGCTCTGCTGGGTAGCGGCGCTCGGCCGCTTGCTTCCGCGAGGCTGAGCGGCGGCGATTGGCCTGGACGGCTCCGAGACGGCGACGGCGGGTCGCGACCTGGGCGGAGCGGCATTCGCTGGCCGATCCTCCGCGATTTCGGTCGTCCTGCGCGCAGCGGCGACGCGCGGCCGGGGCTCGCGCCGGAAAATTCCGAACACCCACGCCTTCTCGGTCGCCTGCAGACCCGGCGCGAGATAACCGAGAAGCAGGCCTGCGAGCGCGAAGATTACGATGACGACGAGCCGGACAGGACCGGCGATCGCCTCGTTGCGGATGAGTTCGATCCCTGCGTCCACGCCGTATGCGGCGCCAAGCCCGATCGCTCCACCCCACCCGCCGGGTAGCCCCGATACGGCAGATGCGCTGGTCAGGCTGAGCGCAATGCCGATCAGGATGGCGCCCGCCCCAGCGACGAGCAGCGCGCGGACGACCCGGCCGGTGGGCTCGAGGCGCATCAGCCTCAGGCCCGCGAGAGCGATCACTGGCAGAAAAAGCACGGAGCCCATGCCGAACAGGAGCAGGAGCGCGTCGCTCACATAAGCGCCGAAGCTGCCGATCCAGTTCGTGGGAGGGCCGCCGGCGGCCGTGCTGAACGAGGGGTCGGTTGTGTTGTGGGTCGCAAGCGCAAGCGCACCGACGATCGAAAGCCCAAGCAGGAGCGCGCCCCATGTCCGCAGCGCAAGCCGCTTCACCGACGCACGCAATACGTCGCGCCAATGAGGCTCAAGCTCCCTTTTCTGGGTCCGCACGGCTGCGGTCGCCATCATCAACCCCCACCCAAATCCTTGCCTAGAATGCCTCCTGCCGGAGTCCCCGGTCAAGCGATGCCTTGGCGTCGATGCGACGGAACGGTAGTGCGCTGCCTCATGGACCGCGCGGACGTGATTATCTTCGGGGGCGGCCTCGTGGGGCTGACGCTCGCCTCCGCGCTCGATTCGAGCGGCCTGTCGGCAATCCTGATCGTTCCCGCCGATCCCGTCGAGCGCACCGGGCAAGCTTTCGACGGCCGTACGAGCGCGGTTTCGTCGAGCTCCATGCGGATGCTCGAAACGATCGGCGTTACCCAGCACTTGCCGGAGCCCGGATGCCCGATCCGCACGATCCAGGTCGCCGACGGACTGAGGCCCGGCGGCCTCGCATTCGAACCCGGCGACGACGAGCCGCTCGGCGTAATGCATGAGAATCGGCATCTAAGCGCCGCTCTTAAGGCGCGCGCGGAGGGCGGGCGCAATGTCTGGATGCTCTGGAAGTCGGCTGCGCGGTCGGTGGAGCGCGGCACTCATGGCGTGGTCGTGGGGTTGGAAGACGGGCGCAAGCTGTGCGCACCTATCCTCGCAGCAGTAGATGGGCGCAATTCGCCTACGCGCGAGGCGGCGGGGATCCCCATCGCCCGCTGGAAATATGAGCATAAGGCCGTGGTCTCGACGCTTCGGCACGAGCGGCCGCACGACAACATTGCCTACGAGATCTTTTTCCCGACGGGTCCCTTCGCGCTTCTGCCGATGAACGACCATGCGGAGGGACATCGCTCTGCCATCGTCTGGTCGGTGCCGAAGGACGACGCCGCGGGCTGGATGTCGCTGAGCGACGAGCAGTTCGCCGGCGAAGCGCAGGCGGCGATGGGCGGATTCCTCGGCAGGATCGCAATGGCGGCGCCTCGTTCAACCTTCCCGCTAGGCTTCCACCATGCGGCTCGGATCACCGACGATCGCCTGGCCCTGGTCGGAGACGCGGCGCATGCCATCCATCCGATCGCGGGGCAGGGCCTGAACCTGGGCTTCCGAGACGTCGCAGCGCTGGCGCAGGTGCTGGTCGAAGGCGCACGGCTGGGCCTCGACCTTGGCGACAAGCACTTGCTCGACCGATACCAGCGTTGGCGCTCGCTCGACGCTTTGTCGGTGGCCTTCGCGACGGACAGCCTGACGCGGGTCTACGGTATCCCGGGCAAGACCGCTTCGGCGGTGCGCCGTTTCGGCATGGGCATGATCGACCGATTGAGCCCGATCAAGAACCGGCTGATGGCGGAAGCGCGCGGCACGAGCGGCGAGCTTCCGCTGCTCCTTCGCGGGCTGCCGATCTAATTATTGAAGCGTAGGCTGGATTTCGGCGCCGTTCACGGCGGCGCGCTGGAACTGCATCAGTTGAACCAGCAGGTCCGCGCGGTCCTCAAGGGTCGCCGCCTCGAGAAGGGCCTGCTTGGCGCCCACGTCGAAGGGCGCGACCTGCGCGATGGCGTTGACAAGCATCTCGTCGTCGAGCCGCTGGACCGCCTGCCAGTCGACCGAAAGCCGCATCGCGTCGCCTAGGCGGCGAGCTTCACGTTCCACCTCGGCCCGAAGGGTCAGCGCCAGTGGCGGCGGCTCTTCGTCGTCGAACGCCGACGTGTCGACGTCGGCATTGCGGTAGGACGTCTCCATGTCCGCCTCGCCGATCATGCGGAAGCGGTTCCAACCGTGCAGGATGATGTTGTAGCGTCCGTCGTCGAGCTCCTCGACGCCGACAATCTCGCCGACGCAGCCGACCGCATAAAGAGCCGCCCCTTCCTCTTCGGCGACGGTCGGCTGGATCATGCCGATCCGTCCCGGCCCGTCGAGAACATCGCGGACCATCTCTCGATATCGCGGCTCGAAGATGTGGAGCGGAAGCTGCGAGCGCGGGAAGAGGATCGCGCCGGGAAGCGGGAAGATCGGCAGCCTGAGCTGGCGCTTTTCGCTCATGTGAACAGCAGAGCGGAGAGTCGCCGCCTCTGCAAGCGCGCCCATGGGTCTTCGAGGCCCTGCGCCTCGATCAGCTGCAGCAAGCGCTTCCGGGCCGCCCCGTCGTTCCAGTCGCGGTCGCGGGAAATCAGGTCGAGGAGCGCGTCGGCGGCCGCATCGCGATCGCCTGCAGCCATCTTTGCACCGGCGAGCTGGTAACGGGCTTCGAGGTCGTCCGGGTTCGATGTGATGCGCGATTCGAGGTCGGACGTGTCCGTATCGGGTGCTGCCTCGGCCAACTCCAGCGCGGCCCGTGCGCGGCCAATGTCGGCATGAGTCGCGGCTTCGGCCGGTGCAGCGTCGAGGATCGCCTGCGCCTCGTCCCGCTGGCCGGCAGCGAGCAGCGCTCGAGCAAGACCGCCGATTACCGAAGGATCAGTGGGCGCCGTGTCGTGGATCTGGCGGAAGACGGAGACCGCGCGCGGAGCGTCGCCGTCGGCGAGGATGCCCTCGCCCATCGCAATCAGCGGCTCGATCTCCGCCTGCTGCTCCGCGGCCTCGCCTTTTACTCCGAGCTGCGCGATCAGCTGGTCAAGGACACGCTTTATCTGGCCTTCGGTCCGATAGCTGGAAAGGTCGGCGACGGGCTGCCCGCGGAAGAAGGCGTAGACCGTCGGGATCGACTGGATCTGGAACTGCGCCGCGATCAATTTGTCCTGATCGACGTCGATCTTGACCAGCTTGACGCCCTTGTCGGCATAGTCCGCGGCAATCTTGTCGAGCAGCGGCGAGAGCTGCTTGCAGGGTCCGCACCACTCCGCCCAGAAGTCGAGGAGCACGAGGCTGCTCATCGACGGCTCTATGACGTCGCGCTGCAGGCGCTCGACCGCTTCTCGCTCCGCCTCGCTCAGGCCAAGGGTCGCCACGCTCCACGCACTCCCGTTGCAGCTTCCAATGAAGCGCCCCATATGGTCGGACGAGGCGCGGGCCACAAGCATTGCAGATGTCTTGCGGTTCGGCCTTGCGGGAATCGTCCGGCCCATGCTAGGCGCCCGCCACCCTGCCGAGGAGCAGCCATCCGGCGCACCTGCGGCTCAAGCTCAGAGCGGGCGTAGCTCAGGGGTAGAGCACAACCTTGCCAAGGTTGGGGTCGAGGGTTCGAATCCCTTCGCCCGCTCCAGCATCCTCAAATCGAGGCGATCGAACCCCCGAGGGATTACGGAGCTCCTGCGCTTGCAGTTCGAATCCGTTGACCTCGCGCGCCCGCTCCAGACTTCCTTGTGGATCGAGAATTGGTCGCTCGTTTAGAGCGAGACCATCGGACTGTGGCGCATCTCGTGCTGGGCGATCGTGGCGCGGACGACGTCGTTCATCAGCTTCATCCGAACACCAAGGGGCGTCGACGTCTTCTTGATCATCACCGCGACCGAATAGCTGCGGCCGTCCGGCGCCGTCAGGATGCCGATGTCGTTATAGCCGGCTTGGGTTGCGCCTAGCACCTGCCCAGTGCCGGTCTTGTGGCTGAGCGTCCAGCCGGCCTTGAGGCCGCCGCGCAGGCGATTCTTGCCCGTCGAGGTCTGGCTCATGATCCTCAGGAGTCGGGCGGTAGAAGCCGGCGAAAGCAGCTCGCCGCGCTTCAAGGCTGCGAGCGCGTTGACGATCGCGTTCGCCGACGCGCCGTCATACGGATCTTCGAGGTAGCGGTTGAAGGCGGCCTTGCGCAGCGACATCGGAAGGGCGTTCCGGGCCTCGTAGAAGCCATTCCCGATCGAATAGCTCGGGCTCCACGTCAGGCCGGCGATCCGGCTCTGGAGCGAGCGCTCGCCGTCATAGAAACGGATGGCGCCCAAGCCCTTGGCGCGGATCATCGAGCGCACTGCCTCCGGACCACCTACCGAGCGCATGAGCTTGTCGTTGCACGTATTGTCGCTCTTCGTGAGCGCCTGGTACATTAGCTCGCCGAGCGTAATTGTTGTGCCGCCGCCGAGGATCTTGGCGGCGATCGGCTGATGGAAAAGCGTGAGGTCGCTGCGCGTCATCGTCACCCTGTCGTCAAGCTGCACGCGGCCCCGGTCCACGGCGTCGAGCGCCGTGATCGCGACCCACAACTTGCTGACGCTCTGCTGTGGGGACAGCTCCTTGCCGTTCCACGACGTGCTCCAACCCTCGTCGACCGAGCGCACTGCGATTCCGACGCGGCCGTTGAAGCCCGCGCCCAGCTTGTCGACCTGATTGGCGAGATAGGTTGGCGACTGCGGCGGTCGCGGCGCCGGCTGCACGCGCTGCGGTGCAGCCTGAGGTACGGCAGCGGTCTGGACCATTGCGCTGGATCCGGACTGACCAAGTGCGATCAGGGCCAAGCCAAAGCTGAGCCAATGTGACGTCATGACTGCACGTCTCCCCCACCAATATCCCACAGCGCCAGCAGCTTAGCGATGATTGCTGAACGCAGGCTGTTCCACCCGGCGCGCCATCAGGAATCGCATTCGGAGAAGGATTTGCCAACCCCCTTAAGGGGCTTCCAGCGCCGTTCTTGAAAGGAGGGCGCCCGATTCGATCTCATCGAGGGCGCGATGCACAGCGACATATTGCCGCGCCTGGCGAACCCACGGCTGGGCGTTGGATGCGCCGGGAAGGCGCATGGTCTCGGCCAGCGCCGTATCGACCTCGCCGTCCTCGAGCGTCGAGAGGGCGCGAAGGTAGCGCGCGTCAGGCTGAGTCGATGGGCGATCCGCGCGGCGGATCTGGACCAGCGACCCGAGCTCTCGCTTGAACTGCGTCCAGGTCCCTTCCCGGGCCGCGCCCGAGCGCAGCTGTGGACCCAGATCGCGGTACTGGTTGACGAGGTCGTTCAGGCGCACGGGCGAATGGGAGCCGGTGATGATCGTCGCCACCGACCGCGCATGCGTGCGCCCGAAACGGTCGAGCAGCAGCGGCTCGAGATAGCCAAGCGCGACGCCTCGATCGATTGCCCGGCGCGCCGCGAAGGCGACGAGCAAGGCATCCGCGCGGCCGGCGGAGCCCTCAACCCTCTGGGTCGTAGTTTCGACTTGGGCGAGGCGGTTTTCGATCCGGGCGATGTCAGGGGATTCCGGCACTGCTTCAGTGGCTTCGGCGTGCGGATCGGCAAGCACTCGCGGGGCCGGCCTGACGGCCTCCGTCTTCGGTGCGACGCCGAAGAACCGGGCCGCCCCTTCATAACGCGCGAGGGCCCAGGCCGCGCCCGCAGCGCCGGCAAGCATCAGTGCGATGCCGAGCAGCAGCCGAGTGCCCCACCCCAGGCTCGTGCGGTTCGTCGCGGTCGCCATTTGCGGGATCATGTCTGGCACAGCAGGAGCGCGAGGGCCAGAAGCTCCGTATCGCGCGGCACGGTAGCCGTGCGGACCTCCTGCCAGCCGTCGCCGGCAGCCTCCGCCGTGGCCTTGCTGATCGCCGCAAGACGGATCGTCGACCGGGTACCCGGAGAGATCAGCTCTGCCAGTCGGCGAGCCGCTCTCGGGGAATGCGCGACGGCCGCCTGCCCTTCCAGTGCTAGTAGGCCGGAGACGTCGGACTTCTCGATTGCTCGGTATACGGGGATTGATGTGATCGACCGGCGGGCAGTTGTGGGCTCGCGTTTATCCTCACCGCAAAGATGAAGCAGCCGCGCATCGGGCGATACTTCGGCAAGCAGTTCGTCGACCCCGCCATTGCCAACCGAGGCAAGGCCCAGCCCGGCCACGCGAGCTGCGACCGCCGTACCTTCGCCCACGGCATGCACGGGGAGAGCCCGGAAAGACGCAAGCCCCTCCCCAGCCATTCGCACCGTATTTGCGCTCGTGAGGAGCATCGCGTCGAAATCGCGAGGGTCCGGCACGGTCCAGTCGATCGGCTCAAGCTCGAAGAGCGGAATCGAAACGGCATCGAGACCGAGATCCCGTGCCGTCCGGATCGTCTGCCGCGCAGCCGGCTCAGGCCGCAGGACGAAAAGCCGCCTCATCCGGCGCTGAACAGCGAGCGGATCGACTCGGGCGCCTTTTCAAGCATGGCACGGGCAAGGGTCTTCGGAGTCTGGTGATCCCCGCAGTCGAACAGTGCATCGTCGCGCACCTGATCTCGCCCGTCCTCCGAGAGGATCTGCGCGCGGAAGCGAACCTTACCGTCCTCGATCTCGGCGTAGGCCGCGACCGGAGAATGGCAGCTTCCGCCCAGAGCGGCGGTGAAGGCGCGCTCGGCACGGATCAGGGCGTGAGTCGTCGGATCGTCTACGACCGTCAGCGCCGACTGGGTCAGCGTGTCGCTGGAACGGCACTCGATCGCGATGACCGCCTGTGTCGGCGCTGGAAGCATCTGCTCGAAGGGGATGGGCGTCCCGACATTGCCCATTCCGAGCCGGCGAAGACCGGCCCCCGCGAGCAAGGTCGCCTGCACCTCTCCAGCCTTCAGCTTGGCAAGTCGCGTCTGGACGTTCCCGCGCAGGGGGACGACCTTCAGGTCGGGGCGGATCGACAGAAGCTGCGCCTTGCGCCGCGGCGACGAGGTTCCGACGATCGCGCCCTCGGGTAGGCCTTCGATCGAATCGGCGCCAATAAGCCGGTCCGGCACGTCGCCCCGTGGACGGACGGCGGCGATGGTGATCTCGCGTGGACGGATCGCTTCCACGTCCTTTAGCGAGTGGACGCAGAAATCGACTTCCTTCTCGATCAAGGCGCGGTCGAGCTCCTTGGTCCAGAGCTGCTTCCCACCAATCTCCGCGAGCGGGCGATCCTGGATGCGGTCGCCCGTCGTCTCGACCACCTGGATCTGCACGAAGTCGGCCGGCCATCGGTTTGCCACCTCCAAAGCCGAGGCGACCTTGTGCGCCTGTGACAGTGCCAATGGAGAACCACGCGTACCAAGAATCGGAGACCGCTTCATAGTGGCCCTGCTAGCGGCAAACCCGCCGGCCCACTAGCCGAGCGCCGCTGCCTGCGGCAAAGGCGCGGCGAATGACGTTGATCCTCGGCCTCGAATCGTCCTGCGACGATACTGCCGCCGCGCTGGTGACCAGCGACCGACAGATCCTCGCGCAGGCCGTCGTCGGCCAGAACGAGGCGCATCGGCCGTTCGGCGGCGTCGTCCCGGAAATCGCGGCCCGAGCGCACGTCGAAATCCTGCCCGATCTCGTCCGCCGCGTGCTGGGCGAGGCGGGCAAGAGCATCGCCGATGTCGACGCCATCGCCGCGACTGCTGGCCCCGGCCTGATCGGGGGCGTGATGGTCGCGCTACTCGCCGGCAAGGGGCTGGCGCTTGGTACGGGCAAGCCGCTGGTCGCCGTCAACCATCTCGAAGGCCATGCGCTCAGCCCGCGGCTGGTGGATCCCGATCTCGACTTTCCCTATCTGCTGCTGCTCGTTTCGGGCGGCCACTGCCAGCTGCTCGAGGTGCGCGCCGTCGGCGAATATCGCCGGCTTGCAACGACCATCGACGATGCGGCAGGCGAGGCGTTCGACAAGGCGGCGAAGCTGCTCGGCTTGCCCTATCCGGGCGGGCCGGCAATTGAGGCGTTGGCCGCCGAAGGGGATTCCAGCGCCGTTCCTCTGCCCCGGCCGCTGGTCGGTTCGGGCGAGCCGCATTTCTCCTTCGCCGGTCTCAAGAGCGCGGTTCAGCGCGCCGCGGCATCCGGCGCCCACAGGCCGGCGGATATTGCCGCCTCGTTCCAGCAGGCCGTCGTCGACTGCCTCGTAGACAGGACTCGCGTCGCCCTTCGGCGGAGCGACGCTCCAGCGCTGGTGGTAGCGGGAGGAGTGGCCGCAAACCGGGCGGTCCGAACCGCGCTGCAGCAGCTCGCCGCCAGCGAAGGTCGCCAGTTCAGCGTGCCGCCGGCCTGGCTGTGCACGGACAATGCGGCGATGATCGCCTGGGCCGGGGCCGAGCGCTTCACGCAGGGACTTACGGACGCGCTGGACGCTCCGGCGCGGGCGCGTTGGCCGCTCGATCCCGATGCGGAAAAGGTGCGCGGAGCGGGGGTGAAAGCGTGAGCTTCGAACGACTGGGCGTGATCGGCGGCGGTGCCTGGGGCACCGCACTGGCGCAAGTCGGCGCGAGCGGCGGACGCGAAGTCCTTCTGTGGGCGCGCGAACCCGAGGTGGTGGAGGCCGTCAATGTCGAGCACGAGAACAAGGTCTTCCTTCCGGGACACTGCCTCGACACGGCCGTCCGGGCGACAGGCGAGCTCGCGGACCTGGCCGAATGCGATGCCTGGCTCGTCGTCACGCCCGCTCAACATATGCGCTCGGTGCTTGAGGCGGCGCCGAGGTGCGACAAGCCGCTGATCCTTTGTTCGAAGGGCATTGAGGAGCGCAGCGGCTCCTTGCTGCATCATGCCGCGGCCGAGACCTGCCCTGGCGCGGCGATCGCCGTACTGTCCGGCCCAACGTTCGCGCATGAAGTCGCGGCCGGACTGCCGACCGCGGTTACTCTGGCGGCCGCGGACCAGCAGCTGGCCGAGGCCCTTCGCGCCCGGATCGCCTTGCCGGCCTTCCGCATCTACCTCAGCGACGACGTCGCAGGGGCGGAGATCGGCGGAGCGGTGAAGAACGTCCTCGCCATCGCCTGCGGTGTCGTGGATGGCAAAGGCCTCGGCCAGAACGCTCGCGCCGCACTGATCGCGCGGGGCTTCGCCGAGATGACGCGGTTCGGCCTCGCCT
>Ga0307410_10001693_pt1 | contig 10149 bp, 9 predicted proteins | sample 322Ometagenome_3_FD_203707 | JGI IMG/M metagenome (GOLD analysis project Ga0307410, IMG submission 203707) | Maize rhizosphere microbial communities from greenhouse at UC Davis, California, United States - 322HYB-O-3 | ecosystem: Host-associated > Plants > Roots > Rhizosphere > Soil | place...
GCGAATGCCCGTCGACGATCGCCAGGCGCGCGAACTCGCGACAATCCGCAGCGAGCCGATCGAGCACCGGCTGGCAGATGTCGGCGATGCCGGTCGCCACGTAGAACTGCTGCCCGATGATGGCGAGACGCATCGTGAGTCGATAGAAGCTCGTCTCGGGATCCTGCTCGGCCCATCCGAGCTCGACGAGCGTCGACAAGAGCCGGTGGGCACCGCTCTTGGGAAGCGACAATCGCTCCGCGATCTCGCCAAGCGGCAGGTTCCTGCCGCCATCGGCGAGCAGCTCGATGATGGCAAGGCAACGCTCGGCAGGAACGTGGGCCATTGCGACGGGTGTTCGGTGGGGCGTAACCGCGTCGCTGCGGTCAGGCGTGAGGGCGCGCGGATTGCGCGAAGAAATCGACGATCGCGTCGACCTGCCCGGCGTGCATGTCGCGGCCGTCCACGAAGTGGCATCCGCAGCGGGTCGCATCCCGGATCAGCGCGGTCGGCTCGTCGACGATGACCACGTCGCCCACCAGCGTGCCGGCGGTGAGCTCGCCGATCGGGCCCGGTAGTCCGTCCTCCCGCCGCATGCCGACGGGCGACGCGTTGACCACCATGTCGACGTCGTGAGGCGGCGTCGACGCGACCTCGAAGGCGCAGGACGCGAACGCGCGGCTCAGCCTTGCCACGAGCGCCTGCGCTCGCGATGCGTCGACATCGATGACGTGTATGGAGCGGACGCCCGCTTCCGCGAGGGCGCACGCGATTGCACTACCCGCGCCACCGGCACCGAACAAGGCCACCCGTCTTGAGAGGACCCGCTGCTGCTTGCGCTTCGCGGCGCGGACGAAGCCTGCGCCGTCGAACATCTCGCCGGTCCACGACCCGTCGGCTTCGCGCCGCAGCGCGTTGAGCGCGCCTATGCACTCGACCGTCGCGCCAACGCGCGTCGCGAATGCGGTCATTCGCGCCTTGAACGGAACGGTCGCCAGCACACCATCGAGGTTCGCGATCTCCATCAACGCGGGGACGATGCTGTCGAACCGCGCCGCAGGAACATGAACCGGAACCATCACCGCATCGATGCCTGCCGCTGCGAAGCGCGCGGAGAAGACTTCCGGCGATTTCGCCTGGGCGATCGGATCGCCGACGATCGCGTAGAGACGCGTTGCCCCCGTGATGCGCACGCCGGTCGTCACCGAACGGCACCCTTGCGTGACTCGTACCACTGCTGCACGCGTTTCGAGCGGTGCCGCTGCGGCTTGCCCAGCACGTCGTCGCGCAGGTTCATCCGGCCCGGATCGAAGATGCGCGCATCCATCGTGCGGAGGTCACGCGCCACGCGCGGCCGAAAGCCCATCTGCGCGATCACGTCGCGCTCCGCATCGAGCCCGGGTGCGACCTCGACGAGCTCGAGCCCTTGCTCGCCGATGCGGAATACCGCACGCTCGGTGACGAACAGCGCGACCTGTCCCCGCGATCTCGCGGTGCTCGCGCTGTAGCAGATCTGCTCGAGCTTCGGGACGAACTTGCGATGTCGTCCTTCGCTGCGGATGACGGTACGACCGTTCTCCCATGCAATGTCGAGCCCGCCCGCGGTGAGTGTTCCGCCGAACACCACGCACTTCGCATTCTGACTGATGTTGATGAAGCCGCCGACGCCGATGATCTTGTCGCCGAATCGACTGACGTTGACGTTGCCCTGCGGATCGACTTCAGCGAACGAGAGGAACGCGAGGTCGAGTCCGCCGCCGTCGTAGAAATCGAATTGCGCCGGCTGCTCCACCATCGCGGCGAAGTTCTGGCCCCCGCCCGAGTCGCGGCCGGTGATCGGCGCGCCGCCGATGATCCCCTGCTCGTTGGTGAGGTAGACCGTGTCGAGCAGGCCTTCCTCCGCGGCGATCGTCGACAAACCCGTGGACACGCCGGCACCGAGGTTGCAGATCGCATTCGGGAACAACTCCATCGCCGCGCGGCGCACGATCACCTTGCGCGGTCCGAACGGCAGCGGCTTGATGTTGCCGATGGGAACGCGAAGCTCGCCGGAATAGCTCGGGTCGTAATACGTGGCGTAGGTCTGCCGCTGCGCTTCGTCGACGACCACGAAGTCCACGAGGATGCCGGGAATCTTCACGGCCTTCGGCGAGAGCGTGTCGCGCCGTGCCATGCGCTTCACCTGCACGACGACCACGCCTCCGGCGCGGCGCGTCGCCTGCGCCATGGCCAGCATCTCGCCGAGCACCGCTTCCTCTTCCATCGTGACGTTGCCGTCCTCGTCGGCGGTCGTTCCGCGAAGGAACGCAACGTCGACGGGCACGGGCTTGAAGAACAGCCACTCTTCGCCGGCAAGGGTCACGACCTCCACGAACGCCGGCGGTGTTCGCGGGCTCTGCCGCGCGCCCTGCTGTCGCGGATCGACGAACGTGTCCAGCCCTGTCTTCGTCAGCAGCCCGGGGCGACCCGCGGCCATGTCCCGCATGAGCTGCGACAACACGCCTTGCGGCAGCGTATAGGCCTCGATCTGGTCGTTCGCCGCCATGCGGACCAGGCCGGGCGAGTCGACGAGCGCGCTGGTGATCGCGCGCTTCAGCAGCCCCTCGTGCGCGAGGTGACTGGCGCCCAGCGCGTCCCGGTCGCCGACGCCTACGACGCTGACCGACGTCAGGCCGCGCGGCTTGCCTTCGGCGAGAAAGCGTCGCTCCACGGCGGCGAGCAATGCCTCGGGAACGGAGTGGCCGCCCCCCGATCCGCTGATCAGGATCGCATCGCCGTCCTCGACCAGGCCGGCGGCTTCGTCTGCTGTGATCTTTTCCATCGCTTCGATCGTGCCGGCGGTCCCGCACGCTGCGGGGTCTTCAGCCTGGCGGGTCGTCCCTCATCGTCCGGTGAACCGTGGCGCGCGCTTCGCGAAGAACGCGGCAACGCCTTCGTGCAAGTCATCGCTTTCGAAGATCCGCTGCTGCGACGCCGTCGACATGGACAACGCGGCGTCGAGTGCCACGTCGTCGGCTGCGTCGACGAGCGTTTTCGCGAGGCTGTTGGAAAGCGGTCCTCGCGCACCGATCGTCTGCGCCAACCCCCGCGCCGTTTCCAATGCGGTTCCGCGCTCGACCACCCGATTGACCAGGCCCCACGAAAGCGCCTGGTCGGCCGACAGCGTTTCCCCGGTGAACAGGAGCTCCTTGGCCCGCGACGGCCCGACGAGCCGCGCGAGCCGAACGGAACCACTGCCCGCAAGGCCGCCCAGCCGCGACTCGGTCAGGCCCAGTGCAACACCCTGTCGCACCACGCGAAGGTCGCATGCGAGCGCGATCTCGAGCCCGCCGCCGAGCGCCGGGCCGTCGATCGCGGCGATCGTCGGCATCGCCATGCGCGCAAGGCGTCTCAGCACCATGTCCTCGAACAGGATCTTGTGCTCGCTCGCGTCGTTGCGCAGCTCGGCGAACTCGTTGATGTCGCTTCCGGCGCAGAATGCGCGCGCGTCGCCCCCGTGAACGATCGCGCAACGCACGTCGGCCTTCGCCGCGACGTCGGCAAGCGCCTTGTTGAACGCGCGCAGCAACTCCCTGGTGACGAGGTTGAGCGGACCACTGTCGAGACCGATCTCGGCGATCCCGCCGTCGTAGCGCAACGTCACGGTAGACCGCTTCTCGCTGGCGTCGTCCTCTGTCGGCGCGGGGCTCTTCACGTGGCCAGGCGCTCTACGCCGATCGCGCGGCGGCAACCGCGGGTGTCTGGATGCCGTGCAGCACGCCGAGCCGCTCGAACTGGCGATGGATGCGATCGACGTACGCCGCGAATTCGCTGACGTCTCCCAGCACGATCGGCCGGGGTCGCGGAAGGTCGACGTGGATTTCCTCGACGACCTCGCCAGGGCTCGGGCCCATGACGAGGATGCGGTCCGAAAGCCCGACCGCCTCCTCGACGCTGTGCGTGATGAAGAGCACCGTGGGCCGCCGCCGCAGCCACAGCGCCTCGAGATCGGTGCGGACCTGCAGGCGCGTAAGCGCATCCAGGGCACCGAAGGGCTCGTCCATGAGCAGCAGCGGCGGATCGTGAACGAGCGTGCGGATCAGCGACACGCGCTGTCGCATGCCGCCGGAGAGCTGACGCGGGTACTTGTGCATCGCGTGCGCCAGGCCGAGCTGCGCGAAGAGCTCCGTTGCTCGCGCCTCCATGTGCTTCCTGGGGAGCTTGCGAATGTCCGCGTGCAGCATCACGTTGTCGAATGCCGTGCGGAAATCGAGGAGCAGATGATCCTGGAAGGCGATGCCGACGTCGGTGATCGGCTTGACTACCGGTTGGCCCGCGATCGCGATCTCTCCGCGGCTGCGCTGGAGCAGGCCGGCCACCATGAGCATCAGCGTGCTCTTGCCGCAGCCGGACGGACCCACGACCGACAGGAATTCGCCGGCGCCTACGTCGACGGTCACCTCCTTGAGCGCACGGAACGGCTTGTCGGTGTCTTCGCCGAAAGTCTTCGCGACCCGATGAATCCGGATGGGGACGCCGTGAACCTCGTTGGAGGTCCCCTCGGTCACGTCGCCCCTCCCGACGAAGCACTGGAAGCCGACTGCGGACGCGACGCCTCGACCGCAGTCAGCGGGACCTTCGAGACCAGCAGCGCTTTGCGCCCGCGCTGGACGACGTTCCCGTCCTGGTTCACGAGCTCGACGTCGAAGGTCGCGATCGCCTGCGTCGGACGCGACTTGCTCTCGCGCAGCTCGGCGATGCGATAGTTCACGAAGATCGTGTCGCCGATGAAGATCGGGCCGACGAAGCGCCAGTCGCTGATGCCGAGGAACGCGATCGCCGTCTCGCGGAGCTCACCGGTACGGGGCCACATCAGGCCGTGCGCATAAGCGAGTCCCAGCATCCCGTGCGCCACGCGACGTCCGAACTGGCTGCTCGTCGCGTAAACGTCGCTGGTGTGAAGCTCCGAATAGTCGCCGGTCAGCCCGGCGAATCCAACGACGTCGGCGTCGGTGATCGTGCGACCCGGGCTCCTGAACGCCATGCCGACGTGCAGGTCGGCATAGCTATAGCCGGACTTGTGTTCGTTGCGCATCGCGCGTTGCATCGCCCGAAGTCTGGGTCTGCGACTATTTGCAGGCGCGCATCGCCGAAGCCGGCGGAAGGTAGTCGTTGGTGTAGTAGGACTTCGGATCCTGCCCGGCCGGAAGGAGCTTCACCTGCGACAAGAGGTCCTGCGACCGCGTCCACAGCGCGTCCTCGGCCTTGCCGACGTACTTGGCGCCACCGCTGCAGAACAGCGGCGTGATGGCGGCGAGCTCGGCAGCGGCGAGCTTCTCGTTCATTTCGGGAAAGACCGACTTCAGGTCCTTGACGGCCTTTTCCGGGTTGTCGAGCGCGAAGCTCCAGCCCTTCAGGCTCGCAGCGATGAACTTCTTCACGACGTCGGGATTCTCCTTGAGGTAGGCATTGCTCGCGAAGATCGACGTGCTCACCGTCGGGACGCCGTGGTCGGCGAAGCGGTAGACGTCGAGCTGCGCCCCCTGCGACTCGGCCTGGATCTGGTAGGCGTCGATCGAGCCCAGCACCGCATCGACCTGCCCCTGCAGCAGCGCAGGCACCATCGAGGCGACGGGCATGTCGATCATGTTGATGTCCGACTCCTTCAGGTTGTTGGACTTGAGGAGCAGCGGCAGCATCGTCGTCTGCGACGATCCCGACGGCACGCCGACCTTCTTGCCGGCAAGGTCCTTGACCGACTTGATGTTCGCCTTCTTGAGCGACATCACCGCGTTCGGATTCGACTGGTAGACCGTCGACACGATCTTCATCGGCGCCCCCTTCGCGATCAGCTGGCTGACGGCGACCGCGTCCGCGTAGGCGATCTGGGCGCGACCGGCGGCGACCATCTGCGCCGTATTGCCCGAACCGTTGCCCTGAACGAGCGTCACGTCGAGCCCGGCGTCCTTGTAATAGCCCTCCGCGAGCGCCGCGGCGAATCCCGCATTCGCGCCGCCGGCCATCCAGTTGAGCTGGAACGTGACCGGTGTGTTGGCGGCCGCGGCCAGGCCTGCGGCGAGCGCGCAACTGCTCGCGATGATGACGACGATGAACGATTTGCGCAACGAATGACGCATGGAAACCTCCTCGGTTGAACTTCGGTATTCGGTCCGGCCAGGCGCTGCGAAAGCAACCGGGCATTGCGACGCGCGCGTCAGCTGTTCTTCGCGCGCTGCCACGGGGTCATCAGCCATTCGGTGAACTCGACCAGATAGTTGATCGCGATGCCGACGATCGTGAGAACGACCAGCACCGCGAACACCAGCTCGATATCCATCGTGCTCGTGCCGCGCAGGAGCACGTAACCCAGTCCCTTGTTCGCGCCGACGAATTCCGCCACGATTGCGGCCGTGGCCGCGATCGTGGCCGAGGTCTTGATCCCCGAGAAGATCACCGGAAGTGCAGCGGGAAAGCGCAGGTAGCGAAACGTCTGCCAGCCCGTTGCACCCATCGAGCGCGTCAGGTAGAGCAGCCGGTCGTCGAGGATCTGGAAGCCGCTGATGCTGGCCAGCAGCAGCGGAAAGAACGTCATCAGGATGGTCAGCAGGACCTTGGACTCGATGCCGAACCCGAGCCACACCAGGAACAGCGGCGCAACCGCGATCTTGGGCACGAGCTGCATCAGCATGATCGGCGGATAGACGATCTGCTTGGCCAGCGACGAGAGGGCGATCAGCAGGCCCAGCGGAATTGCGGTGACGACGGTCAACCCGAAGCCCAGCAGGATCTCGGTCAACGTGACCTGCGAATGCGTCCACAGGATCGAAGCGTCGGTGACGAGGCGCGCGAACACCGCAGCCGGACCCGGCAGCAGGTAGGCGGGGATGTCGAACAATTCCACCGCACCCCACCACAACGCGACCATGCCCACGAAGGTGAGCGGTGGCAGCAGGTTCCAGCCGACGCGCTTGAACGTGCGCACGCGCCTGGACGCGGGCCGCGCGCCAGCCGGTCCGAGCGAACCCGGCGGCGTCGCCTGCCAATCGGCAGGCGCGACGCCTCGTGCCTGATCTGGCGACGAGCTGATCGCCATGGTCGTCGCTCCTCTTCGGTGGATTCCCGGTGACAGCATGCGTCACCCAGGAAGATGAGTCGTCGTGCCGACCGATGCGCTTCGGTGGCGCGAACGGATCCGACAGCCGCATGCACACCCACTGCAGCGACTGCACCAGGGCGTAACGGCACCATTCAAGTTTGAACGGTATTCCAACTTGCCGTCAAGCGCTGTATTCGCGGCCCGCGGCGAGGCCCCGAGCGAGGCACGCCTATGATGTCGCAGGGGTGAATGCGCCCCTCACTTAGGAGCATAGCCATGACCGTCGCCCGCATCAGCGAGATCAGCAGCATCAGTTCGAAGAGCTTCGAGGACGCCATCACGCAAGGCATCGCACGCGCGAACAAGACGCTGAAGAACGTCAAGGGCGCCTGGGTCAAGGACCAGGAAGTGACGATCGACAACGGGAAGGTCGTCGGCTACAAGGTGATCCTCAAGGTCACCTTCGTCCTGACCGACTGACGATCCGTCGCGGCGCGGCGACGGCCTGTCCGTTCCGCGCCGGTTTGTCCCGCCGCCTCACGCAATGCCGAAGAAATACGCGATGGGGGGCCGCGCCGCCCCGAGTGCCGCCGCCGAAGGCCCCCCGATACCGCAGCTTCACTCGTGGCGCGCGCGACTGGGAGCGCTGCGCAACCTCGCCCCGTTCATCAAGCTCGTCTGGCGCACGAGCCCGTCGCTCACGGTCAGCCAGGCGCTGCTGCGCATCGTTCGCGCGCTGCTCCCCGTCGTCACGCTCTACATCGGCAAGCTGATCATCGACGAGGTGGTGATGCTTGCCAGCACCGCCAACGGCGAGTGGACGATTCGGCAGGCGTTCGACGACGGCGTGCTCGACCGGGCGCTCTGGCTGCTCGGCCTCGAGTTCGCGCTCGCCGTGCTTTCCGACGTGCTCGGCCGGGTCGTCTCGCTGCTCGACTCGCTGCTCTCCGAGCGCTTCAGCAACGAGACCAGCCTGCGGCTGATGGAGCACGCGGCGACGCTGGACCTCGAGGATTTCGAGGATAGCGAGCTGCAGGATCGTCTCGAGCGCGCCCGCCGACAGGCCGCAGGGCGGACGAGCCTCATCGGCCAGCTGTTCGGGCAGGCCCAGGACGTCGTGACCGTCGCGAGCTTCGCCGCGGGACTCATCGTCTACGCACCGTGGCTGATCGTGCTGGTCGCGATCGCGTTGCTGCCCGCGGTCGCCGGCGAAGCGCATTTCAACGCCCAGAGCTATTCGCTGAACTATGCACGCACGCCCGAGCGCCGCGAGCTCGATTACGTCCGGCAGACGGGCACGAGCGCCGAGTCCGCGAAGGAGGTCAAGATCTTCGGCCTCAACGCGTTCCTGATCGATCGCTATCGCAAGCTCGCGACGGCGTTCTTCGCCGAGAACCGCCGCATCGCCATCCGACGCGCCGCATGGGGCAGCGTGCTGTCGGCGCTCGGCACCATCGCCTACTACGTTGCGTACGCGTACATCGTGTGGCGAACGCTGCACGGCGATTTCTCGATCGGCGACCTCACCTTCCTCGCGGGCTCGTTCCGGCGACTGCGAGGCCTGCTCGAAAGCCTGCTGCTCGGCTTCTCGCAAGTGGCCGGGCAGGCGCTCTATCTCGACGACCTGTTTTCTTTCTTCGAGATCCAGCCGGAGATCGTGCAGCCCTCGAATCCCCGTCCGTTCCCGAGACCGCTGCAGCGCGGATTCACGTTCGACAACGTGGGATTCCGGTATCCCGGCGCGGCGCGCTGGGCGGTGCGCGGCCTCACGTTCGACCTTCGCGCAGGCGAGATCCTCGCGCTGGTCGGCGAGAACGGCGCGGGCAAGACGACGCTCGTGAAGCTGCTCGCGAGACTGTACGATCCCGACGAAGGGCGCATTCTCCTCGACGGTCACGACCTGCGCGAATACGACCTGTTCGCGCTGCGCGCCAACATCGGCGTGATCTTCCAGGATTTCGTCCGCTACCACCTGACCGCGGCGGACAACATCGCGGTCGGCAGGATCGACCAGCGCGACGACCACGAGCGCATCGTCGAGGCCGCGCAAAGCAGCCTCGCGGACGAAGTGATCCGCAAGCTTCCGGACGGCTACGAGCAGGTGCTCGGCAAGCGCTTTCGCACCGGCATCGATCTATCGGGGGGCGAATGGCAGAAGGTCGCGATCGCGCGTGCGTACATGCGGGATGCGCAGGTGCTGATCCTCGACGAACCCACGGCGGCGCTCGACGCGCGCTCGGAGTTCGAGGTCTTCAAGCGCTTCCGCGACCTGAGCGAAGGCAAGACGGTGGTGCTGATCTCCCACCGCTTCTCGAGCGTCCGCATGGCCGATCGGATCGTCGTGCTCACCGATGGCCACGTCGAAGCGTCGGGCACGCACGGCGAACTGATCGATCAGCAGGGTCGCTACGCAGAGCTCTTCGAGCTCCAGGCGGCCGGGTATCGTTGACGCGACCTCGCGTCAGATCGACCGTGCGAGCCCTCCGTCGACGCGCAGGTTCTGGCCGGTGATGTAGGCGGCACCCTCGGATGCGAGGAACGCGACCGTCGCTGCAATTTCCTCGCTCGTCCCGTAACGTTGCATCGGGACGCTGGACCGTCGCTCTTCCGTCGCCGGCAGGCTGTCGATCCATCCTGGCAGCACGTTGTTCATGCGAACGTTGTCGCGCGCATACTGATCCGCGAACAGCTTGGTGAACGCGGCCAACCCCGCGCGAAAGACCGCCGACGTCGGAAACATCGGGCTCGGCTCGAATGCCCACGCCGTGGAGATGTTGACGATCGCCCCGCGCTTCTGGCCGACCATCACCGGCGTCACCAGGCGCGTGGGCCGGACCACGTTCATCAGGTAGACGTCGAGGCCGGCATGCCATTGCTCGTCGGTGATGTCGAGCACCGGCGCCCGCGGACCGTGGCCAGCGCTGTTCACCAGCACGTCGATGCGACCCCAGCGCTGCATCGTCAGATCCACGAGGCGCGACAGATCGTCGCTCGAGCGGTTCGAGCCGGTCACGCCGATTCCGCCCAGTTCGTTCGCGAGCGCCTCGCCTTTGCCGGACGACGACAGCACCGCGACGTTGTAGCCGGCGCTCGCG
>Ga0307410_10001694_pt1 | contig 10148 bp, 6 predicted proteins | sample 322Ometagenome_3_FD_203707 | JGI IMG/M metagenome (GOLD analysis project Ga0307410, IMG submission 203707) | Maize rhizosphere microbial communities from greenhouse at UC Davis, California, United States - 322HYB-O-3 | ecosystem: Host-associated > Plants > Roots > Rhizosphere > Soil | place...
CTCAGCACCTGAGGAGAAGAAACGCGTGAGCGTGTTCAGGCAATTTCTTATTCAGGCGCACACAACGGATAGAGAATTTACTTCAAAGGAGATCAAGTATGTGAGAACAAACTTCGGGAACGAGTTCCACGTCCAACTATGGCGGCTGCCTGCTGGTGCCACGGAGCCGCCGATAGAATATGTCGATATGTCATTTTCCCTTCCCAATGACATAAGGCCATTCAATTTGGCGACGGAGTACGAAATCGAGGATCTGATTTGCCCGGGGGTAAATGGCCAATCCGTTTTCGCCGAATTCATAAAGGGCAACCCTTCAGCACGCGAAAATGTTGTCGTCCGCGATCGAACGGTGGAAGGAGCTAAACGATACGGAATTAAAATATTGAGGATATTTCAGAAGAAGTATGGAATCCCTCGTTCCCTTCTTCGCCTTTTTCCTCGGAAGTCTGCAAACCCTTCGAACAATTCGGAACCTATCGTAGAATACTGGTATCTTCCTTAGCCTGTGCTCTACGACCAATATTTCATCGACGACCTTAAGGACCGGGCCGATCTGGTGCGGATAATTGAGCTGTATGCTCCGCTGAAGAAGAAGGGGGCGAGCTGGATGGGGTGCTGTCCGTTCCATCAGGAGAAGACGCCATCGTTTTCAGTAAGCCCGGCGAAGGGGTTTTACAAGTGCTTCGGGTGCGGGAAGGGCGGGAACGCGTTCACGTTCCTGATGGAGATGGAGGGGCTGAACTTCCCCGAGGCGATCCAGCGCGTCGCCGAAATGACCGGCGTTCCGCTGCCCGAACCGATCGACGACGGCCAGTATAAACAGAACAAGGAACGGAAAGAGAAAAAGAAGCAGCTCGCCGAACAGGTCATCGACCTCAACAAAATCGCCCTGGAATTCTGGGAAGCCGAACTGCAAAACAAAAGCCCGAAAGCCAACGCCGCCCGGGAATATCTTGAAAGCCGCGGTATATCCGAAGAGGTACAGAAGCAGTTCCGCATCGGTTATTCGCCCGATTCGTGGGATTCGCTGCTGAATCATCTAAAGGAAAAGGGAACCGACGAGAAGCTGATCGAGCAATCCGGACTGGTTTCGGTAAACGAAGAAAAAGACCGCGTCTTCGACCGCTTCCGGGGACGGATAATGTTCCCCGTGCTCGACGTCACCGGAAACCCGGTCGCCTTCGGAGCCCGTGCAATGGGCGACGACCAGCCGAAATACCTAAATTCCCCCGAAACGCCCGCCTACGTCAAAGGCCAGCACCTTTACGGGCTGTTCCAATCGAAAGAGGCGATAAGGCAGAAGAAGTTCGCGATATTGGTCGAAGGTTATCTGGACCTGATCGCCCTGTATCAATTCGGCATCACGAATGTGGCCGCAAGCCTAGGCACTGCTTTCACACCCGAACAATCGAAGCTGCTCTCACGCTTTACCAAAAAGATCGTTATCAATTACGACGGAGATTCGGCCGGAGTAAAGGCGGCCCGTCGTGCGATCGAAGAGCTGCTGCCGCAGGATTTCGAGATAAAGGTTTTAGTGTTGCCGAACGGGCAGGACCCGGACGATTTCGTTCGTGCGAACGGTCAGGACGGCTACAACGCCGCTCGCGGGCAAGCTGTTCCCTTTTTATATTTTGCGTTCGATGCCTCGATGCGGGGCCGTTCGCTGGCGAATCCGCGTCACAAGGCGGAGGCGATCGAAGATGTTGTCCCGGTCATCTCGGCGATCAAGAATCCGATCCAGAAACGCGAGAGCTTTGACCAGGCGATGGATTTCTTTCGTGTCGATGACACCGGCCTGAAACGCGATTTGTGGAGTGCCGTAAAGAACGGCAGCCAGGCCCCGCCCGAGACCATCCGCCGCGAAGTGAAACGCGTAGCCCAAGCCAAGATCACCGTCGCAGAACAGAACCTGCTCGAATTGCTGGTACACGATGCGGAACTTCGACAGATGGTGTTGCCGATACTGGAAGAAAGCGATTACGAGTCGCTGGCGACGGCCAGCATCTTTCGTGCGATCTACGAGATAGACCAACGCGGCGAGGAACTCGATCTCGGGGCGTTACTCGACGCCACCTCAGAAGACGAAATTGCCGAAGACCTTGTCCCGCTGCTGATGATCGGCGAACCGAAACGCGGCGAGGGCGAAGTGCTGGACGGCGTTTTCCACGAGGCGGAGAACTGTATCTTGAGCCTTCGGTCCATGGCAATTCAGAACCGCATCCACGAGGTCAGTCAGGAACTGCTGGCCGCCGAACAGTCCGGCGATGTTGACCAGGTCAATTCCCTCGTCTCAGAACAGCTCGACCTGTCCAAAATGAAGCACGTGCTGCTTAGTAAATTGAAAGAAAGCTGATATACTTTACGATTTCGATGTCGTGTCCGGTTTTGGAACAAAGCTGGGCTGGATTTCGTATATTTTGAGGTAAGTTGCAGAAGCCCGCACGAGGTAAGGGGCACCACTTATCGTTAGGTCAATGCCCTTACTTCGTGCGGGCTTCTGCATTTGAGAACAACGATTTACGGAAATTAGCAATCATAATTTCCTATCATTTATGCCTGATTACGACGAAAAAGAAGATCTAGTAGATCGTCTGCTTGCCCTGGGCAAGCGGAAAAAGAATTTCCTTAGCCTCGACGAACTTCATAGAGAGATCCCGGAGAACATGATGTCCGCGGACGATCTCGAAGACGTGCTTGAACGGCTCGAAGGGGCCAACATCTCGGTCGCGGAAACCGATGCACAACTTCTAGAACGTGCCCAGAATCTAGCGGTCGACGACGTGGAAACGGCAACTGAAGAGGACGACGATGACGAAGATCTCGACCTCGACCTTTCCGCCGGCACGCTCGACAAATCGAACGATCCCGTCCGCTTGTATCTGCGCGAGATGGGTATTGTTCCGCTCCTCACCCGAGAGGGCGAAGTAACAATCGCAAAGCGCATCGAACGCGGTCAGATCAAAACACAGAAATCAATCTCCCGTTCGCCTATAGCCGTTGAACGCCTTATCAAGATCGGCGAAGATCTGGAACGCGGCAAGGCGAGCATTCGCGAGACCGTCGCGTTTTCGGAGCAGGCCGAGATCTCGCTCGAAGAGGACAAGGCGGAAGAATACCTCCGCTGGACTCTTGAGGGCATCGGTAATATCAAGAACCTCTACGGACAGGCGCTGAAGGCGTTCAGGGCTTTCGAAAAGGAAGCAGAAAACCTCACCGGCAAAGCGAAGCCGGGTAAGAAATATCTTCGCCTTAAACGGCAGGCTGCCAGGGTTCGTCTCGAGATCGCCCAAGAGATCAAGAATCTCAACCTGACCGAACATTCGAAACAAGTTCTCATCGCTTCCATCCGAAAGGTGGTAGAAGAGATCCGCCGTGCGGAATCGACGATCAAGAAGACCAAAGAGAAGATCGACAAGAAACCGCCCGCACCGGAGAAACGCGAGTTGAACAAACGGATCGCCGAGGCTAAGGCTGTTCTAGCTGAAATCGAAGAGAATTTCCACCTCGCACCGGTCGACATCAAGCGTTCGTTTCAGACGATCAGCGTGGGCGAATACGAGACCAACCAGGCAAAGCGGGAATTGGTGGAAGCCAACTTGCGTCTCGTCGTTTCGATTGCTAAAAAATACACGAACCGCGGGCTGCAGTTCCTTGATCTGATTCAGGAAGGCAATATCGGCCTGATGAAGGCGGTGGACAAGTTCGAATGGCGTCGCGGTTACAAGTTTTCGACTTACGCAACGTGGTGGATAAGGCAGGCGATCACGCGTGCCATCGCCGATCAGGCGAGGACGATCCGCATCCCGGTCCATATGATCGAGACGATCAACAAGCTGATACGCACTTCACGTCTGCTCGTTCAGGAACTGGGGCGTGAACCGTCGAGCGAAGAGATCGCGAAACGGATGGACATCCCGGTTTCGAAAGTGCGAAAGGTGCTGAAGATCGCTCAGGAGCCGATAAGCCTGGAAACGCCTATCGGCGAAGAGGAAGATTCGCATCTGGGCGATTTTATCGAAGATAAATCGATATTGAACCCAGCGGAATCGGTCACTTTCTCGAACCTTCGTGAGATCACGGACGAAGTCTTGGCGACTCTCACCCCCCGCGAGGAAAAAGTGATAAAGATGCGTTTCGGCCTAGGTAATACGGGCAGCGAGCACACGCTCGAAGAGGTTGGGCAACACTTCGCTGTCACTCGTGAGCGAATCCGCCAGATCGAAGCGAAAGCTCTGAGGAAGCTCCGTCACCCGTCTCGTTCGCGTCGGTTGAAAGCATTCCTGGAGGGCAAACAGTAACCCAAGCGGTAATGTTGTAAGTGAATTACGAAGACCGTCAGAATTTTCTGACGGTCTTCTTTGCATATAACGGGATGCACGCCACAGTAGTATCGAATCGAGGAAATGGCTATAAAAGTTTTCTTGCTTCTACGCGGGCGGATTCGAGATTGGTTACGGCGCCATCCAATTGCATTTCGTAAACTGCGTCGAGAATCTGTTTGAACTTTGGAGAAGGCTCAAGTCCGAGTTCGATAAGGTGTCTGCCCATAAGGATAGGGACCGGAGCCTTCTTTTCTATCTGCAGTTCGCGGACGCGTTCGATGAACCACTCCTGGGCGGCAGCATCGAACCATTTTTCCTTTGGCAGCCATTCCGGATTACGCCCGAGACTGTCCGCTTTCGCCACGCGATACAAAAGGTCGGGCTCAACCTTTCGTGCGAGTCGACGAAACGCTCCATCCCCCACATGATTCTTGTCATTCACCTTATAAAACTCGCCAGGTTTTAGATGGTATCGTACCAGCTGCACGACCTGGTTTCGCACATCGAATCCGTTCAGCGTGTAGATCCCCAACGTATCGAGAAACGTCAGTGTCGGCTCCACGCCCGCCTCATCGTGCGAGTGCGAGCGCCAGCGCCCCTCGAAGAATCGTGTCGTCGGCGGCTTCCCGAAATCGTGTGCGACAGCGCCAAGCATGACGGCAACCTTCCGCTCGTACGGTAGATCGCCGATGAGCTTTCTCGCCTCGTCCGCAACCATCAGTGTGTGCACATCCACATCGCCCTCGGGATGCCACTCGGGTTCTTGCGGTACGCCGACGAGCGACTTTAACTCGGGAAAGATCTGATCGACAACGCCCAGAGCGTAAAGCCATTTCAAGCCGATGGAAGGCCGGCGGGCTTTCAGCAAAAGCTTTTCGAGTTCGCCCCAGATGCGTTCTTTAGGAAGGTCGGTGACATCGATCGATTTGCACAATTCGACCGTCTCGGGAGCGATGTCGAACTCGAGTCGGGCGGAGAATTGCGCTGCCCGCAAGACACGCAGCGAGTCCTCGGCAAAGGTCGCCCCGGAAACATGGCGAAGAATTTTCCGTTCGATGTCCTTCCTGCCGTGGAACGGATCGACGGTCTCACCGGTGAGCGGGTCCTTCATGATCGCGTTGACCGTAAAATCCCGCCGCGAACACGCCTCTTCGAACGACATCTCCGGGTCACCTTCGATAACAAATCCCCGATGCCCCTTTCCTATCTTCCGTTCACGACGCGGAATCGAAACATCGAGATCATTACCTATCTTGTAAACCGTGAATGCTTCTCCGACGGCGTTCACTTCTAAGCCTTGATCCGTGGCGAATTCGTTCAGAATCGAGCGGAGATGCAATGGCTCAATGCCGTAAACCTCCAGATCCCAGTCCTTCGGTTCGACGTCCATCAACTCGTCACGCACACATCCGCCGACGAGCATCGCCCGTCCGCCAGTCGCGGCGGCAACCTTCGCGATGTCGATGATATCTTGTCGGATTTCAGCCACCCCATTAGTTAACCACGAACCGAACGCGAAAGCACCGAAGCTATCATTCCCGAGCTTCGGTGCTTTTCTAATATCGGAGCCGGCTTATCAAGTTACTTAACCATCGGCGTCATTTGCGTCGAAACCATCTGCCAATGCCCCTTCGGTTTTGCCCAGACGGTCGTTACCCGAAACGAACCATCTCCCTCTTGGCCCGAATACTGTCCGGCGATCTTGACGACCAAGGTCGCTACGGCCGTTTGGCCGTACATCCGAACCTGCTTGTCGGACACGTCGGCTGTTTTGACCGCGGTCGCGCCGGTCTTGATATTTTCGACTCGTTCTTTTTTGGTAAGCAGTTCCCCTCGAGGATTCACAAAGCTTAGGTCATCCGCCCAGATCCGTTCCAGTGCGGCCGCATCCAACTTCAAAAGTGCGTCGTTATATTGGTCCAATAGATGGCTGACCTCTTGGGCATCTTCCTTCGTACTATCGCGTTTTATATTGGCGTTACCAACGTTCGTATTTGAGTTGGCCGCGGAATTCACGTTGCTGCCGCTGCTCTGGCATCCAACAAACACAAAAAAGATTGATACGGTGGCGGCTAGGGCGGATAGACGTGCAATTCGATGAATCATGTTTCCTCCTCAAGGTTTTTTCGACGCGAAGGACCGCTATTTATTTAGTCGTTCTGACAAGTAAGACTCTAGTGAATCGGCCGCAACCCGTTCCTGAGCCCAAGTATCTCGGTCGCGAACGGTGACCGCGTTATCTTCCAGCGAATCGTGATCGATCGTTACACAGAACGGCGTACCGATCTCGTCCTGTCGGGCGTATAGCTTGCCGATGCCGCCGGTGTCGTCGTAGACAGCTCGCATTGAGGGCTGCAAGTCTTTCTTGATCTTGCGGGCCATCTCGACGATCTCGGGTTTGTTCTTCGCCAGCGGGAGAACGGCGACCTTGATCGGGGCGAGCTCGGGTTTCAGTTTAAGGATAACGCGGGTTTCGCCCTTATCGTTAGTTCTTTCCGTGTACGCGTCCATCATCACGGCGAGCAGCGTACGGTTCACGCCGATCGCCGGTTCGATGACGTAAGGGTAAAAACGCTCCTTCGTCGCTTCGTCAAAATACGACAGATCGTCGGTAGAGTCCGGGTTGATCCGCTTCCCTTCTTCATTCTCCGGCTTTTTCGAATGCACGCGCAGGTCGTAGTTTGTTCGGTTTGCGATACCCATCAGCTCGTCCCACTGCTTGTCCTCATCTTCGCGTTCGGGAAAAAAGCGGTACATTATGTCAACGGTTCGCTCCGCGTAATGTGCAAGCTCTTTGGCGGTTTGCTCATAGAGCGATAGGTTCGCGGCCGATATCCCGATGCGTTGCAGCCATTCCTGGAAACCGGCTACCCATTCCTCTAGCAGGCGGGGCGCGTCTTCCGACCGACAGAAATATTCCATTTCCATCTGCTCGAACTCGCGAGTGCGGAAGATGAAATTCCCGGGGGTTACTTCATTCCTGAATGCTTTCCCGATCTGCGCGATTCCAAACGGCAGCTTCCGCCGTGAGGTGTCGAGGACGTTTTTGAAGTTGATAAAAATTCCCTGCGCGGTTTCCGGTCGAAGGTATGCAAGGGCGTTGGGATCGTCTTCCGCCGAAGCCGCACCAACCGTGGTACGAAACATCAGATTGAAATCTTTCGGATCAGTCAGATTCTTAGATCCGCAGTTAGAGCATTTCGACTTGCTATCCGCCGGATCAACATCTAGTTTATCGAGGCGCAGGCGAGCGTTGCAGTCGCGGCAATCGACGAGAGGATCGCTGAACGTGTCTTCATGCCCGGAATATTTCCATACAAGGCGGTTCTGGATGATAGAGGAATCCAATCCCTCGATGTCATCCCTCTCATAGACCAGCCAGTTCCACCAGCTTTTCTTGATATTGTTCGCCAGTTCGACGCCGAGCGGGCCGTAATCCCACGAAGATCCCAAGCCCCCGTAAATGTCGGACGCGGGAAAAACAAAACCCCGACGTTTGGAAAGAGAGACGATGGTTTCGATATTGGGTGCGGTCATAAAATAGGAATCTTACAATGAATAAATGAGATATGAAAAAGGACGACCGAAGCCGCCCTTTTCCAGTCCGGATATGATTAGTCGGACTACTCTTCGCCGCCGCCCTGGGCTTTGGCCTTTTCTTCGGCGAGGATGGCTTTGCGGGAAAGCTTGATCTTGTTGCCTTCCTTGCCGATGCATTTGACCATGATCTGCTGGCCCTCCTTCAGCTCATCACGAACTTCCTTGACGCGATGTTCAGCGATCTCGGAAATGTGCAGCAGGCCATCGAGTCCGGGCATGATCTCGACGAATGCACCGAAATCCACGATGCGCGAAACCGTACCAAGATACGTTTCGCCGATCTCCGCCTCCGCCGTCAGGGCTCTGATTCTGGCGATCGCGGCCTGTGCGGCGTCGCCGTCCGCGGTCGCAATAAGTATCGTGCCGTCGTCGTCGATGTCGATCTTCGCACCGGTCTCCTCGGTGATAGAGCGAATTACCGAGCCGCCTTTACCGATCACGTCGCGGATCTTGTCCGGGTGAATCTTGATGGTGATGATACGCGGAGCGTAGGGGCTGATTTCCTCGCGCGGTGTATCGATCGCGCTCTGCATCACCTCAAGGATGTGCATGCGGCCCTTTTTGGCCTGCTCGAGTGCTTCCTGGAGGATCATCGCGTTGATACCCGCGACCTTGATGTCCATCTGCAGAGCGGTAATGCCCTCGCTCGTGCCGGTCACCTTAAAATCCATGTCGCCATAGTGGTCTTCCGCACCCGCGATGTCCGAAAGGATAGCGTACTGCTTCCCTTCCATAACGAGGCCCATCGCCACACCCGCTACGGGGCGTTTGATCGGGACACCGGCATCCATCAGGCTTAGAATACCGCCGCACACCGACGCCATCGATGATGAGCCGTTAGATTCCGTGATGTCCGAAACGATACGCAGCGTGTATGGGAAATCAGCTTCGTCCGGCAAAACCGCTTCGATAGCTCTTCGTGCAAGATTTCCGTGTCCGGTTTCGCGACGCGAAGTTCCGCCAAAACGGCCGGCTTCGCCCACGGAATAAGGCGGGAAATTGTAATGAAGCAGGAACCGGCGTTTCACCTCACCCTTCTCGAGATCGTCCATGTACTGCTCGTCCATTTTAGTGCCGAGTGTCGTGGTGACGATCGCCTGGGTTTCACCGCGTGTGAAAAGCGACGAACCGTGAACTCGAGGCAGCCAGCCGACCTCGCACGTGATCGGGCGGATCTCGGAGAACTTGCGTCCGTCCGGGCGGCGGCGCTTGCCGAGCATGTCCTCGCGGAAGATCTTCTCCTTAAGCTGAGAATAGGCCTTTCCGGCGGTGGAGCGGGCTTCGGGCTGATCGTCGGGATAGGATGCGACGACCTCCTTCTTTAGAGCGTCGATAGCCGCATAGCTCGTCAACTTGTCCTTACCTGTGGTGTCGAGTGCTTCACGGAGCCGTTCGCCGTAGTTCTTCTCCACCTCGGCGACAATGCTTTCATCCAGCTGAGCGGGCACGAATTCGCGTTTTGTGATCTCTAGCGCCTTGCCCAACTCACGCTGCCACAGGCAGAGCCGTTTGATCTCTTTATGAGCGAGCATCAGGGCTTCGACCATGATGTTCTCGCCCACTTCCTGGGCCTCGCATTCCACCATGCAGATCGCTTCTTCGGTTCCAGCGACGATAAGATTCAACTCCGATTCGCGTCGTTGATCAAAGGTCGGGTTTATGACATATTTCCCATCGATCAGGCCTATCCTGATACCCGCGATCGGATTGTCGAACGCAATGTCGGAAAGGTAAAGCGCGCAGGAAGCACCCGTAATCGCAATGACGTCCGGGTCGTTCTCGCTGTCCGACGAGATGACCGTACCGACGATCTGCGTTTCAAAACGATATCCATCAGGGAAAAGCGGGCGGATCGGCCTGTCGATCAAACGACACGTCAAAACTTCCTTTTCGCTGGGACGGCCTTCCCGGCGGAAATAGTTTCCGGGGATACGACCGGCCGAGTAGCTCGATTCACGATATTCGACCGTGAGGGGGAAGAAGTCCAACCCCTCTTTCGCGGTTCGCATGCTGACGGCCGTGACCAGCAGCATGGTATCGCCGTAGCGAATAACCACCGAACCGTCGGCCTGTTTGGCGACCCTGCCTGTTTCTACGCTTAGATCACGGCCGCCAACCTTGATCGATTCATTCAAATATTTCTTTCTTGTCATTTCTATTCCTCAAAACAAAAACGGCGAATGCCTAGCGTGAAGCACTCGCCGAATCCGGAGATTTGCAAACCTT
>Ga0307410_10001696_pt1 | contig 10146 bp, 8 predicted proteins | sample 322Ometagenome_3_FD_203707 | JGI IMG/M metagenome (GOLD analysis project Ga0307410, IMG submission 203707) | Maize rhizosphere microbial communities from greenhouse at UC Davis, California, United States - 322HYB-O-3 | ecosystem: Host-associated > Plants > Roots > Rhizosphere > Soil | place...
CAGCAAGCCGGTGATGGCGAGTCGTGGGTACTGTGTCAGCGGAACCGCCGCGTCGGCGAACCAACCGGCAAACAGGATGAAGCTGATCGAGAGCAGCTTCCCGGTATGTGGAAAGTTGAACGACGCAGGCACGAGAACGTCGGGCAGCTCGGTTGCGGCCGGTGCCTCCGGCACATAGCGCGCGAGCAGCGTCTGGCTGGCGGCAATCAGGCCGGGGAGGACGATGAAGAGGTCGCCGGCGACGAACGCGGTGATGAGGGGATCGCGGGTCAGCCTGAAGATCTCACGGAGCGGAATCGGCGTCAGCGCGGCCACCAGCCCCGGCAACACCCACAGGCTCACCAGCAGGCCGACGGCGACGTACATGACGAGATAGATCTGCAGGCGTCCGAGCTGCTCGACGTTCATGGTGCCCGCCGCCGACGCCGCGATGGCGAACAGCCCGTACGGGGTCGTGCGCGTGACGGCGCGGGTGACGCGCGAGACAGCGTCGGCCGCCGTCTGCAGGACGTCGAGCAGCACCTGCTTCCGTTCGAGCGTGATCAGCGCGACGCCGGTGATGACCGAGAAGAGCACGACCGCCGGCACGACGTTGTTGGCGAGCGAGTTGAAGGGGTTCGCTGGAATGTAGAGGTCCACGAAATCGAACGGGTGCCGCGGTTCGAGCAGCGACGTGCTGAAGAACATGGCCGTCTCGAGGTGTGGAAACGCCAGCGGGATGAGGAACGCGAACCCGAGGCCGACCAGCCACAGGGCGGCGACGATGCCGCCGGCCCGCAGACCGAGCGTCCGCGCCTGTGCGGGGTTCAGCGAGCCGACGCTCTTGATGATCGAGAGCGTCACGTAGGGCAGCACGGTCATCTGCAGCAGCTTCACGAACGCGTCTGCCGCCGGCCTCAGCACCGCGGCATCTTCCCCGAAAGCAAGCCCCACCAGTACGCCCGCGCCGAGACCGACCAGAATGCGGTTGGTAAAGGACATGCAAGTTCATCAATCGCTGCAGCATGAATGCCGCCCCCGCGCGCGAAGATGCAAGGCGTTGCGCGGAGAGGTGGCCCCGGCGGGCCGTAGCGTCCTCCGACATACCGTAGCTGCGTGCTCCGTCGTTCATCGTCGTGTGTGGAAGGAGATGGTCATGTCCTGGTCCTCGCTCGTGAGCCTGGTGGCGGTCGTCACGCTGGCCGTTCCGTCGTTCGCAGGGCAGAAGCGTCGCGATCCGTTGCCGGAGTCGTTCACCGCCAACGCGCAGTTCATCGGCAGCGGTGGAGCCGCGGCGACAACGCTCAAGATTCGCGTGGAGCGCTACACGCCGGACGCCGAGCGTGAGGCAGTGCTCCAGGCTCTGACGCAGGGGGGATACCCGGGATTCGTGCAGGCGGTTCGCAAGGCGCCGGTGGTGGGTTCGGTCGCGATCGGCGGTCACTCGTTCGACATTCGGTGGGCGCGCGAATCGCCGATCAAGAACGGTCGGGCCATCGTGGTCGTGACCGACAAGCCGATGTTCTTCATCGGCGCCGGAAGTCCAACGGCGAAGCCCCGCGAAGGGTTCGAAGTCGGCGTCATCAGCTTCGAAGTCAACGACTCCGGCATGGGCTACGGCGGCAAGATGGCCGCCGCCGCGCGTGTCAAGACCGGCGAAGCGGGCATCGAGATCGCCGACTACGGCGAGAAGCTGATCGAGCTGAAAACCGTGATGCGCGATATCAAGTAGCCTCAGGGCGTCCGTGTCCACCGCGCGATCGACAGCGGCCGGCCCGCGTCATCCCTGGTCGTGAGCGTCAAGGTGTTCGCGTCCACGACCCAGTGCCGTGGACGCTCCACCGCGAGCGGTCCGCGCTGGACGAGCGGCGCCTGTCCCTCCAGCACATAGGTCAACGTCTTGTTCTGCAGGTCGATCGCCGTCCGGCCGTCGGTCGAGATGATGCCGTCCCTGATGTCGATGCCCGCGGCACGCAGCATGTCGGCCGAGGCCTCGTCGGCACGGACCTCCATCCGCAGGTTGCTCATGCTGTCGTAGACGAGCGTGCCGGATCCCTTGAGCACCAGCGCAGGCTTGCCAGGAGGGTAGATCTCGAACGATTCGAGCTGCCAGCGCCCCTCCAGAAACTTCCGGGCCGACGAGAGCGTGCCGGCACTCTCATCGACGGGGCCCAGTTCGATCGGGCGCTCCCCCGCCGCTGCCCCACACCCGCTCAGGAACAAGGCGAACACCGCCGGGATGATCGCTCCGCCAATCGCATGACCTGTGCCCATGATGCCATTGCCTCGTTGCGTCGTCGGACGCGATGCTGCAGTTAGTACGTCGATCCAACCGATGCCACGACGCCGACGTCGTGGCGGTCGGCCGCAGCCGCCGGCGGACGTCCGATCAGTGTCATCGACGTCACCTCCTGCATGCGCAGCGCGACCTCACCGCCGGCGATGCGGTCGCCGTTGGCGAGCGTCACGACGTCGGCGCACCCCTGCGCCGCACCCGCGGCAGGGAGGCCGACGACCAGCACGGCGGCGAGCACACATCGAGCGCATGAGTGCATCACCGTCAGCTGCTCACAGCAGGGCCACGATGACGGTGCCCCATAGTGCGAGCAGCACGTTGCCGACGGCATAGGAGACGCCGTAGCCGAGCGTCGGCACGGAGCTCTTGGCCGCTTCCTGAATGGCTGCGAGCGCCGGCGTCGCGGTTCCCGCCCCGGCGCACACGCCGAGCAGCACGCCCGGCTGCATGTGGAACACCCATCGGCCGACGCCCACGCCGACAGCATGGGGTACGAGCACGGTGACGAGCCCCGCCACCACCAGGCTGACCCCGGTGGTGCGAAGACCGGTGACAAAGTCCGGACCGGCGTCGAGGCCGACCACCGCCACGAATCCTGCGAGTCCCAGCGACTCGAACACCCACAGCGTCGGTGTGGGGATCCGCCCGAAGAATCGCGGCCACATCGATCGGAGCCAGCCGCACGTCAGGCCCCCAACGAGCACGCCGACGCTCAGGCTGAGGCCGATCTCGAGATGTCCGAGCATCAGCGCGGGGAGCCCGATGAGCGCACCGGCGACAATGCCGAAGGCGACGAGCACCATGTCGGTCGCGTCGGTCGCACGATCGGGCACACCCACTCGCCTGCTGGCCTCCGCGACGCTCCGCGACGGGCCGACGAGCGTGACGATGTCGCCGCGCTGGAGCTCGGAGGCGGGGAAAACGGGAATGGTCGTTCCGGCGCGCAGGATCCGGCGAACGAACACGCCGCGCGCGAAGTCCTCCGCGGCGAGGTCGGCGAGCGTCCGCCCGTCCACGTCTGCGGCGGTGACGACAACGTCGAGCGCTTCGGCGGGGATGTCCAGCAGATCGGTGTCGTCCACCTCGAGGATGCCAAGCTTCAGCTCGTCCATCCTCGCCACGAGCAGCTCGCGGCGTCCGGTGACCACGATGCGGTCGAGCGGCTGCAGGATCGTGGTGGCCGCGGCATCCATGATGTGGTCGTCGCGCCGCATGCGCTCGACGAACAGTCGTGCGTCTCGCGCGAGCCCTTCGAGATCGCGCACGCGCTGGCCGGCGAGCGGCGAGCCGGGCTGGACGTCGTAGGCACGGCAATCGATCTTCCGTCGGGACGACTCGGTCTCGGCCGGGCCCTGCATCTCGCGCTCGTAGCGGCGGCACTCCTCCTCGAGGTTGATGCCCATCAGCCGCGGCGCGAGCTGCGCGAGAAACCACGCCGCCCCCACTACGCCGATCAGGTAGGTCACGGCGAACGAGACGGGGATGCGGTTGATCATTGCGGCCGCCTCCGCGTCCGGCAGGCCGAGCCGCGCGATCGCGTCGCTCGCCGTGCCGATCGTCGCCGACTCGGTGAGCGAACCTGCGATGACGCCGGCGGCCGTACCGCCGTCATAGCCGAAGAGGCGGCTGACCACGTAAGCGACGGTCAGCCCCGTCGTCGCGATGATCACCGACAGCGCCGCCTGCTGCAGGCCGCCGCTCTTGAGGCCGCGAAAGAACTGGGGTCCGGTTCTGAAGCCGATGGAGAACAGGAACAGCAGAAAGAATGCCTGTTTCACTTCGCCGGAGACCCGCACGTCCAGTTGCCCGACCGCGACGCCGGCGAGCAGCGTTCCCGTCACGGCACCGAGCGTGAAGCCGCCGAGCTTCACCTTGCCGATCGTGTAGCCGATCCCGAGCACGAGAAAGAACGTGACCTCGGGATGTTGCCGAAGCGTGCCGACGAGCCCCTCGAGCATCGCCCCCCCTAGGAGTGCGCGGGCGCGGCAGCTTCCGCGTGCGACGCCCGGCAGGCAATCACGTAACTGCGCGCGACCGCGCGGACGGCGCGGCCGATGTTCTCATAGACCTCATCGTCGAGATTCGCGAACGACACGCGCACCGACCAGTCGGGTGCGTCGAACCCGCCGCCATTAAGGAGGACGATCCCGTGGTCCTCGGCGAGCCGGAAAACGATATCGAGCGGGTGCACGTTGGCCTTGACCCACTCCACGACGTCATCACCGCCGTACTTACGCAGCCAGAAGTCGAAGTCGATGAGGCCGTAGTACCAGTCGAACAGCGGGTTGGGTGGCACGTCGATCCCGAGGCCGGTCACCGTGGCTTCGACGCGCCGGCGCAGAATGTCGATACACGCCCGCTGGTAGGCCTTGGTCTCGTCGCAGAGCTCGGCGAGCGAGAAGAGCGTCATCATCACCTGCTGCGGGAGCGAGAGTCCGGCGGTGTGATTGAGCGCAATGTCGCGGCTGTCGGCGACGACCCGGTCGATGAACCGAATCGCGCGCGGCGTGAGCGACAACGGCGCGTAGCGGTGGTCCAGCGCGTCCAGGATGTCGGCCGGCAGCGCCGCCAGCTTCTCGTCGAGAACGTTGTCCTCGTGCAGCGCGATCGCGCCGAGGCGCCAGCCCGAGCATCCGAAGTACTTGCTGTAGGAGTAGACGCCGATCGTGTTCTTCGGGAACTCGCCGAGCAGCGAACGGAAGCCGGGCACGAACGTCCCGTAGACATCGTCGGTCAGGATGATGAGGTCCGGGCGCCGTTCGAGCACCCGGCCGATCGCGGCGATCGACTCGCGGCTGAGCGCCACTGCGTAGGGGTTGCCCGGATTCACCACGAAGAACGCCTTGACCGCGCGATCGAGCAACGGGGCGAGATCGGCGTCGGTGAACTGCCACCGCTGCTCCTGCCGGGCGGGGATGCTGACGATGTGAAGCCCATAGTCCTCGAGGTGCGGCATCTCGAGGTAGGGCGTGAAGATCGGCGTGACCATTGCGATCGTGTCGCCTGGATTGAGCAGCCGGTTGGCCTTCAGCGACTTGAACAGGTAGCACATGGCGGCCGTGCCTCCTTCGACCGCGTAGAGGTCGAACCGGCCGGCGGGCCGCGGCTCGCCGCACATCGCCCACTGCAGATATTCGCGGACGACCTGCTCGGCGTGCCGGAGCATACGATCGGGCACCGGATAGTTATCGCCGAGGATGGAATCGACGAGCTCGTGGACGAAAGCGTCGGGCGCGAACGCAAATCGCTCGATCGCCCAGGGGACCGCCTGGCGCAGAAGCGCCGCCCCCGGCGTGCCCGCCCGTTCGTCGAGCCATGCCGACAGACGCGACGCGATACCCGGCGCCTTCGCCATGCCGCCGACTCCCGCAGGCAGATTCAGCGTGCGCTGGCTCTCGTCGATCGCGAACTGCCCGAGGAGGAAGAACGCCGAGCGTGGGTCGGTGGCGATCCAGTTCGGATTCCCCCGCCCAGCGTTCAAATAGGCGACCTGCGTCGCCTTCGCGGTTCTGACCGCGACCGCCGCCAGGTCGTTCTTGATCTCGAACGGACTCAGGGTTTCGTACTCGCGCAGCGTAACGGCGTCCATATCTCGCCCCCGTTTATCTGCTCGTCAGCAGCACGACGGCCATGCCGAAGATCGTGAGCAGCGTGTTGCCGATGGCGTACGGCATTCCGTAGCCGAGCGCCGGAACCTTGCTCTTGGCGGCGTCCTGGATCATCCCCAGGGCCGCGGTGGTGGTGCGCACGCCGGCACACGCGCCGAAGAGGATGGCCGGATGAAATTTGAAGACGTGGTGCCCGAGCAGCACCGCGAGCACCAGCGGCACCGTCGTCGCGACGGCACCCCAGACAAACAGGCTCAGACCGACCTGCCGCACGCCCGCCACAAAACCTGGGCCGGCGTTGATGCCGACGATGGCGATGAAGGCATTGAGACCGAGCGTGTTCATCAGCACGAGGGCCGGCGAGGGAATGCGGCCGAAGGTCGGCCGGATCGTGCGTAAGTATCCGAGGAGCAGCCCCGCGACAAGCGCACCGCCCGACGTCGAAAGGCCGATCGGCACGCCGTGCCAGTTCACGCTGAGGGCGCCGATCAGGCCGCCGAGGAGAATTCCGCCCGCAACCGTCATCAGGTCCGTGGATTCGAGAGGGCGATCCGGAACGCCGAGCGCGGAAACCGCCGCATTCACGTGGCGGACGCCGCCAGCCAGCGTCAGGATGTCCCCGCGCAGAACCTCCGACTCGGGCAGAATCGGCATCTCCACCATTTGCCGGGTGATCTTGCGCAGATACACGCCGCGTGCGAACGGCTCTTCGGCCAGTTCGCGCAGCGTTCTGCCGCTGAGCGCCGCGTTGGTCACGAAAACGTCGACGACCGTCGCCGGCAGATTCAACAACTCCACGTCGTGCACTTCGCTTGCCTGTGCGTCGACCTCACCCACCAGGATCTGACGGGGGCCTGACACCGCGATGACGTCTCCGGCGCACAGCACCGTGTTCGGGTGCGCGTCGATCAACTCGTCGCCGCGACGCACGCGCTCGATGAACACCCGCAGCCCCGGAAACAGCTGTTGCGCCTGCGGACCCACCAGCGAGGAGCCCCGGTCGATGCGATAGGCGCGCAGTTCGATCGCGCGATACGCGGAGAACGCACCGGGATCGAGGCCTCCGGTGCCCCCCATCTGGCGCTCGTATTCGGCACATGCGGCGGCGAGGTCCACGCCAATCAGCTTCGGCCCGAGCTGCACGAGCACGATGGCCGATCCGATCGTGCCGAACAGATACGTCACCGCGTAGCCGATGGGAACCGCGTCGGCATAGGTCTTCGCCTGTTCCGGCGAATACCCGAGCCGGCCGATCTGGTCTGTGGCGACGCCGATGGCGGCGGAGATGGTCTGCGACCCGGCGTACAGGCCGGCCGCATAACCGACGTCCAGTCCTGCCGCCATCGCGCAGAGTACCGGCACGACGAGGCAGAGCGCCAGCACCACGAGTGAGAAGACGATCTGTCGCGGTCCTTCCCTGCCGAGCCCACGGAAGAATTGCGGCCCGACTCCGTAGCCGACGGCGAAAAGAAAGAGCAGGAAGAAGGCGGACTTGATCGGTCCGCCCACGGTGATCCCGAGCTGGCCGACGAGAACGCCCGCCAGCAGGGTGGCGGTGACGTTCCCCATCGTGAAGCCGCCCACCTTCCACGGACCCACGGCGAACCCCGCCGCCAGCGCGAAGAACACCGCCAGTTCCGGGTAGGCGCGGAGCGTGTTCGCAAGCCAGGTCAAAAGGTTGGAGTCCACCATGTCCCCGATCAATAGGTGTCGAAGAACTGCTGTACCTGCTTTGGCTCGGAGGTCTGCGTCAGCGCCAGCTTCAGCAGGACGCGCGCCTTCGACGGGTTCAGCTCCTTGGACGCGACGGTGCCGGTCTTGTCGTCATCCACCTCGATGTTGCGGCGGATGAAGCCGTCGCCGACGCGGCTCGAGCGCACCACGACGACCCCTTTGGCGATCGCACGCTTGACGGCCTCGAGTGCCGGCGTGGTCATGTTGCCATCGCCGACACCGGCGATGACCAGTCCTTTGGCGCCATTGGCGACCGCCGCATCGATCAGATCGGGCGACATCCCCGCGTGCGCGTAGATGATGTCGACACGCGGCAGCGTCTGCCCGGCGGTGACCTTGAAGGGGGTCGCCGTCGTGTGGGCGCGGACGGGCACCCGCGCGAACTCGCGGTCGTCGAAGAGACAGACGCCGATCAGCCCCGCCTCCGGCGAAACGAACGTCTCCACGTCCGTGGTGTGCCGCTTGGTGATGGCGCGCGCGCCGTGGATGTCGTCGTTGGCGACCACGAGCACTCCGCGTCCTTTGGCGCGCGGATCGGACGCGACGCCCACGGCGTTGTAGATGTTCAACGGACCGTCGGCGCTCAGCGATGTGGAAGGCCGCATCGAGCCGGTCAGCACGACCGGCTTGTCGCTCTTGACGACGAGGTTCAGGAAGTACGCCGTTTCCTCCATCGTGTCGGTGCCGTGCGTGATCGCGATGCCGTCGACTTCGGGGTTGGCGAGCAGGGTGTTCACCTCGGTGGCGAGCGTGACCCACAGCTCGTCGTTCATGTCCTGGCTGCCGACAGACGAGACCTGCACGCCGGTGACGTCGGCAAACCGCTTCATCTGCGGCACGGCCGCGATCAGCACGTCAACGGCGACCGCCCCTGATTTGTAGCCGGCAGCGGTGGTGGATTCGGCCGAGCCGGCGATCGTCCCGCCGGTCGCCACGATGACGATCCGGGCCTTGACGCCGTCGGCGGCGAGCGGAAGGCCCATGGCCATGGCGGCTCCCGTCACCCCGAGTACTGTTCGAGCGCAGAACGAAATGCGAGACATGTTTGCTCCCCGCGGGCCGTTAGGTCCCGCTCTTCTTGCCGGAATAAGGATTTCCACCGAGCGCATTGGAGATGTCGGTGATCGCCCGCTGCGCGCGGATGCTGTTGCCGGCATCGTCGAGCGGCGGTGAGACGACCGCGATGCCGAATTTGCCGGGCGAGACCGCGATGAGTCCCCCGCCGACGCCGCTCTTGGCGGGGAGGCCGGTGCGGTAGAGCCACTTGCCGGAATCATCGTAGAGGCCCGCCGTCGCCATGACCGCCAGCACACCCGGGACTCTGGCGCTGTCCACGACCTGCTTCTTCGTGACGGGGTTGATGCCGCCGAAGGCGAGCGTCGCCGCCATGGTGGCGAGATCGCCGGCGTTGACGCCGATCGAGCACTGGCGCGTGTAGAGATCGACGGCCTGCTGCCAGTTGTCCTTGATGTAGCCGTAGGCGAGCATCAGCGCACCGATCGCCTGGTTGCGCTGGTTGGTGTCGGACTCCGACTTGTAGACATCCTGCAGCACCTTCAGGTCGCGTCCGGCGGCTGCGTTGTGGAAGCCGATGATCCTGGCCCACACCGCGTCAGCGCTGCCGCCGCTGACCATGCTGGTGGCCGAGATCGCCCCCGGGTTGACGAGCGGATTCATTTCCGGAGCACCGTTGCCGACGACGGTACGAACGCCCTCGATGGCGATGATCGAGTTGAAGCGTGCGCCGGTCGCGTCGACGCCGATCCGCTTCTCGACCGACTCGAGCCCCTGCTCCTGGATGACTTGCGCCATCGTGAAGACTTTCGAGATCGACTGGATCGAGACTTCCGTCTTCACGTCGCCGGCGGTGTAGACCTTGCCATCGGCGGTGACGACCGCGATGCCGAACAGGTTGGGATCGACCGCGGCGAGCGCCGGAATGTAGTCGGCGTTCTTGCCTTCCTTGAGGTCCTTGTATTTGGCGTAGGCCGCGTCCACTGCCTTCTGGACGTCAGCACCCGGCTGTGCCTGAACGGCGGGGATCGTCAGCGCAATCGCGCTCATGCCAAGGACACAGGCGCTCATCGAAGCGGTTTTGCTCATGCGAGCCATTGCTATCCTCCGAACTTGTGCGAGAAGTTGTATTTGAATGAGAACTGGATCCTGAAGCCGTCGCTGTCGAACCCGTCCGCAAAATTCTCGCGGCGGCCCCACTGCAGCTCGGTGCCCATCATCACGTTGGGGACCGGGTAGTAAAGGAGGTTGCCGAGCGCGTAGTGGCCGCTGCTGAACGCGCTGGGGCTCTGCGCGTCCGTGTTGTCGTTGTCCTGCCACGAGTAGCCGATCGCGCTGCTGAACTTCTCGCTCCAGGTGTGATCCAGGAAGAGGCTGACCGCGACGATGGGTATCGGTTCGCCGAGAAGCGGCCGCACCGGGTCCGACAGGTTGTTCACGATGCCGATGTCGATCGGTGAGTCGTTCATTTCGTTCTGAATGCCTTCGCCGATGGTGAACGACATGCGGAGCACG